>Ga0116229_10000458_pt1 | contig 53752 bp, 56 predicted proteins | sample S1TSphgellanicum_3_FD_87313 | JGI IMG/M metagenome (GOLD analysis project Ga0116229, IMG submission 87313) | Host-associated microbial communities from peat moss isolated from Minnesota, USA - S1T2_Fc - Sphagnum magellanicum MG | ecosystem: Host-associated > Plants > Peat moss > Unclassified...
AAAATTCTAAAAATTTGCCACAACCACCTTAATATGAAAGGCTGCTTAAGATTTTCTTACTTTCAGATTTTGAATACTAATCACCAGATTTGACTAAATTTTCTTGTGGATGATCACCACTGGAGCAACACCATAAAATTGGGGAAAAAGGAAAAGAAAAACATTGATGGAGATGTGGTTTGCATTGGGGTAGAAACCAGAGACCAAGTAGAACACAAGAAATGAAAGTAAACAAACATCGTGAACACAACATATCAACCTTTAGATGCAATTGAAGGGCAAACCCATTGCTTGCGATGAATTTGTGAAGAGCAAGGAATTCAAGAGAGGTGGGTGCACAACAGGAGGAAACCACAATGAGGCCTAGCCCTTACTAATGACTGTTAGGTCTTATTCTCCCATTCAATCAACTACATCATGCTGAATCAGCCGTTCAGCATGGGTCGATTCCAACTCCTAGCAAGCCTGTGGAAGAGTCTTGCCACAGGCTCACTAGGAGCTGTAATTGGCCCAATTGCCACAACCTCACTTAGGAGCTTAAGCAAGCTGGAGTTGGCCAACTTGCCACAGGCTCACTAGGAGCCAGAATTGGCCAAACCCTGCCCACTCTCAAGCAGAAACTCATAAATTGATTACCTGAAAAAAGATACAGAACCTGGTGCTAGCAATCATCCTTGCATTTGGCATTAAAACTGAAATCAGTGAAGAAAGATACAAGAAATCAGGCTAGGGAATCAAATGAAATTTTGCAATTCATAGAAATCAGACAGCCAATCTCCATGTCTATGGTTCATACCACCTACTTGCAATCTGACACCTCTGAACATCTTCACATGATTAGGAGGATCACACATTCAACCATAGGTCTGTGGACACACAAACAGTTTTGAACTATGACGTTTCACATTATTTGCACATGTGGGAAAGTTGCTAAATTCTGACGAAATTCAAAGATAATTGTTAAGGTGATAGTGTATTCTATGAAGATCATCAGATCGAACTTGCAGGAAAAGTCCTTTCAATCAGTTTGCATTAAAATTACAACCAGTGCTGCAACATTCCAATGTGGATCTGAAGTAAAAACCCAATTCTGGCACCACATATCACAATACCGTTTCTTAAGGAGGGGATTACTTGAACAATTAGGACCAACTTGAACAAGGAGCTTTCTGCCTTACCAAAAAAGTCAAGGTTTAAACTCAAATATCAACACAAAAGTGAACTTTAGCTGGGAATCAATAGGGCCAGTTAGCCACCCAATGGTGCAAACCTGTGGGATTCGAAGTCCTTGAGCAAGGTGCAGGAACAATTTCATCATGCAGTCAAATCCCAATTCTCCAAATGCATTTGCATAGTGTGAAGGACAATTCCTCTGGAGCATGGCATGCAAGATGGGAGGGACCCATTGAGAGACATAATACATTGTAAACACCATGAGCTCAAAGCAGTCATCCCTTCCACTTTTGAGCACTAATTTGGAAAAACAAGTTGCAAGTGTCAGGTGGGTGGCATCTACTCTGTCTGATCTCTGCATCATCAGCCTTTGACTTCAATGTCACTAAGTTGGGCAGTAGATTGCCGTAGTTTTTGAGAGAATGCTTTTTAACAGCTCGTAATCAAAGCAATTGCCAGGCTGAACGCTCGTAAACACAGCAGAGAACTGGTGGTAATCATGAGTCAAGATGGTCGAGAATCAAAAGAATTTGCAAGAGAAGAAGTTCAAGGAGGATCCAAAGCTTCACACTCAAAGAAAAATTGCTTGTAATGTCTTGTCCGAGTGCATTTAGACTAAATATCTTCAACCCATCTCTCTTGCATTTTTGTGCTCAAAGCAGGAGGGTCTGCTCATCAGGCACACCGGTGTTATCCCTGCAATTGACGTTTGCACGCCAATTCTTCACACCCCTTTCCACCCTCTGGTGTTGAATAGTTGCACTGAGATCCCACTTGCCAGCAGGTGTATACATGCTTGATAGCAGCAGCAAATAGCCCACAATATTTCCGGCATCCAATTCCGGAATTCTCTTTTGCAAATATATTTTCCCATCTCCACATTTCTATGAACTCTTCTGGTACCACGAGCAAGGCCACTCAGACACAGACATCCGCTTAACAAGCCGGTCATTGTCTTGATCAAATCCTCCGCATAATACAGATGACATGCCTGGCCAAGAAGAAGATCCACCTTGCAATGCATAGCGCTCCACTGTTGCAGAACTGCTGCAGTGGCATTGCAAACTGCACCCATCCTGTTGTCTTCTCATGTTTAAAACCCCAGGACACCTAAACCCTAAACCCTCAACCTATGAGAAATACAAACCCAGAGAGATCACAGCAAACCAGTCACGCATTATTCCTCACACCCTGGTGCACAGAGAAAGAACCCACCTACAGCTAAGAACAATGTGCTGACGACTTTCATCAACAGAAGAATGGTCTTCTAGGTCTTGGTAGTAAGATTGCAATTTCCTGATGTTGGCGCACTGATTAGGGTTCGAAATGCGCGTCTGCTGGCTGGCGCCCTGTCGGTGTTTGAATCTCTCTGCTGTAACAGATAGACCACTGATCAAGTCTTGTTTTCCGAGCTTTGTGTAAATTGGTGAGGAAACATGAGATCGAGAGACAAAGAGAAGGGGTGATTGATTTTGTTTTGCACAAGATTGACGGAGCGGGGGGTGCAGGAGCAACGTATTTGGTTGAAGATTACCCACGTTTCTGAAGTTGAGAACCGAAGATTTGAGGTGAAAACGACACTCGGTGAGAAAGGTCGACTGGTATACGCAATGGTCACAATGTCGTCGGTGATGTCGCCGCAAGCACGGGGCGGTGGCGACTTGTTTTCAAGTCCAACATTGGCATCCCCAGCGGCACAAGCTCTAAACCTCACATTGACCCTCAAGACGTTGTCATCCAACTCGACTCTTCGGACGCCGGCAATGGTCGACCCAAATCCTGACTGGACGCTGGAAGAATTGCAGCAGGAGTTGGAGGCTTTGTCGTGCAATTACAGGGTAAATAGATTTTTAAAATTTCTCCTTCGTCTGCCAACTCCCCGATTGATTACCCAACTGCAAAGCTTAATAACAAATGCAAATCCTGCAGCAGGTTTCTGACATTTTTCTTCTTGGCAAGGATGTGAATGCTTGTGTGATGGTTCTCTTTCTCTCTGTCATGTTTTTTCTTCAGGATTTTTCTCTGGATCGAGACATTTAGGGTTTCACACATGCCAAGCCAATCTTAGCTACCCTTCAATTTTAAATACTCCATTTTTTCATCTATTCGATCCTGCAGGTGTACACTGCATGCTGATTCTTTGTGCAATCAGTCTCTTTCTTTATTTCACCCTAAACATACAGATTGACTTTTTTAATTGACATCGTCTCATGAGTGCTTGCCAATATCATGGCTGAGTCTTCCCGTTGCTTCCAGAAAGCAACAGTAGCTCAGAATGCAGATGTTTGCATAATGGTTTGCCTGAATTCTTTTAGGTTTTAATAATCTTGTCTACACTTTCCATTGGGTTGATAAAGTCAGTGAGTAGTCATGGCAGCTTGTCACAGCTACTCGTGATGAAGGCAATAATGGTCTGTTACTATATGAGAGACAGTCATAAGGTTATGACTGCTCTCATTTTTGTGTCACCTCTCATTCAAGTTGCTGCGGAGTTTTCTCTGCAATTTCAGACTTAGTTTTTAGTCCAGAAACTGTTTTATCTTTGTGTTGGTCTGTGCAGTGCAACCAATATTCTTATTTACTGTGGAGGGAAATCTGCTGGTAGTAGCTGGGTACATACATTTGGCCAATGCACAATTTGGATGGATCTGAAAAACCTTGACAAATTGACCATATGAAGTCTCACTGAAGAACAGTTGCAATTGTCAGACAGTTTGCTACTGTTGATAACATTTGGATAGTTTTGTGATGTCTGGCATGGGGGTTGGGAGAAGGAAGCTTGAGTTAATGATATGGTGTTAGGTCACAGGCTTTACAGAAGAGTATGCTTGTTGCATGAGACATGTAGAATTAGGTCATGTTTTGCAGATTTGTGCTGCAGCTTGTAACCACAAAGAGAGGAGATGTGCAGGAGCCAGTGCTGGACTATCGGAGCCCCCAACCAAATGCCAAGGGGTGAGTTGATCAGCATTCCTCTTTACAAAATGTTTGTTCTTTGTTAAAGACAGCAAGCAAACAAGGGGATAATAAAAATGTGAGAACAGATGGATGTGATTCTTGTTTGATCCTGCTATTGCATTTTTGTAGGGTATCATGGCGAGAATTGTCCGTCACAGCAGATTTTGGACGAACAACAGGACCTTTCATCATGCGAGCATTTGACAGTGACTCTGATGAAGACAGCAATGAAGAAGAAAGCAAATCTGCACCCTTGGTAGAGAACAAGAGCTCAGCAAGGTAGCACATTTTTTAGGCGCTGTGTGTGAGCAGGCCCAGTTGTGAATTTCACGGTCTTTCTTTGTTTGCTATCCAAGCTGACACTGTTATTGATTTATCTCCTGTATCTACTTCAGGCCTATCTCGGAGAAGTTGAGAAAGTGACTAGGGTTCCTTCAGACCTGTGCAGAATCAAAGGGATGAGAAGGGAGCTGGCAGCCCATTGCTTGCACGCACAGAATATGTGGAAGCTGCTTTAATAGAGTTGGAGCGTGAACGTCTTACCAGGGTGCAGGTACCAACCAGGGTGCCTTCTGAGAATGGATTTGGTGAAAGTTCACTTGTGGGATGGATTGCCATGCATTGATAGATAGTGTTTCCAACAGCAGGGTCATTGATTTCCTGTTATTGAAACCAAAAGCTACAATGGTGAAAATGAACAGGAGGAGTTCCGGAAAAGGCGACTGTCACTCGACAGGGTGCTGAGAGAGGAAATTGTGAGGGAGGCAGCTGTTCTGACATTGGTCGAGAAAGACAAGGAGGCCAAGTGTGAGCTTGCTAGGCGCTCTGACAAGCAGGACCAGCGGATGATGTGAACTATTCTAACCCTTGTTTAGAGTGTCCTTCATGACAGTTGTTCAATCGCAACTTTGCTCAGCCAATGCTCCCTCTAGAAATAGATGTGGCTTGTATTCTCGCCGAGGTTTTAAGCTCTTCAAACATAGTGGGAAGTCCTGTGTTGCTTGCTCATTGCCCATTTGATGTTCTTTCATTCTAGCTAGCTTGCTGGAGTATCAGCTGTCAACAGCAAGAAAACTCAGAGGAATGAAATACATTAAGTGATTGCAGTGCAGAGGCACGAGATGTGCATCTATCTGCACTACAACGGGACCATGAGTTGAGGTCCCAGTCTGAAGCACGGCAGATCAGGAAGGAAGCAGCAGAAGAAGAGGCCCGTAGGCGAGAAATTGCTGCCCGTGAAGAAAGGGAGCGGCAGTTGAAAGCCAGAATTGAGGCTGATGTGAGCTATGATTTCTCCCATTGTTCTAAGTTGTTGGGAATTCTGTGATGTTGTTTAAAGAGATCTTGAGCTGCAGTCTCTGAGATTCTATCTTTCATCTGAAGTTTGTATATTGTCCTGGATATGAAATTTGGAATTCTAAAGTCCGGTTCTGGTGCAATTTGTTTGTACTATTGTGAAGCTTTCTATTGAATGGGCTGCATCTGCACAAGTTTAGTTGTACACTCTTATGGCACTGCAGCACTGCTCAATGCAGTGTGGTGTACTCTGGGTTTAAATTGTCAATTCACTGCCTATCCAAATCTCCTCTTGCAGGCAAGGAAAAAAGCTGATGCAGAAAAAGCAAAGGCTGATGCAGAAAAGGTGAGAATTGATGCAGAGGCTAGAGAGCGGAAGGCACAGGCAGATACAGCTGCAAGGGCTGCCTTACAACGTGCTGAGGCAGAACAAAAGGCCAAGCAAGAGGCACAACGGAAAGCCAGTGCCTCCACTGGTCAGGCCAAACAACCTGTGGAGAAGACAACTACCACAGGTTGTTGAATAGCTCAATCAGATTTGTCTGTCCCTTTGTTCCTGTTATTCACTCAGATGAGCATTTGAATACCTGAAGTGCACTCACAGAATGCATTGTGAAGTCCTATGTGCCTTAAATGTATGCAGTGTAGGGGAGGTCCATGCCATCTTGTCACACACATCAGCTTATGCATGTTCCTACAGTTTGGTATATATGTATCAGAATTTCAATATACAGCAGAAAGTGGCAGAGTGTCCTTTCTAGTTTCTGGATCTTTAAATGTCTTTGCTTTGCCAGGATCAAGACCGCGGGTTGCGCCAACAGCAGCAAAGTTAGAGGAAGCTCGAAAGCAAAAATTGCAAGAGCTTCAGGAGATGTTCAAACCCCTGCAGGCAAACCCAGCAAACCAGAAGGTGTGCCTTCCAAATATATCATAATGTAGATCTTTTTTTAGCTTTGCAACACAGTGAGTATATCAACATTGATCTGCCATCTGGTTGATGGTTGCCTACAAGAGTTTCTCCCCTGTTGTTATACCTTTGAACCATTGATGCCCAGTGGAAAAGTAGTTCCAACAAGCAGAGTCAAGAGGTAGTAAGAAGTATCAGACAAGCTTGCTTACACAGTGAGGTACCACCCATGTGATTATAGCTCACGTAGACAATAAATTGCCTGCTGGATGACGTGCTAATGAAAATATCAGGACATTGTAATGTGGTTATGTGCACATCTCTTCACCTACTCCAATGGTCATCTTGGAGGGAAGTTTAGCACTCATTTGTTTGAGCATTGATTGAACACAGGAACTTAAGGTTTATGAGCGACAAGTCATCAAGCATCTCCAGCAAGTTGCTGCCACGCAAGAACAAGTGAAGTATGATTTTGCCCATGTCGCTTGGTGCTGAGTATAGAAAATTGAACTGAAGGCAGCAGGAGCAGTACTTGTGGATAATTCTCAATGAGAAAAGAGTTGGAGGGAAAGATTAAGAGGAAAAGCAGCTGATACCTTTGTCAACTGTTCATTTCAGTTGTAAGGTTTTCCATGTTACATTTGTTGGCTGTGGCATAGAATGGCATTGCTGCAGGCCTTATTTGGTGAAGATGCAGAACTTGTCTACAACAATCACATGCTTAAAGCTTTCATTCAAGTTGCATTGCAGGAAGAAGTCAATGGACTTGTTGCAGCTACTCTGTGATCCACGTGCTCCAAGTCAATTTCTGATTGTTACTTTGGGTGCCAAGGTGTTCCTCATTCACTCCTTAGAAACAGCTTTTGCATCTGCTTTGGTTTTAGGAGCAGTTTTTCTCTCTACTAACAGTGGCAGCATGAAATCTAGGTGATTAGCATGAGATCCTATGTGATATGTCCACATGCACCATATTTGCTGATTTTCTGACATGGGGACTGGATCTTGTACATGGCATTGAATCTGTTGTGCATCCTGTTGTTACTTTGCTAACATTTGTATTACATGGTTTCAGTGTTCTGAAGGGCTCTACTGTGAATTGGTTTGGGTGTAGCTCCTTTCACAATGCGAGTCACAGATTTTGAAGCTTCCTTCATTTGCATTCGCACTGGCACAGGTTATTGTCAATGTTGCTTCTCAGGTGAGTTGAACATTGACATGGTTGGGGTATGCGCCCTGTATCTAGTTCATAATGTGGTTGTCTTTTGTGTATTACACATACTAATGTTGCCATGAATGCTTGCTCCTTATAGGTCCCCGATGTGATGGATGTGGTGCTAGCAAAGCTCCATGAAGTGTGCATCTTTACAACTCCCAAGTACTATGTATTCTCCAAGGTATTTTTGATGATATCCTTAATGCAGTAGCACTACATGTACTTCCCAAGCTTGTGCAGTTGTGTAGACTTATCTGGTACACAAAAGCCATTTTCAAGCACTTATATCCTTGAAATTTCCTTTGATTTGAAGTACAAGCATGTCAAAGTAAGTTGCAGATGCTAATGACAACTTTACTGCACTATAGGATCAGTTCAGCAGTGACGAATCATACTACAAGGCACTTGGATATCGGGAAGAGGATGGCAAACTGGAGAGCACTGATGACTATGTTGCACGCATGACTGCCTACATGACTTTCTATGGTGCCATGACACAGGTGATCATTTATTGATGCTCGGAAGCTGTAAGAAGCTCTGAGAACTGTACCTTCTAGCATGGTGATATTAATCTATGTCATGTGGTCAGACATTGCAAATGTTCCTGTCAACAGACCAAAGTAATTCAGTTGGACTGTATTTTTAGTAGAAGATTTAAGTGTTCTGTTTGTTTGAAGTAAATTGGGATCCGTCCAGTGTTAGATCCCAGTCTCAAAAGCAGAGAATTTGAACTGGCTGGCATAACTTGTATATCAACTTATGTTAAGAACCTTTCACTGGAGATACAAGACACTGTGAGTGGAGCAAGGGACAGACCACACTTCTGGTACTAGTGTATTCTACATTCATGCCATCAATGTTAAACCTGGAGCAGAGTCTGATGCCACAACATAACAATCTGTTGTGGTACTTTGTGGGTGAACAGACTGATTACAGTGGTGGACAAAATCCTCATGGTTTGGCAGATGGATGGACTTGGTGTGCACGCTTGCTAAATCACATACCCTCAAATCGATCCTCTGCTTCAGCTTTAGAAGCCTTCTTGAAGGTATGTGCTGCTTTTAATGTTCTTATATTTTTATCATTTTATGTGCTCTGGTTGCCCTATTCCTCAACAGTGACCCTTGTTTTCATGCTTCTTCATTCAGAAAATCAACCTTGTGGAATTCAGTGTGAGTTATTCAGTAAGTTAGTCAGATGTTCTGACTTGGGGTTGTTTGTCACCAGATGGCAGGCTTTCGTCTGTATCAAGTGTACCCAAAGCCATTCATGAAGGTCATGCAAACAATGGTGTCTGAATTTATTGTAAATCTCAAGAGTGCCGGTGACCCAGACTCCAGAGCAGTTGTGACACGCCTTGAAACTTACTTACACCACCAGAAATACTTGGTAGAACCAGAGGGCAGGAAAATGCCAGCAACAGATATTTCTTCCAGTATGAAGGCTTAGACTATCTCCATTATCCATGCATTGGATCATGTGAAAAATGTCTGATAGCAAATACAGGGAATTGTAGTGCTGTGCAATCTCTAATGTACTCACTCAGTAGACATGACTACCACAAGTTCATGTGGTCATATATTAGCAAGCTGATGAGTTGGCTTTTGGCTTGTCCTGGACCTTCCAAACCTTTTCAAGAATGTATCTTCTGTATTTGAATGATTCTGTTTGCACCCTACAAACTTACAATATGAAATGACAACATTCATAGCCTAAATTCTTACAGCAGGAATCCGAGAGGACATAGTAAAGGATGGCCATGTTTGGGTGTACAACAATCATTTGCCTTGTTCTGCAACATACGAGACAGAAGAGATTGCTCTGTAGCAGCACTTCTCTCAACCTAATGCATAAGACTGCAGCAACACACTGATAGCAAGAATAAGCTTGTAAAGGAGATCTACAAGCTTGTTTGATTGACTTCTTGGTTAACTGGAGTTCACTGGTTACTGTAACACTGATCAGATACTGATACCAGAATGTACTCTGAATTCCAAGGCAATCTCATTGACCAACAGGACAACACTTGTAGAGGAACAACAGGTAGTACTGAGAATCAACATGGAGATGGAACATAAACTCCTACCCTTTGTTTATAAATGATGCTTGAGTTTTATACTGGTACCAAGAAACAAGATGTTCAATTTGGGGGACTAAAAGGTTTTCAAACAGATGAGAAACTCTAGCCATCAGAAAATAGAGAAGCTGATGGATGCTAGAAGAAAGCATAGAATGCACATTCTGAATAGAACTGCATTCAAGTGTTTTTACCTCTGGATCATGTCTAACAAAGTCTGTTGCAAATACAGAAGCTGAATGCAAGGAACCTGAAAAAAGCCTTGGGGGCCGCATCAGTTTTACCTCCCTCCTCACTGCATCAAACAAATTGACAGTGCTCAGACAAGAGTCTCAGGCCTCATCTGTGAGAAACTTGCCAGAGACTTGAGACTACCAGTAGATGGAATCCCTTTGCCAGAGAGACTTGAGGCGAACAGTAGAAAAAGATCGTTGGCCTCTCTCTGTCTTCAGATTCAGCTCCGGACAAACTACACAATAGATTCTACCTCCATGCAACAAAAAGAACGAGACAAAAGTGACGAAGAAGAGCAGGGGAAGGATAGGAACGGTACCGAGGACACTACGACTTCGCTAGGCGCTTCCACCTCAGTCGCCGCCTGCTCGATGTCGGAAGTGTCGAAACCCCAGACAGGAGGTGGCTTGGGCAACCGCTTGTACTTAGTTGGCCCCTTGCGGTTCTTGTCATAAGGCTGATGCTTCTTGGGCCGGGATTTGTTGTGGTGCGCGGTGGCTTTCTTCTGCGGGTGCGAGGAGCACTCGATCCTCAACACGAATGCCATCCCATTCCCTCTTCTGCTGCTGCTACTGTCAACGCATCTCCTCACTGGCGCTCCAGAAACGGAAGCTCTGAGCGGATTCAACCTCAGCGAAGCCAAGGACGTGACCAGAGCCGCCGCCATGCCTGAAATTTCCCCTAAACCAGCAGCAGCGGCAGCAGCACTGTACTATCAATTTCCTGAACCTAGCTTTCACGAAAACCAATGCTGCGCTCCCAAAAATTCAGGGAAAAAAAACCAACAAGCAAGCATCCAAGCAACCAAATCACATCAGTTCTGAATTCTTCTCTCGGAACCAAGGAAAATTAACAAGCAATGCGTCCTGAGATGCTAAAGACTATAATGAAGAAAATGAAAGGATGGCAATCGGAAGCTCCAGAGTTCTTGCGTTATCCACATCCGAGCTCGAAAACGATATCACTATTGTGTATTTAATTTACAGGGTTTTTATTTTTCAATTTTTTGAGGTAGGTTTTTACTGGCGATCATTCACAAGAGGGACTTAGCCAAATTTGGCTACAGGTCACAGAGGAAAGTAAAAATTTTGGGAACCCCCCGCAATATATTTGTGGCATGCTAGAGCTTATGGTCTAAATCTGGCGATTAAAAAAATCCCCCCTCAAAATATGGCGAATTTAGGCTTTTTTCGAAGAAAACATTTTGTAGGATTCACACAGCCCTCACCGCGTTTTCTTTTTCTTTTTTCATTTTTGTGGCGAAATTTCGCCACAAAAATAGAATAAAATAAACAAACAAACAAACCCCACCAAAAAAAAAACCGCAATGACAATGCATAGTAAGAGCTTTTTAGGTGCTATCCGTGGAATGTAGCGAACACAATCACCGATTTGCAAGGGATCCAAACTGTTCGATCACAGGGGTGGGTCTGGACCCTCGTGGAAGACAGATTGGGTGCTTCGTTTCAGCTGTCTTTTAAAGTTGGCCAAAAACCAAAATTAAAAATTCGAAAAAGAAGTGATTTTGAAGCCTTTCATTCGCCAAAAGTGAGGGGAAAAAAAGGTAACAACCGCCAGATTCATATACTTGGTTTTCATTGTGTAGCCAAAAATATAGAAGGATGATTAAATATTCTCACTTCATTTCTGATGTGGCTAAATCTTCCTAGAGATGATCGCCACTTTGGCTACAAACAAAAATTCCCTTAAAAAAAAAACACTTGCTTCGTTTTCGGGAGCTATAGAAAGTAGAAGTGTAAAAGTGGAGGAGTTGCTGAAGAAAGAGATTGTGGGAGTTTAGGCTTGATGCGATCTTCTTCGCAAAAAGAGAATGATCTTCGTCTCATTGTTGTACAAGGATTATTGTACCTGCTTTGTTGTTGCCATCTCTCGCTTGGGTTTTTTTTCCTTTTTTGTTGGCCCTACTTACTGAAGCAACTGTTGAAGGAGACAAGAAGGGATAGCGTCATAGAGGAACAGAGATGCGGTCTTGCGGTTTGGTGGATGGAAGAAGCCTGGTTCACCATGGCCTTATTAGTAGTAGTAGCTGTTCCTCTCCTCACTCCCTTGGAAGAAGAACGTGCCCACAACAACGCTCTACTACTGACCACTCCCCTCCCAAGCGACCAATTTGTCGATATGTCTCCCCTCAAGGATTTGGAGTTCCGCAAGCTTCGAAGTTGCAGCGCAAAGCCTTGAGTGAGAAGAGAAGGAGCACCGGAGTTTTCTTCTTCACCAAAGAGAACTTTGTTAGTAGTAGTAGCTCATGGGGTTTAAGAAATGTAGTTTCTTCCTCAGAATTGATACCGGTGGTGCGAGCGATTGACCGTCGTCGGGATGGAGATGCTACAAATGCAAGGGAAGACGACTCCTCGCCTACACAAGGGTATGCGCAGAGCGACGACCCACAGGACTTTCCACAGGGAAAGGATTCTGTGGAGTCGGAGAAGGAGGAGGAGGAGGAGGAGGGTGTGCGTATTGAAGTGGCTCCATCCGTCTTGCCCATACTCGAGAAAGCTGAAATGTTGTCTGGAGAAGCGAAGGGTGGGTTTAGTCTGATCGAGAGGAATCAGATGAAGAGAAAAGCTCAATTTGCTGCTACTGCTGCTGCTGCTGGGAAGGGTAGCGACAAGCAGCAGCAGCAGCAGCAGCCAGCAACTATCCCTCTCTCCTTCGATGCTGATGCACGAATGAATGAGGGGCGCTATGAATATGCGTTCTCTTCCAGACTTGATGAAGATGAAGAATTCTTGCAGATCAACACTCTGGATGATTTTTATCCTGGTTTTGCAATTCTACTAACTGATGCATTGCTTGAGCTTGGAGATTTGATGAAGCTCTTTGGTGATGGCACCTTCTTCTCAATCCAAGCCCTCTCCAGAGCAACAAGGGTTCCAGGCAAGATCTCCAGCTCAACAAAATTTCCAGAGGATACACAACTGAGAAAGTCTCTAGAGGGGATTCTTGTTTATGTGCAGGCACTGTCTTTCTTCATCTCTTCCTTGTTTTGTGGTCCTGATGGGAAGATTCTCAACACAGATGAGAACCTGGACACTGAGGCTGACTTGCTCTACAACATGTACTATAAATACAAGCACAGGCAGACCCTGACAGTGCCACTTGAGGAGAATGAGCTCCTTGAGCAGGTGCTGAAACATACTTCCTTTGTTCCTGATGGCAAGGCTCGCAGGTGTCGGCAGGGCCTTATGTTCCCAGGGAATTTCAAAGAAAGGCCAGCAGCCTTTGTGAGGAATGAGATCCAAACACAACTTGACAAAAGGTTTGAGGGCTTAATTGCCATTCTTGTTGACAAGGAGCTTTTTGAGGGTGAGAAGGGATGTCTCATAGCACACAGCAATGAGCTTCTGTCATTCTCATTACCACAGCAAGGTGATACTATACTTTTCTCCATGCTACTTCTTGGAGCCTTTGTGGGATGTCTACAATATGCAGATGCAGATCCAGGTTTTGATGATTTCTCCCTTTGGCAGAGGAGCATAGTAGGACTGGGATTGTTAGGAGTTGGTGCCAGCGGCTGGCTAGCTAGAAAGGCCACTGCTGCATTGTATAATGTGTCACACATGGTGAGGCTGCCCTTTTATTTTCCTGTGCCACATCAAGGGGCATTAGGTTTTCTAGTGTTTTATAAGGGCTGTCTTCCCCACCGAACTTGCCTCCTTGATCTCTCTCTTTCCAGTACCTGTGCTTCTCTCGCCTTCTCTGTTGCCCTAATTTGGGTCAGTCCCTTGGTATGGGGATCATTGTCAGCAACTACAGCAGACTTTCGTGGCTTCCTGTTGGTTCCTGAGCAAATGTTTGCCTACTCCAGCCCACTAACATGGCTTCTCCACAAGCTCTCCTTAGCTACTCTGAGTGGTGAAGTTGGGCAATTGGACTTGGTTGTGAGTCCACTAGCTTTGGCTGGCTTCCTGGGGCTTCATTTCACAGCCATGGCACTTCTGCCACTGGGGATTTTGGATGGCGGCCGCATTGTGACAGGGGTTCTTGGCCGAGGTGTGCAGCACATAACAACCGGCTCCACTTTCTTGGTCGCAGCAATTTTGTTCCTTACCACAAGCCCTTTGTTAGGACTGGCATGGATGATTTGCTCCACACCAGCACTTATGGATGACTGGTTTCAGCTAGATGAGGCAACACAGCCCAGCCTCATTCGGAAAGCTCTTGGACTCACCCTTGTTGCAGCTTCTGTGGCCACATTCATTCCATCTCTCAATTGAAAGATGTTTGCACAAAAGGGTTGGTGGCCATGATTATCAAAGATGTTCAATCTGGGCATTTCACTGCCTCTGGGTCATATGGCTTCACACGATTCAGACTTCATGGCTTCCTCTTGGTGACAATGACAGAATCAAGGATCTTAATCAATCTGTCATTTGCACCCTAGTTAGCGTCTGTATTTTGTATGTAAACAACTGAGTGCATTAGAATCTGCCTTGATTTTGAATTTAGAACAAGGTTGAGATAGGGGAAAGGCCCTACTTGTGCTTGGATACAAAGAGAATGAGGCAATCTGTTGTCTTCAGAGTGTGCATCTAGGGTGTATTGGTTAGGGTTTTGATGCTGTGAATATCAATTTGCACAAGACCTTTCAAACTAAGGTGATGTAGTGTTGCATTCACCTATGTTGGCCTTCTCAGTGGCAAATCTGCAAGCCAAAGATTGTCAATTTGGATTGTTGTCTTTGTACATGAATTTGGGAACAGTTACTTGTGACCTTAAGTAGTACCCTTGTGTAATTCACATGAATATGGGGAATGTTCTGTTTCTTCTTCCAGGAGGGTGGCATCAGGAAACGTTGATTTCAGAGAATTCCTCAGAGAAGCCTTGCATGGACTTCACCATGGTGTAGTGAACAAACTATGTGGCATGTCCCAAATGATCACTGTTAATTAATTCTCTGAGTGCTTCATGAGTAGGGTAGAGGGCATTACACACTGTGAACTGAGGATGGAGCCCAAGGTCTGAGGTGTAATGCTCTGCTGTCAGGGCATTACCCTGTACAGTAAACAAGATTCACCTGTATGGTGGCCCCTCCTGTTGTGCATGCAGTCAGGAGGACCTGCCATATGGGGGACCTTGCATTGGGGCATTGCATAACTGAAATGTGCCGCCATTGCAGTTATTACGAATACTAAATGCACTTCTACACAACTACAAATGGTTGCAATAGACCTGAATCTTCATTATGTGAACACAATGAAAGGAAAATGGGATACCTTAGAATGTGGTCTGTGAAACGGTCATTTTTGTTAAAGAAATAACATATGGAATAGTAAACTATGCAAATCACAATCTTGTGTCTCTTCTTGAATATTAACCTTCATCGGTAAGTCTAAGTTTAGTAGAGAAACATGAAGACAAACCTCTTCATTCCTCCAAGAGAAATTGCAAACCACAAACAGAATCTTAAAGCACCAGCAGAAAGTTTTTAGTGTATTTGTAGGGCATGTTACCAAGTGGAACTTTTCCTTTGCAAAGTGTGTGGTGTTTTGAAAAAGTGTGAAAAGTGGAATGCTCCCTCAGACAGGCATTTCATTTGTTTCTGCTGCCAGTGCTTTATGTTGGTTAACACACCTTGCTCCAATGCCCTCGGAGCAGGGCATTCCCAAAGTATGTGACCGTCCAAGACAGAGAGTGCCCCTCATTCCACCTTGGGCCCAAGGCAGAGAGCGCTCCTCGGCTCCACCTTGGACGGAGCCTTATTTCAGGGACACATCCCACTCCACTTCGAAGGCCTTACCCTACTCAAAAACCCACACCAATGCTTGATGAAAACTCCAAGATCCCTAGGATGACAAATTGTGGAAGAAGGAAAACCAGATGAAATCCGAATGAAGAGAATTAGTGTTCATCCAATTTCGTTATTTTTCATCCAACGAGAATGTTCGAACCCCAAACGGGCTCCTCCTCAAGCCCTGCAGAAACTAACTCTGCGTAAGCCTCTACAAGATTACCTGGTTTTGACGTCGCAGTGTACCTATTCTGGCAATTCTGAACGAGGAGGCGATATTTGTCCGCTTGACCTTTGTGTCTTTCTCTGAGATGTGAGAGCTTTGAGGTCCTGCCAGGTTCCCATCAAAGACCATCGCAGAGATTCCCCGAGTTCTGACACAGGACTCATTAACGTTTTGGGTGGCGCTGGTGGCAGCAAACCTAACCCACATTGCATTACTGCCTCTTTGTTGTGACCAAAACCTGCATTTTCAGGTGGGATACATTTCGTAACTCTGATCTAATATTCGCAATCTCTTATTTGAAGTATTGGAAAGGACTTCACTTGGTCTCTTTGGAACTCCAAACATGAGATTTATTTATGGGCGGGTATGCATGGCGTGATGATCAGCAGTGTAGTCTGGACCAAACCCTTATTAGGTTAATAGCTTCATATCTGCGCTCAAACCTTGGATGATCAAGTTCCACATGTCACTAGATTCCTTGAGGATGTCTCTAGTAGGAAGGGCACCTTCTCCATTGCGTCGGTTGTAAGATAATTGGCAAACTGGCATTTTGTGTTGGTGCCTGCTTCTTTGGCTGGATATTGGCAACACAAAAAAAGTCATTTGCAGAGCTCTGGCATGCAGTAGCAGGTAACAGAATTCCTCATTCTTATATCAAGATTGCTCAACAATGGATCTGGCTAGGAGGGCATGTGTCAGGGAAGTCCACCTTATGATGGAGAAGTCACAGTTTAAAACTGTTATCAGTGGGACAAATCTAGGGTTCATGGTAAAGATGGGACTTGTCAACCATCCATCCACAGGGATTTGTTCCAGATCAGAGTCTGGGGTTGATGGAGGACTACACCATGCACTTGCAGGGGATGAGATTTCTTGTGTCATGTTTAGGGTTGCTCTGAGCTTTCGCTTATTGCAACTTTATGTTCTCTGTTTGCAGTCGTACTGTAAGGGATTCACCATGACTGAACTCCAGGTTTGACAGGTCTAGATACAATCACACAAGAACTATCTTTGCCAAGGGTATTGGCTTTACATAGGGTGACAACACAATGATTTGGATCTGTGGGCTCTTTCTTGGGTTCAAGGTAGACTGAGGGCATCTGGGTATTGTTTTGCTGCTGATATGCAGGTTTTTTCAGCAAGTGAGCACATTGAGTGTGTTAGAGCCCAGGTTATGGAGAAGTTGGGCATGGCTTTGGCCTTTCTGGGGCCTGGTGGCAACAATGTTGTCATTTTATGGGTTCTGGCAGCATCTTTCTGAAGAAGGTTGAATAGGAGAGATCAGACTGCTTCACAGACAGTGCGTCTCTGCTGAAGACCCAGCAGCATCTGACTTTCCAGGTGAGCCAAAGACTGGCTGCTCTGAGACTTGACATATAGCGAAGATTGAGTTAGTCCAGATTCAAAGTTAAGATCTTTGTGGGTCAGATAATTGAGGAAGGGCTTGTCCCACAGAGAGTAGAAGTTTCTCCTCTCTTCCACAGGATATAATTTAGATCTCCAAAGTCTAGACACTGCTCTAAAGATTCTAAAATCCTACAGCAGTGGCATGACTGAGGATGAGAGGGGGCAAAAGTGGTTATGGGAAGACATTGTGTACAATATGCCAGAAGGTGCTGGCCATTGAAGCTCTGCAAAGTTTCTGCACCATATATGAATGAAAATGGAAGTGTCATTTTCATCTTGCAGTTATCTCCTAGATGATTTGAAACCTACTTGTCCATGCAAGTGTTGGGACCATGAAGGTGTATTCCATTTTTGTAGGCAATTTATTTATCTCAAGGGGTGTGGTGGCATCCTCATTTGAAATCCAACCCTTTTTAAGTATCTGTTTTCCAGAGTCTTGTAAGTAGACCAGTGAAACTTGTGCAATTCTGGAGAAACATTGAGGTCACAACCTTGTTTATGTAGTTTCTAGCATGGACAGCATGATAAATTTAGGAGCTTGGTGAATTTTCTGATCAAAGTGTGTTGCGGTCTCCTTCAGATGAGTCAACATTTGAAGGCCAGTGTGCTAAAATTTGGGAGCTTGGTGAAAGGTTTGGTGAAAGTGTTGAGGGGTCTTCCTCCAGATGAAGCTGTGCATGAACACACCATAGCCATTGAGGAACAGCTTGCACGGGTAAGAGGGTGTTCTTCTGGGTTTCTACTGCTGGTCTCAAATTCCTTTCTTTCTTTCAGTTGCCCAGAGCTGGGAAGTTTCCAAAATCATTGATGGATAAATTGGTTCCTTTCTCCTCTAGATTCTCTCACAGTGAAATAACAAAACATAACAGAAACAGTGGACAGTGCTTTCTTGTTTTGTCTAGAGTGCTTTTGCAATTTGATAGTAGTGAGGACCAACATGATCATGGTCTGTGAGTCTTGGTTTATGTTGCATGCCCGTTAAGTTCATTACACTCAGGTTTCCCAGCTTTTTGAGGTTAGGATCCCCTTCTCTAGTCAGATCAAGGTCAAGAATGGGCTATAACTGTCAAGGGGTTAAAGCTTCGGGAGCACAGATTAGCCCGTCAGAAAGAGCGTGAAGCAGCAGCCTTGAAAGATGTCAAATCACTGGTTGATGAAATGAAGCGTCTCCAAACCAATCTCACTGCTGCGGTATGCTCCTTTCACTCTTGTGCATTTGATGCCCTTCTTTTTTAAAAATCATATCGAACCATGACTGTAAAAGCTGCAGAAAGGAAATAATAATGTAGACTGCAGTGGCATAAATTGACTTTGGATTTCAGTGGCCTAGTCTATATATGATGTTCTTCTTCTCAGGAGGAAGCCCATTCCTGTTGTGGTTAGTTATGCTAACAGATGCATAGAAACTGGGCCTACTGTTTGGAGCTCGCAGGAAGATGCAGCTGTGGAGTATGTAAACCAAATTGGTGAACATGCTCAAGAGCAGTTGGAGGTTGATTTGAAAGAAACATTGATGACAGTGCTGAAGCAAAGGCAACAAGTTGGTATAGATGTACCCAGTGCCGATCCAGTTGCTTTGACTGCTGCATCTCCCCCCTGTGAGCCCCCACACGAGTCATCCTTGACTTCAAAGAGAACAGAGACACTTGTGTCAACAGCAGTTGATTTGCAGCATGCAGAAGGTAAATCTTCAATCTGAGCCTGTTAGAAATTATTACTGAAGAACCCTCGAATTTGGTACCTTTTGAAACTGGCGTCCAAAAACATGTGGCAAGCACAAGGTAGTGTGGTTCTTTTTTAGTGCAAGGACATGTAAATGCATAGCTAGAAATTAGAAGCGATTCAGCAAAAGCTACCATTCTTTCTGGTGCAAAACCAGGATTTGGCAAATAGTTTCCTCTAGAACATCAAACTGGCTGCTAATGTACTGTTGCCTCCCATCACACTTGCTACAAATTCAAATGAACGGGTCTGCAAATCAAACTGAAAATGTCCCTGTTGTATCTCACCAGAGTCAATATATTGCCTCTGTCATAAGTTTGTCAGTTCCACAAGGTTATTTTCTCCATCCCCATAGCAATTGTGTGCCTTGTAGCATGCCAATCACAGGTTCATGCTTTCACTTCTAGAGATGACAGTGCAATCCATAGAGTTCCAAGTTCCTAAAACCAGCGCATGCATCCTGTGGGGATATGTTCCTGAATTGCTGCGACTTTACATTACATTTTAGTCTCAAGTGGTTCACATGGCCCTGATGTATGGGTACCTTGTGATTGGGGACTCGCTCTTACTCTTATTGGAATATCAATTGCAACACTGAAGAAATGTGGTTGATTTTGTCAACATGCTGAAGTAGTTAATATTTGCAACTTCTATCCTGACCTTTTAAAGGAATCCAAAATTGTTTTAAATGAATAACATCCATTCCATTGTTGTATGCCATATGCTTGTCGAGACCATCATATATCTCTTCACACAACAAGACACAAGCTTCTCCTGACCATTCACTGCAAATCAGGTTTGACATCCATTTTTGTGCCTGCAACCACAGAGCCCACCAACTGATTAGGATTGGTGCTGTCGAGATTGGGAAACCTTTTGGAAGTAAGTTCCAGCTTCATGAGGGCATGCTAGGGGGGGGGTGTCCTCCAGATGCATGCCTAGGTCAGGCATGTACTCTGCCCTTCTCTGTCAACCTGCCAAGCACATCAGTAGTGTTTATAATGCAATGTTAGATGCTCAGAGTACTCTCACATAACCCTGAAGTTCTGAGAAATTTATTCTGATTTAGCATCAAGAAACTGCATTGAATAGAAACAAACAAGTTTCATTCTTTCAGAAAGCAAAAATGCTGCATATACCCAAATGGTTGAAAGATAATATCCAGATCTACAGATTACAAGAGGAAACCAGGTGGCATGGGGCTTGTAGTATCTCCAAAAAGAAACAAGCTCTGCTCCATGTGTTCACCCCTCTAGATTACAACTCTATAATGAGAAGCTTCCCATCAGTCAAACCTTGTGCCTCAGCCTACCCTCACACTCTGAGGATTCTAATGGGCTCTTGTCTAGTGCCCTCGCTTACTACCATTGGGCTTTCTAACCATGTTACCTTCTCTCCCACTCCCACGGCTGCTACTCCTCAACTTCTTCTCACTTAGAGATTTCTTCCTCCCATGTTTCTGTGGTGTAGGCTCGCCATCACTCTCAGATTCTGATCTGGAAGAATTAGAAACAGACTCCGACTCTGCCGAGGAGGATGTAGACGAGGAGAGATCTGAATCAGAAGGAGACGAACTTGCATCTGAATCAGACGCAGAGTCAGATTGAGAGGAGCTATCGGAGGGTGACACACTTTTCCTGGATTTTGCATGCTTCCTCCGACGCGGCCTCTCTGGGGAGCTGTCAGAATCCGATGATACAGACACCCTGCGTTTGTGTCGAATCTTGCCCCCGCTCTTCCCCCTGTGCTTTTTCTTTCGATCTTCATCGCTGCTCTCAGTTTCGAGCTCGCTTCGCTCACTGCTAGAAGTGGAAGGAGAGTCTTTGTTGTTGCCGTTCTCTTCAGCCTGCATTGATCTTCTTCTTTTCCGTGATCTCATGTCAGATTTCCTGACTGCTGCATCTCTAAGAGCCTCCCGCTCCAGGGCCCTCTCATCCGGCAGAATCTCTTCCGCGTCCATGAGCTTCGGTCTGAGTTTAGGATTCATAAGCTGTTGAGTGCGTGATGGACGAGAGATGTAGACCCGGTCGTTCTTGCACTCGTAGGTCCAGTGGCCCACCTGAAAGCATTTCTGACATTGTTGCGAGCCTCCGAGCGTCACTCCTCCTCCAGCTTTCAGCTCCTTTCTCACTCCCAGTTTAACCGCCTTCTCGGTACTCATGAGATACATCTGCCGCTTCGCCTCCTTCCGTTCCTGCCATCGACTCGGGCCCTCTTCCTTCTGGCCGTATGCATTCACGTTTCTTGCTGCAGCCGCAGCAGCTCTCTCTGCCTGCGTCCTGCTCAAACCTTTCGCGGCGCTCAAGGCCGCTGCCTTGATTCTATCTGCCGCCGCCGCTGCAGCATCTGCGTTCTCCTTTTTGGACGCCATCACCACGTCGCTTGCAATCCGAGCAAAACGAAAATAACCAAACCACAAACTAAAACTTGCAAACTTCTTCCTACCCAACAGAAGAAAAAACTATACACTAGCAAAAAAGACGCCCCTCGACGATCAGACAAGCGGAGGGATAGAGAACACAGATGCAGCAAAGCTCTTTCAAACTCAAAGAAAAAAACCAAACCCCTTCCACCCCCTAATTTTCACTCAGATACGCGATGTGCATCACAGAAGCAAAGAAATATTACAGCAGCAACACACTCAAATTACAGCGGCAAACGCACCAATCCAACACAAAACACTCTGCAAAACAATCGAGTCCCTGCTGCACAACAGAAACCACGGAAGAGCAAATGAAACGGGAGGAAACAGCAAACCCTAACCCTCGCTTCGGGCTGTACAAGAGAGGACACACGGAAGAGCAAAATGAAACGGGAGGAAAGAGGAAACCCTAACCCTAACCTCCCGGCCGCTGGAAAAACTATATAAAACACTTGGAACCGCAAATGAAACAGTGAAACATGCTACCTATTCATAAACTATTGTGTAGCTGAATCAGCTACACAAGAAATGATTGATTATTTCTTAAACATAACCTAGTGATACCCATCACCCGATCTAAGCATTTGTTGTCCGCTTAGGGTAAAGCCCAACCGCAAGGGCATTAATGAAATAAGGGCCATGAGGCAAGAGTCAAGTGCAAGAAGCACCATTTTGGTAATGCTATTGCCCATGGTGGCATAGAAATCGATGCAAGCGAGCAAGCTTCACACCTTATGCAGCAGCATGTGGAAAGAAGGGGGGTAGAGAGGGGAGCTTTACATTGTTCTTAAAGCCGGCTGTGAAAACAGAGAACACTCACTCACTCACTCGGGGGCACAGAGGAATAATTGGGCAGCTTAAAGTATCCTCCATTTACACTACACAAATTCTAAGAGCTTTTTAGGGGGAGATGAAAGAGAGTTTGCTAAGCATGACAAATAGTCTCTTTAGCTATACGAAGGTTGTTGCCTTGCTTGCTTTGCACATGTGGACATTTGTTAATGACTTTGGGAGTCCAACATGAGAGAGGGTCCTTCAAGTTTTGAGCCCTAGTTACCTCCAAGGTAAAATTTCACCACTCGGTGAGGTATTTTCTTTAAAATTTTGAAAAACATGTGGTTTTGGGGTTTTCTATCACCATGTTTCGAAAAATATTCAGAGAAATAATCAAACTTTTTTATATCACATTTTAATAGGTAGCCAACAATATAAAAGGATTTTTAGATTTCTTATTTTCATAATTTTCTTGGGCTCTGCATAATATTATGCACTAACCAATGATGATCAACTAATGAAAAAAAATGAACTGATTTTGTGAAAATTAAGTTTTATTTAGATGAAAATATTAAACAACATTGCATGTTAAATTGAATTGAAATACACTAAATAGAATTAAAATTCAATTCAATTGCATCATATTTTATTTTATTTGAAGAGAAATGGGATACAAATTGGTGCATAAAATATTGAAAACATGCTTGTTTTTTATGGTGTTGAAAAAAAACACTTTGGAAACACACAAATTCGAGAAAATGCATTTTCATTCTTCTTTACTTAAGAATTGAATAAATATATTCCAATTTGGAACCATCCAAAGGACAACTTATAGAATCTAAAGTTGTCCTACAGAAACCAACTCCAACAAATCATTGTCATTAAAATTTATAAAAAAGTTTGGCTAAATCTTTTTATGTATGATCATCACCAGTGTTTTTTTACTAGCAAATTTCACATTGTGGTGTAATTAATAATAAATAAAACAGAAATCTAATGTCACAAATTCCTTTCTTTTTAACATGAAATTTTGGGGAAATGTTTTTGAGAAGAATGTTGCCACATTTATGTGTATTGACTAATGTTTTGACACTTCTAGATGAACATGGTGCCAATTAATGTGAAATTTGTTTTGGAATGCTTGACACAATCACATCACAAAATTCATAAAGAATTTGTAGGGTGAGCTTCTCCTATTGCAACCCCATTAGAAATGCTTGTATTTTGTGGAAGTAAAACAGAACATTTCTTCAAATATTTGGATCATCAAACAATGTCCAAGGTTTCATCTTTGTAATGAGAGCCCCAAGCATGGTGGCTTCAACCATGTGTAACTAGTAACTACTTAGCAAAGCAAAATTTCCATTTCTTCATGCTAAAATGTATATGAGTTCCAATTATAATGACAAGCTCTTGAATGGGCTTTCGAATGGCATACCAAGAGCCTCCCATACTTTTACAAAGAGGATAGAGTTCACAAATAGCCCAAAATAACCCTAAACCCAAATACTAAAAGAATTGAGAAAAAATAACATTATGACAAGCCTCAAAGGTTGTCACACATGGGAAATAATGGACAGAGATATTCATGCAGTCATACATATATATATATAGATGTCAAAGGTTGACAAAAACATAGAAAACATCATAAATCATTTCAATAGCAAAGCTATATCTATATAGATCTCAACCAATTAAAAAAATCTTAACAACGAAAATTGTATGAAAACATTTTGACAACAAAGGTCAACAAACATGTGTAGAAATTTCGACAATTAAAGGGCTATGTACAAGATATGAAAAGGTGTTCACATATTTACAATGCCAAATGATAATCAAACATCTTTTCAATAATGTTGTGTTTAACACAAAAAAATCCCAAAAATGAAACCTTTCTTTTTGAAAAAATCCCATATGCACCACCAGAGTGTGTGCACCTCTTTGAACTATTGTACCTCAACACCAAAAAACATAAAAACATGGCAAAACCATTCTTTGAAGAACATTGTCCACAAAATTGAAAACAAAGAGAAGATGCTAGAATATCCCTTTAAAAGCATGAAATCCACAACATCAAAGACCACAATTGATTGTAGCTAGATCTCTAGACATCACCTCTTCAAAGAATGTTGTGCAATGTCACAAGAGCAAGTTCTACCGCTAGAAACCACAAAAACATAAAAGTACCATCAAACGATTCTTACCATTAAGAATTCTTAAGATAACTGTGACCAAAGCAATTAAAAAATGGCCAACCAAGAATTTCGAGAATCTCACTTGAGAGTCTTGAGACAAAATGACATTTGAGTGTTGGCCTCGTAGCCAAGCATAGAGTATATTATAAAGGGGAAGGTGGTGGCTTCTCCCAAGTCCGGGCCGTGATGAGTTTTATGAGTTCGTGTTTGTTCGTGGTTCGTTCGTGCACCAAAAGTGCTCAAACTATGCATTAACTAACTTATTATTTGGTTTGTGTAGGTTTGTGTGAATAATTAATGTTTGTCATTTTTCATAGTCCCCATCTCGGAGCTCCAACATGCCCTTCTACCCGCAAAATGTTGCGAACAGGGAACATGCCTCGACTCCTTATTCTTCCGTTGTTTTTCACTTTAGACTTACATTTGAATCTATTAAAGAACTTAAAAACACATCAAGAACTTTGTGACAACTTAAATTTTTTTAATTAACAATTGAAAAAACATTTGGACAACAATTAAAAAATGGGGCAAAAATGAAAAAAATTTAGTTGTTAGATCATTGGTGGAGATTAAACCATTGTCCCTTAGACGATTAAAAATCTTCAATCGACAAGACCAAAAAATTCCAAATGAAACTGAAATCTTTCAAGGTGACAATCAAAAAAATGTAATCACTTGAAATTGACAACTAAATTTTTTGAGCATGAATCAATTTTTTTTGCCTAGCACTTGTTGGTTTTAGGAGGACTATCTAGTGAACATTTCTAAATTGCACAAGCCTAGTTCCAAAATAATTTAAGTGTTTCGTTTTTGTTAGCATAAGCACCCAAGAAATTGTTGTTGGAATCCTTGTTAGTGATAGCAACTTTTGAGTTTTTTCTTGTCGATATTTCTCTTGTGGGTATTCAAAGCAATTGATTTATCATGACAGATGAGCAGTGGAAAAAACAAAAAGGAAACACGAGTGGCATCCAAACAACAATTGAGTCAGGAGGAGTAAAAGAAGTTGGACATCAGGAAATAGGGATAGAGGCAATTTCCAGTAGAAGTGATAGGCAACATCCTATCACACATTACCAATGTGAAGGTTGTTGTGAGGGCTTCATGGACATGCCATTGTGCCACCATCTGCTCACTCTGCAACATCACAAGTCCAATTTTTTGCCTGCTTTTGAGGAATCCAAAATGCAAGAGCTTGAGTTTTTGCTAACAGACACAATCCTGCAAACAAACCATCTACAAAATCTGAACATTCATCATTGTACCAGATTTTCAACATCACAGGGGGGTTCAGTTACTCGATTTGTTCCCATTTCCCTATCAGTCTGCCCTCTTTGGAGGATTCTTCATTTGCCAAGACTTGGGTCCTTCCATCTTGTTCCTTTTTCTCCCACTTTGTTGGGTGCTTTGTTTTATTAGTGATTGACATGTTTTAATCAATACTAATGAAGATTCATAGACCATGACAAGCTTTCAAAAATGTCAAGATCCTGACTTCTTTGATAAACCACACAACAAGGAGCATGTCCACCTGCACTACCCTGTAGCACGCATTCACATCTGGAGAATGCTCCTGAAAAGTGGAAGCAAGGCAAAGCAACTTCAGACTGAAAACTAAGAGATCCTGCACAGATTTGAGTGCTGCAGATACCTCAAGCAGTTTAGGTCAAAAACTAAGAAACTGCTTTACACAGACCCCTTTTGTTTCCAATCTCAAATCACTCTAGAAGAATCCTTCAGACTCACTGCATCCTGGCTTTTGCTTGGGTAACATTATCCACATGTGCTGCTGTACTGAAATAGACACATCCTAAAGAATCAAAAAACTTAACTAAATCCAATTTCAGCTAAATTGACTGGATTCTTTGAAAAGCAGGTCCCATCTATCTAGTAGAGGCAAATTATATCTTCTTCCGTACTGAGAACTTCTCTACACTTGAATAATTTTGAGATGACCCAATAGTAGTATGGTTATAGAGATTTTGGATCTGACAACACAGTAGGAAAAGCGAAAAGGGAAAAGGGTAAATCCAAACCTGACAGACAAAACAAAACAAAATGGACGAGTGATTTTAACAATTATGGTCACAGGCATGTCAGAGACCTTCAGCAACAAGATGTATAGTATTGATCTGTGACAATGACATCTGCACCGACTTCATCAGCCCCAGAGAGAAACAATTTTGGAAGGCAAAGAAGAATTGTCCTTGAAACAATGACAGACTTGATAAGGTTAGCCTTAGCCAGCAGGAAGCTCTCAGAAAAAAAAAGGCATAATCAACACAAGCTTAGACATTACAACAAAATCTTGCTTCTCCCAAATGATAGGTAGCAGGTTTCGAAGGTCCCTCCAGAAGAACAGTGGTACAAGAAGCCCAATCTTTAATGAGCCTATAGTCCTGACCAATCATGTTGAATGAGATTAAAACTTAAATAATGGTGACCATGATGAATAAGACCAAAGCGAAAAGCCAAACAACAATCATAAGTACAAACTTGGATCAAGATAACTACATGAAATCATGAAGATAGCCACCATCAGATAAGAAAGAACACAATGGCAACATGTCCTAGATGATGACATGCATTCACAGGCAAATACTATGAAGAACAATTACAACTGCAAGATAACAGTTGATCATGAGAACCATTCATTAGCAAGATGATAACTCTTTTGCCACATTCATTGACTTTATAGGCATAAATAGAGATTTGGCTACTATCTGGGTTAATTGTTACCTTTGGTATATAGACCAAAAATGAGCTTGGTATAAATTTCAGGGCACAGCAAATACTTATGAACCCAACAATATATTGATCATGCTCACTATCATGAGAAACTGAAGGCAGAGACATTCTATGGACCTGTGGTGATTCTCCCATTGAAATTGGTCAAAATTCATACCTCTTCTTGCAGCAAAGGCCAGTGTGAAAGTAACATGCCAACATGAAATAGTCCCTGAATCGCAAGGGTCCCTACACACTGTTTTTCACTCCCCATAACAAGACACCACCATCGTTCCATACAAAGCATCCCAATTCACACTTCCTCAAAAATATTTTATCACCCTTGCAATTGTTCCATCTTTACACCTGACACGAATCAGTTGCAATTAACCATTCACTACTGAATCCTTGCTCTCAAAGATTGCACTTGAGCCAAAATATGTCTATTGCTGAAGTAAATGAGGCAGATTTTGCTGATGAAATGAATATTTCTGGGCACATGCATCAAGAGTTGTCTTCTGACTGCAAGGCAGCTTGAGCAAAAGGAAGCCAGATTGTAGTTGCAGACAAATCCATCTTCAAGGCAAAGCACATGCCACGAAGAATTACTAGTGTACGCACAACCTGTCAACATAACAGGGAAAAGGAAAGGGTTTATCAGAACATGTAACAACACCAAATGGTATAATCTACTGACCTAAACAGAAGACCAACTATATTTAGACTACGCAGCATTCATGTGATTTGAACTTACCTCCAAGTCTTCAAAACAGAATTGGGGCTATAAGCAACTGGAGAACATGAACTCTCACTAGAGGACTGACCAAAACAGTCAGATGTACAATTCCCTTGACTGCAGCCTGTGTACAAGATGGACAAGAGGTAGAAAGGGTGCTTTGCATTTTGGAATTTTGAAAAATGTCTTTGAATTTTTTTGTGAAATTAAGTGTGCAGGGAATCACATACAAAACTGAACAATATATACATAGGAATATAACAGCATCAATGAGAGTGCAGAGTAAACTCCACAAACAAGCCAGAATACAACAATGGGCAATAACTCCAGTAAGGAGACATGGGAGACTAGGGGCATACCATCCAAATGGCCTGATTGAAGGCTCTGAGGGGGGTTGTGCGGAGAAGGGAGTCTTGTGACATTGGGGACACTGTTGCTTCTGCGACATAACAAGTATCAAACAAAATGCGAGCCATTGTGGCCAATCTACTTTCAGAGACCACACCCCCATATATGTCTTCAAACACCAAACCCAAATCTAATAATGCTCTTGCGATGGCACCATCCTCCTTGTTTGATAAGGCCTGTATCATGCGTGCAAGTTTTATCCGCACACAATTCTGCAGCACCTTACTCTGCTCCCAGATCATCAACCAGGTTACCCTCTTATTTGCAACCTCCAAGTGCAGAGCATCCAAAGATCAGAACCTTCAATAGAATCACCTTGGAAATACAACTGCAAATGGACCACACTATAATCTGCCTACATTTATAGCTCCTAGAGTCAAAGAACATCCATTAGCATGTGCAGAATCCAAATTGCAAAACTTACTTGACCAAAGTCAAGCAGCCCAAGTCGGCCATCTGCCAGAAGTAGAAGATTCCCAGCATGTGGATCTGCATGAAAGACCCCATCTACAAACAACATCTGTGTCCAGATATGTCAGACACCAAATGAGTGTAGAAGCCAAAGTAAGTTGAGCTACAAACACAGCACAGTGCACATAGAGCATACCTGACCATATGCATGCACCAAATATTCCACTGCACGAACAACCTCAGGAATCCTGTAACATAGCATTAATACGCTAGTCAACACTACATGCCACATTGATTCTCCACTGATGACAACAATGGAAATCATAGCTATCAGCAATCTGCTGATATTCACTGCCTGTTCATTGTGTCACACCTACACTGATGGTCAAGTCAGATAAATTGCATGCTGTGTGACCTGGAAGCAAGAGACATCAAGCTGCAGATCAAAGTGTCAAAGCCTCAAAGCAAGTATGTAGATCTTATCAAGGTGTGCTGTATCAAGGCCTAGCTTAGCCCCCTCAAGAACAATCCTGACATTAGAATTCTCCGATGCCATTCACATTGTTCTAATGATATTGAAATGTTTGCTTGGAATGTTGTTCTTCTGCTGATGCTTATTTATCAATGTGCACAATACCAAAGCATATGTTGCGGTAACAACACAAGAAAATTCAGGCTGTAGATGTTGGTGCAGGTCTCATGTACCTCTTCTGTAATTCTTGTGAAGCACCAGGGTGTAGAATATGGGTGAAAGGCACTCCATCCAACCTCTGCTCAGCAAAAACAACCAAAATTTGACAAATAAACATATTCACCTAAACTGTGATTGAAGCTCCTCATAGCCAGTGTAAATGGACAAATATTTTGTGATGCATACCTCCATCACAATCAAGCGCTTGGCACACAGGTCCAGCATTGGTGCAGGGCATACAATTTGATTGAAACCATTTGCCTCTAAACTCCTCTTGATCTCTACCTGCATGCACGTACATGGTTATCAAGATCTTTGCAATTTCCCTTTTGCAAGATAAGAACATCTGACAGAAACTAAGGCCTAGCCATGAACATTCAAGTTTGACATTCAACTTTAGTTTCCAAAAGAATATCTAAAACTAAGATTGTTCCTGGTGTAGATACAAATGGTACAAGTTTGGCCCATTGGATAGTGTTAGCTAAGTAAGCTCTAAAAAAGCCATCCATGGTGGAGATACATGGCACATTTTGCCCCATTAGACAGTGCCACCATGGCAAGATTCAAAATTAGTTATCATGGATGCATAGTCAACAGACAACACTAAGAAACTTGACAGGGAAGAAACTCCAGATTGAAACCTTAAACCAATCAACATCCCAGGTACATGTAGTTTACCATGAACCAAACCTCACGCAGAAAGTCAAACTCTAGAGGGATTGTTGCCTGGATTTCCTTCACAATCTGCACCACAGAAACAAGGTCAGTGGATGTCATCAGAAAATGAATCCCATACTACAACTGAAACTAGAATTCCTGTCATGCTTGCAAAAACGTCCCAAAAACAGTAATACTGCAAACATGCCATGAAACAGGAATAGCTTCTGTCACCCACATATGAGTACTGTTTAATGTTAAGACAATGTTGCTTCTACACTCTAATAGAAGAAACTACTGAAACTGAAATGTCACTTACAGGGCCAAGATCAAATGGTAGCTGCCCTTCCAAGAATTTGGCAACCTGCATTAATGCAAACATATCAGGTGCCTGACAACAGACATGACACTAAACTTGAACATATGCTTATTTTTTGAGAAAATGCCTGTGACCTGAAACTTGCTTCTGCAGCTCTACTTAGGGATGCACATACTCATAGACTGCCCACATACAGTGCAACATGTAGGTGACCACTACATGAACTTTTGGTAGCAGTTTACTCACACTCAACACAGATCATCCCAGCTATTCAACTTTTCACATCTAGTCCAACATCCATTGCCCAAGCCATATGTTAGGGAGAATGACAGAAATAGAACAAGTCATACCCAACCAATGTTACGAAGGTCAGAAGCCATCACTTTTTCCATGCCAAAGTGCTGGACTTTAATTACCACCCGTGAACCATCCTTCAGCATACCTGTGTGCACCTTTCCTCCCACCCACCCACCACCAGGTATCATACACCATTCACATAACCCAGTTTGATCCTTTCTGTGGAAGAGTTTACAAACAGCGATTATTCTTCTTAACCAGTAGCTGCATAATCCAATACAGAGGAGAATCACACATTGAACCCCTCATGGATACATCACAATACCTGGGCAATAGAAGCTGCTGCCAGTGCTGTACGATCTACATCCATGAATACTGCATCAAGAGGCACCAGCCCTCGTGAGTTCACGGGCAATGATGACTTGCATGGACAGGTTGAAAGTTGTTGCATGATACTGAGTTCCACTTCAGGAAAGGGGCGTGGTGGTGCATTGTCTAGGTGATTGGACAACCGTCTTATCCATGGTTCTGGTACAAAGTCCTGCATGTGGAACACGCATGTGCATAATACTTGCATCTATCCCACCTTAGCCAAACAAAGCAACTGTGTGACATATTACCAGCACGAATTCACTCTACAGTCAAACTCAACCGGTCTAGTGGAAAATTGAGTGGTGCACTCACAGCTTTTGTAGCTAATATTTGGGCAGATTTGACATAAAATCCACTCATGTCCAGTACCAATTTATGCACTTTCTCCCCACCCCACTCATGACGAACTGCCCATACTTTGTCCTTTTCAGGCGGTGTCATCTTCCTCACCTGCCTTTTTGTCCTCATGTACCTAAACTCCCCCCATCCTTCAGACAGCCCATCAATTCTTCTTGTTTTGCAATAGAGGGCAACCCAGCAAATGCATTGACTTAATGGAAGTCTGCTGCAGAGCTAGCCACGTTGAAACTCACTATCATACCCTGTAGTCTGCTGTATATATCAAATTTTCCATCAAGGAAAGTGTTTTGCTTTTGGTAACTCTCCTAAATTTCTCACTCTCTGAACCCCCATTCCAGTGTAATGCAATATTGGCTGCAAATTTAATTTAAGTTCAAAACAGCAGTTTTTTTGGTCAACTTTTGTCAGCTGTAACTGCTTACTTTCAACTCAATTAAAAGTCTTAGAATTCAGTGTCTGCATTACCCAAAATATATTGGCAGAAGACGATGCCAAAACCTTGCTGTGCGATAAACATCAGGCAAACACCACCACACCACTGGCTGTGCAACAGTGATCCCAAGCACTGGCCCTGCTATTGACTTTGCTGCACTCCTAATGGGCTCCGGAAGCTCCTATAATCCACAACATTCTCAGGTCAATTCACATGAGAGCTTGCTGACACTAGACACTCTATGTTAAGAAAAGCAGTAACCCAACAAGTGTGCAATGTCCAGCATGCATGAAAATAATCAAAAAAGCAAAAGCATCACAACAAAAGCCAAGATTAGATTATTACAAGATGTTTGAGTGGACCAATAGGTAGAGTGCAAATGCTGAGTACTTGCAAATAAGGCCAGGCACCAGAACATAGAGATCTTGACAACAAGAGCACTGCAAATTTAATAACCGTAAGCAGTCCTCCAACAACTAGTATCCCTGCATTTGCTACTCCGCTTTGGTCTTGTTGATTCACATTATTTCTGCCTTTTGAAAAGGCCTGAAGAAGATTTGCAAGAGCTGATGAGACTCCCTGTCTTCTACCTGCCCGCAGCAAACCAAGCTCCGAGTAACTAGAGGACCATAAGAGAGGACTATGGTAAGACTGCTCCACAACAGCTGCACACACATACTTGCGCCGACCTTCAAACAGCACAATTTTCTCACAAAGTGGCTGAACACTTTTGCCATTGCTTTTTGCCATGCTGCCCATGCTTGGTGCTTGTGTGGGCCTGGGCAGTAGACCACGATGGTGACGCCGCAGTCGCTCCCTCCCTTCCTTGTCCTCCATGTTGGAGTTTCTTCCTTTCCCTGTAAGCCAAAGGAGTAGGTTAGTAAGCAGGGTAATATGCGAGCTTTGTAATGTGATTATTAACATGTTCCACAAGCAATTCTCAATAATGTGGCTACCAAGGTTCAGATGCATCAATTGAGAAGTTGTCACCTTGTTCCGAGATATTGTAGGTCCAGTGTATGTAGGAAGAAGCAAATTGTATACACAAAAGTCCAGATCACATAACTAGAGAGACTCACCTTGTTAGAGGAGATGAGCATAGATTGAAAGCTGTGCCACACCTCCTCCCCACATGGTTGAAGAAATTTGGAAAGGTTCCATCAGGATCTTCAACACCCACAAAACAACCAACATTGGTTAGTATTATTACATAGTCCACAACCTGCACACCATCAACCAACATGTTGTGTATTCGAATTCATTCTTCCCTGCAGTGATCTCCCCATTTTCTCTCCCCCTGAAAATGTGCCTCCAAATGATGTGCAAACACATAGCAGTAAAAAAAAAAAAAACCTCTTGGCAAGCATGCCATGCCTCACACATACATGACTCTGCAGAAAACTGTGCAGAACACAAAATAGGTACAAAACATGTAAGTGAGAATTATAAACCCAGACCTAAATGTAAAACTCTGTGGAAATAAAAGCTCCTAGCCAAATTCAAAACAGAAATAGCATTCAATCCAAGAGCTGTTGTTGGCCTGGTGCTGGGAATAAAAAAGAATCAAAGCGAGTAGAGGTCTTTAGGGTTGTGTGAACTATCTCCTCTCGAAATGAAATTCGCAGACCAAAAGCTAATGTGAGGATGAGCAAGGGAGATTGATTACCTGGATAGTCCGCACAGTACAAGAGAAAGGATTGGAACAACAACTAAAAACCCCTGCAACAACCCAAACAAAAAAAAACACACACACACACAGCAGCAGCAGAGCCACGGGAGGAAAAGGAAGAACAAGAACAAGCAGCTGCTGAATCTGGAGAAAAAACAACAACAAAAACAAAAACAACAACAAGAAAGAAGATCAAACTTATCTCCTCAAAAACTTCGAGCTGCAAAATTTAATGCGAAGAAACAACATGCACAAAAACCAGACACGTAGAGACCCCCAAAAAAAAACAAAAACAATCAGAAACACACACACAGACAAAATCTAAAAACTACTCTTTACTCATACGGTATGGAATACAGTATGTGACTCTGCAAACATGTTTCTCACATCCAAGTTTTTTTAGTTACTAACATTTTCCCCAACAACTTCCAGCCACCCATCCAACTGCAACAACAACAGGGGACTGCTGCGCAAGTAGGTGGAAGGAAGACTCCCTACTAATAACAAACCACTTGGACCAATCAAACTATCGAGCCATGAATCAGAAACAACAACAACAACAGGGAGCAGTCATCAAAATACGATTTTGACGGTGTTTATTAGACCCCTTGTTGTTCTTCTAGGGCTCCTCCAGGGCTCTGGAAGTTTTGTTCATTTCTTCAGGTTGTGAACAAGCACTCTTTTAAGGGACTCACTGGCTTTGAGTGATGAACCTCATCCAAGATTTTCAGTCTAGTGTCACTGAGCACTGGTGGAGATGCTGTAATATGTTGAGTAAATTACGGTCTACTCCTCAATACTCTTCCGGATACTGTATCGTATACAAGACGGATGTGAATTACAAATACACTCAAATACACACATTATGCCAATATTCCATTATACTTCCAATTCAATCCCTTTGTTATTAATTTGTTTGTTTGTTTGTTTGTTTGTTGGGGTTCTAAAGGCTTTTTTTCCTTAAAATTCTAGAGTGGAAAATTGCCGGTTTTTTGGTGGGCTTTTTCTTTTCTTTTTTTCTTTTTTTTAATGTGGTTGGACTCCCTTTCAAAAAAGAAAAATAGCATAAATATGTTTTGTTACTAGTTTATTGGATTGTTGCGTAGTTATATAATTTTGAGGAGAATTTTCCAGCATTTTTGGCTTCACACTTCTTTTTTTCTCGGTCAACTCTTTACAAAATTATGGTACTATGGAACCAGTGTTTTTTTTTACCCACAATTTTTTTTTTCCCCTCTTTCTCCACCCCAAAAATGGGAAATTTTTGGAAATATTTTTTTTCTAATGAAAATTCAACTAAACTATAATTTTTTGGAAATTTTCCCCCAATTTTTGATATCACAAAATTTAATTTTTAAAAAACTCTGTATGGAACAGGCCGGATTGGGGTTTTGCCATTAAAAAATCTGTAAAATAGTGAAATGAATTTTCATGAAAATATGAAACTGAGGTGTTGAAAACCATCATAATTATCGCAGGCTACAATCTGAAAATAATTTCACTCATCATATGAGGATATCATAGTACATCATGAAAAAATAATAATTTCAATTTTAGTAAAGCGAATTAATTTTTGGAAAAAATAATTATTCATTTTGTACATGTAAAAACCGACCCTAGGCTATGGTATATTGCATTATACAATTCTAGTTATATGGAAATATTTCGTAAACCACTCTATTTACATCACCTACACAATAAGAGCCAAAGTGAATGAGAATCCACCTGGGCATGGATGACATGTGGCTATGAAACATTTCATCATTGTATTCATGTCTCATAGATAACCATGGTGGTTAGTTATGTACTAAACATCCACATGCATCTACCTACCCCTAGTAACCACCAAGCCTATTGACCTACCTACCGAGTAATAATTACATTCTCTACCTCCTCAACCTATCTATGAAGCAAGGTAGTTTGTTTAGTTTTGTTTGTCGCAATGAGATCTCCCAAACCGTGTGTTAAGCTCTTGGTAGCTTTCGAAAGCTCTCAATGATAAAGAGTGCACCAACTTGGTTTGAGATTGTTTGAAGCTAAGGTGTGGAAGTTATTGATTATTGAATCATTTTTTCAATCAAAATTAAATAAAATTCAAATTGAAAATTATATTGAAGTTTGGGGGCGTGTTCTTGGTGTTGTTGAAAAGCCCTTGACGGGTCCCATTCAATAGAGTTTATTTCACAACTTTCAGAGCTTAAGGTGTGGAAGATATTGATTTTGGAGTGAGTTTTGTTGCTAGAAATTCAAACAAATTGCAAAAATTGGGTTTGGAAGGAGAAATCAGCTGAGCCCTCAATGTGTTCACACTTGGGCCAATGGCACAAAAGCCTTTTCTGACATTCCAATTGCATCTCCATATTGGACAAATATCATAGGGATCTGAACACACAACTGGGTTACCAATGATCCATCTCAAGTGGTAACCTCTCTTGTAAACCCTAATACTTCCACCTAGGTACTACCTGTGGAAGAGGGTAAGTATGAGATATAAGTAGGGAATGTAAGCTATAACTAAGTAGGTAAGGCACTTGGTAGCTGCTAAAGGTGCATTCACACTTGGTGTTATGGACTCTAATATTAAGTCCCATAACACCAAGCTAGTCATTTAGGACCTAAACCTATTTACCACGAAGATTTTATGTTAGGTTAACATTCACTTAATATTAAACAACCACCCATTTAACATTGGGTGCCACCTAAGATGCCACCTAGATTTTCACTTAAAAATACGTGTGAATGCACCTTAAATAGGTTAATATGTGTGGATGGTTAATTGCAAAGCTAACCACTATGGTTAGCTATGGGAGAGAAATACAATGAATGAGCTCTTTTTTTTGGGTCCACATACCATCCATCCTTATTGGTTAGGTGGTGGATGTTAGTTCCCTCGGGCCTCATGTCTCACCAAAATATGATAAAAAACTATTAAGGTAAGAAAATGAAGTTCATGATACCTAGCCAACCATAGTAGCATCGAAAGTTTGACAATAATTATATTATTTTCAGAAATGATGAAATTTAGAAAAGAAACAAAAATTTGTTAAGGAAAATAGATAATATTTTAGAGTGTTGTTGAAAAATATTTTTTTCCAATATAAAATATTTGTGATAATATAATTTATTCATGGTGTATATTGAACTTGACATGGTGTAATATAGTATTTGAAGAAATGTCCAATTCGCACAAAACATCATATTCATCCAATGATTGTTACCTTGGGTGAACCAACATCCATGTTGGTACCATGGTAAAAATCCCAGAACATATTTAAATTATTTTTAAATATTACAAATATCCCATGCTTAGACTAAATTAAGGTCTTTGAGTTCAAGTTTAATTTTTTTGAGCTTAACCTTTAAACATCACCACAAACCTCATTTCTCCTACACAATTCAAATGAATTTAACAACTTTTTCTCGTTTAAGTCATCTTGTTCTTTTTCTCCCACCTCAACAATCTTCTTCATGTGTTCAACAAGTTTTTCTTCTAGGTTTTGGTGAGTTTTGTAGTGTGAAGAAAAGTTCAAAGACATGAGAAACCCAAGTAGAAAAAACAAAATTATGCACACTACCCATAAGCCACAACCAGTTGTTGCCAATCTTACGGTTGGTAATCCAATTTTTGGTGCAAAAGAATGTTAAAATTGTTTTAACAAACTACACCAGTTTGTTAAGTTAATAACATTTTGCAACTACCATTAATGAGTTAGGGGATGGTTGAAACCAAATGAGTTATTCCCGTGGAGTGTCATTGTCTTAAGTCAATTGTAAAACTACATCATTGGTTGAAGGATGACACTAAGCAAATTTGATTATTTAACAAGTATTGTCATTCATTAACAAGGTTAAGGTGTTGAAGGTCTAGAAAACCAAAGGGATTTGTGTGACTAGAAACTGCAAGTCCAAAAAACATTTGCTTTTTATTTTGTCATTACATTGTGTGGTTACTTGGGTGGGTAGATAAGATAAATGAAAAATAAAAATTAAAAGTTTCTGATGATTTCAACCACATTTTGTTGGATGAATGGAGACCAAATTGACCCATTAAAAAAAGGAAACTTAATAAGATTATAACTCATAGGTATACCTATTCACCCCTTCACTTCTCACAAATTTGATTTTTTGATGAATCATATGTAAGGGAGGATCAATAAAACCTCCCTTTCATTCCCTTGTGTAAGGAAGTTCTTGGATGTGATGAAAGTGTTACACTTTGTGTCACAAAATCTACACACATTAGAGAATCTTTTGCCACCCCAACCATGTGCATAAAAGATTATGTTTATGTTGAGAGTGAAAGTTCCATATTCATGCAAAAAAAACTCTTTTAAGTCCTAAGTGTAGAAGGTGCCATGTCTATTCATATTCATGTGCAACGAACAATGACTAGAGGTTTAGGTTTGTTGACTCTAATGAAGCATGCAAATAGTTTACAATTATTGATGGTTGACAATGGTGGGGAAGAAGTTGTTTTGATTCAAAAACCCAAACTCTAGGGAAGCTTCCCAAGTGCAAAACCTTTTTCACATGATATGCAAAACCCATGCATAAATGTAAGACCTAGTGTTAAAGTTCTACATGGTGATGGAGTTCCAAGTTGTTGCATTAATTGTTATTAAAAATTTGTTGATGGTATGCAAAGTTGTCAAAAACATGATGGCGATGGTGACAATGGTGGTTTCAAATCTACCTTTGTTCAACCTGAACATTTATTACACCAATATTTGTCTAAGTTCACTTTGTGTTTCATTATATTTTGAGTGAATTTGGACAAATTTATCATGACAAAAAGGCTAACCCCTCAATAACCAAAGCCAATTGTTATGAACAAATGAATAACTGATCAAATTGATTAATAATTAATTCATTAAACTAACCTCCTAATTCATAGTTAAATTAAGCTAAGGACATAGGAACCCAAAATTAAATTAAACTCAAAATCTAAATTATTTTACTTAGGCCATTTAAGCCCACAAACTTAGTGTGAAAGTGTGAAGGTTTGAACCCCTCACCTCCCTTCACTTCTTTTCATTTCAATGTTTAAAAAATAAGTCCTTAACCATTGGACCATTATTTAAATAAACAAAATGATTTGTCATCACATATTATTATGCACATTTCTTTCCTAAATTATGTGTAGGCTATTATAAAGTAGGTTCCTACAATATTCCTAAGCTATTATTAACCATAAGTTGTAATTTTAAATTAGTCTTAATTAATTTTTGATTATTTTAAATTATTATACCCTAGGCTATTTCAAGTTATTCATTTATTGATTCGCCCTTGATTATTATAAGTTATTTCACCTTAGGTTTTTTTTTTTTTTAAATTTAAACTATTCCACTGTAAGTTATTATCAATTATTCCAAGTTATTCCACCCTAGGTTATTTTTGGTCATTTTAGGTTATTACAACTTAAACTAATTTAAGTTATTACCAACTACTATGAGATATTTTACCTTATGTTATTTTAGGTTATGTAACCTAGATTATTTTAGATTATGTAACCATTAGTGGTTCTAGGTTATAAGTTATAACCATAGGCTATTAAAAATAACCTAGGGTATAACTTAAGGTAAAATGATTTAAAATAATTAAAATAATTTTAAGTAGGTTAAAGCATAATCCAAAATAATTGTTAAGGACAAGACAAAAACACAACTTTAAAAAAATAAAAAACCCTGACAAACAAAAAATTTAACAATGAACAAAAATCAAATTAAATTATTTTTTAAACACAACATGATGTGAATTAAACATGAGATGAATAAGGGGGGAAAAAAATTACAACTTGTGTTGGTGAGATTGAAAGGTGGTGCACTTTTGACTTTTTACATATTATTTGATGAAACATCAAATAATATCTTTTATACATATATATTAAACAACCTTTTAAAGATTTGCATTAGCCATGTTTTTTATAAACTTTCATTGACCATGTATTCTAGAAACTTCTTTTATAAGTTCTAATTAAATTTACATCTTTTAAAAACTTTTAAACATTTTGTTCATGGATATTTTTTTTTTAATCTAATTTTTTTTAATACCCTATAAGAACCAAGAATAAATTAGGGTACAATAATTTTAAATAACTTTGGATGGAATAACTAAAAATAATATAGGGTAGAATAATTCAAAATAACCTAACCTAGTATAATATCTTAAAATATTTAAAGCAACAATATTAAAAAAACCCTATTTATTATAGTGAATTACTTTAATTAATAATGAATTATGTCAATTAGTAATGAAACACGATGATTACATAATGACTTTATAGTGACGTATAACTTTAACCAAGGTGAAATGATTAAGGTGAGGTGAACATATTTCACTTTTAAAATCCCACGAGGATTTAGATTAATGAATTACACTTCATTTTTTGGACCAATGATTAGTGATGGCACCTTTAATGCATTTTTTATTGTCATAAAACACATAAATGAAGATGATAATTTTATTTCAATTATAGATGTTCAAGATTTGGGCATGAAGTTTATGTGTTCAACTCATTTTTAATCATATAAATCCATTGATGATTCAAATTAAACATTTGGGTTTTCAAATGAAATAACAAATGATAATGTTAAATTAAATTTTATGTGGTTGTCACCATGCACCAAAAAATGGTTTGTAGATTCGAATCATGCAACCCAAGAATTGGAGGGTCTTGGCACATTAAAGTGGTATTAAAAGTGGCACATGTGGAGTCCACAGTTTTACTTTTTAAATTTTTTTAATTCAAATGTTTAGTGTTTTGGCAATGTAAAATTGTCCATTTGAAAGTAGGAGGCAAGTGGAATACCTAAACTTAAACTTACAAGTTTTTAAATTGTGACACATGTTTTGATTTGATTGGCTAGGAAAAGTTAGAAGCAAAAACATGGGTTTTTTCAATTTTTACAATTGGCCATTGTTATGTAGTGTAATAATGTCATTTTTTACAAAACAACAATCCTCAAATTTTCCATTTTGATAAATCATGGATTTATAGACTATTGGTAATCTTACAAAATATTGATAAATTAAAATATTAAACTTATTTGTAAGCCCTTATTTTAACATTACAATACCTTCACAATCATACTAGGAGAAAAAAAATAACATTTCACACATCTTTATTATGTAATAAAAATCCATATATGTTTTTTCTGGATTGTGACGGAAGATGTTACATCACTTTTAAAAGTCCACCTTGTAATGAAATGATGACATTTTTTTTTCAAATGTGATTCTTCAAATGTTATAGATTAGTTAAATGAGTCCCTTCTATTATTTTCAATCATATCCCAACACATATTGTACCAAATTTAAAGTAAAACCCCCCCCCTTCCCCCAAACTACCCTTGTGACACCAAAAAATGGACACCTTAGTATGCCAAGACCCCAAAGCTTTAATATATGTCATTGCAAAACATAAAGGACCTTTCATATGATGACTTGTTTGCACCATCGATGTGGAATTCTTCTAAAACCCAATTTTTTTCAATTATATAGAAGGGTGGAGATGAAGGCCTTCAAATTAATTTACCCCAATGTGAATATCTAATTAGTTTTTTCCTCTTGTTTTAGTCTATTCATGTTTTGAGGAAGTTGTATGTGATGTCCAACATCTATGCCACCAAAGAGGTGGAGGGGGGGGGAGCATAAAAGGAAGGTCATGTGGGCACAACTAATTGTGGTTAAAATAGAAGTGTTCGTGGGGGTTTTAATTTTCATGGTTGTTGAGAAGGCATCACATACAAAGCTTCGCATGGTCCAAGTCCCTAGACCTCTTTTATATTTTTTCCATTGCAAAAATTATGATACATTATAGATTTGAAGAGATTTTGAGGTGCATACATTTGGTTAACAATAAAAATGTTCTAGAAAACAAGGACGACCCAACTTAATTTTAAGAATGCTAAAACTAATTAGTTGGTTGAAGCTCACAATGAGTTGTGTGCAATTATGTCAAATGAAAAATAGGATATTTTTGTTGATTAAATGATAGTAAAATGTTGTGGGAAGTATTCACCCATCCACCAATACATGAAGGCAAAACCATGTTGGTATGGAGTTACAATTTGGTGTTTGGCTAACGTTAAGTCTAAATTTGTGCAACACATGTTGGTATATTGTGGGGCACATGACGAGGACAAGGAACATGTAATTGGTTACAAAATTGTAGTTATTTTGATGGACGAACATATAAATAAAAACCACATTGTAACATGTGATATATATTTTCTTTAACCTTAATATATTTTGGGATCTATTGAAAGTTGGGTGTATGCCATAGGGACATGTAGGACAAATCACAAAAGCTAACTTTGTTGTTTCCATTGATCCAAGGAAAGGATCGTGAAGCCAACTTTGGTATCGCATGCATGCATAAGGTGAAATGGTGATCATATATTGGTTTGATAATAAACTTGTTTTTGTTATGTCCATGACTTTCAATCCCATTGATTTTGATATATCAACATGTGTTATTCAATGGCATGCCAGTGACCTAATTGAGGTCGATTCATATATTATGTACAAAGCACAAATGGCCCACCTTGGCAAACATAGTTCTTCAATGAATCATCTCAAGTTCAGTGCATTTGTGACTAGGGTTATAATCAAACAGGGGATCGTTTTAATGTCAAAGAAAATGGTGATGGTAAAGGATTGTTTCCCTTGCCTTTTTAGTTTGCCTTATAACATGTAATGTGGGCACCCCAATTGGAGAAGTAGGCTTTGTGTGATTTGTTAGTAAAAAGGTGCAATGGCATTGTCCCATGTCTAATGATGCCATAGTTTCATTGGTGTTTGTTTTCTCAAGTTCCATAACACACAAGCACATGTATGTTACATTGGAAGAAAGGTGTGGTGCAACACCATTTACAAGGTTGGTTTTTCATGTTCAAATTTTGAAGCTGTTGCCATCTTTGGGTTTAAAGCAAGTTTGGTGGCAAGTCTACATACATTTGATGGTTTTTTTGGTTGTTGGGATGTGTGAATCTATTAGTTCAATATGTATGTTGTTAGGCATGTCATTTATTTTTATTATTGAAGCTTTGATTTGTGATTGCCAATATATGGCATTTGTTTTGTTGAATTTTGTTTCTAGCTATTGGTTGGGATGAACATATGTTAATTGTAGTTTGTTTGTTATTGGTGGGGGTCAAATGTGTTGAAACAATTCAAGCATTTGAATGTTGCAAGTTTTACACATAGAAGAGTAAAAGGCATGGTTTGTGACTCACATAAAGTCAAATGAAAAGTACATGGTCTCTAGGTCAATAAAAGCAGCTCAAAAACCCTCCATATGGAAATTAGGCCCATTTACGTGTTCAATATCATTTTAGGTGATGGGAACTTATGGAATGTGAGGAATTGTTGATACCATACAAGGTAGGCAGCAACAAGAAAAAAGGTACCATTACTTGTTAAAAGGGTGCATTCACATGATCATTGAACTATGATCATGATTTTCTAGTTACTCATGCTTCAAGGAAATAACATGATTCTTTTCATTTGGTTCATATGATCACATTCTACCTAATCCAATTATTTTTGGAAATTTTGAAACCTCGAAATGATGTAAAAATCACAATTTTCAAAAATATTTTTGATTATTGAAATTACATTAACCTCGCATTCAATAGTGGGAATTTTCCATTCCACATCCAAATACAATTTTTTACCAAAACATTTGTTGTGAAGTTCATTACAAGTTCACCGGATTTAATTTTAGAAATTTAGTCTTTTCACGTGGTTTAGTGATGGTTACTTTGGAATGACACCCTTGTTTCTCATTGTAAACAAAAAATCAAATGACTTTAAAAAGGTAATATGACCACTAAAAGGTTTCAATAAAAAAAGGTGAAAGTATCAACTCGGGTGTTGGTTTACCTTGGGTTACTTTCAAAGCAATTTACACAATTGGGTCCAAACAAACTGAAAATATCCAAAATAAATGTCAGATGTTAGACATAACTAGTCAAAATCAATATATATATATATATATGCCATTTGAAATCATAACAATGATGGCAAGAATTGTTCTTTTTTCACTCATATGAATGTCAAGAAACTCAAACTCAAAATCCATTTTATTCGATTTTATGTTTAGTTTTTAAATTTAAGATTTTTGAAAATGAGATTTTCAAATTTAATTTTCATTCCAAAATTCATTTGTATGAAAAAGTTATTTTGAAGCAAAATGACATGGAATCCTTGTCTAAAATAATGTTGTTGCCTTATTTATTTCATTTGGACCCAATTTAAACTAAAGAAAAGTCATGTTCTCTTTCTTTAGGGTTCATCAAAAGCAATAGATTAGGTGATTGCACACCTTTTTTTTTTTGAGTTTCCAAAAATTGTCACCAATTTGCAACACTATCAATAGTGATTGACATATGGCCTTTTGTGAACCCATCAAAAGAAATTTAATTATGGCAACTAACTTTAGTAAATCAACTTGTATCATATCCCAACCAATGGTTTTTTTTATCATCCATTAAAAGCTTTATAAAAAGACATATTTTTTGTTCACATACTATCCATCCAACATGATGTGCCTAGTGGGTGCTAGTTAATTATTTTTCTCAATTTTGTAATGTAACCAAAGTGACAATCATTCCTAGGAAGAGTTAATCAAATTTGGTTATAAACACAATATGAAAATCTAAAGAAATTCAACATCCTTCTATACTTTCGGTCCACGTACTTGCACCATGTATGAAAATCTGCCATTTTTCTTTTTATTTTCCAAATTCTAAAAATTAATAACATTAAAAAATCACTTCATTTTCACCATTTTAATTTTAATTTCTCTTTTCCGTGAAATTCAGTGAATAAAATAAAGGCTAGTGCTGGTTCACTAGAAAACCTAGTTTGGGTGTTCACTATTAAACGCACTAGCCACAATAGCAATGGCGAGCTGTTGTCCGTCCCCCAATAGCCAGGACACCCTTCCACAACTGGGGGTGTGAAAAATCCTTTGAAGACCAAATTTAGGTGAGAAAAAAAAACACATTTGGTCGTCTCTATTTTCCCATGTACTACTACTGTTTTCATCCTGATTTTTAAAATTTCGTCCCCAGTTTTGACAGACCCAGTAAGTAACCCTAGTTCAGTATACTTTACGTATAACTCTACTCACTAGTAGAGTTATCACTAGAGTTATCAGTAAAGTCAGGCGATTAGGGGGCGAGATAGGGGGTGAAATAGAGGGTGACTTTATGGATAACTCTACTGCTGAAGAAACTTTTGAGATCTTTGAGCAGGTCCAAGTCAAGGTGATCAAGTACACACACTTGAGAATTGGGGGTCAATCCCTTCAACCGAGGAGAGGACAAGGAGAGGACCATGAGATCACCAAAATCAAACTACATGATGAGCTTCAATTTCTAACATGAGTAGTCACACAAGACAAAAGCTGTTGAAAACTGGAGTTTCTGGAACATGGGTAGTAAGTATACCTTGGCAGCTTTGACACTATCATTATATTATATTATCTGTAGAGAAGTTGAAATATATATTTTTAATGCTTTTTCCAAAGAGCCAAAATTTGTGAAGGGAAATAAATAATATTTTGAAAATTTTTAATTTTTTTTTCACATAGAATATTCAAAATTAATCAATTATTGGACAAACATGTGTTGAAGCTACCCTTGTGTACTACTATGGCCCTACCTTCTTGGGCAGAATAGAAGGAATTGTGAAGTCTTGGTGGACCATAATACTTTCACTAAATCTATGCAAAGTACTTATGTAGACCAAATCAGTGATCGCGAGTCACAACAAATGGAGCAATGTATGCCCCCCAAACATGAGTGTTCACCCACCTCCAATTTGGTCTCTTTTCATTGTTGGCAAGAGAATTTGTCACTAGGGGAGTGATATATCTACCCAGATCAATTTTGATAGGTAAGCTCAAAAATTAAATAAATAAATAAATAAATATTTATATAGACAATGTCCGCAATTTATGTGTTGGACCATAATAGTCTCAATTCTTTGATTTTAGGTGTTTTGTTTAATAGCTCCAGGTTCTCCTTTTCAATTTAATTTCTTCTTGCAAACTTTAGCTTAGTAGAGCCTACACTTAAAACTGCATTTTTGGTCTTTCACTTTATTGATATGTACATCACTAGCATTTTCATTTGATGGGATGGGATGTACAACCCCATGCCCTTCAAGTTGACACATATTGTAGTAGCACCTTTTTAGTTTTGGTGATATATAATTATATGATTTATAGAAAATGCCACAATTTTTGGAACCTACTTGCCCAAGACACCAAGAGTCTAGGAAATTATTAACCCAATGAGGCCAACATTTTGGGAACTTGAGAGACAATTGTGTAAGTTGAATTTAAAGTTTTTATGTTTTTTTTGTCTTCAACTATTAAATATCTATTAAGTAGGTGATTTACTAGTTGCGTATCTAGCTATGTATCACAAGAACTCCAATATCTTGGATAAAGTGAAGTCCATGCTCCTTGCAACCAAGAATTTGATGAGATGAGGAAGTTGGGCAATACTTCTTTTGTAATGAAAATGCTTTCAAGAACATTAAGTGCAACAATTAGTCATTGTCATAGTTGGTTTTTTTTTGGACATCATGTCAAGCCAAAAATTCCAAAAATTATCATTTTTACTACTAAACTTGAGTTGAAAAAGAAAAACTATTTGAAAAGCCAAACTAGATAATTCATTATTGTAATTACCTTGGAAGTATTTTTTTCTTTGGACCCCATCTCCTTTCTTTTTCAATTAAGCCATCTGAGGTATTGGGTGGCCAACAAAATTTGGGTCAACATGATCTAGCACCCCCCACTAGGGCACCTTTTAGAATGGATGGTGCGTGTGGATACAACATCTTTTCATTTGGTTCTTATCTCATAGCCAATCATGGTGGTTAGCTCTATAGTAACCATTCACATGCATCGACTATCAATACCTAGTGGTCACCAAGTGCCTTACTTATCTACTTGCATTGTAATAACTTACAATTTGTTCCAGCCTATGTATGATATGTAAATCCTTGTCATCATTTTTTAATGTAAGCATTATTATTCATAACAATAGTGCCTACATTCAAAACATGGCATTTCAAAAATTAAAATGCTTGCTCTAACAAGGTTTTCAAAATGTAGTACTTTCATCTTCTTTTTTCCCCCATGGTATTTGATGGGTATCTACCGGTTAGCACAATAATTTTTTGAATACAAAAGTTTGTTGATTATTGTGTGAGGTAAGGCCCTTGGGGAAGGGCATTATCAAAGCTTGAGCATCGTGTAAAACCATGTTGCTATTTTTCTAGTGTTGTGGCAAGGCACACCCTAAATATGTAAGAATTCCTTCACAAAGGGGGGAACTTTTCATTTTTTAAAAAAAGTACCTATTGGGTATCACAATTTAAATAAAAAACCATGGAACTTTATGGGAATTAAGGCCTTTGGTGAAGGGTATTACTAAAACTAGGGTTGTGATTGGCTCTACCTTGTGTGGGTCCTTTATTTTGGTAACACCTTTCCCCTATGGTGGCATAAACTAGCATATATTTATTTACACGAATAATTGAAGGGGAAATAAAAGGGATTAAAAGATAGTTTGCCAAGGTTTCACCTTGATAACTCAATTGTGGTTGGGCAACAATTTGAGTGGAAACATATTTCCAATGGATAATGCACCGACAAGTGCTAGGTGTCATAATCCCAAGAGTTGTTGAATATACTTTTAAAAATTCATAATTAACTCACCTTTCATCTTTTAAAAGTAAAGATTAGGGGATTTTTTAATTTTAAGGAATTGAAACCAACTAATATTTATCATTAGAGGTTTTTATCATTAAAATTTATTTTTTATACATTTTTTGATATAAAAAATTTAGGGAAAGTTTCAAAAATATTATCATAATTAGTTGAATTTACATTTTAAAAACACAATAGTCCAAAAATATCCAATTTTTTTGTCCAAATAAAAATCACTAGTTATCACCTATGTTTAAATATTGCGTAATTATTCAACACCCAATGAGTTGGGTAATCATTGTGGTATGATTATAAATTGTGATGAAGACCATAAATTAACATATATGTTACCTAATGGCATTGAGTTTCATGTTTTTGAAGAATGGATGTAGGCAATTTATCATTTGATACATAGTTTGAATTATGAAATCATGTGTGCATAGGGGCAAGTGTGCCAATAGGTGTGAGACTATTATATTTTGAAACATCCTAAGAAAGGAAATTGGTTTTCTTTTAGTTCATAATTAAGTTGTCATGATAATACATGGGCTAAGTCAAATATGGCATGTAACATGATAATCACTAAGAGGTGCACATATTATTTACCCTATGGCTATTGACCATGTTCATACATGGGATTAAGTTAAGTTGTTTGATTAAAGTCAATGGTCATTGAACAAATGGTGTAGATGGTGTCTTGTGTTGTTAGTGTGGTCAAAAGTGGTATTAATGTTCAAGCTTGCATTGAGAATGCCACCTCCATAGTTATATGTTTTTAAAACCTTTACTTGTCTTCATTTTTCATAGTTTTCTTTTGCTTAATGTCTTTGCATCAATTTCAATTCTAGACACATTTGTTGTGGGGTTTTCATCTCTAGCACATGTTCATTTTCAATTTCTATTATTTGTAATCTTTGTTCCTTGTATCATTTGGTGTCATTTTTGTTTCTTGCCACATTTGTTGTGTCATGTTCATTTTTACAATAATTGTTGTATTTCATCTTCCTCTTTTGTAAGATTTGGTGTGGCACATTCCTCATTGTATTCTTCCTTCCAAAAGCTTGTTTTGTCTTCATTTTTTTGCAATTTATTTATTGTGTGTATTTGCAACAATTTAAATTATAGTCACATTTGTTGTGGCATGTTCATTTTTACAACAATTGCGATGTTTTGTTTTCATTGTTTGCAAAATTTGGTGCAACATGTTTTTCATCATGTTCATGTGCTCACCATGTTTTGCAACAATGTGTTCTTCATTTTATTCTTCATCTTGTTTTATGCTATGGATTTTTAGTTGTACCATACCTTTTTGTGCTCATTGTGTTCACCATTTTATTGTGCACTATTCAAGATTATTGTTTTCTTTCTATCTTTCTATGTTATGTACGCTCTAGATTTGAGAATGTCTATATGTTGTTTGTAAGATCTTGTATAATTGCTCAATGTCATCATTATGAGAGTAGCGAAAATCGTTTTACTTGCATAATACTTTTAGCCCTTATTCAAGCATAATACACATGTTGGTCCTTGATCATCTTCAAATATACTTTACATTTGTGTTTGTTGGTTTTGTAAATAAACAACCATTTTTTATTTTTTTGGTGAAGACATAAACAATAGACATGTGTTGGAAATGATGAGTGCTTTGATTCTCTGTAATTATAAGATGTCTTGCATGTATGATCTTTTATTGATTCAAGAATTTGGTGATTAGATGAAGGCAAGGTTGACAACTTGATATTTTTAATTTGTTATAATTCAATACAATGATAAAAGATGGATTGAACAATTCTAGGTTAGTAGGCCTTTTGTGAAGTAGTTACAACTATTGTGCATGAAATATCAACATTTCTTGCACCTTGGCTATGAATGATTCTTGTGCTTTGATTGTTAACCATTTTTACATTTTGATTATTAATAACTTTTGTGCTTTAATCGTTAGGAATTGTTAGGAACTCTTGTGCTTTGACTGAGAATGAAACACATAACTTTATGCCTTCATTATCAACAATTCTTGCACCTTGACTCTTAACAACTCTTGTGCTTTTACTATCTATAATTGCATCTTGAAGGTAAGGCAAATTGTCCAATGAATGCATGTCATCATTTTCATCTTTTGTCTCTCACCTTAGTGGTATGTAAATGTTGTCCCTTTTGGTGTTTACATCCTTGGTATGTAAAGGAAGATTGACAATTTTTTCCCCCGTAAAGGTTTCAATCAATTCATAGTACTATTTGTTGTATCAACAAGGCAAATGAAAATGTTCCTTTTTTTTAGATGTCAAGTCCCATAAACATATATGATTATTGGTGCTTTTGTGATAGTATGCAAGTTATTTGAAATCAAAGTTCAATAGATTTCGTTTATCTTTTGCATGACACCATGTTTTGGAAATTTTTTATTGGTTGTCTTTTCTAATTATTTAAAGATTTTCTCCCAACATTGTATAGCTTGATCATAAGTGATCTTGGATCAATGAGTTCCTTTTAAGTTTTATGTTTTTCATTAAGCTCTATGTTCTTCGTGTTGACAAATGATGGGCACCGACACTGGGATACTCTTAGTTGTCATATTGTAAAAGAGGAATTGTACCTTCTCCATTGTGTTCTCTTGATCTATCGTTGCAACTTCATTTTCAACTTCTTGTTGATTTGCTTTCTTGTGAATTGGTGCGTGTGCATGGACTTGTGGTTGTTTGTGAATTTGCACATCCTTATAAACTTGCACTTGTATGTGAATTTGCACATGCCTACACGTTTGCATTTGAATTTAAAACCATCATTTATTGTTTTGCTTCAAAGTTTCTTGTGTTATTTTTGGTTTATAGCTTTCCTATGGGATGGAGTGTGACAACACACAAACGCACTTTCTTTGTTCCGATGGAGGTATAACTAAATACTATTGACCTAATAGTTTTATCACATTAGTTTTGAACTCTATAGTTTATCATTACAAATACAATTTGTAATGCCCAAGAATCTACATTTATTGAATATATTTATATCATTATGATTTTTTCTTATCATTGGGCTATCTCATAATGATAAGCAAATTGTTAGCACATCATGTAGGATGTACATGTTGACTACCCATTAATAAACATGTCAAGCATGAATATAATTATGCGATTATCAAAATAATGATGAATATAATTATGTGATTAACAAAATAATGATGCTAGTAACGCCAAGTGTGAATTGACCTTTATGAAAGCTAGAAATTACTTCACTTGTAATTCTAGCCCCTGAGCGCTTGATGAGTAAAAAAAATGACTTTTAAAAATTTAAAATCAATACAACAAGTAAAAAATTCCAAACCCCTTTTTTTGGGCTATAGGGAGTATGGTCAGGCTCCAAATGCTGACTATGTAAGTTCGTGTCAATTTAGGAGAGATTTTGGATGAAACTAAGTTATGCAACAACCTCTAGAAAGGGGGAAGGGAGGTTTTCACCTTCAAATGAAGTGCAGGAGTTGATCACGTGAAGGACATTGGAGTTATCCGTAAAGTAAGAAAAACACAGCACCAGAATCTTGAGTTTGGTCACGCACAAGGTGAGATTCAAAACAAACCTACAAAAAAATACACTAGCACTCAACGGGGGATGAAACTCAGAAAACCATCGATTTTGGTGGTAAACTGAGTTTCATCCTGTCTTTCCTTTTTCCTGAGCGCCTCCACTACTGCCACATATATTTTCACTGCTCCTAACTGTACAACCACTATAATTACTCTCGAACCTTGTGCATCAAATGCTGAGTTGCAGCATTTCATACAAAGATTTATTTTAAAATGTCTTTACTTTGCGGATGTACCATTGAAAGAGGGGATAGGGGGTGAAAGGAGGCCCAAAGACAGGGTTACTTTATGGATAACTCTATTATCCGCATTGGTTGCAATTTATATTTGGGGGAAAGGGAGTGGCCACATTGGCCACATTTAGCATGTTAGGTAATGTAATTGTGGTTTGTTCATTTACCGATTGAATGCATTAGTGAATATTGAACAGAATTCACAATTTGATCAAATTGTTATTATTAAAAAGCCTCCAAAAAGGGTTGGAGTGAATTAACAGCCACCAATGCACCAGTTTTGGATGAGCCCGTTGAGGCCGTTTTCCGGATGAACAAAAATCCCATCCTCCCTGCCCGCATATCTATATATATATATATTCACCTCTTCTCTACCCCAAAATTTTCCCTCCTACCTACGACATACCTCCCCCCTCCTACCTACCATCTTCCTCCCCCCTCCTACCTACCACCTACCTCCCCCCCTCTTACCTACCACCTACCAACCCCTCCCCCTCACTCCATCGCCAAAGCTCTAGAGACGTTGAGCGGGAGCGAGCTTGGAGCAGGGGAGCTTGGAGTAGGGGAGCTTGGAGCAGGAGCTTGGAGCTTGGAGCAGGGGAGCGAGAGCTTGGAGCAGGGGAGCATGGAGCGGGAGCTTGGAGCAGGGGAGCCTGGAGCGGGAGCTTGGAGCAGGGGAGTGAGAGCTTGGAGCAGGGGAGTGAGAGCTTGGAGCAGGGGAGTGAGAGCTTGGAGCAGGGGAGCCTAGAGCCGGAGTGGGACCCAGGTAAGCATCTTCCTTTTGTTTGTTTGTTTGTTTGTGGAGCTGCGCTGCACAAGATACGTAGCGCAGCTCCACAAAAAAGTTCTTTGTGTTGTAGGAAAATAAGAAGAAGAAGAAGGCGATGGCAGCGTTGCTGCCGTCGCCTTCTTCTTCTTGGTGTTGCAAGAAAAAAGAAGAAGAAGAAGGCGATGGTAGTAACGCTGCCATCGCCTTCTTCTTCTTTGTGCAGCGCAATAAAAAGAGGAAGAAGAAGGCGACGATAGCTGCCGTCACCTTCGTCTCTTGGTTTTGCTGCGCTGCAGCACAGCAAAAGAAGGCGCCTTCTTCTTGTAGTTTTACAACGTAGGAGAATTTATATTGAAGAAGAAGATGACGACAACTGTCACCACTTTCTTCGATGGCTTAGCTATAAGGAAGTGGCGTCCTCTGCCTTTCTTTTATGGTTTTGCTGCGAAGAAGGTGACGACAGCAATGTCGTCACCTTCCTCTATGGTGGCGATTGTTTTTTTTTTTCCTTTATTGTTGCTTATGTTTTAGTTCATTAGAATTAACAAACTGGTGGTTTTTGGTTTAAGGTTGGAGGTTGGAATGGGTAGGGGAAGAAGATTAAGGAAGAGCGGTGGCGGTGAGTTAGAAGTCAAGAGGCAAGATTATGCTGCAGCAGATGAAGCAAGTCTTTTGCCAAATGTTGCTGTGTCAGATGAGCCGATTCTTTTTCCATATGTTGCTGGAGGAGATGAGGCAAGTGCTAAGCCACTTGTTGCTGCATTAGATGCGACAATTCTTCAACAAAATGTTGCTGCATCAAATGTGAGAATTATGCAGCAAAATGTTGCTACATCAGATGCGGGAATTGCGCAACAAAATGTTGTTGCATCAAATGCGGGAGGTGCCCAACAAAATGTTGCTGCATCAGATGCAGCAACTGCTCAGCATAATGTTGCTACATTAAATGAAGCAACTGATGACCGAAGTGTTGTTGCATCAGATCAGGAAATTGGTGAGCAAAATTGTGCTCTATCACAATTGAAACACAAGGATAACATTGGTATAAATTATTTTAGAATTTGTGGACATTAAAAGATAGGACATTAGATTAATTACAGATTAATAACATTGTACAAGTTTTCTTGAAGTTTAATTATATTCGCACCTTCCATCATTTGTTGGAAGGTGCGGGAATTTTTTTGTCAAATTTTTTTTACTGCAATACCTTAAAACAGTTCATGTTTATAGGAGTAGTATGTGATTTTGTGATTTGATGTTTTGCAATACCTGCATTCTATTTTTTAAACTTTCATTTTTTGGGTTTAGGTTTGGAACTGGAAACTAAGCAAGCTTTTCAACCACTTGCACTTGTTTGTCCAGCTAATTTGGCTTGGAAGGATAAGGAATGGACAAAGGTTGGGTCCAAATGGAAGTGCAAAGTTGGCAATTGCATTGTCACATATTGTGTGAAATGGTTATTGACCAAGCATTTGAAGGAGGTGCACGACTTGGTGGCAGAAAAGTCCAAGCCTAGGAGGCCTTCAACTGCTGCTGGAGGTCCTTGACATCAGGACCATGCCAAGATGAACACTCGCATTTTGGGAAATGCGATGGCTGTGCAAAGGAAGAATGATTAGAAGCTACTAGTTATGCTTGTGCCAAAGCAAAGCGCAAGTGGAATCACCTGGTAGCTGTTGCAAAACAATGTCCACCACTCCCAAAACCAACTTTGGTCAGATTAGCCCAAGAACAATTGTTGAAGGTGTTGGGCCTCAATGCATGGGGTGTGGGCAATGTGGCGCGAGATGCAATTGTACGGATGGAGAAGGATGAAGACTTACAGGGGATGATCTAATCCACCCATTGTGCATATGCACGACAATTAAAGACGGCATGGGATGTGAAGAATTGGGAGCGAGAGTCCAGCAAAACAAGTCGAACAAAACAGTTCGCAGATGTTTTGGATTTTCATGAATCTAGAATGATTCATGGAAGGTAAGAAACAATAATAAGCAATGTTTA
>Ga0116229_10000459_pt1 | contig 53706 bp, 33 predicted proteins | sample S1TSphgellanicum_3_FD_87313 | JGI IMG/M metagenome (GOLD analysis project Ga0116229, IMG submission 87313) | Host-associated microbial communities from peat moss isolated from Minnesota, USA - S1T2_Fc - Sphagnum magellanicum MG | ecosystem: Host-associated > Plants > Peat moss > Unclassified...
GGCTACTCAGGGAGGACGAGTGGCTACGTTTAGTACTCATCAAGATAGTTGGGGGGACTCAAACTGGATGAAGGAGAAAATTGAAATGATCAAGTGCCGTAGGCATCAGTTTGGAGAGATTGATGAAACCAGTTTCAAAATACTCTCGTTGAATTTTTGGGTTTACCTTCACGTTACATCTGCTCAATTAGGACCTGTTTGGCAGAGTCCCAATGAGGCTGATAGATGGAGGACCCCGTATACACACTGTACTACGACATCATCTAACAGCTGTAATTTTGTGGGTACCCACCAGCTAAAAGTCATCATTCTTTTGTGTTGGCAAACATGAAATTGTAGTGCTGCATCTTGGTCGCGTAATAGTTCGAGCTGCCCTTCAAAACGCCATAATGCGTGATCATCTCGAGGCTCCTGGATGGTAATTGTTTGAGGTCCACAATACGGACATCATATGGGTGGTTGAGAAAGGGACATGGTTTACATATCGAGCAGTAGTAATTTACACACTTAATGGGAACGGGCGCGGGCGATGTGGTGGGGAAAAGCGACATTTTGACGTATACTTGCATGTATGTATGTCCACTACTGCAATCCGTAATTAGACTCTGATCATGAGCTTGATGCACGGTTCAGTGTGAGACTTAAGGTCTGGTCTGTATCATGATGAATTACGTTTGAATCTGTCAAAAGTAATCCCCTCCGCTGATATTTTATAATCTTTAATAGAGGATAGAAGTTATAAGTTATTCCCTCGGCTGATAATGTTTAATCTTAAACTATATACAGATGATAGAAATTGAAGTGGCCCATGATTTTCTATGGGAAATGGACAAACTTGCTAAGAACTCACATTTCAGAACAAAAAAAGAAGATGTATTAATTAAATAAATCGACAGGTGGATTTCTTTGGGCTTGATAAGGATTTATGGCGTGTCACCGGGAATGCAAAGAGTTGAGCAAATAAGATAAAATGATAGATCAATCAATGAAGCATTAGACTCTCATAATGAATAACTTGTGATAATTTGTACTATTATGTATTGGAACCTACCTTATTAAATATAGCAGCTTCAATTGTGGTTGGTCAATTATAATTAGGTGATGTCTGGTTAGGTAATGTCATTGAAGATGCGTGGCTGTGGGTGGGCTCCACAGGTACTCTTAATAATGAACTGTACACCTCCAACTTTGGCACTTAGAATGTTTTGTTATTTAAAGAATGAATAAACCACCAGGTGTCGTTAAAGAGACTACTCACAAAACTTTTATTTTCTGCCTGAGACGTTCTTGAAAAGGTTATCATAAGAATTTATACCAAGCCCAATTTCATTGGAGCCACGTGTTATATGAACGTCACAGTGAATGGTGTAAATTTTGAGCATAAGACTAGGCACAGTAGATTGTTCTATTATACATTTAAATACTTCTAAAAATGGAAGAACTACTGGATACAATGATGTAAGTAAATTTGGCCTCAGAAAATCTAAGTGGTAAGTGGGTAATGAATATTTTTGCCAGTAAAATTTATTCAGCATAATAAGTTTTTTCAAACTTTTTAGAAATTATGGGCTTTTGTTGGAGTCATGTGTATTTTCCAAGTCGCCTGGAAGTCTAGGACATAATTTGGTTGTTAACCTGGGGCTGGTCTCATGACTCCAACCCATGGACCCACAGGTTATCAAATCATCCTTGAATATAGGCCCACATACCTTCGTGTCCAAGAGTGATTATAAGCTCTTATCTCTTGATTGGGCAAGTTGGACACTTATAACCACCATGAGCTCAAAAACCTAGCAGCTTGGTCTCCCAATTCCTTCCCAAAACTTGGTGAAACTCTATGAATTGCTCTACACCCAATTTAATATGGCTATAATTTGTGCCGTTGTAGCTGAGATTGGCTGTCATGGGTGCGTGCTGTCATGGTTGTTTGAATGCCCAACCACAATTTTGCAAGACCTATGGCCATATAACAAGGTTATCAAGGTTGACAAAATAAATTTATTATGGTGATCTTCAAACCATTGAGAATTGGTCCAGAAAATAAGAAATACCATGCATTATGTCCTGTTGATATGGTTCTCATTTAAATGTTTTTTGATACAGCCAGGAAATGTACATGCATGGTATTTCTTATAAATGAACACTAATGATGCTCAACACCCACTTGCCTTGTTTGATTGAACTACTAGTTGAGCAGCCATTGATAACGATATGCACGTATCCAGGTGACATGGTATGATGAGCAACTAGGTGCTCTTGGTAATACTTATGTACTCCACAATGTAATCAATTATTGTCATTGGGGATTGCAAAGGGCAGGTTTCAGTATAGAGTTTTCTCAGAATTATAGTATTGAATCTCTGGCACCCTTCCCTATCTTAACCCTTCTACTCTGTGCAGTTACATTGGCATAACTGCACTCAAAACTACAACTTCTCTGTGAGGTAGCCATGATAGACAGCCCATGTTCAGAATAATCTCCAACACATATATGTAAATGGTATCATTCTGAATAATATTTTTTCCTCAAAAATCAGTTCATTTTAGATTTGGGATTATTTAAAGTAGTGTGGTATAACTTAATTTCATATGAGTAAAAAATTATTTATACCGGAGGCTACAATAATTATAATGACTTTTAATAGCATATTTTCACAAATATGAGTTTGAACAATATTGAAAAGAATTAAATTCAGTGTGGAAACTGACCCTAGGGTACTTAGCTATCAACATTTGTCAATCATGCCCATCTTAGAGTCTAAATAGTGGTTACAGGACTACCAGGAATATTTAAGTTGATGTTGAGATTTTGAAATTTATAAGTTAGAACTTTGGTATATAAGGATGCCCTAGACACTCTAAATATACTCCTTAACCTTAGACACATCATCAATTTGAATCAAAAATAAAAATTCCATATAATTACATAATTAGCATCCAGATGAGATATGTTGAGTTACAACTTACGTGGGGTTATTCTTTTGTTTAGCAAAGTTTGATTCTACTAACAGGTTTGGGGTACCAGATTATGTCATTTGCTTATCTTCAGGTTATGATTATACACTAGTAAAAGTGTCCAAAATGTGTGCGTTGAACATGAGTTTTTATTTAAATTTAGTTGAATGTGTGGTGCACCATTCCTTGATGTTATGGAATGGTCCACAACTTACCCATTAGCCTAGCTAGCCCAAAGCGTTTAGAGCATTAGCCAGCGGGTGACGCTTTACCCAATATGATGGGTAGGCTCTGACAATTCTATTGTACTTAGCGGACATATAATCTCCAAGTTAAGAGGCTTGGGTGCAGATTCTGGTAGGTTCGGGACTGCTAACTTCTATCGGAACCAGTCATCTACAGGCAGTGCCGATTTTATGTGGTGAATGTTGCAGAGAAGCCGATTCCGAAGTTAGTTACTCTCCGGTGATGAGTTCTCCCACGATAAGTTCTCTATGGCTGTTTAAAAGATAACCGGCGAGCTAGGGCCAATCCCGGGCTCTTACGTGCTCTAGAGCTCGCCATCCACGGGCTTCCTAGGGCCCCAAGATCGGTACTTGAGCGCGCCCATTCTCTAGTACGGAATGATAGCTTAAGAACAACGGCATCTAACTTCGTCCTCAGATAAAGAAAACATCCGTCCATCGGCTTTACGGCGACAAGTCTAGACATTCATCAATGCCAATAAACGGCAGCCAGACAGGAGGCGTGGATGGCAAAGGTTCTAGACTTCCTGAATATATAATCTTCACGGAAATGGTCCATGATTTGAAAGGGGAAATTACAAGGGTAGTTGAAAGTCTTTATCCCTCCAAATTAATAAGGGAGCTCTTCACTATTGCTCATATGTCCTAGCACCTTGGGAAAGTTCTACTAGGACTAGGACGTGCAGTCCCGAAGCTCTTCTTTAATTTCTCTTCTCTTCTCTTCGCTTTTCTTCTAAGCTCTGATCACTACAAATTGTGCGTGACCCAATTTCACACGTGAACGTGAACCTAGGTTGCGAGATATTTTGTGATCTCAAGTTACATGGTACACTTGTAAGGATCACAACATGTGCGGAGACATATTCTCCTTTGTCAGAGGAACAAACTAAAGTCAGGTCCAAGTTCAACATTCCCAGCAAGAAGCTCACTACAGAAACTGTGTTTATAAAAAGCTTTGTATGTAGGTGACTACTGCAGCTTCACTATTGTCGCGCTGGCTTGCAGCCTCTCTCAGACGTTGTTGCACAGGTATACTTTCTCATGTTTTATGTTTTTGAGACATAACTAGTATGTGTTTCAGTGTTATTTATCTTATATAGCGTTCAAGACGGTCTTCACCTCATACTGCTGAAGTCGAGCTTCTATTTTTGTTTTCTCGCTCAGATCTTGTCTCTACACCCTCAAAGAAATATTACAATTATTTTTCAGATCGATTTCCTAGCCGAGCCTTTGATCGGCTCGCCAGTCTTTGTTACTCTGCTTGCACTTTCGTGTGCGTTTAGAGCCAGCCTCCTCCAGGTATGCGCAACTCCGGCTTTTGCCGACTCCTATTCCCCAGGGCACTGGGAAGTTTGACTAGCTGATATTGTTTATCGGCTAGATCTGAGTATACTGGACTAATGAACATTTGAGTTTTAAAGAAAGTTCCTATCTCTTTCTGTAAGCATTGATGTGAACAGCACCAAGAAAAAAAGAAAGAAAAAAAGAGCATAGTAGTCAGGATTCACAAGAAAATGTTTCTTCCTGTTTTCGCCACTAGACTCACCAGGCATACCTGATATTGAAGGCATGCAGGTTGTAAGAATCGAGCGCGAGTTACTGATCCATCGTCGGGAGGAGACAAAGCCGGAGGTTGCGGGTCGGCCAAACCGGCACGATTGATCTGCTGCAAGTGCTCTGCACATACCAGGTGATTCCTGATCGTGCAATCCGGCGTCAAACCTCCTTGTATGGATTTCTAGATGACAGACAAGGTGGTTGAGTACTCTAACAATATGGTACATGGTTGATTCCCACGACTATATCCCTCAAACCTCCTTGGATGTGTTTTTAGATGACAGCTGACAAGGTGATGAAGCATGACTTGCGTATTATGCATGTTGTTTGTAGTAGAGATGATCTTACAAATATCTTATCATCATTATACGCTTATGTACAGGATCATGTATTTGCTGGGATTTTGAGCATTGTGAATGTAGTGTCGATCTTAAGAATCCTGATATGGTGGAAGGGTAGGTCAAAAAAACTCTTATGGGTTTCGACATCTCAACACTGAAAAAAATTATTTACAGGAACGGAGATCTGTGTTTTCAAGCTGTTCAAGGGCCATGGCTACGACAAGCTCGACCCAAGCTGGTGAGACGTCCAGTGGATTTGCAGCTGTGGATCATCTTGTACCAAACATATCTGACGAGAAAACCTTGACAGAATGCGGTATCTGGGCCGGAGCCGCGGAGGGAAATTCTGAACTGGTCGAGGCCTTCGAGGATTCAACAGTTCGAGTAGGAATCGAGGCGGAGGGGAATTCTGAACCGGTCGAGGCCTTGGAGGATTCAACAATTCGAGTAGGAGGAGGCGAGGAGGAGAATTCTGAATTGGTCGAAACCTTCGAGGGAACAGTTCGAGTAGGAGGAGGCGAGGAGGAAGATTCTGAACGGATCCAGCGCTTCCTCGACGAAAGAATTCGACTACGAGTCGAGAGAGAATGCGTAGTCTGGGAGAATAGAAAATTGCTCGAGGCTGCTTCCACAGAGGCAGGAGGATCTGAAGGATCATGTGAAGAAGTCAAGAACCCTGTCATGAAGCTTTGCACTGAAGCAACAACGATCATGCAGCTGGATATTTGGACACGGCTTTCAGTCGACCTACAGGAGAAAGTGGTACTACGCGCATCTGTGTCGCAGCTATTACAGAGCCGGTTACTGTCCAAGCACTGGAAACAGTTCGTGTTCTCGGACAGATTTTGGAAGCAATGCTCAGTGAAAGATTCGCTCATGCAGTTCGAATGCCTGGTCCTTACGTTCCTGGATATAGGCGTGCTGGCCGAGATGTTCGGATACAGCCTTCGTGTCAACAAGTGGGTCCGCTTTCCGCAACCGTCTTTCCTTCCTCGCGAGGAAACAGATTACGTGATTGCAGCTTCCCATAAGGGGTTGCTAGTCTTGATCTTGCGTCCGGAAGCTGCAGCCCGATCAGATGCTCCTGCTCCAGTATTCACTACTGGAGCTGGACAGACCAATCCTGCCTCAGCTGGGAGTATCTGGATTGTGAACCCAGTCACCAAGAACTGGATCAAGGAAACGTCTACTGTGGACGATCTAACAGGCTGGACACGAGCTTGCTGGACTGTCTTGAGTGTGGACGATGCATTGGAGAGCTACAAGATATTCCAAGGCCATTGCCAAATGTCTGGAATCAGGATGTACGAATCTTCGTCTAGAACATGGAGTGCGTTTACACAAAGTCAGCTGCCTCTTGACATCACGTTCATGGGCTGCAATCCCGTACTTGACAAAAACGGTATCCTCTTCATGGTGGCGAAAATGGAATTCAACGATCCCTACGACAGAGGTTCCGCGTGCCTCGTCGGCTTCGATACCAAGAAAGGTGTGTGGGATGACGAGCCGTCTGTGTATCCACAGCTAGTCTCGTTTGTGCACGAGCCTGTTGTGCAACCGCAGGTGGTCACGTGCATGGGCAAAGTATACACAATCTCGCAAAGACGAGTGGACAATTGTAATATTCGAAGTTCCGGGTTAGGGTTAAGCGCCTCTGCAGATGCTGGGAGCTTCTTCTTAATCGATCATACTGTCGATCAGCACGTCGTGCCGCGAATAGAAGTGAGCATCTGGGCCCTCGACGAAGATAAGGACCGGGTGGTAAGGAACACCGCAGGACATAATTTTCTGCGCATAGCCACCCTGCAGACCTTCTTGGATAGGTGGCTCCCACATCATTCTTTCTTCTATCACTGCATCACCTACAACAACTTCATCTGTTTGGCAGGAAGTGAACAGTGGAAGTTCTTTGATGTCGTCTCCAGGGCTTGGAGTTACAGTCCGATGCATCAGGAACCGGAGATGGATCCTCGTTGCCAGTTTGTTAACATCCAGTCTGAATATGTCCCCATTGCTTGGCACCCATCTCTTGCTCCAGTCTAGCTAGGGTTTCTTTCACGTGGTAATTCCCCAGTGGTTCACATGAGTCAACTAGCTACCGCAATACTATAGTCTAGCTAGTGCAGTCTAGGCAGCAAGGATCTGTTCAAGAATAGGGATATGTTCAAGAATTTTCTATTGCTGAATCCTGATCTACTCTTAGAAATTAATTAGTGCTGCATGTTTGTTTAGTGAATATGGTACCTTTCTTTTTTGCTTTGATTTTTGTTTTATATTTTTATTTTGGGGAAGAGGCATCTTCCGGAACACCTCTAAAACTCATATATATTCCTTACACAAACAGTTTCAAGGATGTTTCAAGTTCTCTAAATGTAATGTTCTGATCTTTTGGCATCTCCTGCTGCATCGTGTGCCCTGTGCAATTTTACTTTGGATCAGTGCTACTTCCGTTCACAGTCCCAAATAAACAGGATCTGACAAAAACGTTGCTGCAGGATTGATGGAGTGCGCCATAGTGGTTCCCTCTAATGTGCTTTGACATAAATTAGGTTGCAGGTTGGGTTAAATATGACATAATTTAACATGCATAAATGATCAATCTAGATTCATGCACGTCCTAATAACTGAGCTCGCAACTTGCTACTTGGATTAAGTTGGATTAACATGATAGAGTGGGTTGTCAAACCTTCGCTTAAATCATCACTTATTATGATCAATGCTAATATAGAAGGAACCAATGAGAGGAGATCATCTTCCATTCAACTTTCATGCCATTTTACACATCAATTTTTTATCTATTGCTTATGTCAAAAAAAATAAGGTGAGGCCCCAAGAGATTGAATCTAGTGTTAATTCAAAACTAACCTCCTGAGGTCGTGTTTTGAATCGGCCCTAATCTCATCAGCAAATGTTCTAAACCAACCGAGCATACACTTAGCAATCAATGCTGATTTACACTTATGCCGTGAGCACTAATCTCGGTTGAGACAAGCAGAGGTTTTGACACCCACTAATGTATCATACATAAAACAATTGCATGTCCATGATAAGCATTTAAAAGTTTAACTGAAACTATTTCCATGGTGCCTTGGGTAATTTGTTTTCCACTTAAATGAGAATCTATCATCTATGAACCTTCATGAATACTTGAACCTGGAAAAAGAAAGGTAATAATTCAATTCTTAGTAATGAAGTTGAATAATAATGTAAGGGTCATCAGATTATATGCAATGAATTTACTGTCTGATGTAATTGTAATTTAGACCCAAAAGTACGTCCATGTACTCACAACTGACTTGTACACATCACTTCCAAAACCATTTCTGAATGACAGTATACGTCAACTTTTGTTAGTGAGAAAATGGGAATATGTTCCCAAACCCAGTCTTTCCATTTACAGCCTCCTATGCTCTTCAAAACTTGAACCGGTTCAATTTAAGTTAGTAAGTATGATGGTTTTCAACATGTCAATTCCTTGTACCCAAGTTCTTCAATACAGACTTGTATAAGCTCCAAAGTAGCTACCACTGACTTCTTTTTCAATAGTGAAATCCCACTCAAGACAAAATTGAAGCCAATGGACTAAAGTAAATACAATTCATGACCAGCTTGAAATTAATGAGCTTGTGAGTTATACTGTTTGTAATCATGTTACTCTGATTTTGTTAGTTCAATTCTCCTAATACGTTCTTTGCAAGGTAGAACATCAATCCAAAGTTGTGGGAACGTTACCTGACTTCTAAGCCAAGCCACTTTTGGGTTTTAAGAATTGGAAAACTAGTATAACAAGTTTTCTGTCCAATTTCAGCACATTCTGGATCCAGATTCTTGTGGATTTGTATAATTTTTCAGATTGTCACCAAATGTTGACTATAAACTAGCGATTACATCAATCAATTTTAAAACAGGGAAATTGACACATTGAAAGTTGCTCTGCTCTTATCTTATAGCGCATCTCCACCCCCCAACCATAAACTGCATCATTATAAAATAAAATAAAAACTTAATGTTTAATATTCAATGTCCTCACCCATAAATATTAAAAAATTCATATAAAACAATAAGAGATTATTTAAGTCTTTACATTTGGGTTAATTATTATCATTGACCAAAATCATAATAAGGAAATATTTTTAAAAGGTTCAGCCTGTTGCAAAATTTAATATCAAGAAGAATTTATTGCTGTGAGATGGAGATGCTCTTAGATGATATATACCTAATTCAAACACTCCAACATGTATACTTGCATTTTGAAAAAAAATTTAAATGAAAAATTTATTAATAGGGTATATTCTCATGAAAATCATATTGCATATTTTAATTTGTAATTTTAATTTTGATTTTGATTTTTTTGAAATTAACTTAGTTTCAGCTAGATTTGCTTTTTTTGAAAAGTTGTATTGTTTAGAATCTGATAACTTCCAGATTTTGATCAAACAACCAAAAAACATAGTTCTTCTTATTGGTCTCATATCCAAATTAGAAGTTAGATTTTGGAGTCACATGTTGAAAATTCTTCACAAGCATTAAAAGTATTAGCTTTAAAAGTATTTCAGTGGGTTATAAAAATTGCCATTAGAAAGTGTCTTATGGAGGCTCACAACTGGCTTCGAAAGAGAATAAAAAATTCATCATCCAAAGAATCATTCACAACATGACTCCAAGACTGAAAAACAGTCAGAGAAATTGCATGACATATTTGGAGAAATTTCCTAATGTTTTTCAAGGGCAATATACATTCCTGTATATCCATCCTAAAATAGAGGAGGATGTTATGTCCACTCTAATGCAGTGGGAGCGTTTGCATATACTTACCTTCAAGAATTATACATCCTATGTGTCCTGATCTACCTACGTTTAAATTTCATGATAACCTTTGAAAAAACTAAGATATTGCAACATACAAGCTCTAATTATGACAACAAAGGGGGCATTGCAATTTGAGAATATTGGGGATGAGGAGCAGGGCACACAAAATTTCACACTGTTGCAAAATTTTGGAAAAATTCCATCACAAATGCAATCATCATTTGAGAAAAAAATTGCAAAATCTTGATTTAAAAAAAAGAAGAATCATAGCAAATTTTCTATACAAGAGTTATGCATTGTACACAAGAGTTATGTGAAAGTGCACAATGGTGTGCAAGTGACATCACAACAGAAAGAGTTATAGGTTGTAATTCGTGAGCAGGCAGCCAGTGCTGCCATGGCACTAAGAAATCTTTATAGATTTGTGAATGTAGATGTCAATATATATGAAGTGTAAATCTTGTGTAAGTGTAAATCATTCACACTAACACATCCGAATCCGAATATTTTACAGTTACATTTATACTGTTGTTATATTTAAATTTATTTTTAACACTTACATGAAGTGTAAGTCCTAAGCCATTTACATGCACAACACTAGTATAAAGAAACCAAAATAACCAAAAAATCAAAATAAAAAAAATAAAAAAATTGTTTGCCAACAGCGTACTACTGTAGAAACCTTATCTACACTGCCTTTTAGGGTTTCCAGTTGGCACAAGAGTGCCACCATTCATTGCTGCACAAATGTTCATAAGATATGTGGAACACACCTTGACTCCATTTTCACAATCTCGAGTTCTCTGTGTTCTCTGTTCCTCTTCCTGTGTGCATTGGAGCTCTAATAGGATTCCGTTCACGTCTATGCACAGCCGATTTTTGTCCCGTTGCGCCAGTTTTTGGATTAGCTTGGCTTTCATGATTCAGTCAGTACCGGAGTCACCGTTGGTCTCAGACGCCTTTCCTTGTTCCGTCTGAAACATTAGGAGGGTGTAAGTCGGTTGATTTTGGGGTCGATTTTTCAGAATGTTTACAAGCTTACAATTCGAGATTTGGGTTGCAATCAGATTTCGTGTCGAGTGTGCAGAAACGGAGCGCTTGCTCAGCATGCAACGTTTCTGGAATTAGGGTTAGCGAGATGATGCAGCCTTTTGTCCTCAAGTCAAGTACTAGGGTTTTTCTAGAGAGTCTCGACAGTATGTTCTGTCGATTAGCCTACATTGTTGTATAGCTTGCTGCAGATTTGAGGAAGCATCGGGTTCATGTCAGTGTTGTGAAAAGGTGATGAACTGAGTGTCCCCAAAGTGCTCAAGTACGCAAGACGAAGTGTCAATCAAGTATGGCGGCACCTTCGAATCTTCACACAACGGTATGCAACAACACTATGCTACTTCCTCTTTGTTTTGATTGAATCTATTGAAGCCTTGGCAGGACAAGTTTTGAAGTGGATTTTTAGTAAGATTACAGTTCCATAGGTATTTGTTTCAGTGGTCTGGTAGGCCTTTTGAATTCAACCTGTTGAAGTTGAATCTTCCAAATGGCTTTTGGAATATTGGGTTTGCATTTGCTACGGGTAATGGGTCATGATATAATGTTTGATCCATATTAAAAATGATTGCAGGTAGCAGTGTGCAGCTTGCAACCTGTGACTGTTACAGGAACGCTGCCAAGGAGCCCAGGGTGTGCCACCTGCTGTACCACTTATGAGAGAGCTACCTTCAGACTAGGGAGGAGGCCTTCCAGTATTCAACACCTTTGCTGGTCAGTCCTTGTCTGGCATTCTTCTAGAGACTGCTACATTTCGTACCACTAACCCCCTTTGTGTCTCCTAACTACCATGGCATCAAATATTTGTTTAATTGGATTTGGAGATGGGGATCATAGCCATTCTGATTCCATCTGGGCCTTTTCATCATGGGTGTCTCAAATTACATCCATGAATCACAAGAGCGAAATGTATGTTTTGGGTGTGTGGCAGTGGAAATTTCGCAAGTCCTTTGAGCAGGAAGGCAGTGCGATCCAAAAGGATCTCTGCAATCCCATTTGGGGTGGTCATAGACTTCTCATCATCATCAGATTGGCAACAAAGAAGGGTGGATGGGAGGCAGTTGCTGACTGTCACCTGGCAAGGCCTACAAGAGGGCCTAGCAGATCTCCATCAGTGTGGGATTTTTCATACTGCAAAACAGGGATTTCAGGAAGCAAAAGACAGAATCCAGAGCCTCGATGCAAGGCAGTTGTCAATGGATTTTAGGTCCTCCCCTTTGAGCATGCAGGGTACCAGATTGTGGCAGAATTCAGATCCCTGGATCAAGTGGCCCATTGTCATTTTGTAAGAATCGTTGCATCCTATGGCTGTGAACATTAGACATAGCTAAGTATCAGAAATTCAAGATGAACTTGTGAAGTTCTTGCATTTACTGAAGTGGCATTTCTGCCTTTGGAATCTTCAAAATGGGTATTTTGAGGGCTTCTTAATCCTAAGTGAGGAGCTTCTACAAGTCCACTTTGTCCTCATAATTCATTATCTTAGTTTCTCACTTTTCTCTTCCTCTTCCCTTGTTAGGTTTTTTCCTTTTTCTTTCCTTTTTTGTTCATCTTCCTTCATGGCTTCTGTACTCTCTGCAGTTTTAGGTTTTCTGAACTAGCCAGTTTCATGGCTGAGTCTTCCTGTTGATGCTGGTCTCATGCCAGGAGTTCAGTATGTCAGTTGAATTATGACATCGGCCTCCACCCACTCCTGGGAGTTGATGAAGTCAGTTGGGATATTACAGTAGCTGATAATTACCAGACAGGCTGCTTTTGAAGGTCTCTAAGCATGCTTGTTACTGTTTCTGTTGTTCCAACCACTCCTCAGTTCTGTGTTTGTTTTCTTTTTTTTTTCTTTTTCTCGGTTAGGTTTCCCCTTTTTCCTGTTTGCTGATATGTTGTGAGATCTGAAATAAGTGTAACCTTACTATTGGACCATCTCTCAATTGTTCCAGACTTTCCAGACCTTTGAGAGTGTTATGTACCTAGACAAAGACTCTTCTGGCAGTAGCGTATATACCCAAAAGTGTCTCTTGAGTTAAATTGTGCTTCTAATTTAAGTGAAGTACAATTTTACTCTCAATTAAAGCATTGTACATTTGAAGCAAAGTCCTCAAGGTACATCTCATGATATCTTTGATATATTTTCTGAACTGGAAAGCTCTTGTGGGTTAAATTGTACTTCTAAAGGCTTCTCTTATAACTTCTTGGGTCTAGCAGTGAAGTAATGTTTTCAGATATATCCTATGATATCTTTCATAAACGTTCTCAACCAGAGTATGCAGGTATTGACATGATGCATATGCCTTGTGTTCATTCCAATATCTCTGTTACTGCTAGGTTGGACATTACCTATAGTCAGTTTCATAGTTTCTTCAGGCATTGTAGCTCTCCAGTTTTCTTTGTTTCACAGATGGTCAGTCTTATCATCCTCCTGAAGAATAAAGGCTACACTCAAGATTCTGTTAAAGAGGACTAGAGCATTGCTCAATAAAGTGAAATTTTATTTTGGAATTTCAATGTTCAGAGTCTTATGAATTGTTTTGTATGGGGTCTTGTAAGTGAGGAGCTTTCTGAACCCATTTGGTCCATGTTTGCTTTCCTTGTGTGTGTGTTTTATGTTTGCCCTCTTCTTCTCCCTATGTTTTTCCCCTTCTTTGTTGTTACATTGTTAGTTGCTAGCCAGTGTAATGGCTGGGTCTTCCTGTTGCTTCTGGACTTGTGGGAGAAACTCAGTATACAGGTTAGTGGTTACACTGACCTATATATACACTGTAGGGAGCTGATGAAGTCAGTGGGGAACTTGTGATAGATAAGTCACTATCACATGTCATTGTTGTTGATGGTCCTTGAGCTAGTGAGAGAGACTGTCACTGTTGTTCATACTGCAAGTGTGTGTATTTGTTGTTTCTTCATTCTAGTTTTGTTCCTTTTGTGTTCTTCCTCCTTCCTAGTTCTGTAAGCCCTTATCTGGAAGTCTTTCTTTGACTTAAAAGTAGAAGCTTTCATCTTCTTTTGGCTTCCTCAATCGTGGGTATGGAGATTTCTCAATTATCATGAGAGTTACATCTCTCAGTTGTATTCATGTTGCCTTTAATTGTAAAGATTGAGAAGTTTTCAGTACTTAAGGAGAGATACTGAAGTGATATCTGTGACATTTCTTGGTTTGTGCAGTGTCCCTTTCTACTTGTTGGTGCTGATCATTTTTGGACCAGCAGTGTCACAAGATCTTGCGCCACTATGGATACTGGGGCCACTGGGAACAGGTTTTGTGATTTGGCAGTGCTGTCAACTAGTGCATGCAATGCATGTCCTAATGGAGAAAACAGCACATTCTAGGGAGGTAGTAAAGTCAACAAGTTTAGAGCTTTATAGAGTTGCCAAATCAGGGGAGCTCTCAGAAAGGACAAGGTTGTTTATAGACTCAAAGCTCCAGGAATTGAAAAATGCTGCAATTTCCAGGAGATCTGCCGGAGTGCTTTACCTAAAGAGTGGCAAGGTTGCAACTGATTCTCAGGAATTGTTGATGCTCAAGTCCACAGAAGTGTGGGAGTATATTGTTGATAAGTATGCAGATGTGATGGAGTGGTGGAGGCCAAAAGGACGCACTCTTGCCAGGTTTCTGAAGAAGATATTCTAGGGGTTATCTATCATGTTTTCTTGTATGTATCTTGCAGGTAGTGCATTGGGATTATTGACAGCAATAGCCTGGAGGTATGGCACTTCTGGAGTATGTTACCAAAGGGGCTTCTCTACATTTACCAGTGCCAAAAGCATGTAAACTGAACCCTACCACATACCTATTGGTATGCAGTGTGATATCTGTTGTGTCTTTTGCAGTTGGAGTCTGGCTTGTGGTTTATGGCTACAGATATTGCTTACTTGGTGTCCATTCCTTGAACATGACCGTCGAACTTGATGGTTCAATGGTGGGTGGAAGAGGATTTCTTGATTCCAGCAGCTGGAACACTGAACTTTATAGAATAAGAGAGCCTTACCTAGTCCAGTGGTTAATGGGTGTACTGACCATTCAGCACATCAATACACCCACTAGCATTGAAACTGTTGTTCACGAATGTATACATGGAGGCAACGATCTCACCAACCTATGCCAGCTATCACTAGAAGCACTGGGAGTCTGGTTACCACCCACTTTGCTGTCTACTGGAAGAGAAAGAGCAAAGTCATGACATGCTTGTGCCAATGCATATACCATGAGGATTGCATGTGCATCTTGTCAGGTTTCACTTCATTTCTGGGTTTAGAGCTGTTGAACAGATGCGGTTGTTGGAAGATTTATATGAGAGCAAGACGGCAGATGGGCTGTTGCTTGATGTAAGATCCCCACCTTTAAGTGCCTTGCTAGTTCTATATGATGTGAATATCAAGCCCTGAAGTAAGGCAGGAGGTCTACATCTTGAGTTGGGATATGAAAGATGTATAGTTGATTTTGGATTCACAAGTCACTTGGGATTAAGTGTTCAAGGGTGTCAATGCACAACTTTGCAATATTCCCTTCATGGTATTTTACTTTGAAACCTCTTTCTGTATGTCACCTTTTAACCTTTCAAATCCATTCAATAAAATATATGGAAACAATAAACTAGCAAGTGGGATAACCTAAAAGCTTATATGGTGCTTTGAAACCCTTTGAAAGAATCAATGGGTAGTATATACTGGTGTAACCTGTGGTGTTGACCCAAGTTGTTAACTGGATACCGAACTAGTTTTTCCTTCAAACATCATCTTTTGTAATTCAATTGAACTTTTGATGACATAAACTAATCAAAATTCGAAACCTTTCATAGTTCCTCAGATCTTCCAAATCACCTTCATTAAATCTTACTCACTTAGGGCTTCTTAAAAATATGATGACCCAAGTTCCCCTACAATTTTTATAGTTGTAAAAGAAGTTCAGCATTCAATAACTCCTCTAATTGGGTAACCATTAAGTATCATGGTTTAAAAGGAAAAAAAAAACTAACACAGGCATTTTTGAAAAGTGAAATGCTTGTCTTCTTCAACTGTTTTCCTTTTCAAATTGCCCTATGAGCTTTTATGCTTTGTAAGAGCACCTCCAAATATACTTCAAAATTTGTCAGAGGTTTCTATGTTTGATTATTGTCAACATAAACTAACACATGTTCCCAACACAAATTGTCAAGAACAACGACCTTTACATGCTACAAATTGCTAGAGACATTACAAAGTTTCATACCCATCCATGTTTCTTTCTGGAATCTTTTTAATGTAGTCTAAGAGGCAATCGTCCATAGGAAGATGTAGAATAAATGGCAATCATTGTTAGGAATCTGGGTATAAACCAGATATGAAGTACAAAAGATTTAATTAACTTGGAAACAAAGTTTAATTTCTAGGCTAGGGTGTCATGGATGTTCCTAGGATTATGTATCCATAATATTGGTTATAGTCAAACATCATTTGCCAAACACATTGAGGTTATTAAAATAACTTATATTATGGCAAAACCCATTGGGAAGATGACCATGATATTGCAATTTTCAAACTCTTGAATGTTAGTGACCTTGATTGTCAACGAGGCATGTTCAAGCTTACAATGAAGTTGAACACAATAACATGTGTGGCACCTCTTTTTGACATATTCCTCGAACCAAAATGTGGCACCTTGTGACAACATTTTGGGTATTAGTCTTGAGCTCCCTTGAGTATGTGAAATTAGTTAATTGACCATGGTGTAGATAGTAGGTAGAGTGGACGATGAGAGATCAATTTCTCTAGTTTGACTTTTATAAAGTCAAAACCCCTAATAGACTCACTACCCATTTGCCACTTTTGTGCACATACAATTTGTATAATGGATTTTATACTCTACAAAATTTCCCATGTGCAAAATGCATTGACTAGTGAAAAGTAGAACATCACCAATATTCTTATGATGGTTAGGCATTGGGCATCATGCTTTGTGTAGAAGCTAGGCCAATTTTTGCAAAAGTAGAAATGTGTTGGCTTTTCTTTTTATTGGATTTGATGTTTGTTTTACAAGTCAAACACGTTTCTTCCTGTGATGCCAACATGTTCTAGACCATAGTCCAATCATGATATGGTTTAAATTTGTATGTCTTCTTAAAGTTATAATCTGATGCTAACATGTGTTGATTTTGTAAGTCACTTGTGCTCGAATGGCTAGTCTCAAGGGTTCAATTCTCCAACAAGTGCCTGTGTTTGTTACAATAGTCTCATGAGTTGTATGTGTTTTTCATTTAAATGTGTTTGCACATCACATTTTATCTTGCTCAGATGTCCTAAACTCGATAATTTGGCAAAAGTAGTTGTCAAATCTGACACAAAAAATTCATATGTTGCTTAAAACACTCAAAATGCAATAAAATAGCAGCCAGAATCCTCTAACTGAATTTCAAATCTAGCGATATTCTTTCACCTTTAAATTTGGAAGAGGCGCTGGGATAAATAATTGGCAGTGGGCTAAACATCACATCTAAGTTTTAGCCAATTGAGCGCCACATGCACTTCATATGTGGCCCCACTGGTTACTTTAAATGAAAAAAAAAACCACTGATAAATATCATTGGGAAGTATGTAGGGAATTGGAACTTGTTGGTAGTATGTAAGTACGGAAAGCACTTGGTGGCTACAAGGTAAGTAGATGCATAGGAATGGTTGGTAGTCAATACATAGCTAAGCACTATGATTAATCACAAGACAGGGTCTCTTCTCACCACACCATTCATTCATCCTGCATGGTGTGTAGGTGGGTGCTGGGTCACTCTAGCCTTAGGAACCAACCTGTTCCTAGAGAACTAGAACCCAATCCAAACAGAGAAACTGGCCAGAGGCCTATATCTAATGAGCACAGGATGAGACAATAGATACCCCAGTACCTTGGCCAATTCGACACTAGTTACATTATTTTAAGAATTGTTGAAATTTTCAAAGATTATTTCTTCCAAATCAAAAAATATTGTGAAGGATAATATTTGTTGAAATGCATTTTTCAAAATTAATTAATTATTCAACAGACATGTGTGGAAATGGCCAAGGTACTATGATAGTGGAGAGAGAAAGGTCAAGAACAAACAAAGCGGCCACAAAACACAGACTTCAACAAATACACAATAGAACATCACTATGACAACATTAAGGCCTGTGATGGCAGATTATGTAATTCTCTTGATCACATTATATGGAGTGTAATATTCCGTCAATGATAATAGACCCATAATAGTGATCCAAATGTTTATGTTGAACATTATTTCTTTTTATTATATCATTGAATTGGCCACCCAAGACCTCAATGTCATGGAATGATGTTGTCCTTGCCCATTATGCTCCAAGTGCGTTGCCAAGCTTTGCCTTCATAGACTTGCCAGGCACCATGCTCAACATAATGGGCAGGGGCTTAAATAAATTAAGGCCTAGGCAATGGGTTTAGGGTTGCCCAAACCCTTGCAAGGTTGTCTTGCATACTTTTCAACGTTAAAAGAGTTTTTAAAAGAGTTAAATTATGTTCAATGGGTTCAAAATGTTTAACTTTAGATGAAGGTCAGATGCGAAGGAAATAATTATGTCAAAAAATAAGTTGATTATTTTTTTTAACTCATTTTTTTAAATTTTATATTTTTACATTTTTAATTATAAATCAAAAATTTTATGCACACAATTATATATATGCATGTGAAAAATCACCATCATCACATGAATTATTTTAAATTAAACAATTTAATTTTTCTTACTTAAATTTTTAAATAAATACTATTTACAAAAAGCAACTTTACAAAAGTCCAGATTCCTGTTTCCTTTTTTGAAACCCCAACCATTCAAAGAAGGGCTTGCCTCAGCCCTTTTCTTAACTCTTGATTGCTGTAGAATCAGCTCAAGTTGCCAATTTTGTGGCCAGCACACTCTGGAGTGTTCCCCTCAGTATCTCCAGTATACCCTACCTTTAATGGCAAAGAGTGGGCTATAGAAGGCGAATCCTGCCAGGTGCACACACCCCCAGCTTGCCCATGCTTGCCTGGCAACACTGGTGTCTACAGCCCCACACTCTAGTACATTAATGTCTGGAATGACAGATTATGTCATTTTGTTGACCACATACAGTTTACAGAATCTTTCAGTGATGATTGATCATACTCATTTGTAATAGTGACCAAATATATTTCTGTTGAGCATGAATTGTTTCAAAACTTGTTGAATCTACTGCCCGGGCAGACATTACTGTCATGGAATGGTCTCGCCCTTGCCCATTATGTTGCTCATAAGGTGCCAGGCAAGCCCATTAGGGCAAGCTTGCACCATACCCACTTGAATGGGCAGAGGCTTGACAATTCCACAGTACGTGAGCATGAATTGTTTCAAAACTTGTTGAATCTACTGCCTGGGCAGACATTAATGTCATGGAATGGTCTCGGCCTTGCCCATTACATTTTGGGTGTGTTGCCAAGCTTGCCCTAATTGGCTTGTCTGGCACCTTACCCAACATAAAGGGCAGGGGCGTTGATCATCAGTCCATAGTAAGTGAGCGTGAATTCTTTCAAAAATGCACAATTGTTGAATCTGCTGCACAAGACATAATTAATGTCATGGAATGGTCGCGCCCTTGGCCATGACATTGGGTGAGTCACCAAGCTCACCCTAGTGGCTCACTTGAAGCATTACCCAACATAATGGGCAGGGGCAAGTGACCATTCCATAGTACAATTACAAACTCCTGGACCGACCTGTTGTAGAGCCACCCAGCCCTTGAGTAACTTGCAGACTTGTTTCTGTATAGGGTAAGGCCCTGCGATGAGGGAATTACTGTATGAGCACAGAGGACAGAGTCCGAGGTCCACCCAGTAATTCCCTAACAACCGAGGTAATCAATGGTTTCTCTCTTTTTAAAATTCCTTTCCAAAGATCTTATTGGCTTACATCCTGCGCCCTAGTGATCTTACAATCTCACGCCCTGCATCCACCCTAGGGCTCTTTTTGTAAGCCTCATTACTAAATGTAATCTGCCCTCTAAATACACTAAGAATTCTCCCCTAGGTTGTTGTTGTCGTTACGGTTTGGTTCAGGGGAATATGCGAGAATGTTTGATTCCCACCTCAGAAAGAATCTGTGATGTGGATGGTGATGAGTATGGCAAATCGTATAGAACTAATTATAGGCTGCGGTATATTATATATGCATCTTCCGAGTAGATCCTTGTGCACATGACGCCTTCGATCGATCTCATGGACCCCACCGCACTGCACCGCACCGCGTCCTCCAATTTTGTCTTCCTGGGCGCTAGTTTCTGGTGTGGCCTACTTGCAATACTATTGTATCCTGGTAAGTCAGATTCGCGGTTTTTGTTTGAACCCGATTGTCCTCCTCTCCCGTAATTATCTCTCACTATCCGACTCAATATTCTTTCCCACAATATAATATGAATTTTTTTGGCTTGCTTGCGTCCAAGCCATTCATTCGTGCATGTGCACCATGCTCTCCTCATCGACGTGATCCACTAGGCGGAACAATTATCTCATGCGCGTCATCGCTTGTTTAATTAATATACGAACCTATGGATGTCTGTTCCTTGATTCACACACTAGCTATGAACTGGAATCTCTCTGTCTCTCTGTCTCTCTCTGTCTGTCTCTCTCTGTGTACGAGTATCTCGGCTTCTTCATGTTGACTTTTGGCAAAGCATATCGATCTGTTCACAATCTTTGGTTAGATCATCATAGCTAGATACTGATCATTGGGTCATGATCAAGTTCTCCATGCTAACTAGAAGCGGCATCAGATCGTACTTGATCGACTCCTTGGTGTTTTCTCTACCTTTTGCGTCGATCCCGTGAGCTGCTGCTGCTGCTGCATGCATAACCCAGCATATTGTTTCTAGCCACTGACTATATTGTTTGGTTAAAGCTCATGTACTCATTGGTCACGAACTGGTTAATTAATTGATTTTCCCCGTTCTTAGTAATCAATTTGAGGAAATTGGATGATTTTTTTGATCCTGCGTATGTATCTATGATCTCTAGCTCAATCTTTTTTCTTTTTTCTTTTTTTATTAATAAATTATTGATCCGCATCCGTTGAATCGATTTTGCTTCTGGATTCAATTCAGTATAGTTCTTCCTTCTGCAAGGTTGTTGTTCTGAAGCTATACACCTCGAGGCTCGATCTGTATAACAGCTTGATGTGCGTGCAGTAGCTCAACCAGTTTATATATAATTTGTCGAGATTGCGATAATTTTATCTTGAGTGAGCTAGACTATATTAGTCATTGTTAATTCGTCTCTTCTTCTCTTACTATATCTGGATTCTAGAGCTGAATTTTTTGCCTCAACGATCTGTAAAGTCTAGAGCAAGGGAGCATTGATAAATTGCAAGTTTGCTTGAGCTAGCTGACGCTTGGTTAACAATCCAGCTTGAACCGTAGGGGATTTGTACTCCTCTTGATCAGCTTGCAGGTGCAGGGATCATGGTGCAAACGTTGGTGCAACAGCAGGGGATGAGATTATACACGCATCCTGGAACAAACGAGCCGCCGCCCACCAACGTTCCCAGTCCAGTACCGCCCCCCGACGACGTGGTGCACAACCCGGGTCCTGGTCCTGGCAACACTCCGGCTCCTTATCCACCCCCTCCCCACGACCAGCAGGGCCATCCCAACTGCGGCCCCTGCAACTGGATCAGCTGCCATGGCACCCCAGTTGCTCCAAACTGGGCTGCACTCACCGGTTTGAACAACGGTTAATAACTCCTACCTGATTTGGTCAGTTCTCTCTCACTCAGATTCCGCACTTGGACATCTATCACATACTAGATAATGGTCGTGCTACTGCCTATTCTGCTAGATAATGGTCAAGCTACTGCCTATTCTGCTGGGTAAGGTGGCTGGCAAGCCCAATAGGCCAAGCCGGCCACCAAACCCAGTTGAATAGGCTGTAACCAGACTGTTAGCTTACTTACACAATTTTGTATCATAATTTGTCTATTTCTGAAATGGACAGCTGACCATTATGTTGCATTATATGTTGAGAAATGTTAGAAATTGTCACCTTGTCAAATTTACAGTAAAATATTTACACTTTTTTCCAAAAACTTTCCTATAATTTTGGTGAAAAAATGAGAAATTTTGTTCCCAAAAAGCTCACTTACAACATATCCACATGAACTTGAAAATTAGCACCTTTGTACAAACAATTGGAGGTGGAACCCTTTGACATGCTCCATTCCTTTTCTGACACTTGATTCTTGTTTTTCAAATTGACAAATGAACACACTGCTTTCTAAGCAATCACCCAAGGGGACAACTCTCACTCTGGTTAGCATGTTTGAAGTCTTTTCTTTTTTTCATACACAATGAGTTTCAATTACACTTCAAAGGATAAAAGCTTCTTCTATCTCAAGTACTCAAATCAATAGAAATGAGATTGGTCACATCTGATCTAATTGATTCTCGCCTTAAAGACTCAGCACCCATGCCCTTTTAGATCTGTTACAACTGCCCCACACGGTAGTTGAGTTAGAGTTTCCATTATCACACCCTAGTTTCAGAGACTTGACATTTATATGACAACTCAAATTGGACTTAGGTCCAGTCTATTTGGATTTTCACTATAGTTCGACTCTCGATTGTTGCTCAATTTAGTAAAAAGTTTAACCAGTTTACAACAAAAACAAATATGTGGTTAATTAAGACACATGAAATCAGAATTAGATTTCAGAAATTTAACCAGAGGTGATCCCATATTAGATACTCCATCTAATTGTATAAAATTCTAACCATTTTTTGAGGTCTCACAATGATGCAGGCTAATGAAAGGTTTTGAAAGGAGCAAAGAACATGCAAACTGTACAGCAGCAGATTAGCCCAAATCTCTTCAACAATACAACTTAATGACAATCCATCATACAGATTAAGCAAGAAATTATGTTATACAAATATATATATACACACACACACACACACACACATGCACACATTTATTTATTTATTTATTTAATGTACATGTGTTGCATTATATATTATCTAGATGTCTTACTATTCAAGTTGACACAATCTTTAGATCAATTGTAAATTTGGCATATTGATGATTTGATGGCATATTAATTTGGCATGCCAATATATTACCACTTGCCAAAAATTATAATGTAACATAAAAAGTGATCTACCTCAGTTTGCAACTATCTAATAGTCCCAATTCATAAGACATGGAAAACTTTACAAACTTTGCAAGACCAAAATGTTTCTTTTCCAAAGCACTCACATACCATATAGTTTCTCCCAAAATTAGGTGGAAACATATTACATAATGTATAAATTATTGTCCATTTGATAAATTTTTTTTAACCTTAAAGTGTTGTTAAATTTTAATCCTTCTTCAAACACAAATTTGATATAATGTGTTTCAATGCTTAGGGAAATACATGTTCAAACCATAAATAACATGTATTCATTAACAGACTTTTCTTTAAAGTACCAAAATTTGCATTAAGTATCACAATTTAAAATATCACAATTTGTTAATTATTCATGCAATTTGCATAACAATATGTTAAGAGAAAATGTAAAATATATATAATAACACATCAACTTTGCTAGGAAATATAATTTGGTCCTCCATTACAAAGGAACAAACATTTAATCTTTGAAGCAGTTGATCAAATTATATGTATCTTTTCAAAAGCATATGTATTCAAAATACTTTGACATAGAACAAAATTAAAACATAATTTCAAGTTCTTTTCAATGACATATACTTATAATCATTAATATATGACTTCGCTTGAATGTTGAGAGGAAAAAGTTTACTATCGTGTAGCATTGAAAACATTTGAAATTAAAAGCAATCGTCCGCTTCAAAGTTCTCACTACTTTGCAATCACTCTAAGATAAGTTAATCATCTTCAAATTACTCAAAAATCGTGAAAGTGCAAATTCACAAGTACTAAAACCCCAGTAAAACAACATAAAACAAAATTCATTACATTTCAATTAACGAAAATTTATGTAGTCATTTTTCATGGTCATGAACTTGCAAGATTTTATGATGACTTTGCAATCCTTAGTTCCTTCCAACTTGCTTGAACCCAAGACCCAAAAAAAGATGTCTTACTAAGTGTATGGAGTCCATGAATTGAGTGATACATAGAACATGCATTTTCCCCCATTATCACACAATGGGCAAACTTTTTCATGATCAATTCATCCACCTTTATAACTTTGCAAGCATTCATCACTACAACCGTGTTCCAAATTGGCACAAATAAAGCCACCTTCCTTCCTACTGGACATCATCGATGGTCTTGGTCCACCAAATGTTGCTCCAACTTAACTTGAAAGTTGATGGAAGCAACCCAGCCCACCTCTTTTCCACAAACATTCAATTTGGGTTCAGATATTGTTCCCATATTCTTACCTAATGAATGCACTTGTGAAAGAGAGAAAGGGTTCCGCACCTTAGAATTGTTAAAAGAAGATGAAGCAAAAATAAAATGAAAAAAAGAGTTTCTCTATGCTGAAGGCAAGATAGCTTCTCAGTGCTCACTCACGCCAGCTTCTGTTATTGGATGGTACATCGGTAGAATAATCATACATTGTGTGGGACATTTGAAAATGTAGGGTAAAGCCCCAAGGTCCGGGCATTCCCAAAATAAGGGACCTACAACAAGGCCATAGCAGAGTTTGGCCCCGCATTTTGGGAACTTGTCCCTCATCTGTGGGTGGGTAACCGCTTCCGTGGCGGGGCCTTGATTGAGTGTGAATCCACCTTGAAAATTATTAAGGAAATAAATGACAAGGTCTTCTTCTCATGTAAAGGTAAGGCTTGAAGATCCACACATTTTTTTATCTATTGCACAAGGGGAATGATGTGCAATAGATAAAAGAATTTTCCACATTTTTTGCTTTAACAAGACAAAGATGAAAAAAAAGATTAAAATGTGTGATTTGTTAGTAAGTGAAACCAAATTTTTCCGTAAATCTAGAAAATAAGAATACAATTGCCTTGTATAAAAATTAATGTTGGAGAAAGATGGGTTTCTCAAGCAATCTATAGGATACATTTTGGCATGCACTCTAAAAAAGTATTGGATAATTTCAGCCAAGAATTCTAGTTTAAAACACTTTTGTTGGATTTCTCCAATCTCATACATAGATGAGTTCATTTTCACAAATAATCAAAGAATTAAAAAATGGCCAAATAACTCATTAAAATTAGAACATCAAAATTGTAAGGAGATGCCTGTGAACTTATCTTCAATGTGCCCAGCCAGATGGGACTAATTTGTCCACAATGGCCAATTTTCTTTTTGGGAGAAGTTGCAACAAAGAAACAATATATCTGCTTAATCTTCTCTACTCTGGGTAGTATGAACTTATATTTCAGATGCCCAAATAGCAAGATAGATCTGCCCATGTGCCTAAGAAACTGGCTATTATGACCAAATTCAATATTAGCAAAATGACAATGGTTTGCCCACTACCAAAACTAAAATTGGTAGCCAATTTATTTATTTATTTAATCTAAGAGGACTTAAGAAATCTTTATTAGCATGCAAAAAACATTCCATAGCAAATCCCCAATCAATGGAGGGTGTTTTAATATCAGGGTCCATACATCCTTGATGGTAGTTTCCCTTGCCATGAAGACTCATGGTCATGTGATTTTTTCACTCATAGTAGAGTTATCCGTAAAGTAAGTCTGTCTTCACCCTGTCTTTGGGCCTCCTTTCACCCCCTATCCCCTCTTTCAGTGGTATCAAAGTAAAGGTATTTTATTAGATCACAGTATGAAATGCTGAAACTCAGCATTTCATGCACAAGGTTCGAGAGTAATTATAGTAGTTGTATAGGTGGGAGCAGTGAAAATATCTGTAGCAGCATTGGAGGCGCTCAGGAAAAAGGAAAGACAGGATGAAACTCAGTTTACCACCAAAATCAATGGTTTTCTGAGTTTCACCCCCCTCTGAATGATTAATGTACTTTTTAGCAGATTTTTTTAATCTCACCCTGTGTCTGACCAAACTCAGGGTTCTGGTGCTGTGTTTGTCTTACTTTACGGATAACTCTATTATATATGGCATAACCTGCATTCCTTTTACCATGCAAATATGATAATACAATGAGAACATATGTACTTTTTGTCTTTGCTGAGGATCCTAGCCAGTGCAACTACTTGAAGAATTTGAAAAAAAAAACGCTGGTCTTAACAGACTTGATTAATTCATTCATGTTGCTTCAAGACTTGTTTGTGTTTTCAAGGATGAAAGTCACAATGGAGAAGAGTTCAGTGCTCCCTATTCAAAAATTTGATTTCAGTTTTTCATACATATATTTGAAGTTTTAGTGACTATGAATTTCAAGAGTCCTTTATTCCATCTCAATTGGTATATTCAAACTAATATGAAGGGGGAAAAAAAAAGTTGCAGTTTGTAGTAGAAGAGATTGTACCATATAATATTTCAATATAATTAGATGCTATTTTGAAATCTATTTTTTTCACCATTGATTATCACACAAATGATGAATTAATGCAACACATGTAACAACATATGAGAACATTGTAGTCCTTTGAATTTAGTAACAAGGTTGGCTCTTATCGATCTGATTTAACTTGACCACAAACTTCAGCCACTGAAGGGCAAATCAAATACCTTGGGGACTAATCCTTATTGCTTCTACTTGTGTGACATCTGGTGTGTTTCTTCCAATTTTGTGATGTAGCCAAAACCTGATCATCCACAAGATGATTTAGTTAAATTTGGCCAAAAAAATACAAAAGTGCAATTTAAGCATTGTTCTATATTTTGGGCTGCATACTGGAATTTAATATAGAATCTAACACTTTTATTAAATTTTTACTACTTTTTTAATTCAAAAGTTGGCAACTAAAAAAAAAAAGAGAATCATCTTTTAACCATTTTGAAAAACAAAAATTCACTATTTGGCAAAACGTTGCCAAAAAAGAAAACACTTCCAACATCTAAGGTCATGATTTTTTTCGTGTACAACTAAAAAGGGAAAAAAAATATCTTCATGTTGAATCAATAATAACAATGTTTATTAAGGTACATACCATTTACGTAAAAGGAGCAATGTTGACATGCCTTTTGGTGGATTGAAGTGTTGGGAAAGGAAAGTTATGTGCACCTGTTCATGAACCATATGAAAGTGGACATTTTCAAATTTTTGTTTCAAAAGGGTCATAAACAATGTCATATGTCTCCATGCGTGTTTTGTCATTGCATGCACATCAAGAAAGGTGGATATCCATGTTGGTTCAAGTGTTGATAAACATGAAAATAAAAAGTTAACTATGAAAGAACTCCAAGCTTGATTGGGAAGACATCACTAAAAATTTTAAATATTTTAAAAGCAACACTACAAATGAAAAATGTGAGACATCTAACATATTATCCAAGCATTCCATATGCAATTTGCTATTTCATGTGTGGGTAGGTTAAGAATGAAAGCTACATTAGATGACAAAGAAATGGGTCCAAGAGTTATCAAATAAATCAAAATGAATTTAACCTTTTGTCAATTAAAGTGAAATAGAGACAACTTGTAGATGGCAAAGGGTTTCAAAACACCTTCAATGGCTATTGAAGAAGAAGGGTTTTGGTCTTACAACCCTTAGTCGGGTTCATGACCAACTTTCAAGACGAGTAAGTAATTTTGCAAATCAAAGGGAAGCAAAAGTATTAACATGGAATCAAGTAGATCTCATGTCCAAAATGGTGAGAGCCAAGAATAGTACAAATGCTTGCCAAAGTAAAAGAGCAAGCGTTAGCGAGTGAAGGGGAGGCACTTCCCATGCCTCCCAACATTGATTCCCACTTGGAGGGTTAAGGCTCTCTTGGAATCCCATTCTCTCCTTATACCATTTGACAAGCATTGGGAGTGTGTCATTTAGAATGAATATGGGTCAAAATATATCAAATGCAGGTAATGGGTATAAGAAATGAAATATGAATGCCTAGGTATTTAGAAATGTTTATTGGAACATTATTTTCAAAATGGAAGCAAATAAGCCTTATCATGTGTGAAAATCCTAGAAGGATCTCTTAGTACCTTGGATTTAAAAGGGCCCAAAGATATTTAAAGACAGATGAACTGCCAAAGATGGAAGGTGTTGTGAAAACTCAAATGCTTGACTAAAATGACCAAAGGAAAAATGATGGGTGTTACAGAGCTTAATTAATTATAATATTGATGTATTTCAATGTAGTATGTTCAGTTTGTAGTATGATTAGTTTATGATGAAATTGGTTTCAATAAAATTGAAGTATAATATGATATTCTTTCAATAACAAATGCATAGATAAATTGAAAGTGGAAGAAAAGCCTATTCACATTATTATCATTGAACTCTACATTTTGACCTTTAAAAATGTTATCATCACTATTGAATATATGTGACATGCTCAAGGATAAATTCCTTGTTAATTTATAATACCTTGTGCAGCATTTGAGGATTGATTGTCTAGGTGTATTACTATGAAAATTTATGATATTTGGCACCTAATTATTACCTAATTTTTTGACATGTTCACATATAATTCTCTATATTATTCATTATAATTCATGATAAGCTCACAATCCCATGTGATTTTCAAACTAATATGATTTTAAAACTCGTATTGTAAACTACCCGCGCCACCCCCAAACTTGTAAGGTCTAATGTGTTCCTTACAAAGCCATCACAAGCAACTGATGAAAAAAGTTCTAAAGGGTAATGACCAAGTGTTGATGAATAAAACCACCCAAAACAAACAAAAGGACTGGTTAGTGTGCAAATGCTAGAACATGCACTAGAGTGAAGGGCCACTATTGTTAATGTGTTATGGAGATGTACATGTGCAAACTTATCAATTCAAGTAAGGGCAAAGGTTAATGACCAACCTATTTTTATTCACAGGGCAAACAGAAGGGTAAATATTGGCCTATTGATATAAATTAACCAGTTACAAAATTAGAAAGGTAGGGTAAATCAAAAATACACACACAAATGTTTGTGGCAAAAGTGGGTCTGAAAGATAGTTACTTGTGCAATTGCTAATGCAAACATGAAACATGACATTACAAACATCTGGAGGGAAAAACAAAACAAAGACAAAAATAAACTCTTGATAATATATGGAAAGCATTCTTATAATGGCAATTTGTAGCATAATGTAAAAAAGGTTGTGAGATAACTTTTTTGCTCAAGTTAATTAGTGAAAAGGATGAAAATCGAATGAAAAGAGAAAAATGTCTTTTAGTCGTTCACTAAAAGAAATGTACCATGGTTAAGTACACTACAAAATGTGGGTATGCATATAATGCAACAGATAATTTTCAAATATACCATTTTTTAATCCCACCTTAAAAGAATTAGCCACTCTTGATTAACATAAATCTCAAGCTCAAGACATCACCCAAGTGGAGCCAATTTAGGTTCTTTTCAAGAACAGGACAAAACTGATTCCTACTTGAAAGAAGGTCAGGCCACACAACTGGATGTGTCTTCATCCATTAGCCACAGGCCACTCATTCCTTTTGGAGGCTTTATGCTGATCTAACTACCATGAATGGATGAGGCAATGTGGTTTGTCCATTCTTGTCTCAAGGAATCAGTAGCCTATAGGATGCCACACTTTCATGATCACTCTTGTCCAGCAAGCCCCCCCACCACAAGCACAATGAAAACAAAGCAATCTGCACCCATGTGCAAGAAGAGTCAGATGCAAGTGAGAAACCCTAAATAGAAGAAAAATCTTGTAAATAAAAGTCAAGGATGGGAACCCATCCATCAAAAGTACAAGGCAAATGAGAACACAAGTAAACACAACCCAAATAAAAGACAAAAGCAAACAATCAACCAAAATCAGGCAAACACCTTATGCAAAGAGGACTCATGATTATGAAATGACAATCAACAATAACAAAGAAGATCTAAGACGAAAAAACAACCATCTGTCACAAATCGACTAGTGACAAAGATGCACTATCTATGATGTGTGAAAGAGATGAAGAACCCTAACCAAGAAACCCTAAATCCTAAACCTTGAAGATTAACATGGTGATCTTTATTTCTTTTTGGTGGGGAACAATTACTTTCTTACATGATTTGAAGTTTAAAACGAAACTATTTTCAGGGTGGGTTATTGTACCAAGATGTGTGGGCTCGCTCCTTAGCTGCCCATAACCATCCATGGTGAGAATTTTGACACTCTAATTGACTATTGAGTTGCAAGTTACAAACCCATAACCTTTGACCTTCGTTTCATTAGCAACTTACTAGTTAGTTAGCACAAGGTATCACCTCAAGCTCTCATTGGCTCAATGATTCCATAACCCTTCATTGTTACTTGGATGAAAATTTCATAACCACTCTTTGCATGGATGAAAAAAGGGCATCTTGATTCTCATGAGGGACGATTATGTTTGGCAACCCAGCACTTGAGAGTGCTGCGGAGGTTAAAGTGAATAATAGTCTTGACACTCACCACACCTCAACTATTCATGGTAACTTGCACCCACTTGCTAGTTACATAGTCCGTAATTGTTGCAAAAGATACCTATTGCACCCATTTTGGGCTGCACTTGGTAGGGCTTGAGAGGAATCCTTTGAAGAAAGCTGAAAAATGTGATGCTTGTAACCTAAATAAAGGACAAAAATTGGAACATAAGTAGGGATTGCATTGCAAATACACCGTATTGGTCATATCCCATGTCCTATCTCACCTTATCCTCTCAAACTAGAGTGCCTTACACGGTTGCCCCTTTATATCTGGTTTAGATAACAAATAGGTGGACATGATCTAGTGCAAAAGAAAGTGAAATTGGATTTTTTTTCCTTTATTTATTTATTTATTTATAATTGAATCTCTTAAACCACTCTCTCAAGCTATCCATCATTTCTTTAAAGGCAAGTAGTAGGTTAGTAGTAGGCTAGTTAGTTTCTAAAAAATTGTCAACAAATTAGCTCTCAACATTTTCTAGGGGCCAATGGGGCTTGTTTTTTTCTGGCTAATTTTAGCCAGTTGTTGAATTTCTTTCAAAATGGCTAGATTTATTATTATTATTATTATTATTATTATTATTATCTCCAATTTTTGTATTTTTTTTTTTCCTTGAAAAATCCCCTGATTTCTCTATTGGGTTCTAATAGCATGTAGGCCCAAAAATGTGAAGGATGCTTTAAAAAATATACTTTCATATGTTGTTTATAGACAAATTTGGTGGCTAAATTGTCTTAATGATGATCACTACTTCACCTACTCTAGTGTTGGGCGAGTATCAAAATGATACTCGGGTATTATCTGGGTATCATTCATGTATTAAACATTGAACATTTACAAATATTAGATTTATTGATACCTTGATTGATATCTTGATCCTTGATTATCTCGTATGTGTGTACAATTGATCGCAAGATTCAAAACCTTCTCATACTTTTAAACAAGAGGCCTCACTCGAAAGGTAAAGGTACCAACATTGGTGCTAGTTCACCTTCACTGTATCAATTGATACCTAAGTGTGCATTGAAAACAACTTTGAAGAAATTCTTTGGGGGGCAAGATTTCACCACGTCGTGACAAAAAGATTTTTAAATAGTGTAAATTTGAAACCACAAAATCAAAGGGGGGAAAAAAAGAACAAAAAGCAAACACTTCTCCCTAGCCAAGCAAAGGCTTGCTCCAAAGGTCCTAAAGCTTGATACCATCGGGGCATGGTACATAGTACATTCTTGCTTATTCTTGCTTGGATCTTGGGTGGGAAGCATTCTAACTTTACAACCGACAACTTGTTAGAAACAAAGTGCCAAATCCAAAACAAAATGAGTATGGGCTAGTGGTCGGATACATGGATCAAGTATGCTTGATTTTGGTAGCCACTAATCCAATATCTTGGGTACGGACTACATATTTTGGTGGGGGCCAATTCTTCATAGACTAGTCCACTTATGTAGTTGGTGCAAAACCCTAGACCTTTGATATCCATGGGGGCAAGACATAAATTTGTGTTGCCTCCTTTGTGACAAGGGACATAGTCCCAAAGATGAGTGTAATGCTCAACAATGCTTGGGTCAATAGACTTTTTCTCAATTTAATTTTGTTGGCCTTGCCTAATACCAAGGCAAGGATATATTGTGTTTTGATTCATTATAGAGTATAGTAGCTTAAGGGATTTTGGCCCCTAGGTAATGAATAATAGGTCTATTTTTATTATATGAGGATTTTTGAAAGAATCTGATATTTTGGCTTGTATTGAAATTTGAGCTTAGTTATAGAGTTATAATATCTTGAGGATTTTTTGACCATTATATTTTTGAAGGGTGAAATAGACCTAAACCCTAGACCCTAAACCCATTGTGACACACCCCTTGTTTAACAAGTATTCATTGATGTTCAACTTGAAGAGTTGTATCTACTCAATGAAGTTTTATAGCCAGTCAACTCAGACTTGGGAACTGGGTTATTTTTACATAAAGCTTTTAACAGCCTAAGTCTTGAAGGCCATGAAAATAATGGAAATTGATAAATTTAAATCTGGACATTTGCATGAAGAGAAAAATTATGATAAGTCTAAAACTCACATTATGTTTTTCATCCATCATAGATAATGAATAATTTACCTATCAATATAATGTATTTACAAGGTTTGGCACCATGCCTCTAGATGATTTATTATAAATGCTATCAAGTTTAGAAGGAGGCTTATTTTTCGCCTATTGTAAACCCTGATCTAAGGATGGTATAAGTATCATCCACAAAATTTCATCTTGAAATATATGTTTTTAATAAAAAATATTTGAATTTCCTCAATGATATGAGATTTTAGCCCATTTCAACACATAGTTTGGCTTTTATGAATATTCCTATATTTTTTGAGTTGTCCAAAATTTTCTATTACATTCAAAGGTGTATTAGGCATTAGTTCATTGCCTACCTTATATAACACTGTACCATTTTTAAAAAACATTTTTCCCATAAATACAAATGAATATGCAAAACACATCAAATTTGTTAGGAAATTGAACCTTGCCTTCCATTATAAAGGCACAAATATTTTGTCTTTAAGGAAGTTGATCAAATTATGTATTTTAAGGGGTAAAAGCACATTCAAAATACTCTAATGTATTGTGAAATTTAAACATAATTTCAAAATTTGCTGGATGTCATGCCCTCATAATTGCAATTATATGGCTTCCATGGAATTTTTTAAAACTATGGTTTAAATTCACATTGTATCAAGGATGTTTGAAATTTTAAAAAGTTGTCCACTATTCAGTTCGCACTATTTTGAAATCATTTTAAGATAAATTAATCATCTTCAAATTACACAAAAATCATGGAGTTGGAAATTCACAAGTATATAAACAATGTACAACAAATTTCATTGCATTTTAATTTTTTTAACTAATATAGTCATTTTTTCAAAATCATGGACCTGCAAGATTTTAGGGGTGACTTCACAATCCTTGGCTCCTTTCTGCATGCTTGGACCCAAAGACCTAAGCTAAATTATTGAACTCGATTGTGTGGGTGTTTTGAGAGCTTCCATCTTTTGTGATTAGAATTTCTAATCCAAAGTTGTGGGCATCCAATTTGTAATGAACTACATATTGACCTACTCAAAGGTCAAGAAAGTATTATTTGATCTAGGGCACTTTTAATGTTGATTTTATTTTTCTTTGAATTTAAAAAAGTAGATATCTGTAAGAAAAATTGGCCTAACGATTTTAGAGTAGGATGTAAATCTCCATCTAATTTAGTAGAATTTCTTGAGAGGGATGTAGATTTAAAAGAGGAGTTAGAAAATTTTGAAGGTGATTTTGAAAAAGGTGGAATTTTTGAGGTATGAAAACTATACAAATAAATTGTTGGTTTTTTTTTTTTAATTTATAACAAAACTTATGATTTTTTCAATTTTTAAGAATAAAAATCTCTTTTTTTAAATTTTATTATTTTCTATGTGAAAAAAGTAAAGTAATAACTGGTTTGTTATAACTGCCAAGTGAGAACCCACTGTTTTCAAATTTATAACAACTGGCATTGTGAGAATTGGTTAATTATTTTTGTAAAGAATATATAGATACCCTGACCCGGTGTACTTTTTTTATTTTAAAAAAAATTTAAATGAGAACCGGAACGTTTTTGAAGTATTTTTGTGAAAACTGAAAACTGATGGGTATCAAACAATCCAATACCCACCCGACACTGGAACCAGCCTCCTCATGAAACCCAAACCATCTACGCGGTGAAATCTGAACCGGCCTCCTGACCAGTGTTGGGTAGTTTGTAAGATCCCTTGGTTGTGCCTCCAGTTCTAATATTTCATTTCTCAAAGGGTTGCAACTACCTCTCCTTCTTACTCAAGTTGGGCACTTTTACTCGGTTGCACAACGCTAGTACCCACAAAATCTTCAATCTTTGGTTGTTGGTGGGTGGCCAAAACTCGACACAATTTGGAACTGAATTGGCTTTGGCATTTTCTTTTTAAATTATATAGAAACAAAAAGTTTCGGAATGTGTGAAGAACTACATAAGGGACTAGACCACAAGTTCCATCCCAACTTTTAAAATTAGTTGGGATTGGAACAGGAGGTTTGTGTTAATTTAATAGAGTTATGGATATAGTCATGCAATTAGGGTGTGAGAGCGACTAGTTTCAGCATAATAGTGCATCAAACAGGTAACTGGGAATGAAAATTTTTACCAAACGGGCTGCTGTGACCTAGCACCGACCAATGCACCAGTTGTGGATGAGATTGTTTTGGCTGTTACAAGATGAACCCAAATCATTTAACCTAAACGCTGAATGGGGTTTTTTCTTTTTTTTCATAGGCCCACCTTCCCTTAGATTTCAAAAAATTCCCCCCTTCTTTCCCTTCTCTTCCTTCTTCTACTCCTTTGTTCTGCTTTTCTTCCACCATCATCTTCTTCTCTTTCATCATTCTCGTTGTAGCTTTTTCACCATTTTCCCCCCCTTTTTCCATTGGTATTGTTGTTGTTTTTTCTTTTTCTGTTCTGTTGTCACTATGGATTTTCATTTTTTTCTTTCATTTTTGCTGCTACTTTAGTTTTTTAGGTTTTTTAATTTTATATATATATATATATATATAATTCAAGAAGAAGAAATATAGTTTTTTTCTCATTTTTCTTTTTTTTCTGTTTTTTAAATGCTAGAAGAATCTTTTTTTTCTTATATTTTTCCTAAACTTTTTATTGTTTTCCCCTTAATTTTTCATATTTTTCGTCTTTAAATTTTCAAAAAATGAAGTTTTTTTTTTTTTCCTTTATTTCCTATTTTCAAAATTTTCCCCAATTTTTATTTTTTTTAATCCAGCACACAGTATATATTTTTTGGGTGTGATTTACATTTTTCAAACTTGCATATTAATGTGTATCATGTGTTTGATACAAACTTTGAGTAACTAAGAAATACCAATTTGTAACGAGTGTAATAGGGGAAGTTAAATTATATCACTATCAACTTTACATTAATCACATGTTACTAAGGTAACTACAACAACTAAAACTTACAAGTGAACATATGGCATGGTGATTAAAGAATATAGTTTTAGAAAAGGGTCTTTTGAGGTTAAAGAGTAGCATGTATATCTTACTTGAGTTTCTTTGACATAAACAATGGCATGGAGTTCATGTTTTTCATTTTTTGAACATTTTAAAAAGTTTTGATAAATGTCATGTTTACATCAATACATACAAGTTTTATCTTATTACAATTGTAACCTTGCACTTGTATATGTTTACATGCTTTGAATGTGAGCATTACATTAATACTCATACATTGTTAAAATTTTCTTTACAAATACGAATTTGAAACATATTGCATTAAAAGAACTTTTAAAACATAAAGTTCAATGTGAAATATTTCCATAGGGGTCCCAAAATAAACATTAATTTTGTTATGTTAATTTTGTGACACCCACATTTGAAGCATAAAATGCCAATTAGTTTTTTTGGATGGTTTGTGCAATACCCAAATGTTGGGCATAAAATATACCAGCTCAATGAAAAAATGATGATGACACAAAATAAAGAATTAAAAAATAATAATAATAATAGTGATAAATAATAGAAAAAAATCATTTAAAAAAAAGAAAAAGAAAACAAGAATCTAAAAGGAGAAAAAGTAAAAAAAAATAGAAAAATTTAAAAAATTAAAAGAAAAAATGGAAAAATCATTTTTTTTAAATAAAAATTCAAAAATAAAAAGTGCTTGCATTTTGGTCACAAAATAATGTAATAATTATTGAATTTTATTGTATTTAAAATGACATTGTTTTCATATGTGAGTATTGTGTAATTTGTGATTGGATTTTCAACTATTTTAGCTTCTAATAATAAATTGTCAAAATCAGCAATACTTATGTGGGGTCACAAAAACTAATCAAAGGTGCAATACTTGCATTCAGGGTTATCATTTATTGACATCAAGGGGTCAAATATGATTAAAATGGTTGTTAGTTCATTTAATGCAATACTTTCATATTTTGTATATGATACATTGGTAGATGTTAACATTGTGTAAATGATAGGTAGGTAAGTATGTAAGTGGGATGGGCATGTAGGTAAGTAAATAAATAGGTGGATAGGTAGGTGAGTGGGTGGGTGGGTAGGGAAATAAACAAATATGTAGGTAGGTTGGTGGCTAAGAAAATACATATGTACACAAATAAAAAACAAGTTAGGTTAATAATGTAACTAGGTCAATAAGGTAGCCAAAAAGTTTTGTTAAAAGATTTTTTTGAAAAAAATAATCTTTAGATTTATTCAAAAAAATATAGAAGTTTTGTGAAAAGGTAAAGGTTTTGCCAATAGGTAAAAGTTTAACCATGGAAAGATGAAAGTTTTGCCAAGAGGTATAGGTTTAATTAAGAACAAATTAATTTTTTTTCAAGTTGTAGAAGTTTAATCAAGAAGAGATAAAGGTTTTATTAAAAAGTAAAATTTAAATAATAAAATATAAAGGTTTTTCCAAAATGTAAAAAATTAATAAAGAAGAGTTTTAAATTTTTCCAAATGGTAAAGGTGTAACCAAAAAGGAATAAAGGCTTTATTAAAAGGTAAAAAATTTAAGTAGGAAGAGATAAAGGTTTTGCCAATAAATAAAGGTTTAATCAAAACTTTTGTCAATGTGTAGTGGTTTAGCCATGAAAATATGGAGGTTTCATCAAGAGGTATAGGTTTAAAGGTATAAGTTACCCAAGAAAATTCATAAGTTTTACCAAGAGGTAAAGGTTTTGCCAAAAAGATATATAAGTTTTGTTGAAATAAAAGTTTTGGCATAAAAAAATAAAAGTTTTGCCAATAGATAGAAGTTTAGCTAAGAAGATATTAAGATTTTGTTAACATGTCAAAATTTAGCTATGAAGAAAAAGAGGTTTTGTCAAAAAATATAAGTTTAGCCAAGAAAGAGGTTTATCCACAAAAAAATAAAAGGTAGATAGGTAGGACCAAAATGTAGGTCGATAATGTAGTTAAGGTAGTAAGGTAATTAGTGAATTAAGGTAACTAGGTTGGATAGTAGTATGGTCAGGGTTGGAAAAAAATACCAATAAACAAAAAGGGTGAAAGGCCAACAACATAAAATGTTTGACTATGATACAATGTCAGGTTAACATAAGGTTAGGAATTGGATGAAAAAATGTTGCCCTTTTTATGGACAAAACAACCAACTAGTGCACTAGTGAGTGTTGATTCACTCTAACCTACAAAACGAACTAATTACGACCCAAATTAATTTTTCCACCAATTTTGGTGGTAAATTGAATTTAATCCTATGTTTTTTTTTTCTTGAACCCCTTTCATTGCTACATATGTTTTCACTGCTCCTACTTATACAACTACTATACTGTAGTTTAGGGTCAATTTCCACATTGATAAAATGAATAACTATTTAATTTTAAAAATTGAATTCATTTTTAATTTTGAAATTATATATTTTCCCATCATCTATAATGATATTGTGATATGAGTAATGAAATTATTTAGAGTGTAGCCTATGATAATTATGATGATTTTCAACATGTCAACTTCATATTCTCACAAAATTTCATTTCGCTATTATGAAGATATTTAATGGTGAAATTAACCTTAAGGTAAGGTAGTTAGTCTCAAACCTTGTGCATTAAAAAAGGGAATGGGGGGTAAAAGAAAGGGTGAAGATAGAGTGACTTTACATATAATTATAATGTGTAAAGAAAAGCCCAAATCCCTAGAAGGTATCACACAAAAAATGAAGAAAATATGAGACATTTAAGAAAACCAAATTGCTATTAGATGGGGCCCAAAATGAACCAACACCCTCCAATGCATTAGTTGGCCATTTTATCCATAGGATGGGTTGCGTTATTTCATCCAAATCGTGACCTATGTTAACCCAACATTCTACCACATTCAACCTTTTTGGGTTGCTAACTTTGACCCTTTTAATTTTTTTGGTGTTTTTTTCCCAACCTTGACCATACTACCCTCCAACTGAATCATAGTAATTCCTTAACTACCCAATTGACCTAGCTACATTATTGACCTACATTTTGGCTCTACCTACCTACCCTTTATTTCTTCATGGGTAAATGTTTACATGTTGACAAAATCTTTATATCCTTTTAGCTAAACCTCTAAAAATTGGAAAAACTTTTAATTTTTCTTGGTTAAACCTATACCTTTTGGCGAAACTTCCATCTCTTCATGGTTAAACTTCTACTTGTTAACAAAAGTTTTATCTTTTCTTAGTTAAATTTTTATCTTTTACAAAAACTTTTATGTTTTCTTGAAATAACTTAAAGATTACTTCTTCAACAAAATTTTGGCTATCCTATTGACCTAACTTGTTTTTTATTCGTTTACATACCTACCTGCTTAGCCACCAACCTACCTACATACTTATTTACTTACCTACCCACCCCCACTCACCTACCTACTTATCATTTACACAATGTTAATGTGTGCCAATGTATGATACAAAATATGAAGGTATTGCACTAAATGAACTAACACGCATTTTAATCATATTTGATCCCTTGATGTCAATAAACAATAACCTTGAATGCGGTATTACACATTCAATCAATTTTTGTGACCCACAAATAAGTATTGCATATTTTGGTAATTATTGTTAGAAATTAAAGTAATTGAAAATCCAATCACAAAATACAATACCCAGACATGAAAACAATGTCATTTCAAATACAATACACTTCAATAATTATTACATATTTTGTGACAAAAATGCAAACACTTGTTTTCCTTTTGAATTTTTTTTTTAAAAAAATTATATCTTTTTTATTCTAAATATTTTTATTCTAATTTCTTTTACTTTTTGTCATTTTTTTTTTCTCATTTTCTTGTTCTAAATTATTTTCTTCTATTATTTATCACAATTATTTTATTTCTTTTAATTTTCTATTTTTTTATCATCATCATTTCTTTCATTGAGCATGCATATTTTATGCCCAACATTTGGGTATTGCAAAATCATTCTAACAAAATTAATGTTTATTTTGTGACCCTTATGCAAGTATTTCACATTGAACTTTATGTGTTTGAAGTTCTTTTAATACAATAATGCAACATTGCGATATGTTTCAAACTCATATTTTTACGAAAAATTTCAACAAAATATTAAGGCAATGCTCACATTCAAAGCATGTAAACATAATACAAATATGAGGTTACAATTGCAATAAGACAAAACTTGTATGTATTGATGCAAACATGAAATTATCAAAACTTTTTAAATGTCCAAAAAATGGAAAATATGAATTCCATGCCATTGTTTATGCCAAAGAAACCTAAGTAAGATATGCATGCTACTTTCTAACCTCAAGAGACACATTTCTAAACCTATTTTGATTAGCCATCATGTCATGTGTTCATTGATAAGTTCTTGTTGTTGTGACCACCTTAATAGCATTTTGAGCTTCCCTCTAGCTTTTCAAATCAATTTGTGTCATATCATTTGAACTTCAAAAAATACCCCAAAAGTGTCCTCAATAATAACATCATTTTTTAGAGGGTTGAGGATGAAAATGAACCCCATTAACCAAAAAAATAATGTTAGAATGTTCATCACATCAATATTGAAGTGTTTGAAGAAAAACCAAATACTTGCAAAAATATTTCACCTACTTTCAAATACTTGAACTTTATTTTCAAATTGCCGCAAATTTTAGGTCCAATCCAAGTACTTGCAAACACTTTAAAAATACATGATTATAATAGTTTAGTTTTTGAAATTCATGCAAACAAGAGTTAAAAATTAATGTACCAAATTTGGTGATGTTAAAAATGTAAAAATACAAAATCCTAAGCATTGTTTCATATGGTAGACTATTGTGACATTTTAAAATTTGTTTCGATTTCTTGGTGAAAAAAATGCAACAAAATATTTTTGCAAAATGGTGAAAATTCACCACACAAAATACATTGCACTATAATAATCATATGACAATATCACAACATAGTACTTCAAAAAATACTTTAAATTGATTTTTTGAAAAAAAAAATTATTATTCATTTTTTTAATGTGGAAGCTACCCTAGGCCATGGTATAACTTTATTAAGGTAAATTATTAAGTTTTATTTTAATATATTTTGAAATCCCTAATCCTGTTGACATACATTAAGGTATGAGGTGACAGATTATGTCATTTTCTTGACCACACATAATCTTCCAATGATGATCTTATTTTCAAATGTGTTTATTGAACACTATTTTTATTTAAAATAGTCGAATCTACTACCCAAACCTTAATGTCATGGAATATCCTCACCCTTGCACATTATGTTGGGAGTTTGTCGCCCAACTTGGCATAATGGGCTTGCCTGGTTCATTACCCAACATAATGGGCAAGAGCTTCACGCTTTGATTGTACACATCGGAACTTTTGTCCAATGGTCATTGAAGTGTACCACCTACCAACCAATGTTGGACCAAATAAGTCCATTTGGATATACTATGGGATTCTGCATTTGATTAATTGGATGCCCTACTACCTTGGCATCTTTGACATTAATTATATTATTTTCAGAGATATTGAGATTTTCCAAAAAAAAATAATCTTCAAATAACAAAAAAAAAATTGTGAAAGAAAATATTGAATTTTCAAGAGATTATTCTCTTTGCTGAAATGAAAAGTTCAAAATTAATTAATTATTCAATATACATGTGTCAAAGTTGCCAAGGTAGTACATTATTGGTAAGCTTTAATTATTTTCAAAATGAAGCACATGATGGTATTAATAATTGCTAGATTTGGAATTAACATTTGTTGGTACTATTATTATAAATCATATTTTCATAGCAAATGCTAGATCCAAAATTAAGTTTGATGAAAATTTGATCAAAGTAAATTGGGTTCAAATATTTATTTCAAACTTTGCTTTAACGTTAATTTGGAAAACTTTAGCATAATTTAAATCTTAAACATACTAAGATAACAATAATCCATGGTAGAATGTTATTTTATTTTGTTTTGTTACTGCCAAATTTTCCAAATTGGCATTTTAAATTTCAAATTGGTGAACAATAATTGTTTTCAAAAAAATTTACTTACCATATTTTGACCCAATTTTTTTGTAAATCACTAGTATTCACTTGATTCTTGTGTGCAACTACATCACAAAAAATTGATGAAAGAAAAAATAAAACATGTTGTGATTGCTCCAAAGTACATGTACAAGGACAACTTTACATATAAATTTGCACCCACACAAAAAACCATAAAAAGTGGCTAAAATGGATATATTATGAAAAAAACTTAATTTGGCTACATTATAACATAGAAAGTAGGAAATTTCATAATATGAATGAGAAAAATGGAAATGCACATAGATTCACACAAAAGATTTTTAAAATCACAAATTCAAACATGGACAAATAACAAACTTTGATAGGGAGTTGAACTCCAATTTAATATTCGTTTTTTCTCAGTGCAAGTCAAAATCCCACCCATCACGCTCGAATGTTAATGAACTCATAATGAAACAATCATTGATTCACCTACAATGACAAAAGCTCCAAACTTATATTGATTATGAAAACAAAAACACTAGATTCCATAACACAATAATGGCATGAACATGAACTATTAAGCATCATCATCAATTCACACTTGATTTTTACAACTTGTAATTGCATCCTAATAATACTAATACAAAAGTGAGGTGCAATTCACTAACTTAAATCATTATGAGATCTTAAAAATGAAATAGGTTCATTACATCTTAGTGATCCTTCATTTTAATTAACTTTATTTCATTATAAAGTCACTATGTAAATATGATGATTCACTATTAATTGACATAATTCACTATTATAATTTACTATGATAATAGGTTTTTTATGTTATTGTTTTAAATACCATGCTTAGGCTATTTTATAATATACCTTACATTATTTTAGGTTATCTTAATTATTTTGACTATACCCTAAATTATTATAAGATATTATAAGCTATTATATTTTTAAGTATTTTAATTTATTATAATTTTTTTGAATTTTTAGTTATTTTAAATTAAATTATTCAATCAATCCTCAATTTATATTTTAGGATATTTTATTTTAAGTTAATATATGTCATTTCAAATTATACCTTAGATTATTCAAGGTCATTATACTTATTATAGTGACCTAAAGTAAAATAACATATAATAAAATTGCATTAATAATTTAAGTAGAATAACCAATAATAGTTTAAAGTAACTTGTAATAAAATAACTTAAAATAACCAAGAATAATTTTCCAAAAAATAATTTTTTTTAAAAACCTACAATAAAATAATTAATAATAGCCAAAATTAAATTATGATAAATAACCTAAAATAGCCAATAATAACCTATAATAAATAACATATGATAGAATAACCAACCGTAGCTTAAGGTAAAAAACTTAAAATAACAAACAATAACATATGTTAAAATATTTTAAAATAGTTGAAAATAACCTACAATAGAATAACCAACAATAGCTTGTGGTGAAATAATATATAATATCTAATAATGATGTATGATAGAATAACATATAATAACCTATAATATAATAATAAAAAATTGTTTAAAATTGCCTATAGTATAATAGCCAAAAAATGTCAAAAATAACCTAAGGTAAAAAAATTGTGCATAATAATATGTGATAACAAAAAAATATCATTCATTTAAATAATGGTTTAATGGTTAAAGACTTGTTCCTTAACATGGAAATGTGAAAGGAGGTGAAAGGTTCAAATCTTCACATTTGCACCTTAAGTTGATGGGTTAGGTGTCAAGGACACGAAGATTCACAAAAACAAAGGTTAAAAGAAAGGTTTAAGTTTAATTTTGAAACAAGGAAAAAAATAAAAATTATGTGATTCAAAAATAAGAACACAAGAAATTAGAATAAAAACAGGAGATGTGCAAGACCAACATGGAAAACAATTTTTTATTATACTCACATATGCAAACATGAACATGAAAAAAACATGACAAGGCTATGGTGTAAGATCGTGCCTAAGACTAATGTTAAACAAATTAAAGGAAATGAGGGGTCCCACTTATATTTATACTTTTTTGAGGACTTAGTTCAAAGAAGCTTCTAAAGAGACTTCTATGTGTGCATCGAGTAAAGAAGCTTCTTCAAAGCCTTTCTAACTGAAAGTTAATTATGACTTAATTGAAACTTAATTAAAACTTCCTTGAGACTTAATTAAGCTTAATTAAAATTTAATTAAGAGTTAATTAAATTAACTAAAACTTAATTGCGAGTTAATTAATAGTTTAATTGGGACTTAACTTGAAGTTGACTAGAAGTTAACTGTGAATTAACTAGAAGTTAATTTAAAATGAACTAAAACTAAATTAATAATTAGGTAAAAATTCAATAAAAGTCATGGATGAACATTCAAAAAATGAACCCCATGGCATTACATCCATGACATCACTTCCTTTTCTAATGACAAGTTTCACAAAGAACGGACATGGGTTTGTTTGGATATCATTATGAAATTCATGCACCTTCTCCATAATATTTGATAGGTTTTTAAATGGTTCCCAAATGTATTCGCTCACATCATACCCATGCCAATGAACAAGATACTGGAATTAGCAATTAGAGACCCATGAATCCAAAATGTCTTCCACTTCATATTCATGTTCACCATCGACTTTAATAGGTGGAGGGGGATCATGGATTCTTCCTAGAATGGTAGATGTGTGGTAAGGTTGCAACAAAGAAACATGAAACATAAAATGGATTATCATAAAACATAAAAGCTTGAATTGGAATGCCATGACATTGATTTGTTTCATAATGAGAAAGGCACCTAACCTTTAATGATCTAACTTTTTTAATGGCCTTGTATTCTGATATGTTGTTGTCAAAATCAAACCTAATCCCCGATCTTGAAGTTGGGTTGTTCCTTTCGATGTTCATCAACATTTTTCGTTTGTCACCTTTGCGTTTTATCAAGTTTAGATACAAGTTGAGCTCGAACATCTGCTAACAAGATGGTTCAATCCTTAGCTATTGGATTCAAAACTTTGTGCACACCTTGAATGTCAAACTTGCGGTGTAAACCATGATTTACAAATAAAGGCGTTTGTTGGGTTGATGAGTGCATTATGTTATTGTAGGTAAACTCTGCCATGGCCAAGAATTTTGACCAATTATTTCGGTTATACGTTGTAAATATTGTTCCAAAACTTGATTGACCCGTTTTGTTTACCCTTCCGTTTGGGGTGGAAAGTTGATGACAACTTCATTTTCACACCTAAAAGTTTGAACAAAGAATTGCTTCCAAAACTTGGATGCAAATTGAGGCCCATGATAAGAAACAATATCTTCAAGAACATTATGATACCAAAAAACATGAAAAAGGAATAACTTGGCTATTCCTTCATTAATTATTGTTTTGGTACATAAAATGAAATAAGCCATCTTCGTCAAATGGTACACCACCACCAAGATGGAGTTTAAAAGGTGGGAGGTCTGTGATGAAATCCATGGAAATTAAAGATCACAAGGATGTAGGGATCAGTAATGGTTCAAGGAGACCATGGGGGCAATGACAAAGATTCTTTGTTCGAACACAAACATCGCAAGATCCAACAAGTTCTTTCACATACTTCCAAAGTTGTGGCCACCAATAATCTTGAGATATTAATTCCATGGTTTTGTTGAATCTAAAATGGCATGTAATTAAAACATTGTGCCTTGCCTAGAGAATTTGAAATCATGCAGGGCCATCAAGAACATGTAAAAAACCATCACAATAAAGTAGACCATTTTGAAACTCAAGCTTAGCACGATCATTGGAAAAATACTATAATTGATTATGACTCCTTAATTAGCTTTCAATGTCAACAACAAAAAGGTCATTTTTCAAATTTTCACAAATTTGACAAAAAAAGGTTGTGTCATCAAAAATTACCGATAATGCCTGAAATCAAAAATGTTCAAGCTTGAAAATGACATCACATTTTTATTCGTAAGTTGCATCTCCCTTTTTAGGCACGAAGTACAAGCAACGAAACAACGCATCAAGTTTCTCTTATTGGCACCTAAAACAATATGTGAAGACAAATTAAAATCAAAACAAGGATAATGCCCATTGAGCTTGGCGTCAATTCAACACACAAGTTGTCATGAAATACTACAAGTTCTTATGGTTTGAATACATAATGATTTCATGTTGAACTCCTTTAAGCAAATGATTTTATTTTTCAAAGGCATCCACAATGGCTAAAAAAAAATTATTATGAATTTCATAATTAATCTTCGCAAAAGAAAACTTTCAAAAACGAAAGCCTACTGGATGAAGAAGATTGTATTTTCCAAGTTGTGAGAGCATGGCACCTATTACAAAATTGGAAGTGTCCGTCTCTCAAACAAAAGGTTTGGAAAGGTTTACATGAATCAAGAGTGGGGCATTCATGAAAGAAGCTTTCAAAGACTGAAAGGCATTATTAGCTTCAACTTTGCAAGAAAAAGGTTAATCCTTCATAATCAACCAAATAAGAGGTGTCATTATTAAAAAATAGTGGGCAATGAAATGTCAATAAAAGTTAGCAAATCCAAAAAAACATTAGACATTTCGAATAAAAGCTAAAATAGCCTAATCAACAATGGTTTGAACCTTACAATAGAAGAAAATTATCATTTTGTAATTGTCGTATGCAACTAATTTTCAATTGAATGCAACACATGCAATTGCTAAACCCCATAGTTGCATAAAACAAGTTGCACACAACTAACAATTGTATATGACAATATGTATGAGGATAATACATATGATATGAATTTATATTTTATACATTTACATTATGCTACAAGAGTTACCCATGGTGACATGTGTTCATTTATGAAGCTTAATTATATGGTGACACGTGGAAATTTTATAAGCCTATTCATCCTTTATTTTTTAATTAATTAGGTAGGTAGGTAGGAAAATAAATAGGTTTAAAATAATCCAATTTTGTTTTTGGGTTTAGTCTTCAAGGTTGAAGCTTTTTCATTGGCCCATCCCAAATGGCATTTCGTACTTGGTTTGTGAACAAATCAAATGCATTTACTTATAAAGTGTGCGCAATTGGAATCCATGGCAAAAAATATGGGATAAAAAATTCAATTGCAAATGCAACTAATGTGGTTGCAACCTACATGGAAATAACCATATTAACATAATTTACCTACTAGCTAAATTAATCATATTATAAGTATTAAAAATTAATAGGTAATAATAATATAATAGAATGATAATAACATTTTAATAGTCATGACTGCTTAAAATAATTAGTAGATCAATTAAGTTATTAATTAACCTAGGCTAAGTACTTATAAGAAAATTAATATAGCCTATTAACAACAAATATATTACCATAATTAATAATAATTTAATATTATTACATAGCCTTGGCTAATAATTTGTAAGTTAAATTGTGTAACCTATTAAACATAGGTATATTATCATAATTGATAATAAAAAAATATATATTTTAAAATTGAAGAATAAAAATGATATTATTAATTAAATAATAGTAATAATAAATATTGAATAATAATAGTCAAGTCATTTTTAAGAAATTATAATTATAATTATAATTTTTAAAATAATTATATGTGATTAACTATAATGATAATAATATAATATAATGTTTTGGGTTAAATTTTTTTTTTAAATAATTAAGAAATAAAATTTAAAATGGTTAATGGGTCAATTAACCATAGTTAAGGTAACTACAAGGTTAAATTTATTAATTAATTTAACCATGTTTAATTTAGTCATGTTAGTTTAGCTTCATAATTAGTTTAACCAAAAATAATTTAACCAGAAATAGTTTATCCAAAGTTAGTTTAACCAAAGTAAATTAACCTCACAATTAGTTTTCCCATGGTTAATTTAACCAAAATTAGTTTTGCCTCATAGTTAATTTTGCATTGGTTAATTTAGGCTCATAATTAATTTAATGAAAAATAGTTTAACCAAAATTAATTTAACCTTGATTAATGTGAATTTAGCCTTAGTATTAAAGCTATAAAACTACTTGACATAGTTTAAATAAATATATTTAATATATTAATCTAGGTATGTATTAGTTTAGGTGATGATTTTTATGACCATTTTGTACACTACTAGTTACATGTTAGTTGCATAGATAACCAATGTAGTTGCAAATGGCATTTAATAGCATGTAATTACATAGTGCTAGTTGCAATGACAAGATTTCTACTAGTGTTACAAGGATCCATGCAAATGTCATCTCTCGATATGCCATAACCTAGGAATTCCACTTCAGATTGATGGAATTTACACTTTTCCAATTTTATGTTAAATCCAACCTCCCAAAGCTTCTCCAAAACTAGACATACATGACATTCCTCATCCTTCATGTTGTTTGAGAAAATGAAGATGTCATCAATGTAACAAACCACAAAATTATCCAAGTACTCACGAAAAACATTGTTCATAAGATGTTGGAAAACAACAAGTGCGTTAGGAAGACCAAATGGCATCATAATATATTCCAAATGGCCATAATGGATTTTGAACATTGTCTTACATTCATTCCCTTTTCAAATGTGCACCAAATTGTATACTCCATGTAGATCAATCTTGGTGTACACCTTAACATGATTGAGTTGGTCCAACAACATTGAGCTCAAAGGCAAAGGGTATTGATTCTTGATGGGGAGTCAATTCAATCCATGATAATCGACACACATTCGTAAAGAGCTATATTTCTTTTTGACAAAGAGGATACGGGCATTAGTTGGAAACTTCGATTGTCAAATGAACCTTTTCTTGAGGTTTTCATCAATGTATTCACGAAGTGTTACAAGTTCGACTTACGACAAATTATAAATGGGTCCAAATGAAAGTTGTGCTCCTTTCACAAGATCAATGGTGCAATCATATGGTCAATGTTTGTGCAAGGTGTTCACATTTCTCTTCTCAGACACATTTTTAAATTCTTGGTATTAAGAAGGAATTTCATGTGAATGTGATTCAGCATCTTGTGAGAGAAGAGCATAAATAAAAAATGCATTTCCTCTTTTGGCAACTTTCATGAAGAATTTTGCTCCAACAAATTAAGGTTTAGGGCACCTAGGACTTCTTGTACCATTAAGTCGTTTTCCTTATGTTTCAAATTTTGCATGTTTATGACAAGGGTTTCACAATCTAAGGCCTTGTGTTGTGTTATGTCAAAATGAAGACTATTCATATGCCAGTCAACTTGTAGATTAATAATCCAATGATGACAAGATTTTTGTGATGGATGCAAACATTAGACACCATCTTCCAATGGCCAAAATTCATCCATAATGTTCATGCATAACCCCTAGTTAAGTCCTAGTTAATTCTCAATTAATTCTCAATTAAGTCTTAATTAACTCTCAATTAAGTCTTAGTTTACTCCTAGTTAATTTTTAGTTAAGTCCTAGTTAAGTTTTAGTTGACTCTTAATTAAGTCAAAATTAATTTTTAATTAAATTTCAATTAACTCATAATCAACTTTCAATTAGGAAGGTTCTTAAGAAATTTCATTACTTTCAATGCACATATAGAAACCTCCTTAGAAGCTTCCTTGGGTTAGGTCCCCAAAAGGGTATAAATAGGAATAGGACACTTTATTTCCTTCAGTTTATTTAACATTAGTCTAAAGCATGATGTTGCAACATAACCTTGTCTTGTTCTTTTCATGTTTATGCTTGCATATGTTAGCATAACAAAGATCCATTTCCATGTTGTTTTTAATTATTGTTTTCGAATCACGTAATCTTGTTTTGTTCCTTGTTTGGAAATTAAATTAAAACCTTTCCTTTAACTTTTGTTCTTATGTTTTTTCATGTCTTTGACAATTTCTTGAAGATGAAATGACATTGAAGATAACCTTGATAATGTGGGGACCAATGGTAACATTTTGAAATATGACACTTTGAGCATGTAAATTTTTTAATTAATGAAAAATATTCCCCAAAAATTTATGACAATCCAAACTATTATGCTTCCTTTGTGATTTTTCAAATATACAATGTAAATTTAAGGAGTGTTCAATCACTTGGATGGCTCCATTGATTATGATTTTACCCAACCTTACATTGTAATTGCAAAATCCATAGTTGAGGAAACTTACCTTGTCCATTGTCATTGGGTGAAAGCACATTATGGTAGCCGTATTTATAAAAGCCCATTGTAATGTTTTTGAACTTAAACCATATCAAGGTTTTAAAAATTCACAATATTTTTGCATATTTGTAAACAATAAAAGAAGTTTATAAAAGTTTTCGAAAATATCCTTGAGAAATGTGTTTAGAATTTTTAATTTTTTTCAAGAAAATCCATGAATAATACATTTTTCAAAGTTATAAAAATTTATAAAAGGATTTCATGTTTAGCTTGCATCACACCTTGTTCAAGCAATAAAATCATTTAGTTATTATTTATTGTTAGATTCTTTGTTTGTCAAGTTCATATAGTCTTTTGCAAATTGTGTTTTTCATTTTTCTTGTCCTTGATACCTATTATGGTCAAGCATAATCCAAGCAATAAAATAAAAAATAAAAATAAAATAATATTTTTTATGTATACCATGATGGATTGGAATATATTTGCATGAAAATAATACTTATAATTATGCATTGGAAAATGAAAATATGTTCCAAAAACAATTGAAATGATTAAAAACCTTTATAAAATTTATAATATTTATTTCACATGTGATTCCATGTTTGTCAATCATGTGAAAAGTTTGATAATTTTCATCTCACAAATGGAGTTTTTTCAAGATGTTCACTATATGTATGTGATTTGAAATTTTGACAAATAATCACTTTTAAATGCAAGGTGACTATAAGCATTATGAGTTGGGCTAATACATAAAATCCATTTAAAACACTTATTTGAATGATTAATCACACCAAATACCTAGTGTAGATTGAAATTTGAAATGAGCAATGTTATATTATGTATGCCATAATTATATCCATGATTCTTTGAATTGAAATGATTAAATTTATTCATTTATTTCTATATATATATATAACATTAGCTTTGTGAAAATTGTAATCTTAAAGCCCAAAAATTAAACCCAGAATTAAATGCACCAAACTTTTGGAAATATATGTTATAATACTAGACCCAAAAAAAGGCTGAAAGGGGTCATTGAGATGTTCTTTCACCCCATTTAACAACAATTTTGAAAATGGACCATGGATCTTGCAATAAGCACCACCAATGTTATATGTTTGGGTAAGCATGCTTGTTCATTAACTTTCAAGCACCATAATCAGATTCAACCCTCAAAGCATTGTACCTTATGAAATCACAACACTAGTCGATGACATTAAACTCTAAAATTTTATTGCCAAGTTCCAACAACTAACTTTCAAGTTCCAAACTCGAAGAGTGATGAGTCTTGAATGTGAACAAAAAAAACATCTTGAGGAGATCGAAGTGACATTTTGATTTGCAACATGCTACAATGGTGGGGTGCCAAACACTACAAGGATTAGCATGGTGAGTTGATGAACCTAATAGATATCTACTAAGTGGAGGAGGTGAGATCTCCTCCTTAAAAGGCTAGGTAAATTTGAATCCAAGGAGGTGTTAGGTTGATTTGTTGTGAATTGCTAGATTATGCTTTGTAACATATGGGTACTCCATCCCCCCGCCATCTATGGTTCATGCAGCTGGTGGAAGCCGACAATGTAGGCTCTTCCTATGACCCTTTACCCCACTGTAGTGGTGGATTTGGGAAAGAGCCTTTTTGGGTACAAAATTTAGGGTATATAGTTTGCAAACCCCTTTTCTAGGGAGTCTTTTGGCGAAAAAAATTGCATGGAAAACAAAGGTTGGCAAGCAATGGGTTAATCAAACTATGGACACATATGCGAAGATTGATAGAACATTCATTCATAGCCAGGGATTTTATTTTTCTCAATTTGTGATATTTGGAAAAAAAATTCCCAAAAAAAAGAACCAAATTAGTTGAATTTATATAATAGAAAAACACATTTATCAAATAAATTCCCATTTTTTGGGTTGAAAGAATCACAGTTCCCAGCAGGGTAATAGCATGCATCCAGGCACTACTACCATGGTGGCGGCATAAGGCCACCTCCGGAGACAACTGGTGTTCATACATGCCCCCATGCAGCTATTTTTCCCTTGTTGGACGGTTATCAAAAACAGGAACTATGTGAAGAACTATGACCAGAACCTTTCGCGGTCCTCTGAAAGCCGGAACTCACGGTTCTCTATAAGTTCAAAATACCCACCACACACAACACTGCTGTTCTCCATTCTCGTGCTGACAACACAACAGTGCACCAACACCCACCAGGTCCCCATGAAGGATGGATGATAAATGATCTGAGAACAGTTTTCTGTTGTGTTCCAGTTCATTAGATAACCATGGTGGTTACCTCAGTTGCTTTTTTTTAATTACCTACCTACTAACAAGCCCCGAGCAGGTTGTTAGTAGGTAGGTCGTAAAAACAGCCATTTACATATGTGTAAACCATATACTTACCTAGTAATTACCTATTTTCCTACCTACCTATGTATGAGACTTATTTCCAACCAAATTGGTTACCAAGGTGAAACCAAACATTAACTCAGTTGAGGTTCATCCATAACTGAGTATTAACGGGCATCCATCCAGTGGATGGTGCACTGGTGGGTGCTGGTTCACTTCCACCGGGCCAAATGTGACTACCACAATACCACGGCACGTTTAACATTCCAGTGTTAAATATTATGCATTATATATATTTAATTTTTTAAAATTATTTTTTGACGATTCCACTTCACAAAACAGAATATTCCAGAATATTCTTTACGATTCTCTATTTTCCATCCCCAATTTTTTTTCTTTGAAATTTTTTGAGGTGATAAAATTTCAAACATTTTTCCGAAAATAATATAATTAGTCTCCAACTTGCCATGGTAACTACAGTAGTAACCCGCTTCAAACGCAACTGCCAACAAGGTGTGTGATAATATCATGCGTGTTGGCCATATGACCATAATGCAGGGTTATTTTTCTCTATCAATATTATTATTATTATTTGTCAATGCTGATTCTCGGCATGTGTGACATACCGTATGAATAAAAAAAATAGACAAGGACACAAAAAGGAACCTTACATGTAATGTGCTCATCCTACCACCTGAAGTACTCCCAGGAAATTTCTAGAGTATTTTGGACCTTTAAAATATTGCCATATTTCTTCTATACATATGGTTCAAGTAGGGTAGTCAAAAAATATTTTTAAATGTTATTTTTTTCCCTTTCATTTTTAATAGCCAAATTTGGCTAATTCAGCTTATGGATGATTGCCACCTTGCCTGTATCACAAAATTAAGGGAAAAACAAAAAGCACTAACCCATATGCTATATATATATGACATTTGCCTTTACCCAAGGCCAGGGTAATTATTTTGAGTCATGTAAAGGGGGATATAAAAAATCAAACAAGTAGCTCATCATATGCAATCCCAGATTCCCAGTGTGTGATGCATGACGAGTTTTTTGAATTGTGGCAATTAATTTATTTTTTCTCTTGCATTTTTATTCTTTGTTCTAAATCATTATTTCTGGTTTTGTAGCCATATTTGGCTAAATCTTCCTAGGATCAGGGTCACTTCCATCTTCCTATGAATGATCACCACTTTGGCCAGATTAAAATTATCCCAAAAGAAACTACTGCTTGCTATAAGTTGGTGTAAATAGCCTGGATGTTGTATTGACGTCAGTAGAGATCCTATCATGTAAGCAACAACAACAACAACAATGTGAAGCACACCACTAACACTAAACCCTAATTTTGGGGGGGTCATAACTTTCTCATTCTAGCTCAGAATCACTTTCTGTAAAGGCCTACTAATGCTCCGGCTCAATGGACAACTAATCTCTTTGAAGACCATGAGCAAAAAATGGCCCATTACTTAACCCCTGGAGTTTGAACACTTAAATGTTTGGTCATGGGCCGGTTTACCCTAGTACTTACTTCAATGAGAATTGTTGTGACAACTGACAAGTTCCAGTGATTTTCTTTCCACCAAGAAAATTTGGGGAAAGTTGTGTTTTTCTGGTGTAAATTTGACTAATTTTGCTATTTTTTGGGGGAAAAAGTTCACCAAATCTTCAACATCACAAAATTAATTTTAAAAATCCCCTGCAGAAAACACTCTACTTTATATATAGAGATAAATGGTCTGACAAGAGTTTCCATGATTTTTTTTTCAACAAGAAATTTGGGAAAATTTCCAGAAAATTGTGTTTCTCTA
>Ga0116229_10000460_pt1 | contig 53679 bp, 41 predicted proteins | sample S1TSphgellanicum_3_FD_87313 | JGI IMG/M metagenome (GOLD analysis project Ga0116229, IMG submission 87313) | Host-associated microbial communities from peat moss isolated from Minnesota, USA - S1T2_Fc - Sphagnum magellanicum MG | ecosystem: Host-associated > Plants > Peat moss > Unclassified...
ATTGGTGGTTATTCTATTAATGGTTATTGGTGGCTATTCTATTAATGGATATTAGTGGTTATTCTATTGGTGGCTATTGGTGGTTATTCTATTAATGGTTATTGGTGGCTATTCTATTAATGGTTATTAGTGGTTATTATATTAATGTCTATTTTATTAATGGCTATTGGTGGTTATTCTATTAATGGTTATTAGTGGTTATTTTATTAATGGTTATTGGTAGTTATTCTATTAATGGTTATTGGTAGTTATTTTTATTAAGGGTTATTGGTAGTTATTATATAAATGGTTATTAGTAGTTATTATATTAATGGTTATTGATGGTTATTTTATTAATGATTGTTGGTGGCTATTCTATTAATGATTATTGGTGGCTATTCTATTAATGATTATTGGTGGCTATTTTATTAATGGCTATTAGTTGCTATTCTATTAATGGTTATTGATGGATATTCTATTGGTGAATATTGGTGTTTATGAATGGCTACTATATTAATAGATATTGATGTTTATTAATGGCTACTATATTAGTGGCTATTGGTGGCTATTCTATTGGTGGATATTGGTGATTATTATATTAATGGTTATTGGTGGATATTTTTTAAATTGATATTAATGGTTATTATATTAGTGTAATGGCTATTATATTAATGGCTATTCTATTGGTGGATATTGGTGGTTATTATGTTAATTAATATTAATGGTTATTATATTAGTGCTTATTTGTGACTATTATATTAATGACTATTGATGGCTATTGATAGTTATTGATGGTTATTTTATTACTGGTTATTAGTGATTATTTTATTAATGATTATTAATGGTTGTTGTATTATGAGTTATTGTTGGTTATTATATGTTATACTACGATTATTGATGATTATTTTACTATAAAATTATTATTAAATATTCTATGTTATAATATCATAAGTTATTGGTAGTTATTATATTGTAGGGTATTTAAAATTATTTTTCATAATTTATTATTTTATATTCTAAATTATTTTATCTTAGGTCATTATATTTCATTATAGATTATTTTAAGTTATTATATTTAAAATAAAATAATTTAGAATAACATCAAATATAATGACTTTGAATAACTTTAAAGTATAACTTGAAATAACACATATTAATTTAAAATAAAATAACTTAAAATATAACTTAAAGTTAGTTGAATAATTTAATTTATAATAGTTAAAAATTTATAATAAGCTAGGTAAGATACCTTAAGGTAAAATAACTAGTTTAAGGTATATAATTTATAATAATTTATAATAACATAAGGTGTAAATTATAATAACTAAAGTAGTTAAAAATAATATAAGATATATCATAAAATAATATATATAAAATATTTTTAAAAACATAAAAATAAACATATTTACTAAAATAAATTAAAATAATGAATTATGTTAATTAGTAATGAAACAAGATGTTTACATAATGATATTATAATGAAATAACTTTCACCAAGGTCAAATCAATAAAATATAATGAATTTATTTCATTTTTAAGGTCCCATAGTGATTTTGTCTAATGTACTGCACCCCACTTTTGTAATAGTGCTTGTTGAAATTGGTAAAAAAATTAAAAGCCAAATGTCAAAGAACCTTACAAACATCATGCCCCCAAAACAACAAGGGCCTTCTTACATAACATAATGCCCTTCCATGGGAAAGGTTCACCTCTAACTTAATCATGTGTCAATCATTGAAAATATGGAGGCATAACATCAACATATTTTTATGCACATTGCATCAAAAAATTAATGTAGAAAATTCATTCTTTTGCAATGGAGATGCTCTAAACACCATTGTTTTTCATGCCCTCTTTATGAAAATACTAAATACTAAATATTTCATGTTTATGTGTTGACTTTTAAATAATTATATATTTGTATATTTATATTGTAAGTGACATTCCTAAATGTCATAATACCTTTTCAGGTTTGGTGATACTTAAATTATTTACAAAAATGGTGAATTTTATAAAAGTTATATGTTTAAATTGTTGAAATTCAAGGAAATCATAAGGAAAGGAAAATTACAAAATTTGGTGGAAAACCCATCAGCTTCTTGGGTCAAGCTAGATGGTGGATTGGATACCTATTTTGCATAATTGATAAAATCCAATAATTGATAAAATTTTGAAATTAAATTTTTTTTGGTGGAACATTATGTGTCCCTATTTTTGCAAAAAAAAAGTACTAAAAATTGTTGCAAAAAATCTCATTATGTTAGGTAGAGGTTCAGAGTCAAAAGAATTTACCTAAGAAGCTGCCTACATTTATTGCTAATTTCCATAAATTATTATTATTTATTGCCAAAGTGGATTTTAAAAAAAAATTATTCAGCACCAGAGCGAGGAAAAAAAAACCTACAGAACAGTAAAGCACCGACCTAAAATATTCTAGTGTATTTGGAGGGCATGTTATCAAGCATATTTTTTCCTCCACAAACAGGGCAGGCGTTTTCATTTTTTTAAATGTGGAAAATGCAGCCCGAATCCAAATTGACCAAGCAGACCAGAGACAATTTCTGGCCGATGAGAGGTTCAGGGCAGCTCAAAAATATATCTCCATTTTTTTGGTTGGCACTTGGCACCTATTAAAAGGTTCCTCGAAACAAGTCTTGGGACCTCTTCTCAATGGGACCTGGTTTGGGTATCTATCTTCAGGACCTGGATTTAGGCATGAAGCTTTTGAACTAGTCCCAGGTCAAAAGTTAGTAGCTCCCACGAGGTCCTCAAAACAAGTATTCGATGAGACCTGGTTTGGGGATCTATCTTCAGGACCTGGATTTTGGGGATGAAGTCTTTGAACAAATCCTTTATCAAAGTTGGCACCTCCTATGAGGTCATCAAAACAAGTCTTGGGACCCTTTCTTAATGAGACCTGGTTTGGGGATCTATCTTCAGGACCTGGACTTGGGGACGAAGCCTTTGAGCCCAAGTCCTGTCAAAGTTGGCACCTCCTACGAAGCCCTCAAAACAAGTCTTGGTACCTCTTCTCAACGAGACCTGGTTTGGGGATCTATCTTCAGGACCTGGATGTGGTGGGGACGAAGCCCTTTCCAGCAGCGATGGTCGGCTTTGTTCGCAGAAGAGCCCAAGCTGATGCTAAAGAAGAAGCGCCACGATCATGTTTCTGGAGGGCTCCACGACGCTCTCTGGTGTCCATCAGCGCCTTCCCTTCGTCATTGCAGATCATTTACAGTGGATTACATAAAATTGTAAACAGTTTCTAGCGATTAAAAAAATTTCCTTGTTTTTGTTGATGAAAATCGATTAAAACCCTAGCGTTGTTGTTGTTGTTGTTGTCGTTCCTGTCTCTCCAAGTGCTTTACGGATTTGCGGGGAGGGAGTTCTTGCAAGGGTTTGCGCTCAGGGATAGTAGTTCTTACGCGAAGAAAGGGGGTCCAAGGATTATTTTTTCGCAATTGCTGATCACGTCAACGCTTTCTGCTCTCTCTGTGTATTTGGAAACCCTAGTATTATCTCTGTCCGTGTAGGGTTTTACAGGAAAACAAACGGGGAAGTCGCGTGGTGAGGGGAGGAATCGAAGCCGAGAACAAGAGCAGCAGTGAAGGAAGCTGCCTCCCCCGGCATGGCGATGCAGTCCAGCCTTGGGGCTTCCAAGGTCATCATCTTGTTGGGAGCTGGACTTGCGGGCTCGGTTCTGGTCGGAAACAGTCGAATTTCGGACATCTTGTCTGATCTATCCAAGGTACGTGTCTTATCAGTCGCAGCAAAAAGAGGTTAAAATTTGATACGAAAACTCTTTTCCTCACTGGACAGGCTACAAAGGAACAGTCACCGCCTTTCCTCTGATGTATGCACAATTAGGTCGCTGGGGAAGGCATGGTTGTCAGCAAGTGCTCGCTGCCAAATCCCTGGTCTTGATGTTGAATGGAGAACTGGCTGTAGTGAAAAGAAAAAGATGGTGATTTTTATTATGGGATTGAGAGCTTCACAAGACTGGATTCCAGTCACTAGCAGATGTACTAGGTATTGGTTTGATGTTGCAGAACAGAGCACCCTACTTTAGTTTAGATAAGCAGAATGGGACATGAACTCGGAATAGACTGGCTTTGAGGAAATTTAGGAGTATGATGTCTTGTGGCTCAGCATAATTTCTCATTAGTGCACTGCTTTTCTGAATCTATAGCCACATACTCACAGTCATGAGAACATGTGCATGTGCATCATATGTGGTGTCAGGAACTCTTTTGTTTCCCTGTCTAAAGGATGTCCTTTTAAAGTTGACAACAGTATGGCAACAGCACAATTAGTGGTTGGACTATCTTGTCTTTTGTCTGAAGCAGCCACTCATAGTTCCATGTCCCGGTTTGGAATCTTTCCAGCTTTCAGTTTGAGGCAGACATTAGATGTGGCACCTGTTATGTTTGGTGGAGTTTTCTTCCAGTTCTGATCAATCAAACCCTATGTGTCAATGGAAAGGTGCTGGCCAAGCATTTGAAGGAAGAGGGGGACAGATCTGGAGAAGGGACAGATACTGCTGCAGCTCTCACTGCACAGGTTCGCCGGTTGTCACAAGAACTGAGACAGCTAGCTTCTTCCTCACGAGCTGTTACTGTTGTTAATGCAAACCCCAGTTCAACAACAGCAAATCTTTCAACATTGGTATTACCTGTTGCAGTTATTGGAGCTGCTGGCTATGGCTACTTGTGGTGGAAAGGTCTGTCATGGGGAGATGTCATGTATGTGACACGGAAAAGCATGTCCAATGCTGTATCAAGTGTATCAAAGCAATTAGAGAATGTTTCAGCAGCACTCTCTTCCACAAAAAAACACTTAACACAACGACTGGAAGTTGTGACCAAAACCCTTGATGATAGCCTTGCAGTGCAAGGCTTAATCAAGGACCATGTATTTGAAGTTCGGGGTGAGGTGGAGCGGAGTAGGGCTGAGATTGAAAATGTGCAGCGTCTGGTGGAAGGGTTGGAGGTGAAGATTGATGAAGTTCAAGGCAAGCAGGATTTTGCCAACCAAGGCATTCTGTTTCTATGTCGTTTTTTACAATCCCTGGAGATGCATCAACAGCACCAGCCTGAGCTGCCACAGGGATTTCAAGCGAAACTACTGAAGTCTAGTAACCTGGACCGAACAACCTCCTCCCCAGCAGTTTGTAGTGCATCTGTTGGTCTGAAGGAGTTGCAGTTTATCTCAGAGACTCTTGAATCAAGTAGCACACATGGACCACAGAGCAGTGCTTCTGAGATTGCATCCATTGACAGGAGCAGTGACATTAAACCTAGTGTTGGATTGACCACTCCTAGCCGGAGTTTTCATAGAAGGTTTTCAGTAAATTTAGGCCTCACACAATCGTTGAACCGGGAGTCCCTTATATGATGCTGGTTTTGTACTTTGTGTCTGGTATCCAATAAAGCCATCTTCATTTTCTGAAACCTTCCATTTTCTTGGGAATGTTGCAGACAAAAGATGGATGTGTTGTGTGATTGGGACAATTGCGGAAGTAAAGAAGAGAACAAGTAGAAGCATAGGAAGTCATCATGTATTCATTGGATTGTTGTGTAAAGAAATTACACCCTAGTGCAGCTAGGACTTGAGATCAAGCAGCAAGACTTACTTTTGTGGCATACAATGATGCTTGCTGAGCTACTGCTTGAGCCTTTTCACCACTGAATCAAAACACTCCTTTGCAGACACATAGAGGACCAATGGAAATACTAGAAAGGAACTGTTATTTTCAATGTTCAGCAGAATAGGGTTGTGTGCAGGTCTGAAGATTTTTGTTTCAGGCCAATGGGATTGCTGGATTTTGGTCTGAATTTGTTTTTTTAGTTATCTTGAGTGAACAAACAGTTCAATGTGTACCTAATAGCTATTTGCAGACAGAGTTCTAGCATATTACTTGTGCATTTCGTTGTTGTCTTTGAACTTGGCTCTTGTTGCTGCAATTCTGGAGCTTTCATTCCACAGAAAAAATTTCATCTTCTGTCTGCGACTGACTGTAGCTGGAATGGGCTTGTACATTGTCAGGAACTATTCTTTTTGTTTGCTCCATGTACCATCATCATCAAGTTTAGATTGATGGCATTATGTGAGCTCTTGAAGCATGCTATCTCTTTGGAATTTGACCTCAAGCAGGCTTTGGAAGGAATTTGTGATCTCATCATCCAGATGCTACACTTTCAGAGGAAGGAGATTGTCTTGTCCACAGGAGGAGGACTTGTGGTATACCTACTGTCAGGAAGTGTTGCTACAAGTGGAGAATAAACGAGAGGGCAGCAGTGATGGTGGTGGCTGAGGGGTTGGCCAGCATGGTCATCACAGGTATGATGAAGCCCTCCCTTTCCCTTGGTATTATGGTGTGGAGTTGTCAGGCAGGCACTTCGCAAGAGAAGTGTATTTTGGTGCTTTGACATTCCAGTGCTGCTGATGAAGCCCTCCATCCCTGTATGCTTTTTGTGGTCCTTTGTATCACAGTATTAGCTTTTAGGGTTGGAAGGTCTGGAGGAAAATTCAGCTTTGGACAGGGATTTAGTGTTTATGGGTCTATGATCTCCAGAATGGTGGCAAGGAGGAGGGTTATCAATTGGGGGCAGGTATGCTGCAAGGAGGCATGCCTTACAGTATACATCGGGTGCCATTGTTCTGTAAAGCCCTTACCTCCTCCTTTGAGTTTTGTTCCATTTCTTTTGTTCCACTCCAGTATGTGGACTGCTGGAGGCTCTAAATTCTAAACCCTATACAACTCTCTTTTGATCTACTTCATTAGTCTGATTCATTTTCAGATGAAGTTTTCTTTCAAAGTGAATTCTTTTACTCAAATTTTGGACCTTTCATGGAACTTTTCATCAAGCTTGCTGATAATGCATGTGACAAAAAAATTGTGTGATGCATCTTAGAGTTGGCTTGCTTGTCTTGACTGCAAGCTGGAATGCCTGCCCATTAGCATGTTGACTACTTACTATCACAAGATGTGGTTTTGTGCTTCAGGAGACAATGTCAAAGGAGCATGCAATTTGGTCCCTGTTCATTGGGAGTGCTGTTCTGCTGTCTCTCTTTCTTCCTTTTAAGTTCTTGCCACAGGATTTGATCAACACTGTTTTCAGTCTCTACTTCTTTGTGCCCGGTGCTGTTTTGTACATCTACTGTACCTTCGCCAGTCTGATATTTTGTTTCTATATATTTAGGATTGACAAGGTTGATCTATTAGATGGTTGAAGCTGTGTTTAGAACTCTCTATTTTTGTTTCTCATACAATAGATGATTGTTGATCAGTGGAGCTCTAGCAGTCTTTTAATCTCCAGCTGACCCATTTCCGTGGAATATTTTTGACAATTTTTGGGGAGTAAGGTGTTTGGGGGTTTGGGCAGAGCTACAATCCTGCCAACACTTAACCTTTTCTACTGACTGTTTGGAATGAGAGCACAATCAGCTTGGACATACCATAATGGAAGAGTACATCTTCTTGTGGAATGTGAGTGGGCAGATATTTGGCTAGTGCAAACCTTGTCTTTGGTCAATTGTTTTTCTCTCTCTCATTCAATTGAATATGTTAAATCAGGGGAGATTGTGAGAACTGATCGGGGACCATGCTTATTCATCCATTTGTGTCCTGCATTTGGCAAGCGCAAATGGGTCTACAGTTCACTCTCTGCATTAGTGTCACATTGTATTTTAGGGCTTTCTGAGAATTTCTAGGTGATGCAAAGCTGTTTCTTGGCTTATCTCTCCTCATCAAACCTTGAATGACTCCACATGACCCGGAGAATTTTTTTTTCCTGGTCATATGTCCAATCCGTAACACTGACTTTGAATATGGAGCTAAAATCAGTTTGTATCCTATGGTGTTGAGGGGTTTGCAGATATTGAGATTGAGTTTACGAAGTTACAGGCATCCCAGGAACACTGTTTTGCACCTTTTATGTGCTGAAGAAGCACTGGCTGGCAAACAAATCTCTTCGTCTGGCATTTTCAATTCAGGTCACTCTTACTTTCCTTCCACTTTCCTACTTCTGGGATGGAAGGTTGCATAACTTCATTTCAAGCATGGGCTACTACATAAGGGGTTTTTTGTGTCTTATCTTCACTAGGTAAACCAGAATCTTGATTTGACTGTCTTGGTTCCATTGGGAATAAGACATCTCTTACCTCAGGCCTACTGCTGCCACATGGCTAATAATGCAAGTAGTCTAGTTGTGAGCTTGGTAATGGAGTAGTCATTTTTTCTGGCAACAAATGGTCACCTCTTTTGGTTGCTCGTTTCTGTCCACTCATGGTTGGAGCTTCTTTAAGCTGTACTGAAATTTTAAGCAGATCTCAGAGAGAAGAAGGGGTCTAACAATGAAGGGCCTTGAACAAATCATGCAGGGCATTGAGATGCTGTCATTGGACTCATTCAAGATTGGGGCAATTCTCTTGGTGAACATCTTTTGATTCTTCCTCTTCTCAAAAACTTGGCGTTCATGAATTAGGAAGATTCAGCCTCATGTGTGACAAGTGTAGTTCCTGTACAACAGTTCTTTTGTCTTCCTCGGTTCATACTGACACTCTAGGCTTGTAGCCAGGTTTTCACAACAGTGGTTCAGTGAAAAGGTGTTTTGTCCACACATGGCCAAATTTTTTGGATGTGCTGACATGCTGATATGGGCCTGCAGGCAGGACTATTCATATATAACATTTTTGGGGGCTTTTTTACACCTTTTATGGTTAGTGTGGCAAAGTCATTTGATGCTACTATTAAGATCTGTCTTTTCGTGTTCCAACACTCTTTGTTGTTATCATTATATAGTTGCATTGTGCTAAGTCTGGTATATGTGAAAAAATAGTGTGCAGACAAACTGGCAAGGTCCTGTAGGAATGGTCCTGACATTTCAAGATCAAATGTAAATTATACTTTGTGACACATTTCTTACAGTTGTCTATTGTGGGATGCAGAAGTAGATACCTTGAAACTTGTAGCTCAAGCTTGTTTGTCAATTGGTTTCAAACTCATCCACCATTCTGACTGGCCTGTAGGCCTCAGCAAAGGGTGTAGTCCCATGACAGTTGTTATTGTTGTATTGACCATATGACTTGTTTTGAGTAGCTTATCTTTCCAACAGGAGATGCAGCACGACCCTTTTTGATGTTGGGTCTTAGTGACACTGTAATTCCAGGTCAAAATCCTTACTCTGTAGAATGTTGCAAGATAGGAGGGGTTTTCCAAGAGATAAAGGCATATAGTTTTGTTACTTGGTGATCCTTTTGACTGATTTCAAGCAGATTTGATGTGTGTACTGTCGCTGCAGGCATTTTGGTAGCTCACATTGCAATTTGATATGTCAAGGAACCTTGCAAGAAAACCTACTTTTTCATAGTTCTTTTGCTGGCTACCTTGTTGGCCTCCTGGTCACAATTCTGATCATGAACCGGTTTCAAACTGCTGCTGACCTTAGTTTCAACTTTCATCCCTTCTGAAGAATGGTGAGCAGCTTCATTGCTTCAAACTTGTTTCTACAGCTACTTGAGTTTGATGAAGCTGCTGACAATTTTTCAGAAGGAATGGAAGTTGAATATGAAGTCGAAAAACAAGAAATCTGACTTGAGGCGATTAAGGTGCTTGTTGACTCTCAGTGAAAGGTAGAATTATCTCCCTATGTTACACTCAGCAGTATTAGTTCCAGCAGTTTGTACAGACATTATTTCACATGGTGATAACTACTTTCACTGCTCTCTATGGCATCAATAGTAAGGCATGGAATAACATTTCTTTTCCTCTTGTACAGAAATTTATTGGTTGCAAGCCCTTGGAATGAGAAGATCAAGGTCATTACCAGTCCCACAAATTTCTTGGTTGCAAATCATGTCTCACATGTTTATTGTTGTTGCCTGCTTTGCAACATCTTCATCTGGGAAAACCAAGTAAACTATTGACTATTGAGTTGCTTGAACATCCAAGAGGTTGACCTCATGTTACCTGATCATTATTGGTGTCATGCAGTGGACAATGTCAAAAGTTAGTTTGTAGTTTCTCTTAAATGCCAAGTACATTAGGCAGAGCAGATTCATGGTTGTTACAAGCTGAAGGGCATCAGTTTTGTGCTGTTGAGCAACTGAAGATAATTATTTCACAGCAATTGGTGTGTTTAACTTTCATAAAACCAACATTACATGCAGCCCCATGTTTTTTTGTTTTTCTAGTGTAAATTTGACTAGTCCTGCTAATTTTATGGGAAAATTCGCCAATTACTTTTTGATATCAAAAAATTGAGGGAAAAACCCTGATATAGCCCACTTTGTGAAGGCAATTACCTCTATCAATGTCAAGGGAAGAGATTGCTAGTCAACTCATTGTTCCATTGTTCTGAAATCTTGCAGGTAATCATCATGTCAAAACTCAAAACCTTCAGCAGGTCCCTTAATTACATACAAAAATCAAAACACAGTGTGTTAGAAGCTCAAACTTTGACTAAATTTGTAGTAACAAGGTTACCAAGCAAATGTCACCATACAAATTATGTCACAAAGTTGTCAAATGATGTGTGACAAATGAATTTGCTTCCCAGTCCCTGAGCTCCTCAAAGTTCACAAGCTCCTGATTACAGTTCACTGTTGGAAACTTTTGAGGAAGTGGATAAGACTTTTGGCATTTTCTTCTAGATTGGCCTGTCCAAACAATCAAGGTCACTGATCAGCTAATAAAAATGGTACTCAGGGGAGCATGATGTACCACAGCAAATGTGCGAAGAAGACCGATGAAGTATTAGATAGATGATAGACAGATATGAACTTGTGTGTGTTCAATCTTCCGCTGTATCTTACTGGTGCCTATATCACAGATTTAGGCAGTGTTTGAGAAGGGTGTAGCAAATAGAACACAAGAGCACCAACTAACTGATATACAGCATTTAGTTAAGAGTGAAGTTGCAGAAGGGAACTTCAACCCAAGCACATATTGGAGGTTGGAAGAGACAATTAAGCGGAGAACTAGGGGTAAGGAAAAGACAGGAGAAAACCTGATCTTTGGACATCAGCTCATTAACGAAATGTGCAAACTCATTCACAGCTGCTTCTATGATAGCTTGAGAGTTGCTTTGAGATCCTTTCATCAAATTTCCCTCCTCATTGCTGTCCCTCCTATTCTGCTTGGTAATCTCCTGAAGGTACATAGATATTATACCTTCCAGATTTGCCTTTGGAATCAGGTTATCACCTGAACCTATCTCATGAAATGAGGGTGCAAGGCATTCTCTTTTATCTGCCTCATGGCTCACATGTGTTCCCATCTCCAGGGCAGTTGGTTTTACTTTAGTCCCTTCAGTCTGAGCAGGAGGAAGGTTCTTGATGCTAACTGGATCCACTGTAGAGCATGATGCACTGTCAAGTGATGTTTTCACAGTGCTCTGCATGGAGCCAAAGCTGTCTGAGGGTTGCTTACTGGGTTGATTATCCATTCTGTGAGAGGCTCCTTTATCAGATTCCACCTCGACCACGAGTGGCTGCAGAATGGTTGCAGTGTCAGGGTGTAATTGCGCTTGTACAAGGCCAACACAGCAGTGCCTGTTGCCTAGTGGCAACTGTGGAGACAGCTGATGCCTCAAGACTTGTCTGCAAAGTTTCTCTTCATTTGCTGCTTCATTGGACATTTCCCTCCTTTTCCGTTTTCCTGTTACATATCTTAAGGCTCTCAGGGTCTTTTGACATGGATGGCTGTGACTATTTTCATGCATGATTTCACATATGGTCTTCTTTTCAGTAGCATCAAGTGGATTAATTACAGGGCAGGAAGATACATCACATCTTATACCAATATCACCAAAGGCAAGTCGTCTCCTTGAGAAAGATTCATCCCATGTATCTTCATCACGATCATTGATATATACAGCTGTTTGCTGTCCTCCAAACTGCAGGATGTGAGCTGGAAAAATTGCCGATGGACTACCAACTCTCAACTCTTTTTCACAATCCTTGACTTCTTTAGGTTGCCTTTCATTCCCAAAACATTTGGCCTCCTCTTTTCCTGCATATTCCAGATCTTCTTTGCATCTTGTTGCATGACTGAGAATTGTTTCCACTGTTTCCTGATCCATGATAGTCTGAAAATTAGAATTCCTCCTTGCATTTGCTTTATTCAATGCAGCAATATCCTCCTCAGCTCTGGCACTGGACACTGAAGGCCCAGCAGCACATGTATGGTCATGTGTTGATGTACACCCTGGTTTAGTCATGCTCAAGGCACATGCATCTACCACATTCTGGACCTCAACCTCTCTGGTCTCATGCATCTTGCTGGTACTAACCCCCCTCTTGTGCTTGGAGAGGGGCTTAGCTGATCCTCTGTGCTTCCTTGGTTGCAAGCACCAATTCATGGCACCGGAAGATACAGAATCACTGTTCCATGGTTTGGAATCATGTGTTTGATTTTCTACCATTGTGCATGCAAAATGACCAATCCTGCAAGTAGCATCTCCTGTACTGATCCTACTGGGGCAATCCAAAGGTGCCTTTGGAATTTGACTACTGTGCAAGGCATGACCAGCAGGAGATTCACCAGATGGAGTTCCATTGACATGCAACCCCACCTGAGGTGTAGCACTCTCTTGACTCTTTCGGCGCTTGCGATAGTAGGTGACAGTGATTCCTTCCATGCAGAGGCCAGTAACAGTTGCATCATCTTGATGGATGCTATGCCGATCCTGAGCTTTTCCTTCACTTCTTATTGACTGTTGAAAAGACTCATTATTCCATCCGGATTTGAAACTGAGTGTTGGTTTGACTCTGATGAGATCTCTGGAATACTCTACCTTTAGGTGCTCCCTTAAGGCAACACCAGGAAAGCGCCTCTTGTAAACTTGTAGGAACGGAGAGGCCAAATGCTTGGCTAGTCGAAGTTCTGGACACTTTATTCCTGCAAAATAGTCAAACAAAAGTGAGATGTGGCCATTCAAAATTAATGCAGCTATTATGCATCCTTTAGTTTGCATTGTTCATGGGTGCAAGCCTTCGTCTCACATGTCAAATGGTTATTCATGTCCCTTGAGGTTTGCAGAAAAACATGATTGTGCCACAACAGATCCATACCACAAGGCGCATTTGTTGCTGCTGGTGGAAATACTGTAGTCTGCAGTGTTGCTTGCTTACTGAGTCTTTCACACTCATTGCCAAATGTCAGAGAGACTTCTCCAAGGCTCATGATGACATCAAGTATTTGGTGATTAACCTGCATCGGTCAATTATATCATATAAGTCCATTTTTAAGAAAAGAATGCAATTGTGGATCCTGTTTCCAAATCTTATCTACAACTGTATTGTCATCGAGTGGCTTCAACACAAACATTCAGTGCACACCAGTGCTTCCAAACCAAACCCCCAGTGAAAGCACCTTGCACCTTGACATCTGTGAGTGATTACTTGTTAGATTTGGATCAATGATTTCAGTTTGTTTCCAGTTCCTCTGACTAGAGGGACTATGCCTCTCTGGACTTCTACAAGGTTGATAGAGCTTCAACAGGTACTATCAAGCATGGTCCTGTGCTTGGTACTTAAGTCCAAACAGAAAGTCTTGAACCTGAAGAGTCCGGACATCAGAGATGTTTGCATTGCAGCATGGGCAACATCTCTTAGCCTTGCGCACACGAAGACTGACAGGGCTGAGAGCAAATGGATGTTGCCATGGGAGGCTTTTTGAGAATGACGACTCCAGACAACCCTTGCAGAAATTGTGACCACAAGGAGTTGAAATGGGCACTTTCATCAGCTTCTCACACAGAGGGCATTCCAATTCTGTCACCAATCAGAGAGACATGATTAGTGAATACACAAGAAAACTAAAACAGAAGAATTCAGGACTCAATCCTGCAAGGAAAGAGTACCTTATAAATTGCACAATTTTGGAAATCAACTAGCTGGCCCATGAGACACCTGCTTATCATTCTGGAATCGCAGCAGGTTTGAAAATTTGCACAGGTCAGTGGCATGAACACTCACTCACCTTCTAGAACACGATCTCTGAGCTTCATCATTCTCTTCAGAGATTCGGCATGCTTCAAGTTTGGATTTTCAGCCAACCATCCCCATTTACCTTGGCTCTCCTGAGAACAGGGTAACACAAGAAAGATTCAGGTGATCTTACAGATGACTACTGTGTCTATCCCAATCCCTAGAAGAAAAAAAGCCACCGGGAACCACTTATAAATTAGAAAGAAAAAGATGAGGGATGCCCATAAATAGTAACCAGAACCAATGCAGAGAGACAAAATGTGAAAGATCCCACAAAGTTTATAACTTGAAAAAGTCCCTAAGAGATCTTCAACACTAACACCTATTGCTTGGCAAATGCAGTTTCTAGAACATTGTACGAACGGTATGTCATACCTCCCATCCCCAAGAAGGTGGTTCTTTCCTGCGTGTGATGTTGATGGAAAGCTTCAGCTCATGGACAGGAGGTAATCGCAGCCTGTGTTTGTCTCCTCTGCCATTGCTGCAGGTTCACTGGCCTAAGTGAAGAAAATACAAAAATGAAAAATGAAAATACTTATGCTTTGGTCAGACGTTTGGATGCACTACACAATATAAGTTCACAGGACAGGAAAATAGAGAAGCAAAGAGTAGGAAGTAACTTGCTGCAGCAAACCTACTCAACCTCCAGCACATGGACTCTGGTCAGCTTAAACCACAATAAGGCAAGACTAGAAGGGATAAGAATTTAGAAAAAGCACATTACAATTTCAGAGAAGCTAAGAAAGAGACAAAACACAGAAAGCAAAGCAGGGAAGTCATGCACCAGAGCTCTTCTTATTTGCTTGTCCATAATAAATATATTCCTCAACTCAAATCACCAAAGTATGAGCAAAGATCTCAGTGCTATTGTGTGCAAACAATAGCACACAATGGAATGTAAACTATAAGACACAGAATCGAGAAGAATCTGCAGATACAGGATCCACTAGAAGCACAATGAAAGAAGAATCCTACCGGGCCCATGGTGGAGGCTCATTATCACAGCGGACAAACAAGAATCGACACACTCTGAAACCCTGTTCACCAACACATCCAAAGAAAAATGACCATTCATTTTCCTGAGCATGAAAGCTTAAAAGAGTGGAGGAACTCCATTCAGCCTGGCCTACTCCACACTAGTTTTCAGTAAAGATACATCATATCCATAGCTGAAATGCAATGCATATTTTAAGGTTGCAGAGGTACAAAACCTCCAGGTTTGTCTTTTGCCAACACATTTCAATGCGATAGATTCCATCATATCGAAGGCCACTTTCCGGTGCAAACACTGAACCTAGCTTACATGACCTGTACCACAACCATGTAACACAGACATTGCAGCAGGGTGCTGTAGGTTCAATGTGCAAGCATCCATTCTTTCCAAAGCATCAGACTGGTCAATCAGTTGATGCACAAAGCCATCACCACCATGAATCAAAGTGAAAACAGATATTGCTATGGGGGACCACTGGCACCTGATAACACGCACTGGGTAACCTTTGCAACAGCTTTCATGCATGGCTTTGTTTACTCTGGTAAAGGTCTGGTCACACACCATCTCTTTTGAAGTGCGCTTGTTTCCACTTAAATCATGGCCTCCACTGCAGTTGTGTAAAAATTCTTAGTTGATGGTCTATAAATGAAACCAAATTGCATGGGAGTTATTATAGAACTGAAAAAGAGCCACTGCCATTGCAATGTTGAAACCAGGAACAACTTGGGTGCATTTGTGATGACAGTGCACATCATTCATTCATTGGACACCACACTACACCATTTGGGGTAAGAGGTACACAAAGATAAAAGTGGTGGAGGGTGTTTCTAACCTTCCAGTTGATATAAACCAATCACCATGATCCTCATCATCAGCATAGCCTGTTGAAAGCACGATGGATTGACAACCTCTTTTTGCCTGCCCAGAAAATGCAGCAACATGTGGAAAATGGGCACCCCACTGACGGCACTCTAGTCGATTGGTCCATGTATCCCCCACCAACACCCCACGCCGCCGTACTGGGTCAAAATCCTTTGTAATGGGTCCATAGTGCTGTTGGGGTGCTGTGACAAGGATACGCCCACTAGATGCATTTGCTATACCATTCCTCACAGCACGCTCAGAGGTGAAGGCCTTGTCAGGTTTCATTCTGTTGGACATAATGCGGGCCTTGCTTTTGCTGGCATCGTCAACTTCTTTCTTAGCGAGGCTTACAATCCTTGCAAGAGCCACATTGACTTTGATCTGTTTAACCAGGGCTACAGGCATAATCACCCGGCAATGACCACAGGTTGTGTTCCTCTTCTGCCTTACCCACTTGCGGAGACATGGAAAACAGAAATTGTGACCACACGGTGCCTGCAACAACCATCATACATAAGTAAACAATCAGTGAGCTCACCCTGGCATGGAACTTAACTCTAGCATTATAGATCTTTCAAGAGGCAGGATGCAGGGAGAATCAGGCTGGTGATATCATAAACATTAAAAGTCATTCATGAACAAATGGTTATGAACTACACTGCTTGCAAATAGCTTGAGGGAATCCTAATTTCATGACTAGAGAGTCTGATGATCATAGCAAAGAGGTCTGTCACCAAAACAAAGCCATTGAATCCGTCAAATGGAGTGTGCATTATGCTAGTCCCCACTTGGTCCCACACACAAACATTCAGCAAAGCATTTGTCATCAATTACCAACATGCAGCAAAACTGGATGGAGTTCCAAATATCTCACAGATACAGGTAACTTTGGAAGTTGCAGACAAAATACACAACATAATTTTGTCTTCAACAGGCCAAGCACGCTCAACTCCTTGTTCAAAAGATTTGCTGTTCTCTTCTTTCTGAAGGCGGTCTCTTTCAAAGCATCTTCTTTCACATTCTTGGGTTTGGGGTCTGAAGCATCATGCAATGAAACTGGAATGACTGCTTTGGTCATATCATTAACAGGATTCAACCCACTGAAAAGCTCCTGCCTGAGTTGTGCCTTTTGCATGTCTGATAGTTTCTCCTCAGCTTGTATGGAGAGTATTTTGCTGATTATAGTATTTTCACATCTGGCATCATTTGGCAGCTGGTCAACAAACAGGAAGTCCAGAAGCATTTTATAAACTACAGTTGAGTCAAAACTGGAGTGTTCTCCAATGGGCTGCACATTTGTAGTTCTTTGCATGTCCAATCAAGCACAAATCTGGTTTCCAAATGTTACCAGATGTGGGCCCTCAAATTGTTACTGCAGTATTCATGACAATAGTGTTTCTGTCCACTCAGCAGCTACTTTGTACTAGATCCATCTTGCAGCCGAGCCTACAATTCCGCTTCTCAATTGAATCAATAGCTCTGAAGCACTTTAAAAAAAAAAAGCCATTCCCTCAGGGGTTGAAGGATTCAAGATACCTCTCTGTCAGTAGCTTGGTTCGCCCAGGCCCATCACAGAGGTCAGGGCTGCAATCTGGGCATTGCCATTGACCCTCTGGCACATGTGTGAGAGGGACCTTGAGGCAGCTCATGTGCCACTGGCTGTTGCATAAATCGCACAACAATACCTGCGGCAGCAGGAAGTACAAACAAAAACACAACAGATTGAAAATCCGTAACACCAATCATTATTTTGATCTAGACTTTTCCAACTAATATTTCGAGAGAGCTGAGTAAACTTATTACAACGGCCTTCCATTTGGCTGCTGTGACCACAGATTCTGTGATCACAACAGCTTTTCATGATGTTCTTTCAACTAGTTGTGCTCCCAGTCATCTCACAGCTCTATTGGTCAATGCAAATTGCAGGAAGTGTGAGAGTTGTGAGTCAACTTTTGACTCACATGTGTCCTTTTTTTTAATAATGAGAACATGTATTACCAGAGTTCCTAATACGATTAACTACATATTTTCAATGCGCGTGCAGCTCTCCAATGGAAAGCGAGTGTCCATGCAGCAAGAAACAAGGCCCTATGTCAGTGACTTTCCCTTCCATTTGGCTGCTGTGATCGCATAAGCATATTGTGTGTAACTGTGATCACAGCTGCCTAATGCAAAGAGACCCTTAGTTTGAAAACAAAAGAGGTCCAGATTGCTCGACCAGTCTTTCATGTTTGACGCGGATCAAAACTCCGGGTGTATACCACCAAATCGTCTGAAATTGGGCAAATTGTACAACATACAATATCGCTTCACGCCGAACAAAAAATTGCTACCAAATCCTCCAAAATTGTGCAGGAATATACAACATGATGTTATGTATCATTTACCTGGATATCAGGAGGCACGGTAAAGCACTTCATGCATTTTCCTTCTGGATCACAACCGAGCTCCTCCATATTGGCTCTCTTATTACAGCAACACAGACCGATAAACAGCAGCCAACCTTCCTTTCTAAAGAGCTCAGATTTTCCAGAAAAACAAAACAAGAACAAAATGCAAGCAAACCTCTGCAACGTAACTACACACCCCCCACCTCGGTCACTGTATTCCACATCCTTGGAAAGACCACACACACACACACACACACACACACACTCTAAAACTGTGAAAAAAAACACCAAGGAAGCTACTCCAGAAGGAGAGGAGAAGGCGTCATTGGTGCACAATAAATTTGTAGGATCAGAAGTGCATGAGTGACGGTCTGCAGCAAGAGCTAGTAGAAAGAGATGGAGGAAATCAATGGAAGCTTGGGGGCAATGGGTGGGGAGTCTGCTCACGAATGACGGCGGCAGCGCCGGCAGAGACAATTAAGTGTAGAGCGTGTGCATGTAAAATTAACTTAAAAGAAACTTAACTAATACCCACACTTAGGGCCACTTTAGATGAGGCTCCAAGGTCCAGGGTCCAATGAAATAGAGCAATCCTATTGGCTGAGAGCTATAAATTGGACCCATGGCCTTTAGACAGAGGGTCCAAGACAAAAAAATTGGCAAATTGAGGCAAACCTACATGGCACCACTGGGGAGGGAAAAGCAATTGGTTCAGACCCATTAAATAAAACTTAAATTTAAAATTAAAAAAAAAATTAATTTTTTTTAAAAAAAGAAAAAAAGGTTCATGATTTGGAAACCAAGATGCAAGCTAGAGTCCAACTCAAGGATGCAATTTGCTTTGAACAAATAAGTCCAAATTGGTTCCTAGGGATTTGGGACCCTGGACCTTAAAATCTAAAGTGAGCCTTAATAATAAGACCTAATGGAATTAAGTCTTTGGTCATATGAGCAGGGCTCCTAACTGTTAGGTATCTTTGTTTCATGAATTTAATGATTTGTGTCATAGTAATTCTTAGATTAGCTAACTTAAGTAGATTACATCACACATTAATGCACATTTTGATTATTGCAAATCATGTATGGATCAGTATTTTTTTTTCATCAATTTTGTGATGTAATTGAAGTGGCCATCATTCATAAGATGATTTAGCCAGATTTGGCTACATACTAAGGTGGACTGGTCCATCATCGATTGCTTGTTTATGACCAAACACTTTGGTAAATCTTTCTCAATTCTTCTCCATTTTGAGTGATTTAAAATGTTATAAGAGCCCCTTCTCAAGCTTTACAAATCATTTTGAAATACGAAGCCAAAGGACCAGCCAAAAAGGAGTAGTAAGGAAAATATGTTTATTTAATTACAAAATGTGTTTTTTTCATTTTTCCTCATTTTGACCACTCCTACTTTCAAAGCTCATAATTAATTTTTTTTAAATAATAAAATAATACATAAACACCACCTAAAGTTTTACAAATCTTCTTTGAACTCTAATAGCAACAAAGCAACATAAATTATTTTATTTGGGTGTTCAGGAAACGACCTTTATGGTGTTCACCTTTACTTGAGGGGTCATAACTTTCTCATTTTTAATCCATTTTCGACTGTTGTTACTATGTCAAATGCACGAAGAGGAGGGGTCGAAGTTTTGTTTGGACACCCAAAATAACGGCGCCTTTCCCTTGGATCTGGCATGCTACGTGTGCTTAAATGTTCTTAAATGTTCGGTCATTAATTGGTTTACCTAGATATGAAATTAGGAAAAAAAAACCAAAATTATTTTATATTCTTGACTATGTATTGGAACTTATCATAAAAATATGACGATTTGGATTTTTTTTTTTTCAAATTTTGGCGAATTTGGGTAAACTTTTCCATGATTTTTTTTCTTTGTATAATAATTTGAAATCATATTTTTCAAGTTGAATTTTGACTAAATTTTGCCCCAAAAGAAACATTGGTATGGATGGATCAATGCTGTGAACAATGTGAACTTTATGTGTGTCTGTGTGTTTTTCTTGGTGGCAATTTTTTCTCATTTGTCATTTTGTGAAAAAAGTATAAGCCTTAACATTTTTTTGAAGGAAAAAAAGTCCTAAATTTGCCAAATTTCAAAGAATAAATCACCAACATGCAACCATGATATAGAATTTTTTTAAAGGTATTGTTAGATTTGTTTTGAAGCTAGATTGGTATTGATTGCTACTTTGGCAACATTGCAAAACCGAAAAAAAAGAAGGTTGTGAGGTTATTTGATTAAGAAAACAACTTTCAATTTCGATTTTTTGAAAATTTTGGGAATCAAGGAACTTGTTTAGTTCTAGCACCTTTTTCAAGTTTGAGATGTGAAGGTTCCATGCAAGGTTGGCTATCTTTTAATGAACAATATGACAATTATTTATAATTGTTCTTTAATTTATTCCATATTAGATTTCCATGCTACTTATGAAAAAAATCTTTGAATCATGAAAGTGTTTTGCAAAGTGTTGGTATGATTATGGATGTTGCTAGTTTAAGGTGCATGACTAGTTGTATGTTTTGGCATTGAGGTGTGTGTTTTGTATTAGATGCCGTGAGAAGTGTTGTATAAAAGTTATTTAAAACAATATTTCAAATTTGTTCATAACACAAAATTGTTAAAAACTAAGAAAGGAGGACAAAACCATAACAAATTTGGCTATATAAAGTGACCATGTCACCTTGAATGACAAAATTAGTCTAATTTTTCAAGGTCATCTTTATAAATTATATTCTTCACCATAATCCATGTGTTTTGGTCAATTTCCACATACTTTTTCTCTACTAACAACACACAACATGTTTGTCATTTCATTGGTTGGAACTAGTGTTAGTTAGTTTCAAGTTTTCAATTGGTTATGGGTCTAGTTCTAAGAATTGAATTTCATAAGTCTACATGGGACAAGACCGTCTTCAAACCTGCGTTAGGTCAAGATTCTACCTCAAGATTTTGGCGCAAAGTCAAATTAAAAAAAACAGGTTCAGGCAAATTTAACTTGAAGATCTTAAGCCCATGTACATGGAGTTTGAGTTTTAAGTATGGTCTAGGTGGGGTTTGGAATGTAATTAACATATAATTTTTTTGCACTTTGCATCTCCTTTAGGAATAGCCTTTTCCCTTTGCTCAATTTTATGAGTTTCCTTATTAGAAGTTTGGGCAAAACATAATGGATAAAAGTGTGGCGCTTTTGATCATTAGGCCCAAAATTGGTGATTAACATTTTTAATAATATGAATTTACTTAAGCAATGACATGATGCAACAACAACTCAAAAGACCCAAATTTTCATCACATTTTTGTCATATAGCCTTAACCCAACTCTATTTTTGAAAATTATAAAACTAACAAAATCAAAAGACTTATATACTTTTGTTTTGAAAGTGCAAGTGCAAATTTTCTATTTGGGAGTGCCAATAGTTTGAATTGTTTTAGCGATGCAAATTAAAGTAGTTCATTGTGAAAGAAAAAAACTTTGTGTGCAACCTCCTTTAATTAATTAATATAAATCACACATTAAGTACATTATATTTTCATGATATTGCTTTTGGGAACATGTTGGGGAACATGTTTAAAACTCATTAAAAAATTAAAGGAACTTGATGAGAATAGCCTAAGAACATTTTGAAAATTTGGTGAGAACATTTTGAAAACATTGAAATCCAAAAAACTCAAAACAATTTATAAATCAACTTTGCAATCATCCCAAAGAATAAATTAGAACTAAAAGTTACTATAAGAGAATTTGCACTTGTTGGACCCATAATCATTGGTCATGAAAATTTGACCTAGCCCTAAAACTAGTGGATTTTAATTTTTGAAAATATTCCCTAGACCCAAAATGGGAGGATCTTCCATTTAACATTAAAAAAAACTTTATACTCAAACTTTACAATTTGTGTAAAAGCAACCAACCAATTGAACCAATATTTACCTCTTGGGAATAAATCATGTGCATTCCTCTACTAGTTGTATACATATGAAGTTAAATTATGCATAAACCAAACTTGAAAATATTGTAAATGAATGAATATTTAATTGTTCAACATCACTACAAAGGATGTAAAAAAATATAAAAGATGACTAATTTACAAGTTTTACAACCAATGCTTTGAGATTTAGTTTTTGGATGAACTTGATTTGAATGTGTTATCATACATGATCCATGTAAACCACTTGAAAATGTAAGAACTTTGAATATTGTTCATAGTTTAGCTTTCATAATTCATATCACAAATCGTCAAATTATTAGAAGCTCAAAAAACAAAAAGAGAAAAGGCTAACAACTTTGGCTACATAAAATGCCCATAAATGGGATGTAAAATAATTAATTCATTAATTTAATTCTGAAATATTTACATGTATTAAAAGTGATATTAAATTTATATTTAAAAGTTGTATTGTTTTGCATTGTTGGATCTAATATTAAACTTAAACATTTGCTTAGTCTTTTCACATACAACTGCATTTTCAAGATTTAAAAAATGAAAGCAATAGAAACATTTACAAGAAAATATCACTCATTCTTCTTTGCAAAATTCATAATGTAATGCAAGTGTAAGTTGATGAAGATTGTAATGCACTTCACAAAGATGATTAAAAAATGCATGTTAGTATGCAATGCAAATCATTTTACATTGTACAGCACAATTTTATGCATTATGCACACTTGTTGGTCCTACACAAAACAACAAAACACAAAGGCATAAATATAAGTATGACATATTAACCAAACAAAGCATGCAAACAAACCTAGTTACAAACAAACAATAAATAAAACATCACAATCAAACAAAGAAAACAAAAGGATAGGATTACATACATTGGGTTTCAAACAATTGATTTGGAGGTGGCATTAACATGAAGCACGACACCATGACATGTAACTACAATTTGCACAAACAAGGTGTAAAGAGAAATATCATTAACCACACAAATGGAAAGGATTGTTATTGTGAGCAACACCAAGAGCAAAAGCACAAAGGAAGGGAGAATGTTACTACAAGCAATGCCATGAACGGAAGCACAAATGAAAAAGATTACAAAACGCATAACACGACAATAAGTAAAACCACGAACAAAAATTTAAAACAAAAGGAAAAACAGTTACCAACAAAATAAGTAAAATGCCATTTGGGAACAAAACATAAACACAAACTGAGGCTCAAGTTGCAATGGTTAGCATTTTATTCAATTCAGAAACCACTCCCCACTAAATACAGGTTTCGCTTCCATTTGTAACCACCTTAAACCTTAACTTTAAACACAAAACCTTAACCACATTTAAGCTTTGAAACCTACCCTTAGGTAACCTAGATCCTAGACCTTAGCTTATAATTGAAAATGACGGTTAAAAACTTAACCTTCAAATCATGGTTCAAGAAGGGGTGGATACAAGGAGGTTGTTTCTTTGCCAACCATTTCCCTCTTATCAAAGAATCAACACATTACTTATTGGGGTAGTGGATATTTGTTCATTCTTTGGTAAAGAATGAACCTTTACTCATTTTTGAACTCATTTCTAGTATTTGTCTAATATTACCCAACAACCACCAATACAAAATCCATTGGAAACTTGTTGTGACTTAGATATGGATGTCCAATCAACCCCAACTAAATCATGAAGATTGAAACCTATTTTGAAAACTCTCCTACTTATCCCTTTTGTAATTGTGGGCCTTCAACTTTGCATTTGATATCATTGAAAATATGTTTACAATGGAATGCTCATATTTGTTGTTTTGAAAATCTTGGATCGACAAAGCAAAGGTTATTGCAAGAACTTTAAAGTTAAACTCACTTGAATTAGAATAAGATTGGGATGGGTGACTTGATAGGAGGCTTAACACATTTGCACCAATGGCATAACGGCACATTAGTCTGCATAGCTACATTTTAAACAGAATGATGTAGACGAGAAGTTATAAGTTGTTTACTTCATAATCAACTGTTTACCACATCGTCAACTGATTTTTTCTTCCAAAACCTGACTTTTTGCAATTTATTTGAATTTTCAGCAGCAAAAATCACTTTAAAATCAATATCTCTCACATTATGAATCCAAGTCTTACCAAATAGATTCCATTAAACCATGCTCATCAAGATCTTTCCGACAACACCAAAGGCACATTCCAATTCCTCTGAAATGATTTAGCCAGATTTGGCTATACAAAAAATATCGAAGTAGAAAAAACCCAGAATCCTTCTACTTATATTCTTCAGTACTTTCTTGAGCTTATCGTAAAAAATTGGCAAATTGAATTATTTTTTCTTTGAAACCTGGCAAATTTGGGTCATGTTTTCCTTGAAAATTCTTTGTATGTAGGTCAAAATCATATTTTTCAGGTTCAAATTTGGCAAAATTTCACAAAAGAAAAAAATGCTGATATCAATACCCACTATGGAATGGTCAAGCCCCTCCCCAATGCATTAGGTAAGGCGCCAGGTGAGTCCATTAGGGCGAGCTAGGTGACACCCAAACATAATGGGTGAGGGGCAAGGCCATCATCCCATGACATTAAGGTCTGGGGTGGCAGATTCAACAATTTAGAAAAAAACATTCATGTTCAGGAGACACATTTTGGTCACTATTACAAGTGTATGATCATCAACGGAAGATTATGTCATATAATGTGGTAAAGAAAATGACATAATCTGCCACCCCAGACCTTAATGTGTGGTTATACAGAACAATTGGCTGGGGATTTGTCTTTACAATTTTAACTTGGTTTGTACCTGTTGCCCTTCTTACCTGCGTTTTTTTTTCTGGCATGGAAATGGAAGCAACCACAAAAGTTTACACTTAATCTGCAATTGTCCCCTCCTTTCCTTCGCATGCATCTGTGGCTGAGGACAGCTCAAATGAATCTCTAGGTTTCTTTTTACTAGCTTCTAAAAGCATCCACACCACTTCCCTCATTGTGGGTCTCTTGGCAGGTACTATATTTGTACAAAAGAGTGCAACTTTCAACACAAGCTCCATCTCTTCAACCAGAATTGAGTCACTCAGCTCCATTCGGCTGTCCAGAATTTGAGTTACTGAACATGACTGCCTTGTCTCGTTTACCCAAGTCACAAGGTCCCCACCTTCTTCAATTGGTTGAATTGGACGCCTCCCTGTAAGCAACTCCAAGAGGACCACTCCAAAGCTGTAGATATCACATTTCTCCGTGACCTTCATTGTATATGCATACTCTGCAAAAAGCCAACCAGCACAAAATCTCAGACTTGCATTCCATCTACCACATCAAAATTTACTAATGATAGCTGTCAGAGTCTTTGGCATCCACACCCACAAAAAGCTGTTGCCTGGGAATGCCAGATGTAAGGAAACATGATGTCTGGTTCAACTGGGCCAACCCAATCACAAATGAACCTGAACATATTATGTCAACTACAATGGAAGGACACACTGCCATTGAGAGGAAACACTGTACCAGGTGCAATGTAGCCATAAGAGCCAGCAATGGCAGACATGGACTTTGACTCTTGCACATCAATGAGTTTTGCCAGCCCAAAGTCACCAACATGCGCCTCAAAATGGTCATCCAACAGTATGTTGTTTGACTTGATGTCCCGGTGGATGATTTGAGGCTTGCAATCGTGGTGCAAGTACGCCAAGCCTTCGGCAGCGCCCACAGCTACTTTGTAGCGCAGGTCCCAATCTAGTAAACAATTCTCTGCTCCTAATAGCTCACCCAGACTTCCTTTTGGCATATACTCATAGAGAAGAAGATTGAAACCTTGGTGTGAGCAGAATCCCAAAAGCTTGACAATGTTGCGGTGTCGGATTTTGCCCAGAGTCATGATCTCTGCAGTGAAACTATCGTAATGAACAGGACCATCCATGTGAGCAGACAGCTTCTTTACTGCTATTACTCTCCCTGGCAAGCATGCCTTGTAGACCTTTCCACAGGCTCCTCTTCCAATCTCTGCATTGTCACCGAAGTTATCTGTGGCTTCAACCAGATCACTGAGAGTGAAATCTGTCTTTGGAAAAGGACTCTGAGAATCCGGTGATGATGGATTCTCTTCCACAGGCACAAGTACACTCTGACGCCGGCACAACCAGCATGCACCTGCAAGAATGATCAACACCGCCCCACCAATCACAGCTGCAACGATACCCACAATCACACCTGTCGACACATTTGAATCTTGCCAACTGTTTGGTGTCAGTGGCATTGGCAGAGGCTGATTCATAGGGCACACATTGGCTAAATTACCCCCACAGAGACCTGGATTCCCAACAAAGCTGCTTGTATTCAATCTCTGAAAGATTTGGCTGTTTGGTAGAGGCCCTGACAACTGATTGTACGATACATTGAAGATCTGAATGCTGGTAAGATTCCCCAGTGCAGAGGGTATGGGACCTGTCAATTTGTTGAATGACAAGTCCAACATCTGAAGCATTACCAGATTTCCGAGCTCTGCTGGAATGTTATCCACCAGAGCATTGTGGCTCAGATTGAGCCCGTATTGCAGACTGCTGATCTTGCCCAGTGATTGAGGGATGACTCCCGACAATAGATTTCCCCCAAGCTGCAAATAGGATAGATGTGTGCAATTGCTCAATGTGTCGGGAATGGAGCCTGTGAGTTGGTTGTTGGAAGCTGACAGTGACTCAATTTGAAAGAAGTTCCCAAAGTTGGTAGGAAGACCACCTGCAAACAAGTTGTTGCTCAAGTCCAGAAGCTGAAGCAAAGAGCAATTGCCGAGTCCTGGGGGGATGCTGCCTGTGAGAGCATTGTCAGAGACATTCAGGCTTACGAGGTTTTGAAGCTGACCTAACTCCTCTGGAAGACTCCCAGTGAAGTTGTTGTCGGATATGGACAGCATTTGGAGTGACCAGAGACTTCCCAATGCTGGAGGGACCATTCCAACAAAGTTGTTACTGGTCACATCCAGCTGAATCAGACCTGAAATTTGAGTCACTGCATCCAAGATGTAACCTGTGAAGAAGTTAAACTCAAGATTCAAGTGCTGCAGTGATTTGCAGCCCAACACACCTGGCGGAATTGTTCCTGACAGATTGTTTTTCCCCACATGCAGCCACATGAGACCCTTTGCCTGACAAAGTTGAGGGGGAATGCTTCCGGTGAGCTGATTGTTTGAGACCTCCAAGATTGTCAGATTGCTGAAGCTGCCAAAAAGGGGTGGGATCTCTCCCACCAAGTTGTTGCGGAACAACTGAAGCTTTGACAATTTGGGCAATCTCTGCAGTTGCAATGGAATATTACCGGTGAGCTGATTGATAGACAGATCCAAAGCAGTGAGACTGACAGCGCTGCCAAAAGCAAGTGGGATTTGCCCCGTAAGCTTATTCTCAAACAAGTGCAGTAACCTTAGCCTTGGTAAGTAGCCGAGCTCTCCAGGAATGTCACCTGTCAGGTTATTCTCCGAGAGATCGATTTCCAATACACTTGTAAGGTTACCAAATGATTTGGGAATGGTACCAGAGAAATTGTTGGTGTAGATGTACAGTTCCTGAAGTTCTTGCAGCTTTCCAAGCTCTTGCGGGATTGTGCCTGTGAGAAGATTGCTGTATAGAGCCAGCATTTGCAGGTGAGAACAATTGCCGAGCTCAGGTGGGATGCCACCCTCCAGATGGTTGTCCCACAAGACCAAGCTTGTCAGGTTTTCAAGAGACCCAAGGCTGGATGGTACAAAACCTGTCAACTTATTCTGTGCTAAACCAAAAACCATGAGGCTCTTGCAGCTCCCAATTTCTGCAGGAATGGGCCCACTCAATGAATTTTGCCCTGCACGGAATTTCTTCAAATTCTGCAACTGACCCAAACTTGAGGGCAATGGGCCACTCAGGCTGTTGGTGATACAAATGAACTCTTCAAGTGAAGACAAGTTCCCAATCTCTGGTGGAATTGAACCTGACAAACCATTGTTGCCTAAGTAGAGGATCTGAAGTGAAACCACATTCCCAATTTCAGGAGGAATGCTGCCTGTGAAGTTGTTGTTGGAGAGATCCAGAAATGCTAACTTGGAGAGATTGGTGATGGAGTTAGGGATTGAACCAGAGAGTTGGTTATTGGAGAGATTGAGGTAGCGCAGTGCAGCAAGTTTGCCAATGCTTGGTGATATGCTACCTGAGAGGTTGAGGTTTGGCAGGTAAACATCCCACACTCGTGGTGGCCGACTACTACTACTGCTACTATTATTGCTGCAATAGACACCCTCCCAGTTACAAGGAAACCTATCTGATGCATTCCAGTTGCTTAAAGCTCCATGCTGGTCCACCAAACTTCTTTTCACATCCAACAAAGCCATGCCATCACTAGACAGAGCATGGCAACACTGCCTTGCCTCCTGTAGTTCTACTACTACTACCACAACAAAGAGAATCGCCACCAAGTCTAGAGCCCTTGAATCCTTTTCTCGTTGCAGCATGCTCCTCCTCCTCCTCATGGCTGCACCTGTTCAGCAGCTTTTCACAGCTCCTCCTCCGCCACTGCAGCAGTAGCTGATCTGAAACTCCTCATCATCCAAACAGCTTCAGAGACCGCAAAGAAGGGGTCTAGTCTTCAGCTTGAGATAGTGTCCCACCATCTACGCCATCTCTTGAGGCTTGCAATAGCAAACCCTAAGTGTAGTACGCATCTGCAGGCACCCATCAATCCCTTGGCTCCTGTCGCATAATTCAACAGCCAGCCATTTTCTTCTGGAAGTTCGTTACCCAGCTTCACTTCCAGCTTTCCGGCAGCAGGCTGGCCTGCATGACCCTACTAGTGTTGTATCCTCCTCCTCCTCCTCCTCCTCTTTCTCCTCCTTCACAAACATCCCACATTTGCTCCTCCTCCTCTTCAAGGCGACCCACATGCCGACGAAACCAACTCGTGAGCTAGAAGAATCCCACACCCCATTACACGACCACCAGTTCTAGAATTCCAAAAAACTCAAAAAACTACAAACAACAGCAACAACAACAAGGAAACTTGTTGAAAATCAGAAGAGTCGTCAAGAGAGAAGCAGTAGCAAATGAAGGGAGAAGAAAGCAACAAAGCAATTCAGGCGTTCAGGAGCCAGAGAGGTTGCTCATCATCATAGCTAGTAGCTATCTTAGCTTGGTTCCAGTCAGGGGTAAACGTAACAGCAACAACAACACGGTTTTGTCAGTAAAGTTGTGTGCAACACAGCATTAGCAGGAGGTTTCCCAAGAAATTTGAAGAAAAAAATTTCAACTCGTCTGCTCTCTGCTGCTACTGCTTGCGGGGGTAGTGGTAGTTTTTAATTTCCGAAGTGCGACAAAACTCTTATCTCTGACGCTAGTTGTTGTATTATGGGGGCAAGGTGATGAGGCATAAAAGCTCCTCCACCCCCATTTCTTTCTCTTTCTCTCTCTCTATCTCTCTAGCTAGCTGCCAAAGTCTATAAGTAAAGTCTTACCAGTGGCAGTGGAGACTAGTCCAGTACAGCAACAGACCATTATTAGAAATGTCAGGAAGTAGGTACAAAGGAGACGAAGAAGAAGAAGAAAACATAGACGCTGAAAACAAACAAACAAACAAACCCACCCCATCAATGAATGCCGCCCATCAATGAATGGGCCATCGTCGTCTCTCTCTCTCTCTCCCCCACTGTCCCAAGTCCCACCCATCATCAAAGCGCGTCTTTCCTAGCTCTGCGTGCCTGCTGTGCTTGTGCTTTTGTGTGTTTGTGTGTGTGGATCCCACAGCTCGTGCTCGTATTCCTCCTCCTCCTCGCCATGGTCCCACCCATCCCCCTCTCCCCCTCCCCCCCCCCACCTCGCCCCGGGGCAGAGTGAGCTAATCACCATTTTCATCCATTTGGATGGATGACTCAGTCGTCGGTGAGCCTCAGCACCTACCAATTTTCATCCATCTGGTTGGATGTCTCATTTTGTCGTTTTCATCCATCTGGATAAATGTCTCAGTAATAGATAAACTAACATTTTTCATCCACTGGATGATGATACCTGCATGTTATGACTCAGCTGTGGATGAACCTCAACTGGTTTAAAAATATCTGGTTTCTCACTTTGGTACCCCCATTTGTAAAGAAAGTAGGTCTTGTGTATAGGGTACCTGCCTGCCCACTCTTTTTTCTACCCACCTACCTAGTAACAACCCATCCCTGGGCTGTTAGTAGGTAGGTAAAACTTACCCAAGCTAATCACCCTGGTTACCCAGTTAGCTGGAACCCAACAGAAAACTGTTTTCTGACCACTTATCATCCATCCTTCATGGTGGGTGCGGTCCCGGTTCTTCACTCTTCTAGTTCCATTTATGGTCCCCCCACCCCTCCCCCCCTCCCCCCCCACAAACCTTCGAATCAAACAAAGCCCGCAACTACATGAAAACGGATTACCTCTTTAGTTGATGGTGTGCTATTATTTTTTTAAAAAAAGTGATGCACTCACATGCGGCGCATGTTGTGGCACAAAACATCGATGAACACAAATTTTTTTTAAAAAATTATTGCAAATTTAAAAAATTGCAACAAAATTGTTTGTGATCATTGTACGGCCGTCAATGTTACGTACAAAAAATTTGCACATGAGAAGGGGCATTTGTTGACAATTTAGGTACACAAAATGCACATGAGATTGGAATTTCGCTTTTCGGCCACAAGAGGATAGTTTCATCGGAAAACAAACTCCATTTTTGCCTTTTGTTCAAGGTCCATTGTGTGCAAAAAGGGGAGGGGGAGGGGGAGGGGGAGGGGGTGGGGGTTGCACACCCCACCAGTGCACCATCCACTGGATGCCCCTTGTGACTCAGTTTTGGATGAACCTTAACCGAGTTGATATCTGGTTTCACCTAGATAACCCATTCTGTAACAAGTAGGTCCTATATATATAGACTGGTAGGTGGGAAAATAGGTAACTACTAGGTCAGGTAGATGGTTTATATAGAGTTAAGGGGTGTTTTTTGCTACCTGCCGTAAAACCCTAAACACTAAACCCACTGCTTGTTGGGTTGTTAGTAGGTAGTAAAACAGCAACTGAGCTAACCACCATGGTTAGCCTCCTCGGAGCTGGAACCCAACAGAAAATTGTTTCCTGACCACTTACCATCCATCCATCCTTCATGGTGCACTTGTGGCCGTGGCTGTGAAGGGGGGAAAAAAAACCGATTCTCCCAAGCTTCTCCCAAGCTTTAGCTTATGATTGCTCTGGAGACCGGAGCTTGAGGTGGATTTGTTATTGCTACAATGCCCACCTCAACTCCAAATGTTATGCCTCCAAACTTATCATCACAATCTTCTTCTTCTTCCTCATCATCAACATCTTTTTCTTCATCGCCATCTTCTATCACCGTCTTCACCACCACCACCACCACCACCACCATCATCATCATCTTTTTCTTCATCGCCATCTTTTATCATCGTCTTCACCATCATCATCATCTTTTTCTTCATCACCATCTTCACCATCATCATCATCATCATCATCTTTTTCTTCATCACCATCTTCACCATCATCATCATCATCATCATCTTTTTCTTCATTGCCATCTTCTATCACCATCTTCACCATCATCATCATCATCATCATCATCTTCTCCTTCATCACCATCGTGAACATCTTCTCCTTCATCATCATCATCATCAGAATCAACATTTTCAAAGCAATGTTGACATTTCTTTGATGATTTGGATTTGAAGATGAGGCTCTCTTAATAGCTATGAAACTTTTGAAGCTATTAAGAGTTTGATTTTCACGTGTTGGTCTAGGGTTGAGGGGGCTTTTTTTTGGGGGTCTTTTGGTTGACAAATGAAGTTGACCCCTTCATGTGTCATGGCAATGGTCCCCCCCCCCCCCCATTTTTGTGATATAAAAAAATTGTCGAAATTTTTCCATAAAATTAGTTAAATTAATGTAGGAAAAAAAACACTCCCAAAAAATTCCCAATTTGGGGTCAGAAAATTACAAAAAAATTTGAAAAAAATTGACTAGTAGTAGTGACCCATTATTTAATTCACAATTAATAGTTAGAAAAACTAAACTTTCCAAAAAAATTCCAATTTGTTGGTTTAAAAAAAAACACAATGAAATCTTGTTGGAAAAAAATCACTACGCTAGTGGGTGACCCATTTTTTTTTATAGATTTGAATTTTGAGATCAAACTTTCATATCTTCACAATTGTTTTTTTACAAGTCAAATTTGCCCCCATTTGTGCTGACTAAGGAGCAAACCACCTCATCTACAATACCTATTTAAGGGAGGGTGGAGAAAAAATTTACACTATGTTTGTTTGTTTGTTGTGGACCAACTTTGTACCATGAGCTACAACATTTAAATAATTTATAGTTGTTGAATTCATCCTGAAAATGTGGGCCAACAATTTTAAAAAACAATGAAAATGGAATTGGGTGTGACCAATAATAGCCCAATTGTGAACACACCATCATTGGGTTAACAAACATTCCCAAAAGTGAACCAACTATACTCCCAAAAAAAACCAAATTGTTGGGCAAATACCACAAAATACTAAAGATAACTCATGTGCAAAAACACAAATGACAATATTGTAATACCTTGACAGCTTCAACACTAATTATATTATTTTGAGAAATGTTGATATTTTCACCCAAATTTTTCTCAAAGAACAAAGATTTGTGAAGGAATATATAAAGATTTCTTGGGGGAATGTTTTTTAATAATTCTTTTTTGTGACATGCAATCTCGAAAATAAAATTTATTGGACATTGAAATGCCGAACTTGCCATGTCACTCATGTATACTACAAAATCTAGGTGGTGAGCCAAAGTTTTGCACCAAGACCAATTGGATTGAAAATTGACACTTGATTCATACATGTCTTTTGCATCTCATCCATCTACTTCAATTAAGTGTTTCATGAACCCAAAGGTCACTTGGCTTCTCGTGAAATTGGTCAATTATCCATGTCCTCCTCTTCCTTTAAAAAGTGCCTATTGCACTTATTAAATTCTTAAGACTCATTGTATGTGGTATGTACAAAGATATTAAGTTACTACAATTTGTGTAGACTTGTAGACCTTGCCCATTCCTATGTTTAAAAAAAAAGAAACATAATATTAAGTTAGCCTTCTTAGCTTATGTTTGACCTTTTCAATGACACTTGGGTAGTAAATCACATATTGACCATGGTATCCCATACTACCCATGGGTTCCATCTAGGGACATCATCTTAAATAACTACCCAAAGACACAAATGGTGTATATTTTGCCTTCTTGTCATAACTCAAGGCTTAGATTTCATGCTATTTGTATGTCATATACTCTAGTACAATATGCCGCAATTAATTGAGTTGTTGTAAACCCCCATTTTAAGAAACTACTCAAACAATTTGAGATTTTATTTTCTTAGTGTTATATTTTGTCTATTGCCTATTCCAACTCATTCATTGTACACACTAATTTTCTTTCTTGTTGTTCCATAGGTCCCCCATCGTGTGCATGCCAACTTAGTCTCCCTTGATCAATGTGCCCGAATTAAGGTTTTCAAACCACTTTCCTCCTCATCCAATAACCAAAAGGTTCCTTATGAAAGGTTGGTGCTACATGACCAATCTATGTTGGGGGTTCTTGCAACAAATTGTCTCAAACCTTGGTCCATGTATCCATATTCCTTACCATATGAAAGGTTGGTGCTACACAACCAATCTATGTTGGGGGTTCTTGCAACAAATTGTCTCAAACCTTGGTCCATGTATCCATATTCCTTATCATATGAAAGGTTGGTGCTACACAACCAATCTATGTTGGGGGTTCTTGCAACAAATTGCCTCAAACCTTGGTCCATGTATCCACATTCCTTACCATATGAAAGGTTGGTGCTACACAACCAATCTATGTTGGGGGTTCTTGCAACAAATTGTCTCAAACCTTGGTCCATGTATCCATATTCCTTACCATGATCATGAACATGTGCCCTTTGTGTGTGTATGTGTGTAATTTTTATTTAGTTTTTTTTTTTTTTTTTTGCATGGATAGCCCAACGGAAGCTAGTTGGCCATAATCTCTTACTTTTCAGGACAATGCAATTACAATACAATGTACCCATTTTTCTCCATGGTTATTGGTTATTGCCTAGGAGCTAAAATTTGAATAAATTGTTCTATTACAATTGATCTCATTTCATTTTGTGGTGGGGGTTCAAGAACTTGATCCCTCTTGGTTTCAAATGGTTGTTTACTTTGTCTCTCATAAGCTTTTGCTTTTTGTGCATCTTCACTATGTACCCCAATTAGTGCCCCTAGCATTAGTGTGGGGCAAAAATGGGGGCCAACAAATTTAAGAATCAAAATCCTTATTTGGTTATATTCCTTGATCCTGAGAGAAAGCTTGTTCAATAGTGAGTCCTAGCAAGGTAGCTTAATCGCATCTATCTCTCAATAATGGGCAATGCTTGGGGCTTGTTATTATTTGAATTTGCATATCAATAATCGCATTCACTCTAGACATTTTTGTCTACCCTTTTGGCTTCTTTTCCATGCAATATGATTTGACACAATATTTTGAAAATGTGGTTTTGTTTGAGTAACATTAACAAACTTTGGTTCATTTTGATCATCTTTCACATCTTATTATGAAGAATCATTGAAATTCATTGACTTTATTTAGAAAAAAACTTGGTTATGCAAAAATGATTTAAAAATATTAATTACATCAACGTTAAACCACAATCAAACAAGCCAACGGTGTTATTAAAAAAAAAGACTATGTGTCCTTTCACTCCCCCCCTCCCAAGAATTCATAAAAAGAGATTTTTTGAATGATTTCTTTTTCATTTATTATCAAATATACTTAAAATTACCCTAATATATCACATGTTATGTTTTAATCATAGGTACAAAACTTAAAGGTAAATTCCACTAGGATTTGAAATGATTTTTGGCTCATTTGATTACAACTGCGCCCATCCATTTTAACTTCGTTAAGCAATGTGGTTTTAATGAATTATAAGCAAGCTTGATGAAAACAAAATGTGACAAGTCAAGGTTATAAGATTTGGTTTTGGATCCTTATGTTAGGTCTATTTGTGTAGGATCTCCAAATTAGTCACCCTTTTTTTCTTTTCTTTTTTTTTGAGGAAGGGGAACATAGTAACAAACCCAATTAACATATGGTTGGTAGTACTTCCAAGTCATGCCTTGGCAAAGGTAGAGGACACATCAAGACTTTCATTTGCTCACCAAAAAGTTTAAGCCTGAAAACTTTTTGATACTAAACATGAGTCATACTACTAAACCATCACCTTGGGCTAACTTCAAATTTTGAATGCTGAATAACTAAAATAGGATGTAATTGAGATTCAAAATGATTTTATACATTGGACCAAGATCAATCACTCAAAAATAAGTTGGCCAACAAGAATGTTCCATTTTGAAATTGTTAAATGGTCTTGACCTAAAAGATTAGGAAAATAATTTAGTTTAGGGATGTTATTCATACCCCTACATTTATATACATGTTACATCAAAGGGATTCCTTTGAACATCTATCAAAAGTACACCTCTTTTAGCATTGAAAATATTATGTGATTTCTTTTCACCCTAACATTGAACACAAGGATTTTGAATTTTTTGACCAAGCTATCCTAATCATTAAGATAATAAAAGAAAATTATTATAACAAACAGAAGATGTTAATTATGTTTCATATTATATTCCTCATCTTTCATAATTGTGTGGGCTTTCACCATGCTTATTGTTTTTCTTTAGTTGTCTTCCCAATCCATGTCCCTTTCAAAAGCATTTTTTGCAAAAATTTCACTATAATGATGATGATGTCCACATATTAGCAAAATCATCAATGTTGCCTTCTTCCAAAATTGTGACAAGATGTCTTGTCATAATTTACAAAACAAATCTTTAAATCCTTTGATTCCTTTTTCTTTTAGAAAGAATTTAAAAATTCATAACATAATATTTTTTTTTCAAATGTGCTCCCTTTCTTATTATGTGATGTAGAAAAACAAGATCACATTATTTGTGGAATCCATTTCAAAAATTGAGTTCATTTGGTTTTCCTACTATTGTCAACTTTTAAAGATTAATGATGCAATGAAAACATGATTAGGGAGCAACACACATCTCAAATTATGGATATCCACAAATTAAGAAAATTGCAATCAAATTCATGAAATCAAAAATCCACCATACTTGGATTTTGCCCAAATCCATAATGCTTACCTTTTCCTCTTAGTTGAGGTAGTGGTCAACGTAATAACTTTCCATATTCATGCAATTGTCCCTTTCCATAAAATTATTTTGCTCTAGACAATGTGAGTTTTTCAAATTTTGATGAACACTAATTGTAACTAAATTATTATTTTCTTATATGATCATTGCATAATTAGGTAATGTTGTTCTCACTTTGTCACAAATATTCATGTTGCATGCTCTTGAAGTAGATCAAGATTTTTAAATTGTTCTTAAAACATAAAAGCAACCAAAAGTCATTGTGATCATCTTTAAATGTGACAAAAATTCAAATGCATCTAAGAAAAGTTTGACACAGTTCACAAACATCACTATGATAAAAATTCACCTAATAATTTAGTTTTTTTCTTTTCATAATTCACACAATATGGTTATATGTGATTCTTATTGTCTACACGTTCAACACAAAAATTAAGAAAAGGTCTTATTAGGAGTAAATCAAAGTCTTGTGACAAGTTTGTTATTAACCTTGTTCTCGATCAATATATATAATTAATGTGAATTCAATCTTTGAAATAGATTCCACAAATGATGTCATTTCACTATATGTGGCTTCAACAATATTTGTAATATCAATGTTTTGAACATGTGAAAGCACAATTGCCTTCCTTAACATCTTCCTTAAACTTCCTTCCCTTCACTCCAATCATGAGAACCTTTCTCTAATGTTTTCAATTAATGTAGACCTTGCATATGTCTTTGACAGATAAAATGTCAAACCCTTAGATTATAAATTGTACAACAAGCAAAAGATTTCTCTTCAAGTCAAGGACATACAACACTTTCTTGGTAACTCAAGGTTCCATTCTCCACCTACAAAAGAAATAATCTCCATATCTCCTACACCAACCGCCCTTGTAATGCAATCATGTTGACAATTCAAATAGACCTGTGACCATGTTAGATTTGTTCAAAGGGTTTTGAACCAACTCTCTTATTTGTAAGTTATGGGATCAACGTAACAAGTATCACTAAAGTAACAAACTTCATCAAGAATAGCAATAAATTTTCATCACCAAATTTTTTTACACATTGTCAACTACAAAAGTACAAGAATCATTGGTCTCAACAACATTTGTTTGACTTTCTTACCTTTTGACATTATTTGGACCCATGTTCCTTCTCTCCCCAAGTATGACAAGGGACATATTTTTTTAGTTCTTCAATTCACTCGAAATGTTTCTTTCTTCATTTGAGTGTTAACCCTATCTTGATCTAGAATTTATTGCACTGATTCTCTAGGCATAAATTGCTTTTTGTCAATATATGGATCATATCTTTCACTTTGTTTCAAGCTTGAGTAATCTTGCCTTAAAATTAATGAGTGTTTGATTTACGAATGCAAGACCATCCCATAGGAAAAACTCAGTGGTAATCCACATTTAATCTTTGTCACCAATTGATGATCATCTATAGTCTATCCCATATTAGCAAGCCATCATCGAATGTCTAACAACATGCTAATATTTTCAAACATAGTGTCAACCTATCTCTTCCATGTGATAACAATAGAGCTTTTCTTGAATTGTGGAAATTTTTTGCTTTGTTGATTACTAATGAATAGGACATAGCTCTCTCCACATCTCAACAGAGTTAATACAACTAACTAGTTGATGCATGTGATGTTAATCAATTTGCCTATAATATGCTCACTACTACCTTTTGACCTGTTCTGCACCATACATCTTCACCTTTGGCCTCTTGTATCATTTGTTCCATCCACAATGTCCCAAACTTCTTTGGCTACAGGAATTCCTATTCCCTACAGGAATGTGGAGGCCCCTTGCATTTGTTGCTCATTTCTGCAATGCCACTATGAATCCCTGAAATCTTCACTATGAATCCATTTCTCAATTCAGTTCAATTAAGATCCATGCAATATCTACAGACCAAAAACATTAGCAAGGGACTAAATTGCCATGGGCCATGTAACATCAAATCATCATACACTTACTTAGTGTTAACACCCACCGGACCAGAATCAACTATGAGACACAACAATTGCCTAACTCTTTGATAGACCCAAAAGTTATTGACTCATGAAACGGATCAAAAACACACAGACTCTCCAATAGAAAAAGAACTGGAATTGAACTTGGGTAGAAAAAGAACATGTCCAATTTGCCCAATGATGTGCACCGCTTAAAAGACACAAATGCATCACATCTCTTCTGTCTCACAACTAGTAGATATAACTGGAGCTGCTACTGACCTCAGAGCGGCTGCTGCTGACCTTGCAAGATTTGAACTGATGTGTTATTCATACAACGGGGCTCAACTCCTGTTCAATTTCTTCCAATGAAGAACCCTTTGTTTCCACCATGCATTCTTGGCAACATAGAATACTGCAGCCACATGCACTGTTGGGAACCCCAAGTATACACTGCTTACTCCAAATCTCTTTGCCGCATTCAAGAACATGAGTCCTATCATGAAGTTTGAGATCTGCACCCACACCACCCACCTTCTCAAGACTGGTGTTGCACTTCCTTGGACAAGAAACTTACTTACAACTTCACGGCTGAGGCCTTGTACTAAGCTTGTTGAATGACTTCAGGAATCCACCAGTAAGTCTAAGCTCCAATCGGGTGGGGAGCACTTGCAACCTAGGTCAGAGATTCACTCGTGAGGCATCAGTCTCTCTTACCCAATGGACTCCAAGAGAAAGCACAACTGCCTTTGCACAGATTCTGGATGCAAAGTTCTCAAGCAACAAAAGACCACGCACTGGACCTGCTCCCAAAGAGAATACCAGTGCGTAACAGCACCACAACAATCATCCAAACTTCATCACAGTGCTTTGGACCCCCTCATGTGCCACATTCTCATGAATACACAGAGAGACTGTCACTGTATACCATGCCTGAGAAACTGACCATCAAGAGTTTCTTGTGTCCCTGTTTGTCCATCATTGATGATGCAACTGCTGTGCCTGCATCACAACACACCCACCATCAACAACATGACAAGACTGATGGATGTAATGCAAGATACGGGAGGGACAGGGCCCATCAAAACATTCTCATCATGAAGGCCATTTCATCTGAACAACTGATCTGCTGGAACAGCGGGAACAGTTAGCAATTGTGAGTTCATGTTGTGCCATTTGCAATAGTACCACCCCGTAGAAATAAAAACTGGGCACAGTAGACTGTGGTCAGTTCTAAAAATAGGATAGATGGATGGACCATTCTCATTGTGTGTAATTCAAAATGCAAAATTCAACATAATATTGGTATGTTGATGGTATGCCTCGCCACTATCCTTCACAATTGGATCAGTAGGTTGAGTCCCATACCATGCAGGATTGTTAACCAAAGGAAGGCCAGCTATGAGGGCTAGCAAGATGCCTACACAAATTGACAGTTGGTTCACTGATCCTAGAGCACCATGAATCTCTGTAGGGGAGACCCATAGGTGATCTGGAACACCCCCAAAAAAAATTCTTTGTTAGGGGCTACAACACCATGGAGGCATAGCAAACCCTAAACTCCACCTTGGGTTTTCAATGATCAAAACCAAAAAGCTCCCCATAGGCTACCTTTGCACATTTTTACAGAGATGAAAGCAGATCATGAGTGTCAAAGATGCACAAGAAAACCATTTGGTTAATTTCTTTAATTGTCCCTGAAAATTGTAAATGTACAGGGCTCTAGAGGGCTAGCACCATAGATTCACTTCAGAGATGTCCAGTGGAACAACACCAGATGAAACACTGATACTAAACCCCACCAAGATCCGAACAATAGCCATAGCCTGAAAACCAGCAGCATTTGCACTGTTCCACAATAGGGAAATTTACAAAAGGTCAGTCAGCTGATAACAAAGCACTACGAGATGAGAAATCACCACAACTGCCAACAATTTGGTGTAAAGAACACAATGCAGATAATTAACCCCACGACTCAATTGCCAAAGAGAAGAAGAGTATTTAAAGCAATGAACCTCAGAAGGGTGCCAATGAGGAGAGGAATGGCATCCAGTTGGAATGTGTGTCTGCAACATCCTTAAGAAAGAAAGATTTAATCTTTCTTAACTTGGCATGAGTTGATTTTTGATAATCACCAAACAAACCCATGAGAAGCCAAATCTCAGAATTTGTTTAATTATCAGATTCAAAAATTCACCAAGTTTGTGGAAGTCTGTGAAGAAGGTGTGCCAAGTAGCATGTACCTACCTTGGAGTAACAGAGTCTGCTGCAATACCAAGGTCTTTGGCATTGTATTCTGAGTGCTCCATTTACCACTCTGCATCCTCAAACTGTTATTCTTCACATCCACAAAAAGCTACACACTTGCACTAGAGGTATGCTGGACTTGGCATAATCAATGAAATAGGATAGTAGTAGGATCAAATAAATTGTTTTCTTAAGGATTTGAGGAGTTTGACAACAAAATTGTTATCACCTTGGCAGGGCATTGTTCACCATGAGAATGGTCCATCCATCTATCTGGCCAGATATAAATAACTGAGGCAAATGGTAGCTTCAGTACAACGGTAGTTTCTATAATTGTTTACTCTTGGCTCCTGCCCTTTTGTTTTTGTCTATTCTGCTTCCCTTGTCTTCTTGTAATTTCCTTGCAATAAAGTTGGGCACGTTTATATCAAACCGGAAAAAAAATTAGGACGTTCATTTTCCTGCAGCATAGCATAGCTCAAAGAGAGAGGACTAAGAAGACTTCAACCTTTTCTTTCTTTCTTTCTTTATTGGCAAAAGAAAATTCACGAAAAATTTATTAAAAATTGAAATTGAAAGTGATTTTGAAGAGAGGTTTTCAATCGCCAGAAAAAAAGTAGTAAAAATCGCCAGATTTCTATATTTGGCTTTTCAGTGTGTAGGTACACTTGGAGCTCTACTGCACCACATGAAAGGATAGAGACAGAGAGAGGAGACAGACAGACGAGAGGAGTGGGGAGGGCAAGACTTGCAGCGGCAGCTTGTGCGCGAACAAGACAAGAGAACAAGAGAGATGGCCGCGCTTGTTGTTGTGAGTCTGAAAAAAATAAAAATACACCAACACTCTTTCCCGATCCCCCGCCAATTCTTCGCCACGAGCTGGACGACTGCATTAACGGCGCTGCAGGAGATTGTATTGCAGTCGCCGCAACAATGGTGATATTATTATTACAAGAAGCTGCTCTTCCTCGCCACCAGCAGCTTCTTCTTCTTCATCTTCTTCCCGGCAGCACTAGAGCCGTGGAGCTGTGGAGGAGTTTCACCCCCGTACTAGTACCCACTACTACTCGCAGCAGCTACACTCGACGACATCACCGCAGCTACCTGCATTGTTTTATTTATTGCTCCTCCTCTTCCTTCCTTCCTTCCTTCCTTAACACCCTGGTGACAGAGAAACGGCCATAAAAATTTTCAAGCTCTTGCTCGATCGCCCAAAGCAAAGAAAATTACATGAATCTCTCTCTCTCTCTCTCTCGATTTGGATGCAGATCATGAATTACAATCTAAGTGCAGGAAAGCTAGAAAGAAAAAAAGGTCGTTGAATCCAGAGAGAGAAACAAAGAGCTAGTTCGATCCAGAGAAGAGACTGACGAGCTACTTGGATCCTTTTGGCCAACAGTGTTTTTTTTGGACAAAATTTCATCATTTTTGGACAAAGAAATTGAATTTTAAAAATATTTCTAAAATAAATTCAATTCATTTTGCTTTTCTCTTTTTTCTTTTTTTTTTGGGTTAAATTTCGCAAAATTTCCGATATTTAAAAATGAAAAAATAACACTGGTGGTTAAAGGCTTTGTTTTTCTTTTACACACTCTTTCTCTTTCTTTCCAGCCATTTGTCAGCTCACGTTTCTTTTATATATATAGAGTCTAGACATTTGTTTATATAATTACAGATATATATAACTTTATTCAAAGGCAAAAGAGTTTTCAAATTCTTTTAGCTTCTTCTATAGCTTGCAGTTTTTTTTTTTTTTTTCCCTCTCTCTCTTTTGGTGGATTTTAGAAAACTTGTAACCTCAAAATTTTAAAAGGGAATATACTATGTCAAATTCCCTATTATTTTTGTATTAATGGGTAGTTGTTGAATATTTCAAAAATACTTTTTTCAGATTTATTTTCTTCTGAAGGAAATAAAAGAATTTGATGAAATTATATTTGAGAAAATATCATTTGTCAAAATGAAATCCTCAAAATTAATTATTTATTTATTCAACAAACATGTGTTAAAGTGGCCAAGGTACTATGATATTTATCAACTTTGGAAGGATAACAATGTACTTATCCATGGTCCTTTGTTAGAGCAAATGCAAAGTTATGTCAAAGACATGGCTATCATATAAACGAGCATGTAAGTTTGGCAATGGATGGATCCATCATTGAAAAGGGGAACCCAATGTTGGTGAGCTGTATTTGAGACCAAAATGGAATGCATATTATTTGTAAATTATTATTTTCAATTTGGAAAAAATTCCAATTTTCAGGCTCCATTGATTCCAAAGTGTTCCATTAATAGTAATGGCTCACTGCACAAACTCTATGTAGAAAGGAAAGAGTAGTCATTTGAAGAGGGTGAGAGCCATGAGCTGGGCTTTATAGGAGACATTTGTTTGAGGTTCAAATAGAGGTTTGGGGAACACAATTAGGAATACCATTATTAGGGAGGTGGTGGTGGTGGTGGTGGTGGAGATTGCAAGCTAGTCGGCAGCAATGTTTTTTGCTTTCTCAATTTTGTGATGTAGCTGAAGTGGCGATCGTCCATAAGACAATGTAGTTCTATTTGGCAATTCAAAATATGAAAATAAAAAATTTCTCACATCAATCTATACTTTTGGCTACTTAGGGAACTTAAAGAGAGAATTTGGCAACTTTTTCCCCCACAAAAACAAAACCAAAATCAAAATCTAGCGACTAGAAAATTCAAAAATACATTAACTCTTTCTAAGTCCTTTTTGGGTTAATGAGACTTTGGATCCACCCCTTTTGGGGGAAGTGGGGTCTACCCAATCTCACATGAACTCAATCTTGTTTGCTATCTCAGCATCCCTTGCTTGATTTTGACCTACACAAACTTGAAACAAAGTGAAAGAAGTTGCAACATTTTTAACTTGAAACTTAAAAAACCTTAAACATAAATGAGTTTTAAGCCTCTAGAAAGTTGAGACTAGACAATGGACTTTGGACTAATAGAATATGGTGAAGCAATTTAGCAAACAAGAGAAGTGACGAATGGCTTTGTGTGAGAGGGGGTTGGGTTTGGCAAACATAACAAGGTAAAAGAGTGGCAATGATCCAATGGGTGCTAAGTAAATATGTGACTTAGGAATTTTTTGGGAGTGGTATGGTGAATATTGACATTACTCCCTCATTAAAATGGCAATTGGTTTACATTGTGATGTTTTTAGGTGACATGTTAGGGCATGATGATGTTTTTAAATGAAAAAAAACTAGATTTCACTTTTGAAATATAAACTTACAAGTGGTTGGCCTTAATGTTTTGGAGAAATTTGGCAAATTTTCATCAAAAGAAAAAATATTGATTTTCACTAGTGCACTATATAACATGTTTTAAATGAAGAACAATACAAGTTTGCCCATTTTAGTTCAGTAAAATGGTTTTGGGCCAACATATTAGTTGAGGTCCAAAAATACAAAGGGTGGGCAAAATCATTACATAATCTAACATTTTCTCTTCATTGGTCAAACATATTTATTAATCTTGGTGGTTTGCCTTTATTAGTTTATGATCATTTACAATTTGAACTTCATGTTTATGAATGGGGCATTGGGAAATGGTAAATAAGTAATCTTTGATGTGAAAAATATTGTTGCAATGCCAAACATCAAATATGGATGGAGTTGTTCTTACACCTTTATATTGTACATGTTATGTAGTCTCTTGCACAAGGATTTACCCATAGGTAAATACAACCCATGAATTTCAAGGAGGGCATTGGTTGGAGGGAAAATAGCTTTCACCTTGGGAGGCACAAGATTGCCATTGATGCGAATCTTTGTGGGCATATATTTAGTACCCAAAATTTTTATAGTATCCAATTGCCAGCCATGTTGAAGAGCATAACTGCCATGAAGGACATTGCCACCAATCCCCATGCTATTTTTTCCTTTAACAAAAAATGTCACTAGTATGGACTTCCCATCTTGCAACTTCATTGAAATGGTCCTCACGATCATCCAAGAAAGTCACATGTGTTGTAATGAATAAATCTTTTTCACCCAATGCAACTATTAACATGAAAGTTGAGTTTTGAACTTGGGCAATAGTTGGAGCAAAGCCTTGTATTGACACAATAGATCCTTCATGCACATGCATATTGATTATGTTCACAATTGTTAGTAATGTGTGGAGCTTTCAAGATTTTTACCATGGTACCAAGTTCCCAACATAGGTGTTGATTCATGCAAGGCCTTTTGTGTCAATAAAAAAATTGCCTCACTTGTTGGAAACATGCAAAAAAAATCCATTGTCTTTTTAGTAATTCCTTTCATAAATGGATTTTGTAAGTTATGGCCAAATAAGAGCATAAAAATGGTCATGGGTCCAAAAACTAATGGGTTTTTCAACATTGTTGGAAATAACTTTTTGTATTTTGGGGCTATGGGAAGGTTGTTTCTTCCAATGTTTATGTTTTGCGATATTATATAATTGTATCGAGTAGTCGAATTTGTTCAAAATCTATCAACATTTTGTATCATGTGGTGTATTGTTTTATGTCCTTCAAGATTTTTACATGATGGATATAATTTTCAACAACTAATTGGTGTTTATATTGCAATTGATTAAGCTTAGTAAATTAAATTTGTGACCTTTGGAAAGTCCTACATATCTTTAAATCTATCATAAAGTATGCACAAAGACACATGTGTCAAATTTGAAATTTGGTATTAGTCCATGTGTTTGTTATTCATTGTTGATATCTCCAAAGAATAGAGACTAGGTTGAGCAATATGAGTTTAAATGTTTGTGATTGTTACAAATATTGAAAAGGCCAACACATGATACAAAACTTCCTTTAATCATGTACAACAACTTAGTTTTCTATCATGTTTTTGAGCATTATCTTCACACTTGAAGGTGACAAAGATTTGAGACTCACTTGAATTCAACATATTTCGAAAGGTTTCACATCATCCCTAATTGTGTAGTTCAAAAACTCTAACATTTTTCTTAATGACTGTGATTAAAAGTTGGTCAGTTGAATCATGAAGAGAAGACTAGACAAATCTCTTGAAAATTGTGCGCAAAGGTGAGTAACTAATTCAATATTGGATAGTTGTTGTAGCATTATGAAGCCACTTATGACCAATTGCAAACATATGTCAGGTGTATGACCATTTACAAGTCATTATCACTAACACAATTTCATGAAGCCATGTTGTTATGTTGAATTATGACAAGGTTAGGTTGCTTTGGTATTTGTATTCCAAGATATGGTGGACGTGAACGATTTTGTTAATGCATTCATGATTAAAAAATGTTATGTTGTTTAGGAAGCCAAGAATTGGGGACTTGCAACTTAGTGACCTAATGAATGATGAAAACAATTTGAGAGGTAGGTAAAACTTGTATATTCTCTTCATACACAAGTTTGGTTTTAATACTAACATTTTCTAGGGTTTTTAAATTTTAGTGTAAAATAATGCCCTTAGTACAATGAATTCCTTCATGAAGCGCCCAATATAATGCCCCACTTCCAAGGAATTATCTTATGTAAAACATCGATAGAAGTCTTCAAAATGATCTACAAGGTATCATTAGGAAAAAAATCAATTTTCAAAACACCTCGCCTTTTGTCAAAGAATAATTTCTTTAGATAAAATGCCTTCCACATACAATAGAATTTTTTCCCATTGCTTTGAAACTTTGTCTTTGAGCTTTTATCTCCCCTTAAGAAGGTTATTATGCCCACCAAAATAAGAAACGATGACAATTGAAACAATTTTTTGAAAACATGTTTAATCTATGTATGTTAAGGCAATCTAGCAATGTAAAAAATTAAAACTTGCCCTAATTTTTGTAGTGTACTTTGAGTGACACAATAACTCATTGAGGATATTTTGCACGGGAAGCTTCGACACCCTACAAATTAAGGCATGTTTTTATAATGGAAAAAGGTAGGACCCTTGGCCTTCCCTTGTTTTCTAGTGCTCATCATTCAAGCTATTACCCTTATGCCTAGGCACTTCAAGACAAGGAAAGGTTTCAAAACACTACCTTTTTTGCATACATAAAGACTTATTATGATATTTGAGTGTAATTGAAAGGTGTGTTACATCACATTTTTTCTTTCAATATCTAGAGACATTTTTAAAAAATTGGAATTCTAGAAATGCCCCATTGGAGTGGTCATTCCAATTTTAGAAACACCCCACCCCCTTTTATTTGGGCATGATACCCACTAGGTACTCATTGGAATAAATTTTATGCTTGATAATGCTTTTGACCACAATATTTACTAGAATCAAGCCAACATTCAATTCCCACTCACATGGCCTTTATTTTTATGAAGCCTTGAGCTTTATCCTACACATAATTTGGAAAATGTTAGCGATACAAAATAAATAAATTAACAAAGGTAGTGTCAAACTTCCAACAAATGTTAGAATATGAAATAGGATATGTACCTTAAGGTGACATATGGCGCACATGGGGAATGGCACATGACATTTTACCAAATAGACACCTTGTTATGAATAACTAATGTAGGAATTTTTCTAGGTTATGGTTGCCCAATTAATTTCAACTCATGTTCATATGTCGACACTGAATATGTATATAGAAAATGTATTCAATGTTTGGTAACATTGTCTAACACCTTTTGTAAAAAATGTAAGGTAAGGCTTAAATCTAGGGGCTTTAGCAAATGTAAAGATCTATTTTGTTTTTTTTCCATGTGATACCCAATGGTCTTATGACCTAAAAGGAACGTTAAAAAGGGGAAATGGAAAGTGCCCTAGTTTGCAATAGGTCATTGATTCAAGATGCCATGAACATGATTAACAAAGGAGTTAAGATAATAAGTGAAATATATTCTCTGGAATTTATAAAAAAATTGTTTGTTTTCTTTAATGTTTTGCAAGCTATGGATGTTCAAGCTATGAATGTAGGAAAGGAGTGTGGATGCTTGATTTTTTGTCAATTTTTAGTATGGTGTGGTGTGAATTGTTCATTTTTTGAGTTGTGTTTGTTTCCTTTTAATGACGAATGTGGTGCCTATGGAAGATTATTGGTGAAATGGATTTTGTTGAATTGGGAAATGTGATCAAGAAAGAAGATTTAAGGAATGGTCTTGGATCTTCAACAATAGTGGATTTTGTGAAAGAGAAACTGAGGCCCACTTTAAACAAAGGTGCAAGGAGCAAGGTCCAATGAAATTGAACATTCTTATTGGTCAAGAACTTTAAATTGGTCCCAAGGACTTTAGACAAGGGTATAGGACCAAAAAAGGTCAAATTGTGATTTAACTTACATGGCATTATTTTGGAGGGAAACCAATTGGTCCAAACCGAAAAAAATAAAAACTTAAAGGAAAGTTCATGGTTTGGAAAACCAAAGCGTAAACTAAGGTTCAAGGTTATTCACTTTTTCATTTCTTTATTTTTTTTCACTATTTTCATTTACCCTTGTTGTTCAAATTGTGTGAAAATGGGAAACACGCTATAGATTGAAGATATTGTTGCAATTCCCCCATTTTTGACAAATTTTAGAGTTGACATGGCTGGTTTTAAGGTGATTGTTAAAAAGAGTGCATTCCCAACCTTTTCAAATGAACAAAATGAAGGTGAATCAAAAGGTGGGGCAAAAAGTGGAAAGTTGAAACGCGAATTTTCACAAGTGAAAGTGAAAATTGGTTCCCATTCCAAAGAAGAGCACGAAGAAAAAAGACAATTATGGTATCTTGTGACTATGTTCATCCATTGTGTGTAGTAAAAGTAAAAAAAAAGAAAACCAAACAAACAATTTTAAAAACCATGAAAAAAAGTAAGAAGGAAAAAAAAATACCAAAGGTTAACCTAATCCTTTCACATGCCAATCACACATTTTGATATTGAACCCTTGAATTGAACCCTAAGTCTTTAGACACACTTATCATGCCTTAGGAAAAAATGTTTTTTTTTTAATGTGAAGAAGGGTTTAGTTCAAGGTGCAATTTGCTTCAAATTGGTCCTTGGGCTTTTGGTCTTTGGACCCTTGTCTAAAATGGCCTTAAGCATTAATTAATTGTTCTTTGTGTATTTTTGTTATAAGTAGCGTAGGTGTTTTTAAACCATATTATATTTATGTGCAGATGTAGTTAAGTTTATTGATGGAATTTCGATACATCTCTAAAATTTGAGAATCTTTGAACAAATTGTTTAATAAAATCATGGGTGTAGTAATAATTAAAGTGATGAAAGGTGCTAGGGAATGCTAAATGGTGTAAAGCAATGGCAGTTCATATCTACTAAAGATCTGACAAGGTTCAATTTCTAGTTTTTCTATTTGGTGGGGGTGTTGAAGATGTGTGAATATGCATTTTATCATATTTCACAATCAATAGTGGAGGCATTCGATGTTTTATTGGAATTTGCAAAAATTTGCTCAGGAATTGGAATCAAAAACATCTTTGGGGATTAACACATTTCAAGAACATCTTGAAGAAAGGGAATCTAGAAAAGTTAAGTCTAATTTCTAATTTTTGTTTGGGAAAAGATTATTTAAAAATTTGAAGTTTAGAATGTTACTCATCCCAAGCCTACTAATTCAAGATGAAAAAAATAGAGAATTCCAATCATGGATCTGATATGTACCCACCTTTTCATCAATTTAGTTTTCACATAACTAGAAGCACGCAAGGAAAATTGAATCATATTTATGGATAAGTATTTCTATTCTCATTTTTTCAATACTTGTAATCACATTTTGTTTTTCAAGCAAATCATGATCTTTCTTGGTTTTGCATTGTTGAAATTTCAGCTGTGTTGATCTAAGGAACTTAGGTTGGAACCATTCATTTTATCATAGTTACATCCTAGACACTTTTCTTGCATCAAAACTATTCCAAAGAATTGTGCAAGTGATGCACCAATTATCAATGAAAAAGACCTTAGTGATACTTGGAAAATGTTAGATCAACTTCACTATTTTTCACCGTGAAAAATGCGTTCATGTCTTCCATCTACCAATTCCATTGTAGAATCAAAACCTGCGATTTGCATCCATCAATCAAGCAATAAATGCACATATTGAAGACGATGCTTCCTTGTGCCATCCTCCAATCAAAATGATTAGGGGAGGGAGGAAAGCTCACTCATCACACCTTAGAAATTCACGATCCACAATACATGACCAGAAAGTGATTTCACCTTCTTTTTCAAGACCCTAGCACATTACCTAGTAGAGTAGATTCAACACCAAGAAAATCATAACCTGGTCATTTTTTGTCAATTGAAGGTGAACTAGGTGTTTGGGCAAGTCACCAACATATTGGAGTGGTTTTTTGGTGAACCAATTCAGCAACATAAATGATCCCCACATTGCAACACAACACATAGATATGACTAAACAAGGTGTACCAAAAAGCTACATGCACATTTGTTAAACCAACAAAAATGGAGCACAATAGTCACCAAAACAAGTCTGAAAACAAAGTGCCAATTCCGATACAAACCCCATTTCTATCACCACCTTAACATCCCTTGGTATTCAAACAATCACCTCTCTTTTTGTACCACTAGGAATGCTTAATGCCATTTCGTCAAGCAAGCAACATTAAAACAAAAAATTGTTCATGTTTTTTACTCTTTTTTCCAAGAAAAAGCTGGAACTGCATTCCTCACCAAATAAAAAATAGAGACTTGCAACCTTTTCTATTGGAGGTTTTCCATTTGCTCTTCTACAATTCTTGGCACCATATTGAAGTTGTCCTATGGGAGAATATTTTTGAGATGATGAAATGCACGCATTAATTATTTATGATGACCTAAATAAGCAATTAATTACATATTGTCAAATGTAATTATTGTTACATCAACCACCAAGTCATGAGGCGTTCCTAGGAGATGTGTTCTATTTACATTCTTGTTTATTAGAAAGAGCCCAACGTAGAGATGTCCATCTTCGATAAGATTTTGTCCTATATGCCCCGCAGATAGTGGCCTTAATTAACAAAGTGGGCCCCTTAGTTACTAGGTGGTTATCCTTTGGTGGCTAAGTTACCCTATTTGATCCTTCTATCTAAAAAAGAAAATGACAAAAACATATATATATATATATATATATATATATTTGCTCCGCCCTTTGTGCAATTTATTGAATGCTTTCCTTTCAGTTTGGAGCATGAGATCCTTTAAACCCCAATGAACCTGAAGTCAAAGCACTTCCCTCAAGGTTGGATATTGAATGGTACATCTGCATCAAAGTTTCCCCAAAATAGTTGAATACAAGCTTCTAAGCACATAGACAAGTTTGATAACACTCTCTTCAACTCATGTTGGAAACAAATTATTAGTCTTCGATCATGTATCCACTAATACCATGTTTTGTTGTAATTTTTTTATCAAACATTGTATAACACTTTCACATAATGAATTCAAACTAAAATTATATTTGAAAAATAATTGAATAAAACTCATTTTGCTTCTTTCTTTTTTCTTAGTACTTACTTCTTAATCTTATTTTTTTGCAGCTTTGGAATTATTTTATAGACAGCTTAAAAATAAAAACTAACAAAAGTATAACTACAATTAGGAAATTTGCTATTATACCATAAACTTGCAAATTAATGGACACAACAGAATAACACCCATAACAAAGATGCAAACTCAAGATATTGTTTTTGGAGAGGTGCCTGGCTACCCTACTTGGTTTTATCGGGCCTCCAAACCAGGCAGCAAGTCTTGAGTAAAACTGATGAAGAAAAACACAACCTTGCACTGATTCTGCATCAAACCCACACAAATCTTCGTTACGCAATCCAGGAACAAAAAGACTGCATTGTAATCAGTGCATGCACTTGTTGTGTTTGGAGAGGAATTAAGTCTGAGATCACCTTCTGGAAGGGAGGAATCACACTGGAGTGACAGGATTTAGCCTTGCTCTATATCCAGTGAACTTTTCTGCAACCCACAAGGTCCTACAAGATGAGCATCCGCAAATTCTTGAAAGGCTTGCTTCCAAACATCCGCACAACTGAACCAAGAAGCAACAATAAGCTGTAAACTAAGTCCCAATTTGAAGCAATGCTCCTGACATTTCCAGGATCATCGTCACCCAGGGACCCAAGGGCTAAATTCTCTCTGTTCACTACAAAGAAGTTCTTACAAAGAAGTTCACTGCAAAGCACAGCAGATGCCATGTGGGGGTTTTCAAGATTGTTGTTCCATGAAGCTGGATGCTAATCTAACCCTCCTACAACTACTCTCAACACTATGCAGGATATCAACTCAGACATACCAATGTGCATGAGCTGATGATTGAGATTCAATCTCCACATTTGCATCTGGAAAGCAATAGACAGAAAGTTGAAATCCTTTACTGCAGTGCCTCACTGAAACTTGCAGATGAATAGAGAAATATATTCACTAGAGTTTATCATAAACAACCTCTTAAAAGTTGCTCGTACAAGAAGCAAACAATACATCCAAAAAGACAAAGCTTCTCCTTACAGTAAGATATAGCAGCACATGTTAGCTTGACTCATTGTTTCCTTCAGGTCCACAAACATTATCCTCGATGCTGTTGGTAGCCTGAGGCATTACTTCCCTGCTAGCAGCAGCAGCAGCAGCAGCTCCAGTTAGTCCCTCCATTTTTCTTCTCTGGTCCACCACATTCATACATAGAAATCATCAAATAAGTGATCCTCGATAAATGAACTAGAGTGTGAGGAACTCATACAATCCACAAGAAACAACTATGAAAGCAATTAATCCAGGCAAGGTAGGTCCAGTATATTGCACCTTTCATATATTGCTACTTCTTGTGGACTCTCCAGGGCTTTCTTCATCATCATTGTCTGAGGAATAGTCAAGTAGAAGACCCATGGGATTCTGTTGAGAACAAGGCGGGTCATGTTCAAGGTCAAAAGACACCAAAAAGGAGAAACAACACGTGCAACAAGTCAAGAACTGTCAATTCTCCTAAAATGAAACAACACCACAAGTGTTCTAATGTACCTACCTTTGCTCGAGCCATCTCCTGAACAACCTGTGTTGGCTGTACAACTTTCTCTGAAGACTGGACCTGCCATCAAAGAAGCAATTCAGGAAGAGAAAGCATAGGGCACTAACCTATCAACAAGCGTAAACACAAGCAATTGATGCAAACCATCTAACTTCTCCCTCATTCCTATAGAGAGACATGCCTATAAAAGTGGAGAGGAAACTCTACAGTCAAACTTGAAAGGTAACTGTGGTGTCAGTTCCAGCAAAACAAAACTAACATGAGAAGAATGAGTGAGGTCAGAACTCATAACCATCAGCTTCATCATATCACATACAGAGAAATATCACAAATGCACAACTGAGATGAGCTAATATCCTACTGAGACTGGAGCCTGGCCAGAATAAAACAAGCTAGATAAGACAGGAACTAAGAGAGAACAACAAAACTATGGAAGAAGACTGAAGAAAATGATAAATAAGGCAGCTTCAGAGCAAGGAAACTTCCTTGAAAGCATTATTTGTCTTCAGATTTCAATTCAAAGAAAATCACAAAGCATATACTGGAATGAATGGATGTTTGACAAGAAGCTACAGAGGACAGTCAGACATCCACAAGCCATACTTGGTAAAAGGATAAATATCTCACCTTCTTTGCCTTTACTGCAAATACTGGAACACGTTGTTTCGTAACACCTTGGCTGCCTAAACCTGTTTCCAAGAGACCTTTAGCTCTGAGTTCAGGAACATGGCTAACAAGGGTGTCGACCACTTGTGCCATTGATTGCACTCCCACATCAGTGCTCTGCCACAATTGATACATCATTAGAATCATAAAAGTGATGTAAGTTACACTCCACTTTCTTCACCCACAAGCCAAGTACAGCAGGGATGCTAACTTCAGATAGAGGATCAAGAATGTTTTACCTTTAGGCCACTCCCTTTTCCCTTTGAATCTTCACTTGAGTCAATGTCTACCTCATATTCATCTTCTAGATCATCATCATCCAGTCACCACACAAAGTTTTGAGAATTCTGTTAGGTAAGGAAGCAGCACAGCAGATTCACATCAATTACCAGCCATGGAAAAAACATGCATGAGATTCAAAACCTTGCAGCCCCAATATTATACATGATTGA
>Ga0116229_10000462_pt1 | contig 53528 bp, 35 predicted proteins | sample S1TSphgellanicum_3_FD_87313 | JGI IMG/M metagenome (GOLD analysis project Ga0116229, IMG submission 87313) | Host-associated microbial communities from peat moss isolated from Minnesota, USA - S1T2_Fc - Sphagnum magellanicum MG | ecosystem: Host-associated > Plants > Peat moss > Unclassified...
AAAAAAAAAAAAACAAAAAAAAATAAAAAAAAAAAAAAAAAAAAAAAAAAAAAAAAAAAAAAAAATAGAGGAGGAAGATGGGGGGGGGGGGGGGGGGGGGGGGGGGGGGGGGGGTTTGATGAGTATAAATCCTTTCTTTCTTGGGCTTTTAAAATAGAAAGAAAGGATTTATATTCATCAAGATTCCTTCAAGAACACACACACACACTCTCTCTCTCTCTCTCATAGATTAGGTGAGTACTAGGTACGGATGGTTTGTTTGTTGTTTTGGAGACTTTTTTTTAAAAGCTTTCCGACCACTCGTGTCCTTTTCTTCTGTAAAAAGACATCAACTCAAACTTGTGGAAGTACAAATAAATTTAGGAAGATTGATGAGTGCCTACTACTACTACTACCACTACCTTTGCATAATACCTCCTCCCAACGGGTTTAGCAAGGTGCAAGGCAGGCTGTTCTGTCTGAAATGCTAGCAAGTAAAGTGTTAAGGTTTATTATTGGCCTTGCCAGCTACCAAGGCAAGGATATTGTGTTTAGATTCATTATCGAGTATATATAGTAGCTTATGGGATTTTGGTCCCCCTAGGCAATAATAATAGGTCTATTTTTTACATGAGGATTCTTGAAAGATGATATTTTTGGCTTTGTCCTGTTGAATCTTGAGATTAGTTATAGAGTTCCAATATCTTGAAGGATTTTGGGTTTCTTTTTAGAGGATTTTTTAAAGCTTGTATTTTTGACATGATGAAATATTTGAGTTTCCATAATTCTTCTTCTGGCTTAATATACTTTTTTTAATGTAAATGGCAAGGCCACAGTGTGACACCCCCCCCCCTTGTTTCTTTTGAGTTTTGCCGTCAAGCTTGCAGCAGAATTTTCATTACTTTACCCTAGGGTCAATTTCATTATTCATTCATGTTTAAAATAGTGAAAGGAATAATTTTTGTGAACATATGAAGCCCAGGTATTGGAAACCATCATAAATATCACAGGGTACAATCTGAATAATTTCACTCCTCATATGACAATATCATAGGAAATCATGAAAAAATAAATAATTTCAAAAATTTATATAACGAACTTTTGTTTTGTTTTGTTTGAATGAAAAAAATTTAAAAATTATTCATTTTGTCCATGTAGAAATCGACTCTAGGCTCCAGTACTAATTAAGAAGGGCTATCACCAGTCCTTCTCTCATACCTCTCTAGTGGGACTATTGCACAAAGCAGCTCTCCATGGGCTAGTAGTAGTACTAGTGTTGAAAATTGAGAAACTAGTGTTCAAATATGTATGTATGTTACCTACCTACTGGGTCAATTATGAGAGAGGGACCACTACTGTTCTTCCTTTTCCTTGTAGCCAAACTTTTTTTCTCTTTATTTTCAGTCTTCAATCATTCTGAAAGGGCAGGGAAAAAAGGTCTTGGATCTGCCCATTTAAACTGGGCAGATAGAACAACAATGAATAATAATAATAATGTGTGCTCTTCTTATCTGACCTCTCTCAGCCTCCCTTGGAGGCCCTTAGGTGAACCAGCACCTACACTGGTACCATAGTAAAAAATCCTGAATTGTTTTAGGTTACTTGTCCTAAATGTCCTGTCCCAAGGGTCTCTGAGTCCACTAAAAGGCCTCACTGAAGGTACCAGTGTAATTGCGGGTTCAACTTTGGCCCTCTGGGTCTGATGATGTCTAGCAAGTATCCCTCCCAAACACAAATTGGGATGGCATCCACTCCCAGTGTAGGAGTCTACAATTTCAAACTAAGAAGGACAACCCCAAGGTCACACAAACCTCCATAGATTATTTATGTGTAGGGCAAGGCCCAGTGTGGGGACTTTCTGAAAATAAGGGGCCTATGTTGAGGTGGTGTAGCCTAGTGCAGTCACACATTTTGTGAATGTCCTGTAGCCATGGGGCCTTGCCCATGGTTAAGCATGAGGCCAACCCTATTATAAGCCTGAGCATATGTAGACTAGGATGTTGTAGTACTCAAAGCTTGAAACACAAATTGTTGTTCTTTGCTTGACAATCAGATCTGAAGACAACAATGACATAGGTATTTGCTTTACTATACCTTTCCTATCACAAGTGCTATCATTGCATAAGAAACTACTGGCATGTGTTGGATCCGATTTTTTCAAATTCTCTCTTTAAACTTATCAAGTCTTCTTCATGGTCTCATTGTAACGCGACACTCCAACATACACATTGATCCTAAATCAAGCATGAAAACATAACATCGACTTGTTGTGGTTTTACAACAGTTATGAAAGTGCCTATTAACTTTTTCCAGAACAATCATGGCACAAGTACACTGCAAGCCCCCAATACTTTATTTCATGTCTTTGCCATCCAGAAATTTTGAAATGTATCCCCAGCCTTTCTTGAATGACATCTAAGACAAGAACACTAGATTGGTAGTTTTTACAAATGAGACATTATTGTCCAACTTTTTGGTTACAACTCTCAAGAATTCGAGTGCTATTTCAACTATAACTCTAGAATTTTCACCATATGAACAAAAAGCCCACTCATAGCTCCCATATCAAGGTGTTCACTCCCAATTTGAAATATGAAGCTTCCTAGAAGTCCTAATTTCCCTACTCAAACATATCAAGCTTGAATGAATGTTGCCATCACAAACCAACTTTGAAGTCCCCTAGTGATTTTCATCATTTCCACACATGCCCCTAACCTAAACATCCTAACTTAAGCTTCTATTATTTAGCTCTAAAAATTTCAAATGTTGTGAAAAGTTGGAAGATCATGTTTATGTCATGAACATTCTTTTCATTAGTAGTAAGACAATATTCACAAAAACAAAAACTCCAATACATACTATAAAGACATAAAACCAAAATGGCTTAGGTTTTCACCACCCTGATGCCTTCTTCACAACAAAGGATGTTTTATATCTCAAAATCTTCATCACTTTGTGATAACCACCTTAATTCATAGATGCCATAAAACAACCCTTGAAAAAGAAAATATCCCACCACTGCCAAATTACTTGAAAAACATTGTGACAAAACTATTGAAGATATTGCCATCAAAACACAATTCACACAACATATTGAAAAGTTACACATTGAAAACATTCCAAAGAAAACATTAGCACAATGATGTATTGCATTCACTTGCAAACAAACAAAACACACAACCACCAAATTGGAAATGAAGTTGGAAAAAGTGATCTTTCCATCTAATCTCCCTTCATCCTTAACCCCTTCCATTCATCCTAATAACTATTGAAATTTTTGTTGTTTTCATCTTATCATCTTCTCCTTTAACTTTTCATCCATTAGGTTAGCCATTGATTTTTAAAAACAATTTTCCACTTTTCAAAAATACATTCACCATTCCACATCACATTATTCCCAAATAGTAAAAAGGTAACTCCTTTTTTGTAAGAGGTATGTTCATGGATACAAACTATTTTACAAATATAGTAGATAGTTTTTTTTGAAGCTTTACATGTAAGCCCACAAGTGGGGGGCATTCCCAAAATGCAAGGTTAAACTTGATTACATCATCATCCCAAGCCCCTTGTTTTGGGAATGTCCCAAACCAATTTTTTTTTTTTTCAAATTTGTAATGCAAGTGGGTTGGCAATTAATGTTGTTTTTAGACAAACACCTTTGGTTTTTGAACATGTGACCCAAAACAATCCAAGTCCATGAAATGTGCCCATTTGAAAAACTTTGATTTTGGGATGTAAAAATGTACATGGGCATGTTTACATAACATTATACATTTTATTCAGGCATATAACAATTGGTACACAACTACTTGAAATTTATCATGTTTTCTACCATGTCACAAATGATGTACATTCATACTATTGACATCTTCCCATGTATTGCATATTCTTACAAATCATACAAATAATGCATAATTAGTCAAATGTAAGTAAATACAACATTGAAAATTTTCAAAAACATTCAAGAACAAGAATGTAAATTTTTAAATGTAAAACTTACATCTAATATTAAATGACAACATAATGCAAATTTGCATAATTCATGTTAATGTAAGACTTACATTTAGTTAGGCACGACAACATGATGCATGTTTCCCTAATTCAACCCTTTTTTAAAAACTTAAATTCAAAATCCTTAAAATTTGCAAAGTTGCAAAAAAAACACGACCCACCTATGTCTACTACACTAGCTTGCCTGGCTAATGTGCATTGTTTGTGTGTTCCCTCGTTACCATGAGGAAGAGACCTACAACCTTGCATGCTTTCCAACTTCTATACTTAGGACAACATTTTATGATAATTCATTAATATACACTAAATTGATATTTGTCATTGATGTACAATAACAAATAATTTGAGTTTTTAGATGTGTCATTTCTTTTGGGTTGTCTCTATGGACATGTTTGTGAAATTTAAATTATTGGTTTTGGGGAGTGTTCCATTTTTTCATTGGTTATTTTGGCCTTTGAGACATGGGACACAAAAAATACTTTGTGTTTAAAAACCCAACTGGTAATCATCCATAAAAAGACCTTAGCCAAATTTGGCTATAGGTCAAAAAGTCCAAATTAGGATGCCTCCCATATTTTGACAACATGTTGGAACACATTATTATGTATGGTGATTTCAAAATATTTTTCCTCATAATGTGGTGACTTGGGTCAAAATTGTTTTATGATTTTTGGCAATAATATGTCAAAGGTCAAAACCACTATTGGGTGGTTCTTTGAAATTTTTAGAGAATAATTGGTTTTAGTTATTCCCAAAAAAACTTAAAGAACCAACAATTTTCACCCCAAAAAATGATGATTTTCTAGTCAATTCTTCGACTTTTTCATATTTATAAAATTGTAGTTATTTAGCAAAACTAGTTCTTTGATTTTTTGAGAATCGATGGGTAATTGAGTATATACCTGAGTTGCTAACCAATGGTATCTATTCTTCATTCTAAGAACCTTCCATCAATGGTCAAAATTCAAAATTGGTTCTTTGTATTTTGAGAATTATTCATAAGGGTATACTTAACTTTTACTGGTCACTTTTAAGTTCCAAAAAGTGAGAACTCTCAACACTATTTTAACATATTTTCATCATAATGCATGCCAAAGGAAGGTTCTTACATCTATTGCTTAAAAGAGGGAAAAAAATTACACCAATGTAGCCCAATTATTGAAAAAACACTTGATTATCAATAAAGCTACCAATAACCCACCTAATGGTTATTGATTTTTTTTTTTTAATGGTTAACAACCTATACATTTAGTAGGTAGGATCCAAATAAATAGGAAAACCATTATGGGTTAAGTATTGATATTTTAATTTTTAATAGTTTATTTGAATGATGGGAATTTCATCAAGTAGGTTATCTACCCTAAAACCCTAAACCTATTTATGACCCCCAAAAATGCGAAGAAAAGAAAAAGAAAAAAGTGGCCCAAACTCATTTTCACATATATTTGATTATTGGTTTTATAACCAAGTGGAATTGGACTTGGGTTGAGAATGGTAGGTTTTGGAACCAAATGGGAATTAACTCTATTTGTGACCTTGGGTGTAACTAAAACTAGACTTAGGGTTTGGTTCAAAAATGGTATGAAAACCAAAATTGAATTAAAATGTTTATAAAAATAAAGTTCTAATTTTAATTATAGGGTTTTTGGACATTTAGGGTTTCAAATTTAAATTTCAATGGTTTTCTTTGTTCGTTGTGTTTCTTTTGTGTTGTATGCATTCTCAAGCTCCAAACAAAGTTGAAGTTTTTTGTCTCTTATTTCTTTAAAGTTTAAGCTCCAAATAAAATTCAAGGTTTTTGTTTTCTCTTTCTTTAAAGCTCAAGCTCCAAAACTAGTAAATTGTTCATTTAACTTGTGTCTTGGTTGTGTTTGTTTGTTTGTTGGTTCTCTTTGTGGCCTTGGCCATGTTCTTCTATTGGTGTTGTTTTTAAACCTAACCAAGCCAACTTTCTTTTTTCTTTATGGCGGTATTTGCATGGTGGTGACAATCATGGTGATGGTAGTTGTCATTTTTTGGTACATTGGTCTTTGGTGCTTTTTGTGGCCTTGGTCACATTTTTCTATTAGTGTTTTTCATTGGTTTGGTTGTGTTCTTTTGCTAATGTCTTTGATGTCTTTGTGGACTTGGTACATTCTTCTACTAGTATTTTGGTCGCATTGGTCATGTTCTTTTGCTAGTACTTTTCATGAGTTTGGTTGAGTTATTTTGTTCATGCTCTTTGTTGCCTTGGTTGTGTTCTTCTACTAGTGTCTTCCTAATTTTGCTCACATTATTTTGGTTGTGTTTTTTAAATTTGTGTCTTGGTTGCTTTGGTTGTGTTGGTGTTTTTTGTGTCCTTGATCATGTTTTTTTTATTGGTGTTCTTCATGGCTTTCATGATCACCCTTTTTTATTGGTGTTTTTCATTGTCTTTGTCACTTTTTTCTACTAGTGCTTTTAATGATTTGGTTGTGCTCTTTTGCTAATGTTTTTTGTGGTTTTGGTCATGATCTTTTGTTGGTGTTCTTTTTTCATTGTTTTTAGTGATGTTTCAAATTTTGGAAGGTTATTTTAAACTTATCCTAACCTACCCTATAATAAAAAAATTGGCTTACTTTGAGAATTAAAAAACTAGAACCAAAAGCACCCCTAATTAAAAAATAAAAACTTAAACCAAGCCCCATATTTGAAAAAAACCAAAACCTAACCAAAACTAAATCTTAAAGTTTTTTAAAAATTGGAACCAAAGGTCTTTTTTAAAACCTATGAACCGCCGAACATTGGATTCCATTTTCAGTAGGCATAATCTTCATCCTTCTCTTTCTTCTTGTCTAGAAAGGATTTTCATGGATTATATAAAGTGCCTTCCAAATATAGTAGGACATTAGCTAGTGCACCTTGGTGTTGTGGACTCTAATGTATTAGACTTCTTGAAAGTCACCCATCCCGATACAATTTTGGTTGAAGTGAACTTAATTTCATAGTTCTTATGGAACCTTGTATTAATTTAAATTGAATATTTAGCAATGAGAATTATTTAAATTTTTATTTTTTTTCAAATGATCTAAAATTGAAACAAAAAATGTGCACACCACCTTGTTAAGAGTTTTTTTGGCAATATGAAAAGTGGAGTGGGGACCCTTTGACTTGAGAGGTTATGGTGTGGCACATCTTGGGTTGCTTTTACTCAAAGTGTTTTTTGTGTCTTGTGTTTTCAAGGTCAAAATAACCGCTAAAAAAATGGAACATGTTCCCAAACTAAGAATTTATATTTTGCATATGTCCAAAAACTCAAACTATTTTTTATTGTCCATTAATGAAAAATATCAATATTGCTAGATCAATATATTGTCACAAGATGTCTTGCTAGACACACGTGGATTTGTCCTTTTTGCAACTTCCAAAATTTTAAGGTTGTTTAATATTTGTAGTTAAAGAAAAGGGCCATGAAATAGGGCAATTTGCATCATGCTATCATTCATGATTAGATGAGTTTTACATTATTTAATTTACATTCTTGTTTTTTTTGAAAACGTTCAATGTTTGGTGAAGTCCCAATGTTTGGTTTGGTGGGGGCCTTCCCAAAACAAGGCGTGTGGACAACACCATATGCTATCACCTTGTCCTATACCCCTTATTTTGGGAATGTCCCACCCTAGCTAGGGTTGTACCCTAGACATAATTCCACTCTCATTCTTAAAGAGTAGGCATAAGATTAGTCCACTTTTCTAAGAGGGAAATTTAAGGTGTATTCCAAATACACTAGGAAATTTCTAGGAGTGCTTTATGAAAAAGGCAAAAGAACACAATCATCTGGCTATATATAGCCATCAAGAAAAAGGCTAGTCCAAAGGGCAAGAATGGGGTGGGGGTAGACCAAAGGATTGGCTTGACTAAGGAAAGGGGGAAAAAAAAGATCACACTTATAACACATTCACCAAACATTACAACTTAAATTTGCAAGTAGGATTACACAATCAAAACTTATTACATTGTATTCAAGTGAAAGCTTTGAAATATTGTATAGAAAGAAATTAGAGATCAAACTTGTAAACACATTTACCCAACTTCAAGGGTTACATTTGCAATTAAAATTACAAAATTAAAAATCTGGCTTTTTTTTTAAAAACATATCCTTTACTAAGGGTGTATGCATTAATTAATTTCAAAGGGTCCAAAGTCCAAAATGGTAAAGTAAACGATAAAAATCCTCACCCAATGTAAAAATTTGTTATTGTGCATGAAAAGTCAATTCATTGATGTATAAAGTAACTTTTTTTGGTACATTAGTTATTAATTATTGTAAGAATTTTTTTAAAGTTTGAAACTAAATATTTAAGGTTAAATAGAGTATTTTTAAGGAGTGCATTTACTTTTAGTTGTTGTCCATTTCTATAAAGAAGGTTGCAAGTATGTACATGAAAAATTGTAATAGGGAAATCTTTTATATGGAGAGGAGACCTACATAGGTATGGGATGCACATTTAATTATAAACTCATTGTAGTGATGTAAGGATTTTTCAGAAATATTGGGTGTGTTTGAAATTCAAAAACGTTTCTACATTCAAAAATATTATATATAACTATTTCAGCTCTAGTTGCAATAATTATAAATGAATAAAATCCATTACCATGAGACCATGTTGGAGGACGTTGTAAAAAATCTTGCATAAAATCATGAGTTTTTGAAAAAGGAAACATTTGTCAAATCCACTTTATGTTTGGAAAACTATCAAGAATCATGAATTTTCTACTTTCCAATGCTTAGACCCCATGTGAATCATGCTAGAAAGAAATTCGCATCACCCATTTCAAAACCAAATATTGAGTGAATTACACTCCATGTAATTCATTTTGCACATCAATTCCACACACATTTTTTTGATATTCAATATGGATAAGGAAATCCAAGAAGAACCCACCCCAATTATCATTTTGGTTTATGCATGTTCACAAAGTTGGTTTCCTTAGGGGACACAATTTTCTCTCCAAAACACAAGCAAATAATTTAGTACCACCATCTATTCATTCATTCCAACCTTGAATCACCACATATACCCCTTTAACATTTTCTTGCCCACATACAATGAAGTAGGCCAACCTTGGTGATTGCCTTTTAAAACCTTGCCCATACACATTATAAACCAAAATCTCATCAAAACAATACAAAGTTGTGAAGAGTTGTTAATAAAAACCATGTATCAACTTTCAAGCATGCCTAATGAGGGTTCTACCAATTGAACGATTCATTTCCTATATCTTGTGGGCAAACCCATCCTTGGGTGGTACCACTAGGAACCAAATTAAGGAATGGTTAAAAAATTAAAATTAACCAAATAGTTTTATTGGGACCTTTTTTTTAAATGTTTTGACAATTACAAAAAAATTTCTCATGTTTATCTATTGCATGCACTAATATACGGTTCAAATTTTTATTGTAATAAAAAAAATGAAAATTGCTACAAATTTGTATTCTTAATTGTGAGGGCCCTTCAAGAATCACATTATTGAAAATTCATAATTAAATCATACCTACTCAATTAATTAAAGCTTTTGTAAAAGAAAATTAATGGAGCAATGAATCCTCAATAGAAAAGAACTTAAAATTGTTTAATAAGAGCTATAAAATAATGCGCAACACACCAAATTGTAGCAAATGTTTAGTGACTTGAAGGAATGGGGAAAGACAATGAAAGATATCAAAGCAAAAGGTATCAAAATTTGATCTACAACTAGGTGGATGGATAAAGCAACATGATACATGATTGAAATGCTTATGAACATCTACAAAAAGTAGCCAAATGGTGCCCATGTTGGTAACTTACAGTTCGTGAAATAATCCATGAAACTGTAAGAAGCCTTAATGAACGAAAACGAGGATGTGATTGAGAAAATTGGGCTACTTGAGTTGGAGGAAAGTGGTTATGGGCTCTAGGTAATTTTTGAAGTTTCATGTATTGTGTCAATTTTTTTGTCTTTCATGCTAGATTATGTCTAGTAAAAGTTGACGGGTTAAAACTATTTTTGAAGTTTGATTTTAGGCCTGGCAAAATTGGAGCAACATATGGAGCAAGAATGCTACAATAAACTCTAACTTGAGGAGATGATGTAATTTTCAAATTGTTGGGTTTTATGTTTTTGGTTTTAGGTTTGAGGTGACACAAAGGCCTTTTGAGAGTGATGGATAGATATTGGTGCATGAAATCCTAAAACATAGAATTAAATGGCATTAAGTTTTTTTAATAAAGTGCTGATCCTCAATAGAGCTAAACTTAGTGTAGTTTGGAGTTTAAATTTAACAAATAAACATGCAATGTCAAACTTTTGTAAACATTTCTCATTTTTGGAATAAAGGTCCACATTTTTTTCTCATTGCTGATCTTGATTTTTTGCATTTTTTTTTTGAATTTTTTCTTTTTTTCACTTATTATTTCCTTCATTTTTCTGATTTTTTTGGATTGTTTCCTGATTCTTTAGATGGTTTTGTTTTATAAATAGATTCTGTTTCTGGTTATCTGAAAAAAAATTCAGATTATTTTTTTTATATTTCTAATTCTTTTGATTTTCTTTAAAAAATTTCTGGATTATGTTCCAAGTTTTCCAGATTTTTTGTGGTTTTTTAATCCCCCAAAAAATAAGAATTGATGATTTTTTTGAATTTTGAAGCTGAAACTAGAGGTTACCCAGAACTGGGAATTGGCCAAATTTAAATGTAGGTTCTAGAACCAGAACTGAAACCGCTCCTAAAATTGAAAAAACCTGAACCAAAATCGAATCCCAAGTTAGCGGAAAAAAAGAAGAACCATATCTTGGGGGGGGGGTGTGTTCTTTTTGAGCAAAGGCATGCTTACTCGTCATAGCCTATTAGTTAGAGATTTCATGATGTTTAGTGATGAAAGTTTGTTCTAAGAGTTTACGACAAAAATTGAAAATGGCAATGTGGAAGTTTTCATATAGGATAAGAGTACTTTTAAATCCTTTTGGATTTGAGTGAAAGAAAATTGATGACATAATATTTTCTTATCTCTGCCCTTGGTTGCAGCAAACTATGCTCGAGTGTTGATAATTTTATTTCTAATTTTCCTACAATGAAAGAAAAAGTTTTATCAAACAAAACAAGTAGCAATGTTGACATTAGTTGGATGGAAGAAGCTCTTGTTCCATGAAAGTATGGTATGGAGGTTATGGGTCATCAAGATTGATATAATGGGAAGTCAAATCTTTTTTTCTTGTGTGTGTGTTTTGTTTCGAGTTTTGGTTTTCTGGTTTATTTGATTTATTATTGTTTTTCACTTTGTTCTTTCATTTGTGGTGTTCATGTTTCATGTTTTGTTTTTTTATGTTTGCAAACATATTCAATTTGATAAAACATTTCAAAGATGTCCACAACTTTGTACAATATTATCAACAATGAGTTGAAAGGTACTTGTCTTCTTTGATACAATGAAACTTTTAGTGAAGAGAAAGAGGCATTTGAAAAGATCAATTTGTTGTTTCTTGATTTTTGCTTTTAGGCTTTTGTTTTTTGTTTGCTCTTCTTTTCTAATTGTTTCGTGCAAGACATTCATGTTGAAGGATAATGAAATCATTGATTTGGCTTTTGTTGATTCAATTGTTCCCACCTAGGAGAGATCAGTCGCGGCCATTGATGGTGTTTCTATACATGTAAGAATTGTTGCTGATAATATTTCTAGTTTTTTGTTGTTCTTTTATCTTGTGTAAAAGGTTCATGTTGAAAATCATATTGATGTGGCTTGTACTAATTTGATTGTTCTTGCCAATGAATGAGGTGGTGTTACTAATGGTTTTCATGTAATAATCGTTAATGACTATTATTTTTTCTTAAAGACTTGGTTATTAATGGTGTTTTAACCCAAGAAACACCTATTGCTACTACTTGTGTTCTTGGTCCAAAGATACCTTTTCTTGTTTCCACTGGTGTTCTTGGTCCAAACAGACCTTTTATTATTCATGGTTTTGGTGTTGTTCAAGAGAAGTTGATTTTATAGGCTTAAAAAACAAGTAAATCATTTGCTAATAATGGTGATGACAACTTGTGAAATGAAATGTTTGATGTTGAACCTTCTAAGCACAATCATTACTTAGAAGCTATTCATGGTTGGTAGGCACTAGATTGAGGTTCTCAATGTAAACACAACTTTTGGTCATATGTTCAACCATATACAAAATTGCCTTATAACTATCAATTTTCTAGTGGATGATCCAAAGACAATTCTTGGTTTGGTGATAGATGTAGTGGACAAAACATGTGAGTTTTGGTGATGATGTATAGGGTTGTTTTAGATCTTCATATTTTGTTTGATTCACATATACAAATTAATTTGAGCTTTGTTACTTGTGCATTAGTTCATAAATATGTACCTTACAATGATTTAAACTTTGTCATCTTTAATTGATTTTGAAATACATAAACATGACAAGGAAATTGGAGTTGAACCCAATTGTTGCACCATGGCATTCAATTTAGATTGAATTGTTGATGCCATTGGTGTTTCCATGATGAATTGAATTGTTAACATGGCTTTGTCATTTTCATGTTGTATTGATTATATGAATGTTGTTGGGAATAAAATTTTGCAATTTTTTGAATTTTTTTGTGTTGAAATGTGTTGTCATATAGAATTAGGGCTTAATATGTTTCATTTTGAAATATAGAATGAAAATAAAAAGAAAGAAAAGAAAATGAAAAGGGTGCATTTTTGCAAACAGGTATTGAAGTAGTTGTAAACATTGTTTTTACAATGTAAAAGGACTCATATTTAATTATTTAAATTGGAAAATTTTAATACATGCCTACCTATTTTGGGAAATTTTTTAATATAAAAATTTAAATAATAATATTCAAACACTATAAATATAGATTTTAAAAAAAGATGTCAACAGTGACTTTAAGGGGCAAGTATGTTTCATGATTGAGAGAGTGTACCCAAAAAATATATATTATTATTATTAAAAAAGAAATGAAACAAATAAACTTTCCATATTTGAAAGGTGCAATGACAATTTAGCTAGGGTTTTTCAAGTTTCAAAAGTTACATTGAAATCTTCCATTGGGTGGGAGGCCCAAAAATACATTGAAAAAAGGCTAGTTATTTACTATCAAAGATGGCACGTACTATCAAACTTTCACCTCAAAGGGATGTTTCTTTATCCCTCATGCACTTCCCTATTTGAATGCAACAATTAGTCTTTGCATATGAACACTTTTTATTACATTATGAAATTACTCACAAATGTCTATCATTTTCTTATTATTGAGATTTCTTACTACACAAACCTCATGTAATTATAATCAAATTTGGTTAAATCTTCTTATGAGTCATCATTTTGATACATTACAAAATTCACAAAAAAAAACCACTATTCCTCATTGTCTTTATATATTCTAATTTAACATTCTATGTGTGTAAAAAGGTACATTTTGGTTTTGAAAATACTAAGTCATAAATTTTTGTGTGTTTCTTTATTAAGATTTCAAGTTTTGGGTTTTATTACAATTCATAGGACAATTTGAATCATCTCAAAATGGCTTTCAAATGTTATAAAATAGTGCTACCAAATTTTAGATTCTAATTTTTTCTTGGTCAAACCATTTTGTAATCATCTCATCCCAATCCTTAGCCATTATTTCTTGATGCATCTATATGCTGAGGTTAGTGTAGCAAGAGAAAAATGTATCAACTTGTTGGATTTAGGTGCAACAATAAAGGCCTATGTTGAAAAGATAAGGATAATGAGTTTGTTGATAATCCATCTTCGAATCAAATCCACCCAAAGAAACATAAGAAATGTGTTTTTGATGTCAATATGTGTTTTTGATAGTCCATGAAAAAGCATTAGGTTGAACCTTATGTTTGATTGGCAAGGTAACTTTGCATCCATATATTACAAAGTGTGTTTGAGAAAAAGGAGAAGTTGTTTGTCCCAAAATGGGATTTTATTAATAAACATGTTGCATTGGACAAGCATCCTAGTGCAAATGGAGAATGGATGATGGATTCTTGATGTGTGCATGCAAGTCCAATGATGTTTCATGCACTAAAAAAAACTCATCATTCTTTAATGTTAGAAAAAATGAAAAAGGGAATTCTAAGTGATACAAAGAGGAAAATTTATGCAATTTGCCACCTTTTATTATTATTTTCGTCAATGGCAAATTCATGATTAATCATGATTACATAAATTTGAAAGGGCTTTCTAAATTTTTCTTACAATTGAAAATTACCCCTATAAAATATCAAGGAATCATGATAGTAGTTGAAAAATATTCAAGTTTTTTCACAACATGATATTTCTTATATATGTAACCAAAAAAACAAATATTTTCATTTTTTGTCATTAACATGTGATGAGGTGACTAGCATAGAAAACCAAAGTTGGGTTTCTATCCACGTTCATGTTGTGCAAACCTAGTGTTGATTTCCTAGGTCAAAATGAACCAATTGGAACCATTTTAGGTGTAACCAGTCTTTTCTTGACATATTTAGATGTATCACAAACTAAAATATTGTTAAAAATGTGCGGGTATTTGTACAATGCCCTTTTGAACATATTAATTTAATATTTGGATAACTTTGAAAGTTATCCAATGAATATAAAATGCCTTTCATCTCATTTTTAAACATGTAACTAGTGTTTTTTATGCTTGAAAAAAATGTAACATTATCTAAACACAATTATTTTGCACTATCTTAAGAAATTTTTGATAGACCATGTGCTACCACATCATCTAATCTAGATTAGTTATAGCCAACTTAAGAAGCATCAACAGTTCCTATTACCCCTTTTTTGTCTTCATATTTTGTTAACTATCCACCATGTATGTGAATGGATGTGGGTGCAGTCATACTAACATGTACCAAAAGTAGTCATAACCACTAATTAATTTTTTGAACTTTGGATTGTAATGATAATAATAATAATAAATAAATAAAATAAAATAATTTTTAATAAAATGTTATTGTGAATACATTATGTACATGTCATAAAAATTTGGAATCAATCTAATGATTGAAAAATACGCATAAAAACTTTTAATCTCTTGTAACCATTGTTTAAAAGCTACATAATAATAGTTTTAAAATAATTTTGACACTAAAAACACAATTTGAAATTTTTTAAATATACAACTTAACATAATAGTATTAAGATTTTATTTTATTTTTTTTGGAAATACGTATTAATTTTTTTATAAAAAATATTCTAAGAATAAAGCAATGGTTTAAGGGGGCACGTGTGGCTCCTAATAGTGTGGTTGGACCCTTGTTGTGTTGATAACCTTATTATAGTTGTCATAAATTTTTTCTTGATTATTCAAAAACAAACTCAACTAAAGTTGATTAGTATATTTTAGTATTGATGGTGTTAACATTTTCCAAGGAACTTATGAAGGTGTTAAATTCCCAATGCAAAAACACTACACCCCCTTTTTTGTTTCATATCCCTTACATGGCCCCATTGAACCAATTTTGTGGTACAAACATTTTCAAACAAAAAGTTGGTATCTTGTTTAAAAAATGTTCTATAATGTTTACACCATTTTTTTTGTAAAAGTCTAAAATGTTATTTAAAGCTCAAATTTGTTGAGATTATGGAAATAGAAAACAATAAGTTACTATGAAAAATAAAATCTAGGTGGATATCAATGTTGTCACCCACAAATAAGGTACTCGAATAATATCAAACATTGCTTATGAAGGTGAACTTGGATATGCATTTCAATTTTCAAGCCATTAACAAAACTCTACAATTATTATTTGATGTGGAACTTTTGCTAAGGTTAGTAACCATTATGTCATTGTTTACAGTAGTCCACTTCTTCGTCAAGTTTTTTCAATTAAAAGATGTGTTTTTGCAATTAGTTGTAGTCACAGTAAAAAGAGCTAAAAACACTTGTTAATTGTCATGAAATTATACCTACTTTACTTTGAAAAGAACCATTATTGTAGTTAATAAAATAATTATCCATCCTTTAAAATTATGTTTGTTTAATCGTGAAACTAGAATCCCATGAATTTGAAATCATTTCATTATGTTATTATAATTCTTAATCATGCACAAAACACTTGTTGACATTGTGCTTTCAAACACCTTTAAAATTGACTATGATTTTTGTTATTCAAATATTCACCAAATTTTTTCAAATTTATTATGGGTTTTAACATACTTCAATATAAGAAGATCCACATGTGTTGATGTTTTTATGTGCACATGCATTGAATCCTTTTAAGTACATGTGCAAATCAAAATAATCCTGATTTTGATTTTAAACACCTTTAATGATTATAATATAGTTCAAAATTTGTGATCATGGTTAAAAAAAGTTATAAATTTGATTATAATGTCAAGTTTGATGCAAAAAAAAACTATTTTTAATATCATTATAGTAATATTTGGTTTCAATATCAATATCTAGTCCAAAAAACTAAATTTGGGCTCATTCATAATTGGGATTCAAAAAATAATAATAATGATTCCATGACTTTTTTACAATTATTTTTTACAAATAACATTACGTGAAAGAAATTTGAACCAGAAAAATTGATTAATTAGTCCAAAATAAGATAATTCATGTGGTGGAAATGATTTTTCACATGTGTACATAATTTTCCATCAATATTTTGGTTTATAAAAAAAAGGTAGAAAATGGCAAAATGAACTTTTATGAACAATTAAATTTTTTTTTGCATGATTACTTCCTACACGTGCAACCCACACCTATAATTTGAAATTATAAGCCTAGTGAATATAAACGACTAGCCAAGTTGTTTTTAAAAAAGAATCCTTTCCCTTGCAACTCAAAAGAACATTTCCATAGTATCCAAACTACTATTAGATATTTTTATTAATTTAACAAGAAATCATTTTATCTATTGGCATACAACAATCTACCATAATTGTTATCATCTAAATAGAATAAAAAATTCAAAGTTGGGCTTTGCAATCTTGAAAGTTAGACATTCTTTTTTGGAACTCCAATTGTAAACAAGCCCATTTTAAAAGGCTATATATATATTCATATTTAATAAACTAATACATGAAAGCCACATCTATATTGTAACCTTTGGTAAGGACTCCAACCTTGTTGCCAGTGGCTCCTTTCATTGTGGTTGCACCCAATTATGTGGTTATAGTGAAGATTTGCCATGTTAAAATGCATGTTATGCACATCTATGTGATCACTACCTTATGTATTTAAAGTAGTTTACAATTTTGTATGCAACAAATTATGAGTCCATCATCATGGAATAACAACATGTCTCTCCCATTAACCTATGTGATTCTTTATGTTTTGAATTGAAAGTGGAAATTGTATGGGCATCACTTGTATATATGTTGTTCATTGAAAGGTTTCAATTGCGACAAGGGAAAAGTGTGAAGATGTTATGTGATCAATGAAAGTAGTTTTGTAAATCAATAACTAACTAAATGTAAAACTAGAGTCAAGATTTCAAACCCATCCATTAATGAATACAATTAGAACAATTTATTCGCAATATTGGCTTCAAGGGGACCTTGATTCTACTTTTACCGTACATTTGAATATCTTGAAAGAAGCCTACTATGTATTCAAGGAAGGTGGGTGCACTTTAGTGTTGGGTGGTTCTTTTGTTGTCAAGTAGTGCCTTGGACTTGCAATAATCCATAATGAATTTGACTATGTTCAAAACTATACAAGGGTTCCCATGGCTCACCCAAGTCTAATTAATGTTCAACATCTTTTCATGAATCCATTGACAAACTTTGGTGCACCTTGATAGCATTGCAAATCTTCTACCACAAAATTCTTAAGTACATAAAGTTAGCAGAGCTTGTCACTATCTAAATTTTGGGTTTTGTTGAAGATGAATGCTACTCTAATACATTGTGTTTTTCCTTAAATCAAAGTTGAGGAAACAAATTGACAACCCACTTGGTGTTCCAAATATTATCTTAGTTCAATTCATTGCATTAGAGATTGAAAAATATGAAAAGCCACCTGGAATGAAGTTTGCAAAACTTGTGGATGTTATGTAGATAATGCTAAAAGTTGCCATCCCATGCATGCATGCATGCATGTGTTATTGCTTTTCTATAGCATTTTTAAGCTATTAAACTACAATGACTATACCAACTTTCACATACTTGTAAATGTTGCTACCTATGCAAAATTCATATCTACTTGTAAGTATAGGTGAGTAGAGTGGAACAAAAGGTTGGATAATAGTCTTTGTACATAGTTGTTAGCCACAATTCCTTTAAACACGTTTGTATACTTGCAATTTCTTTTTATTTCAATAATCTTGGCTTGTTTCGTAGATCTTGTTTTGCATGTTGCTTGTTTTTTTTTTAGTGATATTTGTTATCAATTACTAAATTCTAAATTCTATCACCAATTTGAATCTTGAAGCTTAGTCATATGCCTATAGTGAATAGGTGATTGGGTGGGAGTTCGAACCCTTGCATGACATTTCACACCCAAAAAAGAACTAGGCAATCTTCAATTTTACCAGAATTTGGACCTCTAAACACCAATGTTCACAATAAAATCTCATTCACAATTTCACATTTCACTCAAACATTACCAAAAAAAATCACAACTTCTTACATGCAAATTGATTTCGTTAATCAAGTTGACAAATACATATTTGCTACCACTGAAGCTCAATCACAAAGCGTCAAGTAGCAAACATGGTCACGCACAAGATCTAAAAATGATTAACACTGTAGGAACTTGCCAGTCCTCTTACAAGAGAAGCCAAAATTCATTTCTCCTTTTCCACTTTTGAGGTTATGAACAAAGTTCATAAGCTAATAGTAGCATGGTATTTTCATGTAGTAAAGATTGGGACACACTGGGCAAATTTTACAGAAGTTCAGTCAATTGAATCAATTTGTTGTCAGGTTCGGTAAGCCTCCTGGTTGATAGATCACGTACTTTTTTATTCGTGAAGAGCAGAGTTGTACATAAGCTTGGTGTACAATTGGAATCCTCTTCAGCCAGCTTGAGAGTGTGTGCAAACGGGGTAAGTACGATTATTTACTGTTGTACAGTTGATCTATGTTCATCCCCATTTCCAGGAACCAAAGGTATTGGAGGGTGTTGCCGTGGCTCTGATAGTTCATTTAGGAGAGAAGAACTGTATCTGCTCCTCCAACAAGCATGAAGTCATTGCATCTGGTCCTCCTAGACTGACCTAGCGTCTCCAAGGTTATATATTGCTCGAACATGGGGATCTAACTTGAGTTTGTACAGACAAAAGAATGTCAGTGCGACCAAGCATGGTACTTGTTGGTTTATACAGTTGCTGTCATGATCATTATGGTCTCTCCCCTCCCCCACCGATACACATAAAGGCCTTGTAAGTCAGATGTTTTTGCAGTCTAGGACTTTGATGAAATTGTAGCTGCAGAATTCATGGTGAATCCAGTTGGTCTGATCAACAATTTCTGCTGATGGACTCATGTCCTTCTTCAACCCCAATGTGATACAGGCTTTGAGAATGGCGGGGAGGGGGGACAGAACACAAAACCCCCAATAAAAAAAACCCATGAGGAGGGAAAAATAAATAAGTAAATAAATACATAAATTGCATCTGTGGATTGAACCTCCCAAAACAAAAAAAATAATAATATCAGCACTAGATAGCCAACAAGACCTGGAACTAGGAGAGGGGGAGGGGAAGAGAAGACAAAACCCCCAATCAAAAACCCATGTGGAAAAAACAAAAATGCATCTGTGCATTGGACCTCCTAAAACAAGCAAGCAAATCAGCACCAGTTAGCCAACAAGATCTAGAACTACAGAATAACACAAAGGCTAGCAGTTTAAAATGGTTCATTTCCATGATCTGCCACTCACCCGTTAATTTGTACAACCTCCCACTCAAATAGTTGGGGTTTTTATGTAGAATGTTAAGACAATGACCCACTAATATAGTGGATTTCTCATGTTCTGGCTGGTGACACCCCCATCCTCAAGATCTGGAGGTACCCACCAAACCAACAAATGTCAGCTACCTTACTTGTGCAAGTGAAAAAACAATTTGATGTGGTTGGGTCATATGAACTCTCTACACCTGCATCTGCCAGGTGTGGACTTTTTCACAGTGGGTTGAGAAATAGTGAGGTGAACATGAAAACCCTTTTGCCATAATTTGATGAAATTAATTGTGGTTGGAAAGTGGGTGAACAGAAGGCATGGAAACATACCCCTAGAAGACACCTATCAAGCCGGGTTTTGATTTCATATTTGTGATGTAGCTGAACTGGCAACCATCCATAATATAATTTCGTCAAATTTGGCTATAAACAGGATATGAATGTAAAATGGTTTAAGATTCCTTCACATTTTTGGCTACAGGCTTCAATAGAGAAATCTGGCCCTATATATATATATGTAAAAATTTGGCAATTCAAAATTGAAAAAAAGGTAATTTTTAGCCAGTGTGAAAAATAATAATTAGCCAACTTGCTAAATTTACAAAAAAAAGGCTGCTAGTATTAAGCAACAACAAATCTCAGACACCAAAAAACTTCAGATTACACTATGATTTTATCAATATGCAATAACCAACATGCACAAGACTTCCTAACAAATACTAGGACATAAAAGACATGTCCACATGAAGGAATTCAATAATCGTAGCATTTTAAACCTTATATTTCACAAATATAACCAATGTTTTTTAATGGCATTTGTATTTGAAATTTTGTATTAGTTTTAAATGTTTCAAATTTTCAGTATAGGAAAAGGGTCTACATTTAGACCTTTCACCTACACAAATAAATGAAGCAATTTTTTTTCAAGTTTTTTTTTCTTTCTTATTTTCACCTTAACTTAATTGTTTTTAATAAGTCTTTCAATGTCTTTTTTTCCCCCTTCTTGTGAGGTTTCATGATAGCCTTGAGAGCTTTGCTTTTTCTTTTCACATGTGAACTTTTTTTTTGTGTTGTTTGTTTTGTCAAGCTCTTAACATTTGTTTGTTGTTTTGTCAAACTTTCAATATTTGGTTGTGTTTTTGCTTATTCTTTTGCTTTGATGTGTTTTGTTTTACATTGGAGCATTCATCATCCTTGTTTTGTCAATAGTCTTCTTCTATTTGTTGTTTTATTGATGTAATCTATTTTTGCTTCTACTTCGACATGTTTACCTATATTGTCAAACTTGGTTGTGATTAATAATCAATGTATTGATTTGCAACTTTTTTATTTTGTTGATTTGCAATCTTATGCATATGATCCTATGACTCCTTGTAGTTTTGATTATACTATCGCAACAAGAAATTTTAACCTTTTATATTGCTACCCCATGCAACTAATGTTCAAATTTATTAAAATTTGATCAATTAAAAATGTTTTAAAACAAATAGTAAAATTTTGTACTAATGGCAAGAGGCAAATTAATAGTGTTGCAATGTTCATTATGTGATTACTAGCATGAAAATTATAATCTTAATTTTTTTATTCAAAAAGATAATTAAAGCTCTCATTCCTAGCCCACAAAAATGTTCTAGGAATTTTTTCCACCTCTTGTTCAACATCATTACATATGTATACATAGTCACACATAACAAATAGTTCTTGTTACAAATGTGGTGCATTTTTCACCCATTGAACTATGTATGTGTATTCCAAATGCAACTTGTAAACTATCAACATCATTACATATGTGTACCCATTCATGCATAACAAGTTGTTTTTGTTACCAATATAATGCATTTAAAACATATTGAAGTATTATGTGCTCCAAATGCAACTATTTGTTTACTACAAGATCCTTACATATGTGCACCCATTCCCAAGCAACCAATAATTAAAAAAATTGACAAAACCTCTTATTGTCAAACCACAAAAATGTTTTAGTGGTTTTTTCCACATCTTTTCCACTATCAACATCATTACATCATCCTTAATGGATGGATAAAAACAATGTTAAGATGACATTACAATAGTTGTTGCAAATTGGTTGCATTGGAATTTACCCAATAATTGTTCATGCACAATTACAACTAAGTTGCACAAATTGCATACGTATACAATTCCACATATAATGAGTTGCATCCATTACAACTCAATCAATTCATCTAATAACACGCATGCCATAAAAAATATGTTGAATTACAATGAAGTTGCAAATGGTCATTACAACTCAAAAACCTAATTGTAAGGCTAATTGCAAGGCTAGTTGCAAATCATCTTATTTTCCATATTGTGACAAGACCTTAAATGTCACAATTTTAATTTTGTTTCATGACACAATTTTCACATGTGATGTGAGATTTTTTTAATTGAATTATTTATTTAGTTATCAATAATCAATAATCAATTTGAAATGAGATTGAATAACACCTCAATAATTTTGGATTCAATGACAAAGGGTTCAAAACAAACATTATTTATAAAGCTAAAACACAAGCTAGAACCAATACATAGAATGACAAGTTATTTTTCAAATCCATATTAATATCATCCATAATGTATTAACTAACCTAGGTTGAATGTTGGTTGACCTAGGTTTAACTTAAGTTTAGTATTTGTTAGTTTAAATTTAACTTAAGTTTAACCTTAGTTAGCTTAAATTTATCCTAAGTTTAGAAAGGTTTGTTTAGGCTCACCCTAGGTTTAACTGAAGTTAACTTAGGTTTGCTTTAAATTCAATTGAATTAACCTAGGTTTAACCTTGGTTAATCTTGATTTAGCCTAGGTTTAACCTAGTTTAAACCTTGGTTAAACTAGGTTTACTTTATTTTAACCAAGGTTTAACCTAATAATCTAACTTACATTTAGCTTCGTTTAACCAAGTTTTAATTTAATTTAACTTAAGCGTAAATTTAATTAAGGTTTAGCCAAGGTTTTGTCAACATTTAGGAAAAATTAACTAAGGTTGTTAACTTAAATTTAATCTAGGCTTAACCAAGGTGAACTTAAAGTTAGTTTAATTTAGCCAAGGTTTAGTCTTGTTTAACCAAGGTTGGTTTAAATTACTTTAGCCTAATTTAACCACAGTTTAACAAAGGTTTACATATTTTAACCAAAGTTTAACCAAGGTTAACATTTATCAACTTTAACTCAATTTAGCCAAAGTTAACCTTTAGCAAAAATTAGCTTAGTTTAACCAAGGTTTAGCCAAGGTTAACTTTTAGCAAAAATTAGTCTAATTTAACAATGATTTAGCCTAGGTTTCATTGATATTAGGGTTAGGTTTAACCAAGGTCAATTTAGGTTAAACTAAAATTAACATAGGTTTAACCTTGGTCAAATTAGGTTTAACCTTGGTTAAACCTTCTAGTTAGCCTAGGTTTAGCCATGGTTTCACCTAGTTAGACTAGGTTTAATTTCAATTTGTTTAGGTTTAACCTAAATAACAAGTTTAACCATAATTAATTTAGTTTTTTCCCTAGTTAATTTAAATTTAGTTTGGGTTTAGCCTTTTAATTAGCATAAGTTTAGTTTAAATTTAACCATGGTTAACCTTGGTTAACTTACAATAACCAAGGTTAACCTAGGTTAACTTATGATAGCCTAGGTCAACCTAAGTTAACTTATGATAGCCTAGGTCAACCTAGGTTAACTTTGATTAATCTAAATTAAGTTAACCCAACCTTGGTTAGCCTCTATTAACCTTGGTTATCCTAGCTAACCTTAGGTAACCTATGTATGCTTAACTTAGGTAAGCCTAGGACATAGTAGGTAAACCTAAAATAAGTTATGCTAAATTTAGTTTAATTAAGGTACACAAAGTACCCTAATTAAAGTTTTTCTACTTAAATTTGATTAAACTCTTGTTCATATTTTTGTGATGGGAAGTTTTGTTATGAAAAAAAAAATGTGATACAATGGTTAAGAACTTGAACCCTAAAAGTGTTGGTGAAGTGTTTAAGTTTTCACACTTGCAACCATGCATTTATGGACTAAGTTACCTGGGTAGGCATACCTAGCTTTGTTTTTAGCTTAAAACACCTAGGCTAGGCCTCCTAGGTTAAATTTATTACATTAGGTTTCTTAGGCTAGGTCACTTAACGTTATTTTGACTAGGACTTGATTGCCACATGGCAATTCATAAGTGGTCAATCAATTTATTAAATGTGGCCTATGTTATCACATGAAAATTTCATATATTAGTGAAAAGTTTCATTAATTTTAAGTGGAAAGCCACATTAACATTTTGGTAACATTTTCCACTAATTCACATCTTCTATTTTGGGACCTCAATTTTATCCATTTTAAGAATAATAATTAAATTACCTAGTGAATTATGTGATTGTTTGAAATAACCATTTACATGATTCTAGTAGAAATGTTTGTTTTAGAGACATGTACAATGCTACTATGTGTTGCCATGAAAAATGAAAATCATTCAATTTGAATTTTGATGTGAAAGTTAATTTGCAATCACCTAAAATAAAGGAAATCTTATTGGTAGTCACCTCAATAGTTTTAATACTCACATGTGCTCAATTAAATGCTTTGGGATTTGTTGATGCATGTGCTTATGTGTGTCTAATAACCAATTGTTGCAAATGTACAATGTTATTATGTGTTGTTGTGAAGAATGAAAAGCGTTTAGTTTGAGTTCTAATATGAAATCTAACTTATAGGCATTTAAAATAAAATAAATATGACATGTAATCACCTAAATTGTTGTAATATTCACATGGGCTTAATTAAGTGCTTTGAAATTTGCAAATGTGTGTGCTTGTGTGTGTCAAGTAGCCAAATTGGTATAAATGTACAATGTTACTATTTGTTGTTGTGAAGAATGAAAATCATTCAGTTTGAGTTTTGATATGATATCTAACCTATAATCATTTTAAATGGAAGAAATCTAACTTGTAGTCACTTGAAATAATTGTAATACCCACCTAGGTTTAATTAAGTGCTTTGGAATTTGCAATTGTGTGTGCTTATGTGTGTATAGTTGTAGATTTGCAATTTTGTGTTGATTGATTTACATTGGACCATCATTCCAATTTGCATTAGAGGATCATTTTTAATGCATGTGTGGAATGTACAAAACTTCATATAGTGCAGTGGACAAAGAAGGCAAGAAAGACTTCAACGACCAAAAGAAGTACTAGATAAACAATGAAGATGATTATTGACCCAAACCTTGACATATATGATTATACTTTGGATGAAGATGTGGCTTGGATTGAATTTGATGATGATATTGATGAGATACATGTGACAAATGTAGTAGTTAGTGCTTTACCTATTACACATTTGCAACTTATTCATTTGGCCTTTGGATTTACCATTCAATCCAATTCTATCAATGTTTTGTTGTTTACATTAAAGAACAAACATTTAACCAATAATCATTGAGTTTGGGGAAGAGAGGACTAGGACATGTAACTAGATTAGGTAGTTTGGTGGTCAATTATGTCAAATAGGCCAATGGGAAGTTAGTTAAAACCTTCCAAAACTTATTTATTTTACAAAACTTAACCTAAGCCAATGCAAGAACTAATCATGCACTAATTACTCTGACATCATGTGCAATAATTACTATTGTTGAAGATGAAAAAGATTTTATGGCTTGACATCCAAATGAATATATTGATATTTGTGCATTTCAGCCAGGTTTGTAAATGGAAAATTGAAACAATAGCAAGATTTGCGGCTCCTCAATGGAAGTTGAATGAGAAAAAAACCTTATTGGTTGTGATTTGATGCAAAAGTGAGACCCATTGGCACAAGGAGATATATTTGGGGGTTTGTTCTTTGAGTGTATTTATCATGGACAAAATTTAAACATTATAAAAGTGGACGAACATCCACTTATCATTATTGTTGCAATATGAAATATTAGCTTGGCAAAGTTTCTGGAATATGTTGATTACCCCTTGTTAGACAAAGCTTTCAAGATATACCTAAAGACATGCATGAAAAACATGAAGAACAATTTGTAGGTTTGAACAAAATTTGAAAAAGATTGCCCTATAATTTACACATTTGCACATTGGGAAAACTTGAAGGTGATGATCTACAACCCCTTCAAAATGGAGGAGGTAGCTTGATTGAAGATAGCTAGAAGTTGTCAACAAAATCCATCTCGTTTAAAGCATGTTGAAGATGAGATTCAAACACAATTGGTAATGGTTTTTGTAATTTGGATCTAGGTGTTTACAATGTATATATTAGGACCATTATAATTAATTTGAGTTTTTAATTATTGCAAAGGAGGAAAACCTTAGTAGGGCACCCTCCCCTATAGAAGTGACCATTAAAATGTGTAAATTGAAAGGTGTCATGGAAGGCAACTGGAATAAACTAAAGGTGGGTGGAGGTCCTAATGTCTCCAATGTAGTGGTAAGGTTTCAACTTCTAAATTATGTTATAGTAGATAAAGAGAATTATAATAATCTAATCACATTAATGTGCCTTGATGTGTAGAAGGTTCAATAAAGGGGAAATGCATATGAAAGGACATATTAATGTGATTTCAAAGAAAACAAACTCATATGAACCCAAGTCAAATTTGCATATGAATCAATGCATTGATCACATTGAGAATTTTGCCCAAGAGTCCACAAACCTTCTACTTTCTATGACTACACAATTTGCTTCATAAAAGTAAACAAAACCCCTAGGTGAGTCAAGCAAAGGAGTTGAGCTTATCACAAGTGAAGTACAACAAATCAATCCACCTACACAACATGAAAGTGCAAAGATTATAAATGAAATAAAACAACCACATACACAACATAACCATTCAAATGCCAACCATGTGAATAATGACAACCATGTCGACAATGTTGAAGTAGACACACTTTACTGTTTGTCTTCAGAACTTCTACATGCATGCATATCAACTAATGCATGTGACATGTGATGCAATAATCAATTTGTATTGTTATAGGTAGTTAGTCTATCTCCAACTATTGTTGTAGCAAATGGGTTAGTAATAGTTCCAAAATCAAAAGTGATGGGAGGAAAGGAGGTGAAAGGCAAGGGAAAGGAATATGTGGTGGAAGTTAATTTGTTATTCACAAAGTTCATTCAAATGCATGTTGACAATGGAAGGATTAGCTAAGGAAACACATGGTGCTTTTAAAAAATGGTTGGAAATTTATGGTCAAAAGCTTGAAGTGGAAGTATCCACAACTCCTAACAAGAGACCAAAAGGAGGTGAAAGAATGACATTTTCAATATTGAACCTATTTTGAAAAACAATTCTGCCACATAATTAATTCATCATTCATGTTGGTTTTTGAAGTCTCAAAGGGTTTTTGGAAATAACATAAATGATAGACATAACTTGATGATGTATAACATAATGTTTTGGTTGTTTCCTATTTAAAAAGGCCTAAAATGCAGCTTTCAAATAGTATATTTGGGAGCATGGGTTTTGGAGTTGTTTTTGGAGCTCCAAAAGACAAATCCCATGGGGATTTTATACCAAATGGGTGCTATTCAATCATGAACTAAGTAAAATATTCCAAGGAAAAATTAAATTACAATAGCCAAATGGCAATGAGGAACCCCTCAAGTATGAGCGAAGGAGGGAGAAGGCTCCCTTGTTATGTGGAGAAAGGAAGATATGAAACTTTTTTGAATTTTGCATTTTTTGGGGTCATGATCATAGATGATACATATGTATATTGGTTACATACTAATTGGATTGTATTCTAATTTTGGACTTAAACAATGTTGTTGTTATTCAAAATGGGTATTTGTTGTACTAATTTCCTACGCTCTTAATTTGTTAATATTTGCAAAGCTACTTCCACATTCATGTATGCATTATTTTAAATGGGATCAATTTTGTAGTACTATCAAATTAGGTGTATTTGTAATCTTTGTAAAGTTCAATGTACATTGACAATTGTTTATGCGAAATGTGAATAAATTATTATGATTAAGCTTGTGTGAATCAAGGGCACATAACATAATTTTTTAGACAATGGGAAGTGTGAAAGACATACATTTAAAAAGTTACTTTGACACCTATCAATGTCTAATGTTCATTATAACCAAAATTAGATTAATTGTTCTAGATTATGCAAAGTATTAAAGACGGGCATTTAAGACTAATGATGGTGAAATTATAGACACATATTAGTCAAAAAATCAGTCATAATTAATAAATTAATAATTTTATTAATTATATACATAATACATATTATCACATACATCATGTGTAGGGTTTCTATTGGTTGTCTTTATGATTTTTAATCTAATGTTATAAACTTGAAAAGTTCCTCCTAAATTGTCAAATGTTTAATAAACAATTATCATTAGTCAATTATTTTAGTTTAGAATTCATTGTTTTTAAGATTAATTTACAAGCTTGAGGAGGTAGACTTAAAAACAAATGGTTTTTCAAACTAGTGTCACATTTGACCATGTAACAAGTGACTTGTCTAATTCAATTGACTATTCAAAAGTTCAAGATGGTGTCAAAAGAAAATCCTTAATTGATTCTAGAAATGGATTTTGGAACAAGGTGTTTGACAAGGAGTTTTGTAGGTACGAGGAATGTTTGGATTGTATCTTTGTTGGTGTGCCATTGGGACTTGTCAATATGAGTACAAGCTTTGCTCATGTTTTTAAAAAATTGTACAACTAGCCTATCACTATCAACTATGTGGTTGATCTCAAGTTTGATTTTGGTTTGACACGTTCTACTTTTATTTCAACTTTGACACAGTCTACTTCAACAAATTTTAGTTTGTATACTTGTAAAGAAGAAATTGAAGTGATTTTAAAAAACATATTAAAAGGAAAAAACATTGTAAAAAAATCCTTTGCAAAAGAAAAGAAAATAAATAAACAAATAATTTTCTTAAAAAGCATGACACTTAGAAAATCATAAGGTCATGTTGACTAATCAACAAAACATTTCTATTTCATAAGCTTCTTGTGTGAGGTTATGCTTGGAAGGGGACGGAAAAATATACTATGAAAATTGCAATGGGTCTTTTACATATGGTTAATTTTTGTGTGCATGCACCACCATATTGCGTAAAACATTGCACAAATGATGCACTTTTTATACATGAATGAACTTATGACAAATAAAGTCATCAATGTTTTTCTGGACCAACCATGCTCATCTCTCAAATTGTCATGTCTTTCAATTCAGACGGAACAGAGAAGGAACTTGGAATCATGCTCCTGGAATTTGAGACCCAGACAGAAAACAAATATTTAATCACAAGTAGGGGGTAGAGAAGGGATCATCTTCTTGTTTTGTCAAAAGAGGAGACTGAGGTAGTGCATATTACGCAGGGAATAAGACAAAAGTGAATCTGTAATGAGGGTCACATAACAAGATTTTAATGGGAGAAGGGGTTTAGGGTTTGGGGTACACAAAAACTACAGAGAGGCTGTACACAACAGGGAGAAACCCATAACCTCCAACCTCCAAAGCCCTGGAAATGGAACAACAGCCAGTCAGTCAGGTTCACTTGGTCTTGGGATCTTCTTGGGGGCCATCATCTACTCTAGGGGTACATATATTTGACAAAACATTTGCAATGGACACCTTGTTTGTGACAAGTTTGATCTTTTAAAACCGACTTCCTCTTAATATGGTGGATGACAATTTGTGTGCTTGACTTGACAAAAGCATGAGTTGTGAGATTTGTTGTGTTGAATCAAAATACATTTTTTTTCTCTTGCCCCATGCCAAGAAAATCCTCTCCTATGATGCCCTTCCAGTACAACCTCTCATTTGTACACATGACCATTGAAGTGTTCACAAAGGGCCCACACGCCAGCACACTAGAAATAACAGGCACTACCTATAATTTCAGGCCTGGACCCTTGTACCCTTACTTCACCCCCTTGGGCAAAAGTTCTGATGCTCTATTATCATTTATATCATTACATTGCAGTGAATTCTATTTTCCCAACCACTGGTTGACAATGAGTTGGGTACCGTATAGGGGCCCATAACCACGCTTTAACTGAGCTAAAGACTAGGTCTTGCACTCAGATTTGCCCTCCTTTCCCCCACTACTTTCTTTCGTTTAGTTCATGTGCTTTCCTAAACACCTGCGGTACTTGGACATGGAAAATAACGCACTTAGTGAAGCTACAACATTCAGGCCTGTTTTGCAATTTAGGGCTAACCCTGACCTCTAAACGGGTGCGACTAAAACCCACTGTGAACTTCCTAAGTGGTTTAAGGCATTGTTGATTGAGATTACTATCTCTTGTCTTTCGGCCTAATCGCATACTTGTTTGGTTCAAAGACTTAGCATGTCCAAGGCATCACCTCGGGACCCCTTCGTTGAACCCTCACTTGTTGGCACCTATGCAGCTCGTGAGTCTGTCAAACTGAGAGTCAAACCCAGCTCAACACTTAGACCTGTAACCCAAATCGCCATGGGAGCTACCCCGCAGTGGTCTGGACTTGGGCCTCGGCAAATCCTCACACTTGAGGGTCTACGTAGAAGGGCAAGTCAATAGGCTCTTAATCAAGTCATAAAATTGAAGGGTAGTGTTCCATCCACCAAAAGATACAATGAAGAAATGTTCTTGGCAAGGAGCCAAAACAATGGACAGGACGGTTCCACGCTACGCAAGCCAAACCAAACAAGTCATTATGCAGTATTTTGTGTTAGTTGCACAATTAACTAACATTTAATGTAGGAACTATCCATCCGTATATAGCCTAGGGATGAGTCTTGTCCATTAATTTGACATATCTACAAGGTTCAATTTGTGGCTCATGATACTCACAAATGCTCCTAAAACCAAGATTTTGAAATTCTAGATTTACCAATCTCTAGTCAGGGTGGCAATTTCAAGGCTCTTTCATGTAACATGCTACACTCCAAGGAATTTCCTAGTGCATATGGAGGGCACCTTATTATAGATTTGTTCACATATGATATATAAGAGCATCGCCACCCACACCCCATGTGTAGGCCTCTACCTTTAGTTACCACAGCTAGTATAGAGTGTTAATTATTTCCTCATCCTTACCCAGGAACATGAAAATTTGGACAACTGAGAGATTATTTAAATGTCGTCACCTCAGCCAATCAAAAGCAATCATTTTAATTTTTTCTAGTGACCTTTTTAAATTACCATCCGTGCATATTTACATGTCCAAACTCAATTTGACACCATGTAAGGGTGCACTTCATCCAAAGTATAGTGATTGGGTCATTTTAATTGCTGCTGGTGGAGATGTTCCAGTTTTCAGAATTAAGTTTCACCAAGCAATTCTGTTGTTTGTGCATGCATGCATAAATAAATAAATAAATAAACCCATAAATAAATGGGGGTGCATAGTGCATACAAGATCTTCTTTCTCAAATAATGTCACTGGATGTGCTCTAGAGGGCGTTACAGTTTTGTGAAATATATGTGTCTATACTCTAAATTTTGGCAAATACATGAAAGAATAGAATAGATATTGAACATGAACAATCAGAAATGCAAAATGCTAGTGAATCTAAGGGTGTTGCCCCCAACCCCTTGAAGTAAGTTTGCAATGTGTTGTTCTAAATAACCTGAGTTTGGTGTCACATTTCAAATCATGTTTTAGCCACATATTGAGTCCCAAGAGGTCTAGGCTCCAGTCCAAAGGTAGTTTATATAGATTTCACATCCACAATCATTCATGTAGAGGATCCCCCCATGATGTTTCCTAGGAGCTAGGAAGCATTCAAAGCCTTAAAGATGCATCAATCAAGTGCCCCGCCCACACCTTATTTTAATATCATAGTGTTGAATCAGAATGTCACCTTTTCAAGCTTGCTAACATTTAGCATGTCCAAGACATCCTTCCTGAAAAGAACATAAAATTCATCAACAAGACATCGTTATGTTTTTTAATCATGAGTTCTGGCCCACCATTGCTTTTGATAAACAATTTTGTGGCCGAATTTCAGAGCCAGAAATGATTGAAATTCATTGTTTGGATGGGGGAACTTTTGGTGTCTAATGAAAGTCACCCATCATCAATCATCATCTTTAGTCTTGACATATGGGGGACGGGGGGGGAACATTAAGTGTTAAAGTCTCATATTATTTGTATTAAACAAGGTATTTTTTGGGGATATTATGTGAAGAAGTTTTAATTTTATATTTATTTTAATTTTTTTAGCATCAAATTTTGATATTTTATATTTATTTGAGTTTTTAGTTTTTAATATTTGAAGTTGTGAGGAGTGATGAAGATGCAATTGCACATGGTAAGATCGTGTGATAAGTTTGATATTTTTTCAACATACCATATATACTTAACATATCATCCAACTAGGTTATTAGGAGGTGTCAAAGCAAAATACCCATATAAGGTGTATTTTTTTCAAAATGATTCATGTATCAATGGTGTGAAGGGATCCTTCATTTCACATTTTTCCATGTTCAATTACTAGTTCATTTATTAATGCTAGTTCACTTATTTACCTATTAATTGAACTTATTAACAACTAATACTTAAAAAAATTAGTACATATGTTTAATTTTTAATTTTTTTATAACTCTTGGGATTAACACATAATTTATATCAAGTATATCCTGATTTTCAAAATACACATAATCACATTATAAAATCAATTAAATTATAATTTTATGAATACATGGGACCCTACATTTTTATTCACATATTTTGTAAATTAAAATAAAAGTGTCCCCTTGGTAAACACCTCAAAACCTAACCTAGAATTCAACTTGGACATGCCTAATACCTTGAACTTACAAACATTACTTAGAATATTTTTTAACTCGATTATTGCCATTTTGGAAGTGGCAAAAAGTGAGGCAACTTTCACTTCTAGCTTTAATAACCCTAAATTATGTGTGAAAGCATGCATTTTTTTAATATTCCAAGACATTTTAATATCTCCAAGGATATCATAATGAAACATTATGGCAATGAGGGTATAAATAGTGTTGATCGCTTTTTAATTTTGAACCATTTTTAATCCAATTACTAAGTTTATATGTAATGTTGGCATTAACATGTTGAAATTGCACTAATGGATTAGACAATGATGGACCTTCATACCAAAACCAAATTGGCATTTTTACAAAATGAGAAGAACTAAAAAATAGTTGTTCCACATGATTTAACATATAAATTCATAATTTTGATTTAGGGTTTTACATTCAAGTAGTGGGAGTTTTTACATTATGTTGTGGTTGCAAGTTGCAAAGATATCTTGGTCATTGCCAATATTGGATTTGGATTTTTGGGTTTGAAGTGCATATCACAAAGTGTTTTTATTGTTGTAACTTTTTTCCCATTTAATGTTACAAAGATTAATGGATTATTGGGTGATTTGTTTTCATAATTGCTTCTTTTAATGGTTTTGTTAATTTATGCAATAGTATAATTATGATGCATTTTTGCAAGTCATGAATGAATGAAAGGAAGCCAAAAATGTGAGCCATGTATGTGCGTTAGTTGAAGAATTTTATCAATAGTGTGATCTAGGTGAGGTTGACTTGCTACATCTAATGTTCTTTTTTAATTTTATTTTATAGTGTTTAGGGTCTAGGAGGCCCTGAAACTTAAAGCCTTACCATGTAATTTTTTTCAACAATTGTTTTGTTGGTGAACGAATGTCTATGGTCAAAATAACCAATTAAAGTTATATGTATCTTTGACATCTTTGGAATTTACCAATAAGCAATTAAACCTTCTATCCCATTCATCTTTGCATGCAAATGCACAATTTTACAAAAGTGTCAATACTCAATACCATGTTGAAACTTGGTATTCATGACTACCTAGGACATTTTACAATTATGTTCAAACTTAGTCATGTAGTTGTTGGCGGCATATGTATATGCCATTTATGTGACTTTAGTCATGATTATGAGTACATGACTAGTAATCATCTTGAAAAAGGATGTAGTAGTTGTCTTGTTGACCTTGTTTGACCAATTATTAATTAGCCTAGGTATCTAAGGTAATTAGGCTAGGTAGCTAGGAGGTAGAGAAGGTACTTTAGCCTAGGTACCCTAAAGTAGCCTAATATATGTAGAAGCCAAAATAGCCTAGGTAATTTAAAGCAACCTTTACATACAAGTTATAATAGCTTAGAATAGCCTAAAATAGAAAAAATATTTTAGAATATTTTGAAGTAGCCTAGTACTAACCTGATAATAGCCTCACATAGCTTAAAGTAGCCTAGTAGGGTCGAAGCATGGTAAAGTGGACCAAGAAGTACATCCACTCAAATCCAAATTTTAAATATGTCAATTTTCAACATAAACATAAGAAAGTAGATTCAAAACTTTTTTAAAGTCTCATTATGGAAACCTCCATGCTTTCATTTAGTTTTGATGAGTAATAAGTAGGAATGAATCTAACAATTAATATTGCATTTATTCCTACTTTTACATTAGAGGTTAAATATATTTTCATTCTACAATGAAAAATTTAAAAATCCACTAGTATATTTTGCATACCATTGATTTAAAAGTAGAATAGACCCAATATTTAATCTACTTGCAATTTAATTTGTTGGTTGTGACATTTGCTTGAATTTTGATGAATATATACGAGCCAACTTTAAACATGTGGTTTGAAAATATAGTTGTAACAAAATCAAATAACTTCATTTAATTAATCATTGAAGTAAATAATATTTTTTAATTCAATATACCAGGGCCTACTTGATGGCCACTTTCCATTTATGTTGCAAGGTAATTCTTTGCTCTACTTTTTCATGCTTGGACTTAGTAGTAAAGTAAAATAACCTAAGAGTGGCCTAATAATAGCTTAATGGTAGCTTAAAATAGTCTAGTCATAGTTTAGGGCATTTTAAAATAGCCTAGTAATAGCTTAATGTAGTTTAGTAATAATTTAAAATAACCTTATAGTAGCCTAGCAATAGCTTAAAATAACATAAAATAATATCTACATTAATACAATTAGACTAGCCTAGGTGTGCAAGGTAGGCATGTTAAGCTACCTAGGTAGCTTAGAAAAAAACTGTTCATGATCATAATCATTTTATGACAAAAGTTACTACTTGATGAAAAAATGGTGCAATGGTTAAGGATTGGTTTTCAATGTGAAGATGAGGGGTTCAAGTCCTTGTACTTACAACCTATTTATTTATTAAGTTGGGCAAATTAGCCATCCTAGGTTAGGTTTATAGCTTAGCTTAGGTTGTTTAAGCTAGACTTTTAAGTTACCTAGTCTATCTTTGAATTGTAAATATATATTTGTAATATTCCAATCCATTGGCTTAAAATGTATGATCAAATGATGATTATGTCAACTGTGATTGCAATCATGTGTGACATGGCGTTTATAACTAAGGACCAAAAAATGATTTGCAATAAAAGCAATGGGTCCAATTCAATTACTATCACATGTAGTCACAACATGGTCATCACTTATGAATACAAACTTAGTCATGGAAGTAATCATATATGCCATGTTTTGGCATAGTGCAAGTTGCAAAACCTTCAAGGATTGTTTGTAGAACTTTTATATCCATGCCTTAAATGTGATCACAAGTTCCAACAATCACGTTGTTAGTTTGTCTTTACAAAATGAATTTGATATAAGAATCCAAGAAGTATTTTCCAAAGGGATTATCTAATGTAAGTCACATTTTGCATCTCTTGCAATTGAGGAAAAAATATGTCAACAATCTCATTAGTGCATGAACTAAACAACTATATTTTTTAAAATTTTGGAATTTGTGCATTGTTCTATGTTCCATAAAAATATTTGATTATGAATGAGAGCATATCATGAGTATTCAAATGCCAACATAGTCCATTCATTATTTTTACAAGTGCAAGCATGTTTAGGAATCTTCCAAGATCCAACTTCAAAGATTATGGTTTTCATGTATATGTATGTTTGGCTATGGGGCAAATGGGATGCACAACTTGTGTGAAATCATATTGCATGTTTGAATTGGAGGTTCTTAAATCGAAATATTCCATTGTTGGTATTAAAACATTCCTCATGGGATTTTTTACTAATGGTAGTAAAAACCTATTATAACACTTTAATCATATAAACAATTAATGCATGAATGATTTTTTTTTCCTTAGAGTCCATCGATTGTGTGGACCCCTAAATTTTGCAAGGTGTTTTGTGCACATGGATTAAGATAAGTGCAACACCAAAGCTTTGGTGTAAAATAAAAATGGAGTTAAATTTTTTAGAGTATTTATGTAGGGTGAAAGAACATTAAGGTCACTAAATTTCTGTAGATGGGTCAAAACACAGTCAAAGGAGCCACAAAGGGTGTAAGATGTCAAATTCTGTCATAAAAAACTAGAGATTTTTTTTTTTTTGCCATTTGAAACCATGGTAATGATGGCACATTATTCCTTTTTCACACACATGTATGTCAAGAAACTCAAATTAAAAATCCATTTGATCCAATTTTAAGTTTTGGTTTAGTTAAGGATTTTTGAAAATGAAAAATTATGTCATTAAAAAAGGACATTTTTACAAAGGACTTTTAAAGGATTCATATAATAGAAATAAGTTAATGGTAGAAAATATGAGATGATAATAACCTATTAGACACACTAGAAAAAATTTCACAATTTCAAAAATGTGGAATTATAAAGCTTTGAAAATTCAAAATATGTACATTTTAAAATTCAGAATTCAAAACTTCAAGAGTGTTTTACCACATATAAATGGGGTATAATGTACATGATGTATTAAAAAAATGCATATTTTATATTACATCGAATTCAAGTTTATTAATTTATTTTTTTTGTATGATTTCAAATTATCATCATTTTTCAAGATGAAACATAAAATTTGCAAGGAATCTATACATTTTTACAAACTAGTATTTATAAAAAATTATTAAGATTTTTATTGGACTTATTGGGGTCATTTTAATCATTTTTCATAACAAGTTTCAAAAGAATCATTCAAAAAATCATTCATATGAAAAAGTTATTTTGGGGGAAAAGGACATGTAGAATTAATGTAAAGTAACACTTGTGGCTCCTTTGATTTCGTTTTGTCCTAGATTAGAGTCCTTTTTCAAAGTCCTTTAATAGTGTAGTTGAAAACTGGTTTTAAATACGAATATTTAGTTGATATTGAAATTAACATTTTTTCCCATTTCCAATTTCAAGCCATGATGCTATAAAGGATATATTTTTAAATCCTAAAATATTTTTTAAAAAATTAATATTATCAAATGCTTAAGGGAGAAAACATCCTTGGATGGACCACTAGGAACCACCTCAAGGAATGGCTAAAGAACCAAAAATGCACAAATCATTTTCCTAGGCCCTTTACTTTAAATGTTTTCACAATTATAATTTTTTTTTTCTCATGTTTATCAATTGCATGCACTAATTGAAGCTTATTTTAGAATAGAATAAATTGGAATTCTTTTATAAAAACAATTTTTAATCAAAATGGCCCCTTCAAAAATTGATAACCTTAACTTTAGAAATTCATTTAATTAAATTATATTTACTCAACTAATTACCCAATAAGAATATAAAAATAGAATGAATTCCAAATTACCTTAAGAAAAAAATTCCCAAGAAAATTTTCAATTCATGTTTCAAATTTGTGTTTCTAACCAAAAAGTTCAAGGAAAGGTGGTTAAGCGTTACATTCCTGAAACTTTTCTAAATGTAATGATTAGGAATATCAAAATACACAATTTTTTTTTTAATAATCATAGTTTTTGGGATTTTGAAAAGTTCATAACATAATAAATTAAAATCACATTCCATTCATTCAATGCATTTTTAGTTTTTAAAATATAATTAATCAAATATCCCAAAGTTTCAAACAATAAGATTGACATGTTGTAAGATAAAAGTCCATGTATCCATGAGTTTTGCAAGATGTTATAGAATTTATCATCAAGATTCAAAAGTCCAATATTACTCATTAAATATTTAGGATTTTGATGTGTTTTTTTACATTTAAAAAAATCCAACTCTATTAGCATTACATATGTGAATCCCTTTCTTGATATTTCAATGAAAATATTAATGTTTCATATTTAAATTTCAAAGAAATGTAGGAAAAACTACAAATATGACACACAAAAAGGGATTACGTAATGTGTTTTCACCTCGTGATAATATTGTGAAGAGTTGTTGGGTGAAGCTTACATGTATTTTAAAGCCCAAAACATCTTTTTATTATTCAACTTACATAGGATGCATTTTATTACACTTTGGATGAAAATAAAAGACTAGGGGAATATACCAACATCATTTGTGTGAACATGAAATCAAGCTCCCATTTTGGACTAATAGAGGATTGTGAACCAACTACATTGCATATTACCATATTTGGTCACAATATTAGTAGCATTGTTATACTTGTTTGCAATCAATTTAGTAGTGGATGCATATAATGATTCATTGGCTGTTTTCTTCATTTTGTATGTTGCTTTAACCCTTGTGATGCAAAGGTACCAAGTGCACATATTCTAGAAACTACTAAGAACAATGAGTTATATTGCCTTCATTGGATTAATCCAAGGCAAATGTATATTGAGATTTTTTATATGATTAATCCTTTTTTATATTGGCAATTACATATGCTAACCTTGAATAATATGGTTGTAACAACCACAAATAACAATTGGATGTTCTTCTAACTTGTTTAAAGTTTATTGATAAAAACCTAAATGCCTTCCATCACATCTATTTCCTTGTATTCAAATGCATAAATGCAAGGTTTTTGTTTTGTAAAACATCAAATTATAAGCATTAGAACCTTCTCTATATTTGTGGTTCTTATATATGTGTGTTGGACATGGTCACAACAACCTCTTTGCTAGTTGTCTTTATGTCCTATTTAGAGTTCACCAATAGAGAATTATGCCCTATGTCCCATTTGGATGCTTGCATTTTAATGCATGAATGAGTAACACAAATCTTAAATTTCTTTTCAAAGGTCGAAACCACCAACTAATGGCAACATGTTCAAAGTTAGATATATTTACAAGTGGATTCCTTGTGTAAAAGATAGAAGGCATATGCTAATCTTAGTCTTTTATCTAGGGGCACTATTACTTATTTGATAAAATTTAGTTTCATATTAAGTTTGAAGATATATGGGTTGGAATTAGAATCATGTTTGTGACCGTTTTCCAAGTGACAACATTTTAGGAGATTATACGATTGGGGATCCTAATTTATCACGAAAAACTAGGGAACACACCCCATGTTATGTGTGCCCTGTTATATGGATCAAGGAACTATACCACCAATACAAATTAATAAGCAATGTGTGATTGCATCATATATAGGCCCTTGAAAGTATGCAACAAATAACAACCTCGGACCATTTCATGTATTCCCTTAAAAGTATGCGACAAATAACAACCTCGAACCATTTCATATATTCCCTTAAAAGTATGCAACAAAAAGTAACAAAGACTACCACTTGACTCCACAATTCATATTATGTTAGAAGGTTAACGATAAGATTTTGCTCCATTTAGTCCTTCATAATTAATTATTATTGTTGGGCTCTTACCCATTCCTTTATTTCAAAATAACACTTGTCGAAATAACTAAAGTAGTTAGTCATGTTAGGGTATATCATTATTAAAATCTACAACTAGATTACAACTACTTGTTAAGAGATAGAAAGCCTTTAAAATATTGCATATTTTTTTATTTTAATAACTAGTAGGTGTGCATAACTAGTTTTAGATTTTTTCTTCACTTGCAGTAGTAATTTCTAGAAGGGGTGACCCTTTGAAAAGTCATTAAAGACTCAAGAAGGGGTATCAATTAGTTCTTGGTCAACATTGTTTTTGCCAAACCATATTTCGGTTGCATTTCAAGGCAATTGACATTGTCTTCGACAAGGGATTAAAAACCTAAGAAACTAAAATATTTTATTTTCTTCTTTTTCGTAAATACTTTTTTTGTTAGCCCTAAAACAAAATACACAAGTCATATGTTCAATTCTTTATGATTTTTCTTTCAATTTGACATAATACATGGATTCTACAAAATAATTATTGTGTCATTTGCTGAGGTTTTGTTTGGACTCAAATGTTTGGTTATTTGTATGAAAAATGGATTCTTTAAATTTGTAGAAAGTAAAGGGCATTTTTGTAGTAAAATGTTTAGCATTTCTCATTACTTAACCAAAAAGCAAAATCGTTGATTGAATACAAATTGATTTGGACAACTAATTTCAACTAACTATAAATGGTCAATTAGGTGTAAACACACTAGGGGGGGCTAGGGTTGTTGTCACATTGTATTATTTTTAAGGGTCCCATGTTTGAACTTCAACCATGTCATTATTATGAAGGATTTTCACAATATTTGCATATTATGGTAGGTCAAAACCCAAATAAGTCAAATTCCAAAGAAACTACACTTTTTAATTTAATATGATGTGATGTCAGAGTATATTTGTGCCAAAAATATATACATCACAACATATTATAAAATGAAAAATACTCAAAAATGATTGAAATTATTTTTAGTCTTTATGAAATTTGTAATATTTACTAAACATTGTGATTCCATATGATTAGAATAAGTTTGTGAGCCATATGAAAAGTTTGATAATTGTCATATCACAAATGGGTGTTTTTGGGGGATGATGACCATAAGTATGTGGTAAAATAACATTTTGACAAACTATCACTTTCAAATGGAAGATGACAAAGATGTGAGGTTGGTCATTTTTAAAATTTTTCATTTCAAACATTTTTTGGATAACTAATTCAAACCAAATTTAGTGCAATCTAAAAGCAAAACATGTTTCATTATACTACATATACCATAAGTATACCCATTATTCTTTGAATTTAATTCTTTATTTTTTTTCAAATAATATTATATATCATTAACTTTGTGAAAATCAAAATATCAAGCCCAAACATCAAAAGTGAAACCCAAAATTAAATGCAACAATTTTTTTTAGAAATATATATTACATACATGTCGTGAAAATGCCCAAAGTGGTCCCCCCATAGTGTGTTTTCACCCAATTGTCCAACCTATCCACTTCATGTAGCTAGTTTTATTTGGCTAAGCACTTAAGTTAATTCATCTATACTTTATTTTAACTACTAATTATTATAGTGTTCTCACATATTCCTTTAATCTTCCTTCTTATAGCACACTAGTTTCCCTCTCAATATCTGTTTACATGGAATGTGAAAAAATTGTAATTTGTTCATTAGTTTTTTCATTACATTGAAAATTATCTAATAATCCACTTCATTATCATTTGGTATTTTTGGGTGAAAGCAGATTATGGTGGCCCCTTTTCAAGCACTTTCATAATGATTATCATAATATACACCTCCCCAAATGTGGTTCATTTAATTTTGGGTTTCATTTTTGGTGTTTAAAGGTTATAATTTGGACTTTCACAAGACCAATATCATCCAATATTATTTGAAAAAAATTGTAAAAAAAATGAACCATGAGTATATATATATATATACACACACAATATAACAAACTTGGTTTTCTTTTGAATTGCATTAAAATGAAATTTCACTAATTATTCAAAGAAGAATTTGATTTTTTAAAAAAAAATCTTCTCTAAATACTTGTTACCTTCATTTGAAAATGATCATTTGTCAAAATGTCAATTACCAAAATGTTATGGTCAAGACCCCCAAAAAAACCCATTTATGACATGAAAAGTGATCAAATTATCTAAATGGTTCACAAACATGGTTCAAATTATGTGAAATCACATGAAAAATGGATATTACCAATTCCATAAAGGCTAAAAATGACTTCAATTACTTTTGGAATATATTTGCATTCTTAAAATATAAAGTGACATGTAAATTTTTGGTACAAATATGCTCCAACCCACCATAATATAAAGAGAAAAATAAAATAAAAATCTATTATCTTGTTTGGGTTCTACCGTAATATATGCAAAAAAAAGTGAAATTCCTTCTTAATTTTGACATGGATTAGATTCAAAGATGCACCACCTTCAACATGATTACACAAAGGGGACCATTGTAATGTGGTTTCACCTTTTTTATGTACTCCTATGCATAGTGAGTAATGAAATCACATTGTCAATGTCATAAGGCGAACATCTTTTGTTTTTCTTGGAGCTAATATACATGATTCTAGGAGCAATGGGGTGTAAACGATTTCTTCCTAGATGAGTTTGCTTGCACGCATGATTTGGTCTTCTAATGTTGAAGTGTCATGTTATCATTGTCATCACCTCATGAAGGCCACACATCATTGTACAAGGTTTTATTAGTCAATAATCAGCAAATTTGTCTAACCTTTGTAGTTCATCCTTCATTCGTTCTTCCATGTATATTTCATGAATTTGAGCCATAGTAAAGCTCAACTTGTTGGATGGTGTGGTTGGGTAGTTTTTTATAGTACTTTCTAGAAAGCATTTTCCAACATTGTGCATACACTCCCAAAATCTTGTGAAGTGGTTTTATTTTTCATAATTAGAATGGCCATTGAAGATGATGTAGCCATGGAATATTATATAAACTAAATATTCCTTCAATTTAGTGTCTTTCACCTTCCACATCTCTTCAAAATTTCCTAGTTTGATTATTGTGCCCAACATTGGTGGGAAAATCCTCACTGCCAAACATATATGTAGTTGTTGAATCCCAATAGAACTCCAAAGTTCATTAAAAAACACATTTATTTGGATTGAGACTAATGGCCTTCACCTAACATTTCTTCATGCATTTCCTAAGATGCTCCATATGTTTTATCTCACTACCATATACATTGAAATGTCCAAGAAGACTTGCATAAAATCATTCAAATATTCTTTGAAGGTTTAAGTGACGACCTCCTACAAAGTGGCATGAACATTACATAGACCAAAAGGCATAACACTACATGCATGAGATTTTTGGCTCAAAGATAAATGCAATTTTTTCATCATCTTCTTCAACCATTTTCATTTGATTGTGAACAATGTATTGGCCATTCATAAATGATACATTTCATGGCCTACAAGCGAGTCAAGTACTAAATTAAAAAAAAGGATATGAAAAAGGTTCATTTTGGATTTATACATTTAGTTTTCGAAAGATCACACATATTTGAAACTTCCTATTTTTCTTAAATAAAATCATCAAAGGAGACAACCATGTTTCCCCTAACTTTTTGAACATGTAGTCTATATTCATATGATATTAATTTTCCTTAATTGGGCATGTGTTAACCATAAGCTCAATTTTGTGTTCATAAAATCTCTCTTGATATACTTTTTAGCTACTATTAACTCCGCATAAAAACATTTTAAAACTTTGAACACAATTGCTTGATTTGTCCCATTGATGTAATAAGAAATTTGCACTTACTAACATTATATTGGGTTTTTATTCACTTCCCAAGTTTAACTTTATCAATTGCTCATTGATCATGAAAGTCCAACCATGAACTTTTTCATCTTTTTTGGTAACATCAATTAATTCATTTAAAATCATCACTTTTTTAGGTTCATCATGATAAAACCATATTAAAAAGTTTAATGGTTTTTTGGGCTACAACATTCCACAATAGACATTTGCTAAGAACTTTAAATCTTCTAGGCTCATTTCACCTACTAGTCATAGCTTTGGAACACTTCATAAAGACATTCTTCATTTTTGTTAATGAAACCTTCCCAATCATAATCATCATCAAGATTACAAGGTCTCTTAGATGGGTGAATGAAAGTTCGTTTCAATGTACTCAATGTGACAATTTTGTTTTCAATGACAATTGTTAAGGTATTTTTGTAGCAATCATGATTTGAATTTTGGTTGTTTAACCTAAGATCTTCCCAATAACATGGAGTACAAGCCTCGTAGACATTCATGTGAAAGCACATTATGGGTGAGCCACTTTTCACCACTTTTCATTTTAAAAAATGATGTTTAACAAATATGATAGGTATGGAGTAAGTTGAAATCTTGATGACATCTTTTGGAAATCCTAAACATAAGAAAGAAAAAACTTCAAAATGTGCATGACAACATTTTGGAATTCAAAGTTCATTTTGAATCAAAATTCAACTTAATCCGATGGTTAGATGAAGAGGATTGTATAAAATCAATGTGCATAAAATATATAACATATATTTTTTCAACAACCATAAGGCCTCATGTTTGTGGTTCATGACACATCATTAAACCAAAGAAAAATGAAAAAATAATATAATGCCCAATTGTAAAATCTCTTCCTTTTTATTAAGGTAATGGTCTTTTTCCCAAAAGAAAGAATTTACTATGCATTTATTGCTTAAGAAGTGCAAAAAAAACATTTTTTGAATGGATTTTCAAGCAAAAATTTAAACTTTTAAATGCTCATAGATTTAGTTGATGTATATCAATATCATTCACCACAAAAAAATTCATTACAAAACTCCACCCATAATTTTAGTTTTGAAATATATTTGCAAATTTTCATACTTTGTGACATTTATTTTGACACAAATATACTTCATATGTTCAAGTTTGTAAATGTTTGTTGGATTAAAAAAAAAAAAAAAACGTTTAAGTCTAAAGCTAATGCAATATATTTGAAATGAACAAAAATAATTTAAGATGTGATGTCCACATGTACCCAAAAAATCAAATGCAAAATTTCTATTTTTGTGACAACAATTTGTGGGGGGCATAGTGTGCTTTCACCCATCCTCCATATGTAACATTACTATAGTTATTTTGTACGTACACCTTGTTAATTTAGTTTTCAAGTTGTGAGCTAACACAATATTCACCTTATTAAATAGTCAATGATTCATACCATGAAAGAAGTTGATTGATGTCTTTAAATCTTGGCTTCCTCTTTAGTACATTTGAGATGATATTTATACTAAAACCTTTGTATAATGATACATTTTGGATTTCATACTTACTCAATATACCCTTGAGCAACCAACATAACTTCATTGAAATATTCACTTTGGGTTGCACTTGTTATATATATAGTAGTAACACATTTTCATTTTCTTTTGATTGGCATACTTGTACCTCATTCTTCTTAGTTATGGGCAAATCTCCAATAGTTGCTTCAATTTAACTTTTAGCTTCAAATCCAAAATATGCTCCTTCACCTTTTCTTCATAATTGCTCCTTGCACTAACTATCTCCTATTCTAGCATCTTCATTTCCAAAAGTTCAATTAAAATCTTATCAAATTGATTGATAAGTTCATTGATAGTTTCATCATGTATTGCCGACCAATTGGACTTTCCCATTGTTTTTAGTTTAACAATAGATGGTACATCAAATTGGTTAGTTCTTTTGACTACTTGCTTGGTTGTCCATTTAGTAATCTAGCTATAGGTTTGGTTAATTGATTTTCAGATATTTTCCTTAGTGAATCATCTCTAATTTGTATATTCCATGATTCATCAATAATTTTTCCTTTTTCACATTTCATTCCTTGTCTTCTCATATGACTCACCCTTTCAAATTTTGCCTTTTCTTTTTTCATTTTTGTTTTCTACTTCTTATAGCCATACAAACTTCAATTACATATTGATTCCATTGAACCATAATAAAATATGCTCCCACCTTAGGTTTCAAATTCAACTTGGCTTCCTCTTCTAAATGTTGCTTTCACATAGGACAATGTTTGTGAACATGTCATTCCTTCTTGTAGCAAAAACATTTCATGTTGTTGCCTTGCCAAAATCCTTTTTTTTGGTTGTAACTATTTTGCAACTATATTGATTTCCTTAATCTTATTAGTAATTTTGATTTTTTTCCATCCTTGACCTCTTTGATTATTTGGCTTTGAATAAATTTCTTTGTTTTAATTTATAAATTCTAGTGCCTTTATTTACACCATATTAACTAAGACCTCAACCTTACATCAACATTTCTTTTTTGATATCTTTTTTGGACATTGGTCTATGTTGTCATCGTCATTCTTGCAAATTGGCAAAACTTCTACAACAACTTGCATTCCTTGGTGTCCATAATGCCTTTCATTATAACAATTCAAGTAATATACACCTCTTTGATAGGTGTCAACATGCACCTTGTTTTTTTTTTTTTGTTTTCTTATATCTTTCATCCTTTGAATCTTTTTCAAACTCCTCATCGTTGATTTTTCTTGTTGCTTTACTATGGCTTTTTTTAATAGGTAGTAGCTTATCTTCTATTATCCTTGTTGAATTTTGAATTTCAACAATGGTTCTTTGAGGTAAACCAAGTATTGCCATCTTCAACTTGGTATGTAGTCCTTCACAAAACATTTCTTGTGGGTAAACATCGTCTAGTTAATGAGGCATTATAGTGCATAATTGTAATAATCTATCATAGTAATCTTTGACAATTTCATATTTCTTTCATATTTTGTAAAGTAATTATTGCATGTCTTTCATTGTGTACCACATTAAACCTTGCAATAAAAGCTTGTTACACATTAGCTTATAGAATGTCATAGTGGCTTTGTTGTTTTATATTGGGGTGCAATCATACTAACATGCACCAAAAACAGTCATAACCGCTGCTTAATTTTTTGGACTTTGGATTGTAAAATAAATAAATAAATAATTATAAAATGTTATTGTGAATACATTATGTACATATAATAAAAATTTGGATTCAATCTAATGAGTGAAAAATATGTATAAGGACTTTTAACCTCTTGTAACCATTGTTTAAAAGTTGCATAAAAATAATTTCAAAATAGTTTTGACATTAAAAGCACAATTTGAAAATATTTTTTAATGACATATTTTGGGACATTTTTTAGTATACACTTTAACATGATAGTATTAAGAAAAATTTAAAATTTTTAAATTTTTTTATTGAAAGACGTATTAAAAAGATTATAAAAATATTTTAAGAATAAAGCAATGATCTAAGGGGGCACATGTGGCTCCTAATAGTGTGGTTGGACCCATTGAGCAAACCAATCTCCTCCCCTTCCTTTCAACAAGTTGGAAAAATACCAAAGCTTGCGAACATCATTATTTTTTCGATTGGTCACACCTACTTCTGTCAATTGGTGGATGTGCAACAATAATAGTAGCTCTAGTTAATAATAATGGTAACACCAGTCATATGTAACATGTGCCATTATTTAATGTCAAATTGCCATTTTAATGTACTACATGCCACAATAAACACCACATATTGTAGATTGTAATGGATGAAACAACAAAGTTTACTTCACACATGTGTCATGCATCTTAGCTTTTTGTGTGAGAATAACCACATCCTCTTGTAGTGAAAAACTTTGATTGTATTCTTGCATCTTTGAACTCTATGTTGTGATCTTCAAGTTGTGTGTGTGTTACAACTTGAATGCATTACAAAGAGAATGTTTTCTATATTTGGTTATGAAGTTGCAATGTATGTTGTGTGAATGCATTTTTTCCTACATTGTTTTTTTTTCAGGCACGACAATTTGGCTACTATGGTATAGGATCATAAATGATTGGTTTGTCCACAAATGAGGATCAACACCTTTCATTATAGCCCAAACCATGATATAACATTTTTCCCAATAGTTTCCCAACATTCCTATGTACATTAGAAACAACATATAAAGGTGAAAAGTTTGTCGTCTTTACAAACATACAAATTTCAATGTTCAATGCATTGCAGGGTTAAACTTCTTGTTTTAAATTACTACACAAGAGGTGAGCAAACCAACTGGTGGAAATAACATAACTATGACCTATATACATTTCGAGCATGAGAGAAGTACAAATTGGAACCTTATATCTAAAGAATTCCCTTGTGCTTTCAATCACAAATGAATGATTGCCATGTTGATTCAAACCAAAAGAATGCTACCTTCCACTACCTTGCTCAAGAATGAGATTTTTGAAGGTTCTGTTAAGGGGCCAATTCTCACACCAGTTAGAACTACCAGGGCATATCTCATCCCAAGTGGTATCTGTTAGTCTTCATGGTTAGAGTTGGCCTGAAACCCTAGCCAATTCTCACATTTTTTTGATATCCGTCCAACATTGCAATATACATGAAATATTGAGCAACATTCATCTTTGAAGTATTATGCAACTTTGACCCAAATGTGGTTTTCCAAACCTTCTATTTATGCCCAACCATTTATTCTTTAACCAAGTAGGTTGGTTCATCTATTGCTTGAACCCACCAAGCAAGAGCATGTGAGGGTCCAAGGAGATTGTAGTATCCTGGAAAGAGATTTTTACACTCATGTTTGAGAGTGTTATTTTACATGTTATTTTGATACGTCATAAGTTTAAAAAGTGTATAACACAATCAAACTCCAAATGACAGTAATCATGATTTCACATACTGTGATACCTTAGTAGCTTCGAAACATGTCTGTAAAATAATTAATTAATTTTGAATATTTCATTTCAACAAATAAAGTTTTCTTAAAGATTCAATATTTTGCATCTTCACAAATTTTTTTTATTTAAGATTTTTTTGGTGAAAATCTCAATATTTCTGAAAATAATATAATTAGTGTCGAAGCTGCCAAGGTAGAAGGGTGTATATATATATATGTATGTATATGTATAGCAAATAACTCTGAACAAATGAGGGTTGTAAAAAAACCATAAGAGCATCTTCACTCACACCCCCTATTATTTATTATTTGGGCATTTACCAATGTTTACCACATCCGACATTGACTATTAAGTTATTCCCTCATTCCCACCAGAAGGTGTTAAATAAGCAAAGGGTCCTTATGGCAGGCAGTACAAAAGTACCTGTCAAGGGCAGAGACGGAAGAAAAGAAGCAGGCAGTACTTTTGTACTGTCTGCAATAAGGACCCTTTTCTTATTTAAGGTCTTCATCATCCCCACCTATAAACATGAAAAATTGGCACTATAAAGTGAGGGACTACTTTTAGGATGCCCATTGGGCTAATCATCACAGACAGCCAATCGAAAGCAATCAGTCAAGGACAATCAGCTACTCTACTGGCTGAGGGTATAAGGCTGCCTAGCAAGGCTGTTGGGAGTTCAAATCCCAACTGAACCCCCCTTTACTTCATGCTGTGTGAGCCTTGAGGACAGTGAGCTACCCTGGTGGTATAGGGTTTTTTAGGCTATGGCCAGAGTTATCAATACCAATTTTTTTTGTAAAAACAGAAAAAGAAATAATCAGTCTCTTCTATTGCTCCTTTTGAAGATTGCTTTTTATCTTGTGCATATTTACAAGTCCAAACTCAGTTTCACCCTATTTGAAAGTTGTTCTTTGTTCAAAGGACTAAGTACAAGCAGTTTTACCCTTACTGGGCTTGGAGATGCTCTAAACTTGTCCTGAAGCCAAATATTCCTTTAGAGATGGGAGTTGCCCAGCTCGTTCCTTGAGCTTTTGATATGTGAAGGACCTTTAAGAGCATCTCCAACGGTGCTCGGTATGTGATCCTGAACAGTAAAATTGGACAAAGCAAATCCAAAATTTGCCGGTTTGGCTCAGGAAAATTGGTGAGCACAATTGCACAGGTTGTGGTAGCCAGGTAAAAGGGGCAGCAGGGGTGTGCACCTGTAGAAAATAGTGTAATAAATTTGCTGTATCTGATTTCTCATTGGTCTATCATAATGATTGGTCCAGGTGGTTTGCTATTAGTAGTCCCCCACATATTTGCTGTGCCAGTTTCAGTTTTATCGGTGGCTTTGCAAAAGAGTTCATAACTAAACTTGGATGTGAAAAATATTTTTGCAAGGTCACACACTGAGCACCGCTGGAGGTGCTCTAACTGGGCTCACGTTTCGCTTGTTTTACCGCATAATTCCCATTGACTTGTAGGAGTCCGATAGCCCAGTCACCAGTGGTGCCTTTGCGACTGGGAGGTTGACGAAAGCAGCGAAACTTGAGTATTTATGGGATGGACAAGAACAGGAGACAGCTAGTCTCATCAGTTTGAAGGTTGTTTCTTTCCCTCTGTCTGGTGACAGTCCACTGAACACAACTGAAACTACTGCACTGCACTGCACTGCTGAAGCTGTATTGAAAGTCGGGATGTACAAAATCTCACTGAAAAATAATGTACCTGAGAGACAGTGTCCTCTTGTATGAGAGACCAGGAGAAGAAAGAAAGAATGAATGACGCTCTGCTCTGCTCTGCTCTGCTCTCTTCTCTTCTCTTCTCTTCTCTTCTCTTCTCTTCTCTTGCCTTGCTTGTAAGCGAGAAAGGAGATTAATTTCCTGGAGACCCAAAAAAAAAAGGATTGCAGCTAAAGCTAAACTGTACTCCACCATTGACAGACAGGTCCACAGTTGAGCAGTTCCCCAGTATTTGGAACTCGCTTGGAACCTTTTGCTTATCATATCAATGATGCCAGGCCAGGCCAGGAATTTGGCGCCTTTCAGTGGCTTCAAATTTCAAAGCACTGTTTTTTAGCCCTGTCTGTGTAAGACTAGGGTTATGATATTAATGTACTAACATACAGAGGGTGTTGAATAGGCTTGTGTGTAGGTAGGTGTGCCAGACAAAATGTTTGCTACAATTGCTAGATTTGATGGTCCCAGTTTCTGTTTTTTTCTTAGTTATCTTGAGTGAACTAACAGTTAAAATGTCTACTAGGGTTTGGTAGGTTTGTGAGATTTTTAAAGGAACAATGGAAATGCTAGAAAGAGACAATTATTTTCAATGTTTTGCATAGTAAGGTTGTGTGTAAGCCTGAAGATTTTTCTTTTTTGCAGGTCTATGGTATTGCGGGATTTGGTGGTCTGAATTTGTTTTCTTACCCTATCTTGTGTGAATTTATAGTTGATGTGTAATAGCTATTTATAGATAGGGTTTTAACACATCAGTTGTTGTCCATAGCCAAAGTGGGGATTGTGCATAGAAAGATGTAGAAAAAGTGGTGATCATTCATAGGAAGATTTAGCCAAATCTGGCTATAAACTATATTTAATGGAAAAAAACTTTAATCATCTTTATATATTTTTGGCTACACATTGAAAAGGAAATTAAAAATCTGAAATTAAAACAAAAAAATCTCTCACTTCTAAGGATTGAAATCCTCCAAAATCACTTCATTTTCAAATTTTCAAAATTTAATTCTTTTTTTGACCGTATTTTGCCAATTAAAAAGAGGTTGCTTCAAAGAGTGCAAAAGCAAGCAGCTCATCAGGTTATGATTTTACCATTTATGGTAGGTTCAAACTTCAAACCAGAAACTTCCCTTAGAGGATCTTGAACTTTTCATCTAGATGTGTACAATTTTATATTGGAACATGCCCGTCCATCATATGCACACTTAGTACTCCCAATGTCATTCACATTGAGTCAAGTTTGAGCCAAATTTGTATGCCCAAATTCATCTCCAATGCCAAATCTCTTTCCTAAAGGAAAAGCCAACAGAATAAGTCTTCACTAAAACATAGACACTATGTTTGGAGCATGCAAAGGCATAAATAATTCTGACCATTCAAAATGCTTCAAATCTTGTTTGAAATGAAACCTTCAAATGAGGATGCAAATTCTCTTTCAAAAATTCACCCCAAAATCAGCATTTTTTTTTGGTAAGGGGTGAATTTTCATCACTTGGTGACCAAAAAAAAAAATCCAATGTGATTCATACAGAGGAGTTTAAAAAAAAAAAATGCACCAAAGTCACTAGATTCCATGGGAAAACAATTATAAAATCACCATATTAAGACAATAGGTTCCATCTGGTTGCCAAAATATAGCATGATTCTTTAAAGATTTTCTACTTTCCTCTCTGACCTGTAGCCGAATTTGACTAATTCCTCTTGTGGATGATCGATCACCTGTGTGGCTATATCACAAAATTGAAAAATTAAATAAAAAAATTCCCCCACTCCACCTTGTAACTGCTCCTCAAAGGTTAGAACTATGATCAAGTCTTAATGTAGTTGAATAGCAGGTTCATCTAGTCTTTGCCTAATAATTATTTCATTATTTTGGATGATCCCATTTCGATGGATAGAACATTCTGGAATATTCCGAGAGAATGCTTAATTTCCTTGGCAAATATATTCATTGAGAAAGATAACATATTTGGAAAATTATTTTAATCCCTGAAAATAACATAATTTTTGTGGAACCTGCTAATTCAACAAGGGTATTCATCTGTATTTCCCAAGCCATGCTTTATGAGGTGAGTAGAGAGAGATCCAGAAAAGCTTCAGCTAGCTGCAAGAAATGGGCACTCAAGAGAAATGGCCTTTTTCCTCATTAAAATTGAGCCTGCCTTTTCCTCACTGGCAATGGCAGTGATCTCCTTGGGGAGCTGTCAGTCACCTGGAGAAACTCAGTTTGGATGCTTTTTCAGAGTTGACTCCAAATCTCTGAACCTCTCTAACTCGATTCTTGAGGACAAATGGCCTTCTGGACAAACTGACTTAAATCACTTGTTTTTAAAAAATATGTTTTGGGTGGACATTTAAAATGTTTTTAGGGGGCTGGTTGCAGCGTTTTAAATCGGTTTCTGGAACTGCAGACTTCGAATAGAACAAAACCAAAAGAATCTTGAAAAACAAATGTGAAATGGTTCAATGCCAAAGTCTAGCTGCTTGCCCCTTGAAAAGAACCAAAGTTGAGGGAATCCCAGACTGCCATAAATAAGTAGTCAGACTGCAAATGGAGAAGCTAGTTAGAGGTTACCAGCTGAAGAGAACCAAGTTCAAGCTGGAGAGGAATCTACCAGTCTTGCTGCCATTGTAAGAAGCAAAAAACATAAAAACAAACCTTCACATCATCCAAGGAGTTTGAACTCTGAACAACTCTGCAAAAGCAAAAATCAGGTTTTGGAGGGAGCAGTTCGTTCCCTTTCATGCCCCAATTTCCATTTGAAGTTTAGAAACATAAGTTCATGTCCTCCAGGAGTTCATGTCCTTTTTTGCTCTTTTTGACTACCCTAGTACCTAGACTGGTTAAGCACTAATTAATTGCTTTTTGGAATTGCCAAAACTTCTGAAAATTATGTGACTGCTAATGCCAAAAATCTGAATGAAGCTTTCAAGCACAATAGATTCATTTATTTAGTATAATGTTGAATTTTAAATTATTATTGTTTTTACTGCTGAACATAATAACTGACCAAAAATAATTGACTTTTTAGGCACCTTGCTGCTGAAGCCAAGCTTTGGTACTACTAGGGTTACTGGTTTACAGTTTGAAGTTTAGAGGAATCCTTGGGGACGGTAGAACGTGGGGTTGCACTTCACCATTGCTTGTCGCCTGAGACATTCCCTTCCACAACAAACAACACAGTTTGGCAAGTGAGGAATGACCAAGGTTTGGCCACCTGCTATCCACAGCCCACCCGCACAAGGTTTCATAATTGGTTAATTCAGTGACAGTTATGATAGTTGAGATTTTGTATCAAGTATCAACCCTGAAGAGCCCAAGCCTTTTTTATGACTACTAGTGGGTGCCCATGACCTTCGGCCACTGTGAAGTCCCCCGGTTTCTTTTAAACTTGGTTCGCGACGGACAGTAGCTAAAAGAAAAAAAGCTTCCCCAAAATCCGTCCTGTCATCAAGCCAGATGGACATTTCATCCATCCCCTTAATTGGGACGGACAGTAGCTAAAAGAAAAAAAAGGTAGTCTTGGTCAATACAAAAAAAAAAAAATTGATTCTGGGCTGTCCAAGGCCTAAATATTTTATTTCTGGTCTTCCTTTAAATCCGTCCCGTCATCAAGCTGGACGGACATTTTATCCGTCCCCTTAATCGGGATGGACAGTAGCTAAAAGAAAAA
>Ga0116229_10000466_pt1 | contig 53293 bp, 35 predicted proteins | sample S1TSphgellanicum_3_FD_87313 | JGI IMG/M metagenome (GOLD analysis project Ga0116229, IMG submission 87313) | Host-associated microbial communities from peat moss isolated from Minnesota, USA - S1T2_Fc - Sphagnum magellanicum MG | ecosystem: Host-associated > Plants > Peat moss > Unclassified...
CGCACCATCCATCCACTGGATGCCTGAACACCAGTTTCCATCGGATCACATTAGGCCAGAGTGATTCAGCACCCACCGGCGCACCATCCATCCACTGGATGCCTGAACTTGTTGTGGATGAACCTGAACCTCTCCCGTGCCCAGCCCGCCCGTGCTGGCGCACCGTCACAGACTGACAGACAAGTGAATTTATATATATATGATGATGATGTGAAATTCAATTTGAGTACATTCAACCATCAATAGCCTAAAGGCTTATAAATGAATGTGATTACATGATCCAAAACCAGTTACGCTTTGGAACGGTCCATGAACGAACCAGTTGTCATCTAACGGAATTACGGCTCACGGGACCCGTACAATAAATATGTGCTCGACAATCCACTGGCCACGGTCGGCAGTAATAAATAAGGTAGGTCAGATATTTCCAGGAAGCTGTAAATTATGGATGGAGACCAGAGGGATGCAGGGAGCCAGGGATGAATGGAGGGATTGTGGGGGGCAGGAGAGTGTGACCCCTTAATGAGACCCGCATGGACCAGGACAGTATTCATTCATTACTGTCCTTAATGGACATTATTAAGGATTTTGTGATGTGACCAAATTGGCAATCATCCAGAAAATAATTTAGCCAAATTTGGCTGCATAGTAAATATGAAGGTAGAAAAAAAATCAGAATCCCTCTTGGCTGACCTTCTGGAAGTTATGATAAAGACCCTGGCAATTTGGAATTTTTTAAAAATTCGAAATCTGGCGACTTTGGGCCATTTTTTCCCATGAAAAATACTTTGCATAGGTCGAAATCCTATTTTTCAGGTCGAAATTTGGCGAAAATTCGCCAGTAAAAGAAACACTGGACCCACAGGAAGATTTAACTAGATTTGGCTACAACCGAAATACAAAAGCAAAAATTTTAAAAACGTAACTTCTATTTTCTTGGCTACCTACTTGAACCTTGTATAGGAATGTGGCAAATTTTCCTTATACTTTGACCGCATTATGGCTATTGAAAATCTTTAAAAGCACTTGATTTTGGCAGTTTTGATTTTTAATATACCTTTTTGGCTATATATAGCCAGGAAAAAGAAAGGCTGCCTGCTCCCTTCCTCTCAGGGTTTTTTTTTTTTTTGTCTCCAAATTTTTTATGTAGCTGAAGTGGTGATCATCCATAAGAAGATTTAGCCAGGTTTGGCGATAAGAAAATATGACAGTTAAGAAAAATCTAGCTTCTTTCTATAATTTTGGCTACCTGCTGGAAATTAGGATAGAATCTGGCGATTTTTTAAAATTAGGTTTTCTGGGAGATTTGGCAACTAAAAACGCCAAAAAATTACTAATTTCTCGCCAATTGGAAACAAAATCGCCACTGCTTCCTTCCTGCAGCGTCCCTCATCCGCTAAGGGACGCTACAGTACTCAGAGCCGCTTCCTCCTGCTTTGCTTTGCTTTCCTGCTGCAGCTCTCATGGTTCCTTCTCATTTTCCAATCTCCCCCTCCTCTCTCTCTCGCGCGCAGTCCTGTTGCAGTTGTAGTAGGCCCCGGAACTGATCTAGTTGCAGCAGTATCCCATTCCCATACAGAACTATAAAGATCAGATCTTTAGAGTAGAACAAACTGATGCAGTTGCAGTTATGACCACCACGTCTATGGAATACAACAACAAAATGTCAGCTTTTTTCATCTGAGTTTTGCAGCGTTCTTTTCTTTGAAGGTTTTTCGTGTGTGGTTGTGTGTTTTGATTTCTATTCTCACATGGGATTTACACTCACAGCTCCTCTTCTTCTCACTTTTGGGCTTTTCTTGGGTGTGTAGTCGGGAGTGAGCGAAGCAGGCAAGCAAGAATGATGGCGGGCGCATTAACGCAGTCGAGCTCAGTACTCGCAGCTGTAGTCGGAGCTGCTACATTGTGCGTACTTGTATTGTCAAAGTTTGTGGTCGCAGCTGGAGGAGCGAGTACTACATCAACAAGCTTAGTGCCTGCTGTATACATATTCGGAGACTCGACTGTGGACACTGGGAACCAGAAGTACCTCACTACCTTGATAACGTCCGACTACCCTCCTTATGGCCGTGACTTCGTTCCTCCTGGTCCTACTGGTCGCTTCTCCAATGGCAAGCTAGCTAACGACTTCGGTGGTAAGTAGTACTACGTCGCTGCTCCGGGCTGTGCAAAAATGCTGGGCGAGCCAGACTGGCATGTTTTCTTCATCCAAACTTTGTTGTACAGTGCATTGATGGAGTTGCTCTCACACTGCAATGGATCATGATATTCCTTGGAAAATGGCTATAAGTCCAGCTGCACAGAGTCCGTCCCAGTGAATTTCATAAGAACTGATTCCCGCTGCAAGGGGACTGACTGACTGGTTCTGTGTGTGTGTGGTTGGTGCAATTGTATGTTTGCAGCTGAGCGTTTGGGGCTTCCATATGCTGTGAATTACTTGGACAAAAGTGCGACTGTCCAGAACTACTTACAAGGTGTCAACTTCGCTTCCTCAGGCTCAGGCTATCTCAATATCACTGGATATATCCTTGTATGTACTCTCTACTATTGCTGCAACCATGATCACCTGATCCTGCTCCTTCCAACTAACTGTTGATGAAGAAGTTCTCATGCAACGTCACAAACTGTTTGGAATATATTTTTCCTTCTGTGGTCTTGTATGCACTGGCAAGTGATCCTCGTAACTGTTAAATATCAAGCTCTGATGCAATGTCACAAAACTGCTTTGAGTTTTGTCCTTATGTCCTTGTATGCACCAGCTAGTTATCTTGATCAGAACTGTTGAAGCTGATCTCATTGCAATCTCAGAAATTGGATTTTTTTTCTGCATTTTTCATAGCATGTGGAGTTTTGTCGGAAGTAAGAAAAAATTGCAGCAAATTCGTGTTTAAGAAGAAACTTCAGCCAATATGTAGTAAGGAAAAAAAGTTCAGACAATGTTTTGAGAATTTTCTTGCAGCTAATATTTTAAGAAAAACAATTGCTGCTAAATATTTTCTATTTGGACAGAAAATAGAAATAAGCTTGGTGATTGGGAACTGAATTTTCTGAAGGTTGGTTTGATTTAGTTTTTTTTGGGGGGGTTTTGGTTGGTGATTTTTACAGGGAGTAGAGACTGTAGATGAGCAGCTGGCTTTCTTCCGCAAGGTTAAGGAAGCTATTATTGCATCCATAGGAGTGAATGCGGCAGAAGAGCACATGCAGAAGTCATTTTTCTTGATAAGTACTGGAAGCAATGACTTCATCAACTTATACAACATTGATCCTATTATTCAAGCAATGTATACTCCTGCCCAGTATGAGGATTTACTGATTTCCGCAATATCTGGCTACATCCAAGTAAGTAGACCTGAGACTAGTTTAATCCTTTCTGTGCAAACAATTTTAGAAATATTCATCACAGCTTCAACCTTCCATAAAACAAATGAATCCATCCATACACCAACAGTCTACCAACAGTCACAATAAGACAAGCCCCGCGGCCTGCTTGCATAACCAGTGCTTGCTTCACATTTTTTTAGCAGTAAACCAAGTTAATGTTGAATATGTGTGATGTATTTTTATCAAAATGCTTAAAATATGGTAATTGTAACATGTTAATTAAATTTCTTCAAATGAATCAAACAAGAGTATAGGATACCCAAAAAATCACTTGTTAAGGATTGTAACCAACCAGCACTTTAAAGCACATTTTAGGCAGTGTAATGAGTGTAAAACAGCAGACATAACAACCAATCCCAATCTGCCCACATCATCATGTCAGTCTCTATTCAGGACACTGGAGTTGGCTACAGGTCATTATGTGGTGACTGCACCCTTCTTGATGTTGTTTGTTTTATTCAGGCATTGTATAGTTATGGGGCAAGGAAAATAGCAGTGGATTCTTTGGCACCTCTTGGATGTCTACCACAGCAAGTGGCGTTATTCAGTAAAGCAGGTGAATGTGTGGATAGTATTAATGAACCTATCATCAGTTTCAATGCGGCCACGAAAAACCTGCTTATCCAGCTCAGTTCTACACTTCCGGGATCTTACCTTATCTACTTCAATACATATGACCCGATCTATGAAGCTCGTAACAATCCTGCTGCATATGGTGAGTTTTAGTGGTCACACCTGACCCATGCGTGCAGTTTGGATTTAGCAGTTACATCTCTCCCTTGAGAGACGTAAAGACCTATATAACTCCATTTGTAGATCACTGAACAACTTGAAAATTTTATATAGAATAGAGAGCCAAATGCAATGAGCACAGTAACTTACACAAGGTCTCTCTGCAACTGAAATTATATTGCAGGGTTTCAGTATGGAAAGGAGGCTTGCTGTGGATCAGGAGCATATTCAGGGTTGTCACCTTGCACGATGCTAAATGTGTGCAATGTCTCAGATGCACATGTGTTCTGGGACTTGTTCCATCCTACGGAGAAAATGTATGGAATGCTTGCAGATGGTTATTGGTCAGGGCCACCATCACTGGCCTATCCATATAACCTCCAGCAAGTAGTGACCTTCTAAACCTTGGATGGAATTTGGGTTTTGGGGTTTAAGCCAGTCTAAAACTATTTTGCCAAAATGGGTTGGTTGGTTGATGATGGCAACATATTTTCCAAAGCTGTAATGCTGTCTAAATCATGCAGGTCTACTATAAAATTAGCATCTCAGGTACAATTGAAGATCCATGGATGCTGAAAAACATGTCCATTTTTCTTCAATTTAGTTTCATAACGGAAGGTGACAATTCATCAAGTGGATAATTTTATCCTGATTACATAACAAGAAGAAAGCAATGCAACTTTTTAATGTTTTAAGAGAGTATTAGAGAGAAGATATTGTGTATTGTATATGTATTGTAGTCAGTTTTCTATGTGTCTACAATGGATTTTGCATTTATTATATGCACAACATAGGCTAAAATTATATTCTCAAGTGGAAGATTAAATTACAGATGAAAGAGTTTTTAGATTGTAAACCATTTAATTTTCAAGCATGTAAAATCTTTTTATCATGATTTAAAGTGGAAGGTTAAGGTGCAAGTATGATGGTTGAGATTTAGCTCATTTTTGCAACTGTAAATGAACAAATGTAATATGTCTGTATGATTTAAGAGAATTTTAGATATATGAACACAAACAAGTTATACAATTTTACCATTTCCTATGCAAGTACAAAAAAAGTTCTCAAAGTTTTAGGAGTATTTTAACTGGGCTTATTAATATCTAAATTTGGCTGTTTCACATAGAATTGTGCATTCTTTGAGAAAAACACACCTTCCAATTTTGTATTTCATTCATGGTTTGGAAAGGTGAACTTGAAGTTTCTTGTCTGAATCTTATCCTAGAACTCTCACATAATACTCTTATTTATGACATGAGAAATAAGGAATGTGCCCAAAGCTTGAAAGTTTTTTGTAGCACATCATATCAAGGAATTACCTTCATTATGATGAGGCAATCTGCAACAAACAATGATTTCATTAGAAAAAATAACTATACCTATTTTATTGAAGTGCAAGAGAAGAGGCTGACAAAGGCACAAGAATCAAACCATTTATCATATATATAATAGTATGAATAATATGATCAGAATAAGGATGGGTTCAATAATTTTCCAAAAAGCAAGCAACATGAATGAAATTCAAATCCCATTCATTTAGGGATCAAAATGGCAACATAACATTTTCATTTGCCCACAATGGAATATTCCATTGGATGCCTCATTTGACACCAGTGACATAGAGCTCCACATATTTATTTTGTTGGTGTGTGACGCCCATGTGCATCACACATTCTTCACATGCTCTTCCAACATAAATATAACAATTTATATAAATATGAAAAATATTGCAAATTGTCCAATTTGCAAAAGAAAAATTGAAAGCATTCTATGTTTTGACATACAATGTATTAGGGTTGATTGCCATATAAAGTAATGCTCTATATATAAGGCATTGCACCCTTAGCCATGCACAACTTAGGTTTGTAGATTTAAAAAACATATTGTACAACATGACATATCATTGAATTAAGCATCTGCAACATTTTCTAATGATTCTTGATGTTACCACCATGAAGGCACTCTATGACTTGCATGGAACAATTTATTATATGTTCTTGCCAAAAGTTCATGCAAAATTTTCATTGCTCACTTTAAACAACATTTATCTAACAACATGCCACATTATGCAAAAACTCACATGGGGACTAAATTTTCATATTGACATAACAATTTTTTTTGTCATTTGCACACAATTGCGGTTATGTATTTTTGTTCAATTTTCAACTGTATATCTGAATGAATTGCATATGATACATTGTTGAGTATGTCTTAAGCATAACCATTAAAAAAAGATTGTCTAAGTCTTGGGTTATGAGGTAGAGGTCATAAGGTATACAACAAACACATATGGAATAAGGTGTAGGCATAGGGCATAAGGAATATGGTATAAGGTTCTCCCAAATAAGATATTCAACTTGTGAAATGAAAGGGGATGATAAATAGATGAATCAAAGATGAATTCATGTGTTTACAATTGGTGAACTATCTCACATTATTCACGAAGAATTAATGGGAAGTTTTGATGTGTGCATTGTGTTGTGAGAATGAAAGAACAAAAGATACAAATGCAAGTATTGTAAATTGTTTCATGCCATTGGTTTGAGATTCCTTTACTAAACAATGTGAACTTTGGCTACATACATAATGCAAATATTACTTGTAAAAATTGTTATCATTGCAATATTCGGATCGCAAGTAAAACCCAAAATCATGGCCACAGTGAACCAAGACCTACCGGTGCACAATGAAGGATGAATGGTAAGAGGTTAGGAAACTTTTTTTTTGTTGGGTTCCAGTTCCCTAACTAACCATGGTAGTTAGCTTAGTTGCTTTTTTTGGGTACCTACTAACAACCCACAAGTAGGTTGTTTGTAGGTAGGTAATAAAAGCAACCCTTACCTATTTATAGACCATCTAATAGTTACCTATTTTCCTACCTATTTATCTATATATGAGACCTATTTCTCAAAGAATTGGTTACCTGTGAAACCAAATATTAACTCAGTTGTGGTTCATCCCCAATTGAGTAATAATGAACATGCAGTGGGTTGTGCGCTAGTGGGTGCTGGTTCACTGTGGCCCAAAATCATCTATAAATTATAACACACTTGATTTTTTATAACCTGCATTGTGTATGGGAATGTGTTAAATATCCTCATATTCATAACCATATCACCAAATTGATATGGTAGAACATGCAAATATCTCATGGTTGTAAAAAAATTATAATTATGCATGGTAGAAGGTGGGAATATCCTCAATATTAAATATATTAGAACCTACAAAACCTTCAATTTTCTACATACTTCAAGCATGCCATAGTTTCATCCTTGTACAAGACCCAATCCTAACGACCGGTGGTAATGTAGTATGCAACAATAAATTACCACTATACTTTCCTTAAGGCATTGCCATTTCAACAAAAACTCACAAACAAGTAAAAAAAAGGGGGGGGTGGGGTTAGGGAAGGTACCTACCCTTTTTAATCCATACAAAGTGAATTGTCTACCTTGTGGATTGCCTAGAAAAACAATTTACCCTTGCTATTTCCCATCTTTAATATTCCTAAGAAAAAAAATTATCACAAACATAATTTACACACACACACATGCACACGCTTTGTAATTTCTTCACACCAAAAACCACACATGTTCATTCGATAAAACATGACCTTCAAGTACAAACCATGCTTCTAATAGAAAGAGAATGGGGAGCCAAATAATCAAATTTCTTTTAAGCCCATGGCTCCCTCCTTCCTTTTTTTTAGATAAGTGGTCACACACCTAATCAAACCCCCAAAGAACCTATTTTAGTGGCATCTAATATACCTAACCCTCTATAAAACATAGTTAGAAATGTGGCAATTTTATAAATATGGTAATTCTTCCTAAAACAATGGAAGTAATTACCTTTTTACCTCCTACCTACCACCATTGGTAGAATACATAGGCTTGTTTTAAGATTTTAGATTTAGGCAAACAAAACTAAACCCATCAATATATGTGGGTTTAATTTCGTTTGCCTAAACCTAAAATCCTACAACAAGTTAAAGGCGCCACTAGTTGAATGCTATGTGTGCTCTTGCTTAAGACTTTTAATAAGGTTTTTGGATCTCCATGGTCCTATCATTCTCCTCCTTCCTAGTCTATGTGTTGACAAGCATGTGAAAGCTTCAACATGCATAGTTGATGGTGAAATCTTGTTATTTGTGAAGGTTTATGTGATAATTTTTGTTGCTAGTCATGATATTTTTCATTGTTTTTTGTGATGTTTTTTGTTGTTTTCAACTCCTTATTAATGGTTGTTGTTTTTCTTTTGTTGTAGGTCAAACTTGAAAAAGCTCAACTGTTGGTTTCATTTTGTTCCAAGTCCAATTTAGCAAAGTTTAGTTGTTGGTTTCCAAATGTTGCAAGTTGAACTTGGCATTAAACTGAGCTCATTGGTTTTCTTTTGTTGCAAGTCAAACCCACTTGGGCCCACACCTTTTTTCTGTTGGTGGTTTTTTGTAGGTTGAACCCATTTAGGCCCACACACATGGTTTAGGAAACCTAGGTGACTATCATGGACGTCATTTTCACATGATAAATGGAGTTCATTCATATGAATGTTCATCCATGTTTCATAACTAACTCTTAGTTCATTTTTAATTAGCTCCCAATTCACTTTTAATTAACTTACAATTCATTTTTAATTAACTCCTAGTTCACATTTGGTCCATTTTTAGTCCACTTTCAGTTCACTCTCAATGAATTTCCAATCGATTCATAATTAAATTTTAATTAACTTTTAGTTAAGAAACCTCTTAAAACATTTCATTGGTTGGTGGGCAAGAGGAAACCTTTACAAAAGTTTCCTTGAACTAAGTCCATAAAGGGGTATAAATAAAGGTAGGACCCCTCATTACCTTCAAATTTTTCAACAATAGTTTGACATACGATCTTACACCATAGCCTTGTTATGTTCTTTCGTGTTTACATTTTCTTACTTCATTGCAATAAAAATATGTTTGGACGTTGGTCTTACACACAATATTTATTTTACTTTAGCCTTTGTGTTATTGTCTTGGTTCTTTTGTTTCATGTTTTAGATTTAAACTTAAACTTATCCATTTGTCATCTATCTTTGTAATTTTTTGTCCGTGACAATGGTTTAGGTTAGACACTTTAACGTAATGTAGGCACTTAAATTATTTAACATAGATTAAGGTAGATAAGATGTAATAGCAAGAATTTGATCCCTCCACTCCACATTAAGGCGCAAAGTTTTTACCATTGCACCAAGTCATTTATATGTAGTATAAAATGGAATAAGATATTAATAAACATTTTTACTAACATACTTAAATGACCTATTCAACTTACCCTAGGTTATGCAAGCCACCTAGGAATTACTTAAGGGTTAGGGGCCTATTTAAAGGTTGTTTAAACTAAATAAGGTACCTATGGGTGTACCTAAGGTTGCCTTTGTCACTTAGGGTGCATAGGGGTTGGTTAAATTACTTATTGGCTATTAAAAGATTACCTAGGCTACCTAGAGGTTGCCTAGGTTACTTAAAATCTACTTACTTGAGTTGCTTAAACTATCTAAGGTAACCAAATGTCTACCTAAGGATTACCTATGTAACTTGATTTAAAAGTTGTTAAACTACCGAAGGGCTACATAATCGTCGCTTAGGCTATGTAGGCTAACTAAAGATTATTCCTATTACTAAAGGCTTATGTAGGAGTTACTTAAAGGTTATTAAAGTACATAGGGATTACTAAAGGGTTATTTAAGCTACCTAGGGCTCATTAGTAAAAATATTGTTGTTTGTAACCATTCCTTATGTGACTATGTGCGATTAAATGTCACCTTCAACTACAAATGGTTACTTTTGTGACTATTTTTCAAATTTGAATATATTTTGGTCTTCTTTTCAACTAAGTTGCAATTATGACCTATTTCATCTTTCCAATAGGTTGATTTTTCATGATGTTTTAATATTTTTTACAACATTTTATATATGTTTAGTTGCACATGTAACCAAGATATTCACATTATAGTTACATAAGGTATGTATGTTACTTAATGCTACATGTATATTCTATTTAATAGTACATACATACATATACATATATACCTATCCATGACGCGCTCCCAAGTCCCTAATTAGCTGAAGTTGGGGCTAAGTCTCTCAAGTTGCGGAAATGTGAAGGACTCGGGGCATGCTCCTAGCTTCCAGCACTAAAAGGGGTAAGAGGGGCGTGCTGAAATCTCCGGGATTAGACTAGGAAGAGGGCCAAATTACTTAGTTATTCGGTCCTGCATCCAAAACCAACCAACACATTGGTTAGTACTCATTCGGAACACTCTTGGTGTTGGGACAAGCCACGGGCAACCTTCGACTCACTTGACTCACCACGGCCCAGACTCGAAGGTAGCCACCACCTTTCCCCATATAGTATTCTATGCATCTCACCGTCGCACTTGCATCCGAATGGCACTTTTCCCGGGATTCCCAAAGTGGAGTCCCGAAATTGTCCCAGTTTAGACTCCCGGGACTTTGGGTGTTCATAACTTCTCACTCCAACCTCCGATTGGGACGAGGTCTAAAGCAAAGTTGTAGCTCTCTTCGAGAGCTTTCCAACGGTGTGTCGCACTCCACCTGCACACACGGGGACCGGGTCTATTCCCGACTTTTAGTGGTCGGGAGTCAAACTGACAATTTGACTCCCAACCCTTCTTTCGACCATAACTCGTGTTGCAGATGTCCAAATGGCTCATACGAGCCCATTTTGGACATCTACACTTCAAGACCTTTTCAACGGTATAAAGAACACCTCAAGGCGAGGTGTTTTGACCCCTGAAATTGTGTTCTGAATTTTTTGGAGTCCCAGAGGACTCCCAAGTCCCATTTTTGAGAGTGTGAGTGGCGACCTCACACTTCCCTCAAAGTAGGGTTGCGACAATCCACCTATTAAATACCTATTGACCTACTTACTAAATACTTATATACATACCTATTAGCTACCTAATAGGCTATTTAAATAATTTAAATGTTATCTAAATAGGTATTTAGTAAGAACCTATGTTACCTAGTAGGTAGGCTATGTAATAGTATGTACTAGGGAATAGTTGTAACTAGGCTATAATTATGCAATTAAACTATAACAAAAAAATTATCCCATATTGTTTATCTTCCCTTTCAAGTTTACAAACTATATAAGTAGGTTGGTTTGGTGTAATAAACACATTCAATTTTTTCAATTGCTATGTGGGAGGAGGTAATCAAATAGGCTCCATCCAAAAGGCTAAACTTAGAATAAAATAGGTTTTGTTGTAAAAGTTTTAAACCTAAACTTAAACCTAAGTACCTACTTGCTTAAGTTAGACCTATGGCTAAGTGGCCTAGGCTTAAGCTAAGTTCCACATGGCTTATTGTAAATGGCCTAGCCTTAAACTAGGTTAAGTACCTTAAGCACCTAGCTAAACTAGGTTTAGTTTAGTTGCCATGTGACCTATCATAAGTGGACCAACCCTAAGTAACCCTAGATGATTATAGGGAAATCTTAAGTTATCACATGGCACAATTTTAGGTCACCATGTGGCACAATCTAGTTGCTTTAATCAAATAGTTGAAAAAATAAACGAATATTTTATTGGAAAAATATTTTGAAAAATTCAAATGATGCCATGTGTTGCATTTATAAACTACCACATGTGAACAGATTATTGGTGTGCATTGTAGTTACAAATGTAGTTGCAAATACAATCACATGAACTCATATTTGGATACACATATAAAATTGTCATATTCGTATTTTATGACAAAATATTTCATTTGTCACTGGCAACTAGTGTCATTGGTGACTTGTTGTTTGATGCTAGGTTGATTTTTATTCACAAATGTCACTTGGGACTAAAATCTAATTGCAAATGATGCTTTTTCTATTAGTGGGATTTCCTCCTATCACCAAATGCTTGACCCCTATAATGAAAGGGAATATTTGTGAATCTACCCTATATCACACTCTTAACCAATCCATTTGTCCTTAGATGTGGTCTTTTGTTTGCATTGGATTGTGACAAGTATAAGCCCATCACCAAACATTGACCCTACACAATGCTATAAATGATATTTTTTACCAAACATTAGAATTTGATGCAATATGATATGCCCATATGTATGTGCCATTATCCAACCTCTCAACAAAGACTTATCTTAAACAAGTGTGAAATATTACTTTCATGGCTGAAAAATTAAATTTGATGCACTAGGACATGCCCTTGGAAGAGAGCATTTGTGTGCAACTTTATGTGCACTTATCCACCCTATCACCAAACACTTTATTTAAATTAATACATACACATATTTTAAACAAATGTCAAATATTACACCCATGACCAAACACGACTACAAAGTCATTAGTTGAAAGTGTGAAAATAGTTGAACACAGATGTTTCTTGTTGGGTCTTTGGTCATAGGTCATACCATGCACATTGGTAGGTGTTTGGCCACTCTTCACTAGGCCACCCATGAATTATCCAGGTGTTTGCCCGCCAACTTATGTTTGGTGATGGGTGTGTCTGCCCTAATATATTTTACAACGCTACCACAGTAAAAACTACTGATAACCCCTTTTAACATGCACATATTACCAATGCTTCTTTTGACAACAAAGTTTTGCATCTTTTCAACTTTCCTTAAGGACATTGGACCTCCTTGTCTTAGTTCAGGGTTGAAAATTTCAGCTGTTCGCCAAGATCCAACAGTCTTTTCAACTTTCCTTGAAGGTGTTTGACCTCCCCACTTTAGTTCAGGCTTAAAAAATTTACCTTTTTCACCAAGATTCGATCTTGAGAGATTCTTTAAAGTCCAGGGTTTAGGGTTTATCTACAGCCAAGGGAGGTTACAGGAATTTCCAATGCTCCGGTTCTAACAATCTTGTTGACTGTATAGGCTTTTTTTTTTCCCCGCCCCTAGGGACAAACCTATTCCATGTACGGTGAATATTTGAGTATATTTTTTGCACTAGTACTATAACTCTTGTCTGTATTGGTACAAGGTTAAAAATTCCGCACCACCGTACACCCACCTTCCAAGACATAATTGGGAAGCAAAAGAAAGGCATAGCATCTGCATGCAGGACACAACACCATCCCTAAAGCATGACTTTCATTTCTTCCCACAGTGGGCTGGAACAGGTCAGGCAATGAGATAGATTTGCCCATATACAACTACAATTAAACTGGGGATACTAAAAATTGAGAACCCAAGAGACAAAAACTAAGCCATTTCCGACTCTTCTCATGAATGCATGAACCCAAACTGAGTTGACATCGGGTTTCAGGGTAGTAACCCATCCCCTAAAAAACAGGTTAGAGGTAGGACAATAGGTGATTGCTGCATGTATGTGGATGGTTAAGTACATATATAGTTAAGGGCTACTGAGTTGGTAGTAGGTAGGTAGGTAGTGAAAACAGCAACCTGAGCTAACCACCAGTGTGGTTAGCTTGGGTTCTGAAACCCAACTTTAAAAACAGTATTTCCTGTCGACTTGCCATAAGTCTATCCCTCATGGTGTGCTGGTGGATGTTGGTTTACTCTAGCCCCTACCGTGTGTTGGTCCAACAGGTGTAATTGATTCAGGAGTACGTGATGACTGCATTGTAGGAATGGGGCCTTAAAAGGGCTTCCATTCGGATATGATTTTCATGTGGCATAAAAAACACATGCTACAATACAATTGTCAGGCTTTAAAAATGAGCCTCATTGACTAGTGTCACTTTAATTTTGAAGAAAAAATTGGGACCTGAATAATGAGCATAAGCGGTGATCATATATATATATTTTGTTGGGGTCGTGTGTGATCATAATTTTTGATGATGTTGTTGGGCAATGGAGTTGTGTCTGTTGTTTCATGACCAGGTAACAATTTCATGTGGTATTATGCAGTACAGAAAAAAGTACCATACATTTCTTTGTGATTGGAATCAGGATTTTAAAAGTTATCGATTTCTTTGACTGATCTGCGCTTCCCAAGTCCCTTTAGAAAATGAACATGTTGCACATTAGATGTTGTTGCTGTGTACTTTTTATATGTGGAAATGGGTCACCATTTATGCAAGTGACAATCACAACATATTTTCCTTCTGACTCAATGAGGAAGAAACAACATTTGAGCTGTGCATCATACAATTGATTCTTGGACCTCATTATGAATGTGATAAGGGACTCCAGTTACAGCTGTGTAGTGTGTGTATGGTTTGAAACGCTGAAGATGAGATTCTACAAAGGTGACCTCATGGAGATAAACTCCGAAACCAAAAAATAAACAAACAAACAAACAAATAAAAATATAAAAATCATGTTCAAATTGACCTGGGTCACACCAACATTTGACAACAAAATCAAAATAATGGTCTACAACAAATGCGTGACAATCAAAGAGGTGTATAAGCTGTTTCTCACTCCTCACATCTTAAGTTCTAACTGAGGATTAGATGTTCACCAACTCATTCACGTTGTGGTGCTCATGTCAGTGTTCTGGCCTCACACTACTGCAACCTCTCTAGTTGCAGACAATCAGAGTAAAGAAATTACTTTCCAAAGAAGAGGAACTGGAGGTCATCAATGGAGTCATCCCACCCCGCCAATTGACAGCTCACTGTAACAGAAGATTATGAGGAATTGATGGTATTAACAAGGGGCCTGTCACACTGTGGCCTCGCCCATTTACATTAACAAGTATCTTAAGGCAAAAGAAGAATTATGAAAACTCAAATATTTCACCATGCAAAAATATAATCTTCAAAAAATCCTCTGAAAGAAACCAAAATCCTTGAAGATATTATAACTCTATAACTAATATCAAGTTTCAACACTAGCCAAAATATCATCTTTCAAAAATCCTCATATAAGAATAGACCTATTATTATTACCTAGGGGCCAAAATCCCTTAAGCTACTATACTCTATAATGAATGTAAACACAATATCCTTGCCTTGGTAGGCAAGGCCAGCAACAAAAAAGAAATCTGTTATGTTTGGGGTGTACTTGTGCTGGGATCATATATGAAGTGCTGGGCCTATATATCAAGTGTTGGGCAAGTGTTTGATTTTGTTAATAATCAATGGATTCCTGTTACTTTAATATTTCAGAATCAGAGAACCAGCAATTTCAATTGTTTCAGTGAAAGGAAAAAATCAGAATCAAAGAACCATGATTTCTGATTATTTCCAAACCCTAAAAAAACCAGGCAGTTTTTTTATTTATTTAGAAATTGTTGAGAACTCTGATTATATATGGGAAATTGTTTCTTTTGTATAGGGGGAGGAATGTGTTTTTTTTCTCTTAGACTTTTCTTATTTCTACAGTTCATGATTTTCTCATTTTTTGTTTGGTGTAAGTGATTTAAAGTGCTGTGGTAGCACTAAGTTAAGCTTTACAAATCATCTTTGAGTGTCAAAGGTAATAGAGTAACGTTAAAAAATGTTTGGCTCTTTGATTATCACTTTTCAATCTAATATTTTCTTTTTCAACTTTTTGACCCTTTACTTTCAAGGGACCATAAATCCAACTTCTAAAAGAAGCATTTTCTTAGGAAACTTCTAAAAAGGTATAGAACATTGGATACCCTATGCCCTTCGAATAAATTTCAAAATAAAACAGTCACTTGAGTATACTTTTTATTTTTTATTATGCATAAGGGCTGAGAACCAGAACCGGGTAGGGTCCCATTATCTTTCACTAGTATCACTTTTTAACAAAGAAAAGTCGTCAGATTATCACGATGCCTAGTTCTTAGCTTAATGAGAACCAAGGTGCCCAATTTTTAACCCAATTATGAGATCTAGTGATAACCAGCGAGATTCAGGGTGAAAATCAGCTTGAAAATCAAAACGATTCTCACCCAATTCTTGAGAACCGCCCCAACACTGGAAGGAATTCCTGAAAACCTAAACCCCAACACTGAGGGTTATCCTGAATGAGCCTGACTAAGGGCAATAGGGTTTAGGTTAAATCCAGGAAGACCCAAAAGAGTTCCTTGCTCAAACACAATGAACCTTTTAAATTTTAGGGGTCTTACAAAATGGAAAGTACCTAATACTTAAATTTAAAAACTTGAAGTTCAAGGCGTTTGTGGTGGGAGGTGCCTCAAATTTACACAGGCAAATTTAAGAAGGTCATCCTGATTCTTTCAAAGGAACCATGGGTATGAACCCTAAGAACCACCTGATAAGGGAAGAGTCTGTTGCCTGTTTCTGATAACCGCCCAACAATGGCATTACCATAAATGCTCTCATTTGTGGCCTCCTTCTTCCCTTCTATTTAATCAGTATATCCAATCATGCCCTGGGTCACTGAAGATGAACCAAGATTGCTTCCTCACAGGAGCTTGAAAATTTGACAGCTACACAACAGGCCTCTACTTGACAAGCATCCATTTTGTGGGAAAATTAGTCCGGTGTCAGCTGCTGCAGAAACATTGGTCCAAGGATGATGCTTTTTTCCTATTCCACATGTAATCAAACTATTTCATGACAGATTTGAAGACCAACCCATGCACTATTCCTCCACTAGAATTGAAGACCAGTCGCCCATGTTCTTCGTACAAAATTTTCAAAACCAGATGAAGTCACCCCCTTTGTTGGGCCCGGCCGCCACAGGAACAGGGACAGGGACTATGGCATTGGCTCCAACTTTTGGAAGTTTTACCTTATTAGAACCGGTTTCACATTAGCGGAACTGGTCTCTTTGGTGAAAGTGTTTAGACTGTTTAGATTGGAATGGATTCTTTTAGTGTTTAGGGTGTGGACACAGTAAGTACATTTTATCTATCCCCACTGTTATTTCAGTGACAAGTCGTAAATGCATCGCTTGCTTTGAGGCAGCCTGGTGCGAGTTTCCACACACAAGCAGTGGAGGCCCCGGAGCAAACCAGCACATAAACATGTCATGTTTCAGTGGTAGCCCAACGTTTGTTTGGCCGGTCAAAAACCATGAGCCATGAAACATGAGTTTAAAAACAAGAACATTGATACCTACCACCCACTGAAACATGTCAAGTTTCGGTGATGCGGCCCAACACGCGTTTCGATGCCTGAGCAGCCTGAGCCCGTGAAACATATCCCACTGAATCATGTAACATTTCAGGAGCTATGTTTCGGCCCCAACCACCCATTTCTCATGTTTCCCTAATGTGATCCCCATCCATGCCCCATGACCCATCCATGATGCTTTAGATCTTTTTTCAACTTCGCATTGTTGCCATGTATTTTCTTGTTGAACTTTGACGTTTTCATTAACACTCCCCCACTAGAGATTTAGTTAGGATTTTGATAACAAAAAGAGCTCATGGCAACACTAGGGAAGCTCTATCTTTTCACACACATTAGATCACTCATCATGCTCTTATCCACAATTTTCTTCACTTTCATTTTTTCATTCAAATCACAACAATGTTGTGCATGAATAGTATTAGGAATTAGTAGCGTGTCTTGTTTAACCCTATTGAAGCTTCTTGATGTTTGCATGTGGATATTTGTTTTATATTTTTTTGGTGATTGACACATGTTGTGTTAAAGGTTGAAAAGTTGCACACTGAATATTTGTTCACAAAGAAGATGGGTTTACTACTTTTATCGTGTTCTCATCTCCTGCGTTGTTTGTTTGGGTTTGCATTGTTTTGTTCTTTGTTGTTGTCTTCATCTTTTTTACTTGTTCATTTCCTACTTGTTGTTTGGGTTTCCGGGTTTTTTTGTTTCTATAAACATTTTTTTGTAACAATCCACTTCTAATAATTTTTTGTACATAAATTTGTTATGTTTATGGTTTTTTATCAGAAAGATTTTATAATGATTGATGAAATACAAGTGGATGTTTGAAGGAAATGTTATGGTCTATCCGATACATTGCCCCCAAACATCCAACTGCCATATGTTGACCATTATTTCAGATATGTTTTTGGTGAACGAAGCCTTGTTATCCTATTGTAGAACTCCTCCCCTAACGCTTGGATGTTCCTGGACAATTTGGGGGTTAACATCAACTTACCCTTGAACATCCAAGACCATTGGGTGACGTTTTACAACTTGGTTGCATTAATAACTATGATGTATTGATTCAAAAGTCATCTAGAACATGCTCATGCAATTGAAAAAATAATCTAATAAACATGTTTCAGAACCTTTAAAACATGTTAACAACAATGTAGTTTTCACATCTCGTTTGCCTCGAGGTTCAATCCATGTTTTCTATTTCTATACACAAGCTTCGACTATCTAGTTGAATGGTAATTTTCAAATACATTTGTTATGTTTATGGTTCTGATATACTATATTGGAAAAACTCTACAATGATTGACATAAGGCAAGTGGATGTTTGAAAAAAATGATGTGGTCTTTCCATACATGGCCTTCAAACATCCACGTACTATTTGTTGACCATTATTTCAGACATGTTTTTGTTAAACAACATCTTGTTATCTTATTGTAGTGCTCCTCCCATGGCAGTTGGGTGTTCCTGGATAATTTGAGGGTTAACTTCAAATTACCCTTGAACATCCAACTACATTGGGTGAAGTATTGCAAATTGGTTACATTAGAGACTCTATTGATTTGAAAAGTCATGTAAAACATACCCTTAGAATATGAAAAAATAATTGAATAAACATGTTTCAAAACCTCTAAAACATGGTAAAAACTTTATCAGAAACATGTCTCACAAGTTACATAACATTAAAATATTGGAAACATGAAAGAAAATATTGTAGAAACTTATACATAGTTGGAAAATGAACATGTGATAAACATGATAGAAACATGAAGAAACATATTTTTCAAAATTGTAAAAATATCAAACCCATGAAACATGACAAAAAATAGATAGAAATAGAAACATTGCTTTTTGAAACCATATCGAGATCATGCCTCTGTATAGTGGTTTTAAACCACAACCTCTTGGAACTAGTAAGTCCTCGTTATGGACCCTAGGTTTGAGAGGCATCCTACGAAACATAAATTCTGAAATTTACGATAATGCTAGGAATGCATGACACATTGTATTGTGGATCATGGATTTTGAAAATCTCCTACGAAACATGATAGAAATTTTAAAACTTAGAGATTACCGAAACCCTATTAAAAGTTCAATGATAAATAACATTAATCTTCAGCCACCATGTTTTTAAACATGACATTGTTTGTTTGCAATATTGCAAAAGCATTGTTTATAATTGATGGAATTTAATATGTTATGGACAATAGGCTTGGAAAATATCCTAGAAACATGCTTACTAAAACTAAACCTATTACTAAGAAACAACGAAACATGATAGAAACATAAAGGATGAAAGGAAAAGGAATATGCATAGGAACATGATCATTCAAAACATGAACTTCTAAGTTTAACTCGTTATGAAGTTATAAAACGGGACCTTATAGAGCTCATAATGGTTGCAACATAAATATGCCCCACACGAAAGACAAAATGTTGAAAAGACCATGTTAGGAGCATGACTTATAAAAACATAGATTAAATTATTTTTTAAAAACACACTTAGAAACATAAAGTTAAAAACATAAAGTTAAAAACATCCTGAAATGACATTACCATCCATAAAAGAAAAATATGCACATGCAAGTTGTGTTTTTTTTTTTAAAAAACTTGCTGATTGAATTGTAAAAGCATGAAGTTTTGGTTTTAGTAATAGCTAGTAAAAAACTTGTTTAGAAACATAAGTCTTCATTTGAATCTGAAACATGTTGAGTCACGAAACATTTAAATTTTAGGTCATAAAGTCTAGGTTTAGTTTCCTTTTAGATTTAATTTTTTGAGCTACATCATTATGATTGAGGAAATCGCGTAGGTGTTTTAAGCACATCCCATGACCATTGTTCAATCGTTGGAACTTCGTTGCTTGTATCAGGTGCACAAACCCATTTTGTAACTTTGTTGATATTATTTGTTGCCTTCCAGCTACTTGTGTCAAATCAACCAATAATTTTGCATGAACATATTTTTTCACTAGCATCTAAAACTAGTTTGAAGATGAGATCACAAATATTTTTCACAGGGTCTTCGGTCCTTTGTGGAACTAGACTTGTTCCTAGTGTTTATTGTGAACAAGGCGTGAGAATTGGGCAAGGATTAAACATGCCACTCAACCCACCGTTCAAAATTCCATCCAGTGAATTGTAGTAAAGTGCAATGGTTCCTTTTGCTAGATAAGGGCAAAGGAACATTGATGTACTTTAATTTGATGTTTACATATGTTTCCCCTTTGTGACTAGAAAAATTCACAATAGGCCCATTTAGATTCTGGGTTGTAGACCTTGTAATTCACATTTTCATGTTTCAAAGAGGCAACAATTACATATCCACCATTGTCCTCTGGAAAAGTCACATAGTTGTTTGGGATGTCCTTACACGAAGAACGATGTTAACAACAAATTGTTCCTACTTCATGTTTGGGACAAATCCCCAACTTTCTCAAACTCTGATACCAATAATGCAACAAAACATCTCCCAATAGCTGGTAAATGCACCAATCCACCCATCTTCCACAAAATTGTGACTTTGCAACTCTCAATATTGCTTTTAGGTTTGCATGGTAGCTTTCAATGGCAACATTAGTATCCTAGTTGATGTATGGGAGATTCCGATTCCCCATCATCCACAATTCGCATTTTGGCACCTACTCTGAAATAATATATGACCAAAATGTTTGAGCATTTAAAATCATTTCCATAAGTTTTACCAATTCCTCCTTTGCGAAATCTAAAGGAGTTCCATTGGGTTGCATTGTATCATGTATGATACACCCCATATTCTTTAAGACCTTTGCTTGAACAACCACATCTTTGATTTTAATGCACGTTCGCTTCTGCCAAGCTACATGCCAAAGGCACAAAAATATTTTTGTGTTTGGCCATTTTTTTTTACGATCAAACAAGAAACATGATACAATAATCTTTGAATCATCGCCAATTATCTCATAATATATTACATTTAGTTTGCAAAGGTCATTGTGTGCACACCACTTTAAGTCCACCCAAGTTTCAGCTTGAAATGCAGGATATACATTATGAGAAATTGTGTCCATGACAACTAGATTACCCTACAACTAAAGCTCCAAAACAACTAATATATAATTGCATTGCAACTGTCCCATGGAAATACAACATATTAATAAATAAAATGCCACATTATAAAATCAAAAAGTTATATTGTAGTTGTAAATTAATTGCAAGATATATATTTATATAATACAATGTATGCATCATATATATAATTGTAGTCAACCATGTTTGACTTTGTTGACAAGTTGCATTACAGTTGCATGTAACAACTACATCACAATTAAAATAAATTTAATTACTAATCAACGACTACTTTGCAACAAATGTACAACTTTGAATAACACATGTGATCATGTCATGTGTATACATTTCCACCACCCAATATATATGACATTTCAACTTGTTTGCAACTAGAATGCAATTGTATTTCAATTTAAAATTTGAAATTTAAAGATCTAAAATTTGGGAAGGAAACCTTTAAGCAAGTGACACATGGCAATATATCAATAGATCTGCCCCAATGCATCAATAACCTTTATGCATTTATGTTTATTGTCAAGAAATTCAAGATTATTTTTTTTTATAATCTTTCTATATTTTTTGTATTTCTTAGTCTTTTAGTGATGTAATTTTCATATCATGTGTTATAACTAAGATTTTTTTTGTTTGTTTAGTTTAAATTAAAAACCAAAAGGTTGTTATAAGTTTTAATTATTTATTTAAATAACTTGGAGACTAAAGGCTTTTGCTTTTTATTTTGGAGGTTGAAGGTTCATGTTCTTGCTCTTTGTTAGGTTGAAGACTTTTTTTTTTCCTTTTGGAGGTTGAAGGTTTTTGTTTTTGTTCTTGGAAGTTGAAGGTTCTTGTTCTTGCTTTTAGAGAGGTGAAGGCTTTTACTTTTGCTCTTGAAGGTTGAAGGTTATTGTTTTTACTCTTAGAGAGGTTGAAAGTTTTTGCTCTTATTTTTTAACGTTGAAGGTTTTTGTTGTTTCTTTTGCATGTTGAAGGTTCTTGCTCATACTTTTGGATGTTGAAAGTTCTTACTTTTATTTTTTGATGTTAAAGGTTATTATTCTTACTCTTGCATGTTCAAAGTCCTTATTTTTGGTTTTAAATGTTGAAAGTTATTGTTCTTACTCTTGGATATTGAAGGTTCTTACTTTTGTTTTTAGATGTTGAAAGTTTTTGCTCTTACTTTTAAATGTTGAAGGTTTTTACTTTTACTCTTGGATGTTGAAGGTTTGTGATTCTTGGTTTTTTTTTAATTTGCATATATTAAAGAAAAATGATGTGAAAATATATTCGGTTTTATTTAGAAGTTGATTGTACAAGTTTAGTTTAACTTATAATGATGAGAGATTTATGAAAGGTGCTTTTTAATGATAATCATGTTACATATGTCTTGTTTTATGTTTGAACATTTATGATGACTTTTGTTGTTTTTATGTTATAGGGATGAACTTTCATTATGTTTTAATCCATCAACATCAAAATTATGTATACAATGTAAAATTATTTCAAAAGTATCTAAAATTGTAATTCATTTTACTTGATTATAAGCACAATATTTGATTCTATTTGCAAGTGTATAAACTATAGTTTAGTTTATATCAATGTTTTACATACTTTGCATTTTAGTGACAAATAAGTTGCATGTTAGTGGTAGTATAGTTATAAACTAATTTTATTCAAGTTGAAGGGATTATTTAAATATTTTTGACATTACAATGTTATGATATGCTATTGATTTCATTTCAATGTGGAACAAAATATCATAACATGACATATTTCAAGCAAATAAGGTGGATTGAAAAAATTGCATGGTTCAAGCTCCATTTCAACAAAAATAGAAGAAAACATTCATTTTATGAAACATAATGTTTTAAATGACAATATTTGATTGTTGTGGGTCATCATTTTTATGATCTCACATTTTTTTTAAATAGAGAAAAATGTTTGTTATAAATAGCTTGGGCATTATATTTATATTCATAATTAAATTATCTTTTGATAGAAACTTTTTTTTTGTTTTTGTAATGTATTCTTCAACATGGAATGTAAATCTATTTCAAGTTTCAAATCCATTTCATGTTTATAAATAGTGATGTCCAATGCAATTCAACATTATCTATTATAATTAGGACAACATGATAATGGTTGTGTGAAGTTTGTATAATTGCATTATAAGTTATAATTTAGTTTTTTAGTATTACTAAAATCAATCACCATACAATTGTTTTGAAACCCAAACTTAAAGACCTAGTTGCAAATTAGTCACTAAATCTTTTATTTTAATTTCATCTTTAGTTGTAAGTTAGTTGCAAAGGATAGGAACAAAATTCATTGCTCAAATGGATGAATGAAATAATTTAAAAATATATTCATTAAACTAGTTATAAAATAGTTGTAAATAAGTTACAAAAGATAAGGATATTTGGAATCTATTTGTCAAATGGATGAATGAAATAATGAAAAAATATATTTGTTAAATTATTTCTAAAACAATTGTAGATAAGTTATAAAATATAAGAACAGAAATCATTCATCAAATTAGTTGTAAATAAGATGTAAAGGGTATTAACATATGTCATTCATAAAAAATGGATGAAAAGCCATGTTGGCATTTCATTTGTCACGTTGGAATGTGAATGAGAATCTGACATGGAGATTAATTGCAAAGAAGTTGCATATAATTGCATGTGAGTTGCACCGTATATATGATATTATATACAACATAGGGTGTTCGTTGCAACTGTTCCAACTTGTCCGTTAACATTCAAAACCGTATAAATATCATGAATTACAAGTGTCCATTGTAGCTGGAAAACCCAATTGCTAGCCCAATTGTAAAACCCTATATTTTTTCATATTGATAATCCATAGAAACATAAACCATTGAAACTCACACAAAACATAAACCACAAAAACCTAATTCGAACATTGAATCGCATTCAAAACATAAACCGTTGAAACTTAGTTACCACATAAACCCACTTGAAACATAAACCATTGAAACATAGTTCAACCATTGAAACCTACTCGAAACATAAACCACTAAAAAAACTTAAAATTAGGGACCTCACAATGAATCAATCTTCGAAACATGACATAATTTCATCTTGAAGCATATCCACATCCAAGTCATTTTGAAACATAAAAAGCTCTCCTTCTGAAACATAATTTTTAATCAAATATTGTGCACCCAGGCTATATGGACTGATAAAAGAATTAAAATGATACCTTAAACTATTGATTTCTACATTAACATCATCGAGGATGAAAGCATTTTGTTCCAATTTGGTTTCGATTCTTGCATCCATTTGGATAGGTTGTTTTGCTTACTCCAAGATGTGATTATGTACATAATCAAACAACCATTCCTTCACTTGTCAAACACCATCAATGTGTACAATGGAAATTACTATTCACATAAGTAGCTTTCAACATGTGTCAACAAATAATGATCATGTTTCATTATGTTTCAGAGGTTTGTTAGGCTTTGCAACCTAAGTTACAATGAAATAATTTACCTTGTTTTCATTTGTTCCAAAGGTTGCATCGATTATAACTGCATTCTGATGACCATATTGTTGTATCATCATTGTCTACTAAAGAGTTTGAATTTTAATTATGAATGGGATTATTAATTCCTGATAGCTCTCCACTAACTTTAGACCTAATGTCCTAATAATAAAACAAAAGGTTTGGGTTCTCTTGAGCCCACATGTGAACATTTTCGGCATCATTATCATGTTTCTTATACGTTTCCTTTGCTACTTTTTGGCTATGTCTCGTATGTCTTATTCACATAGAATGGTGTCCTTGTTTAGGTTCCCACCAATCTCTACAAGTTCCTACACATTTTTATGATGCTTTGCGATCACTTGTGAAATAGAAAGCCCCAATCGCAAATTTTCAAGTACAAAATCCTTTAAAGCTACAGAAACATGTGTGGCAAACGCAACTTTGTCCACTTGGAAGATTTTCCCATGGAAAAGACCTCCTATCACATTGATGTGCATCTTTTTGTAGTAGCATATTTTTGAAACTAAAGGGAGAAGATATAATGTTTTGATGGTAAAACCACATTGGCAGCCTTTTTTCTAGGACCTTCCATTACTTTCAATTATAATGCAAGTTTTTTATTTTCCTTTCTAGATTGCTTTACCTCTCTTATCAAGAGGCTTAATTCTGAAACCCATGTCCTCTATTAGTGCAAACAAATTATCTGTCTTATTTTCCTAGTCAAAATTGCAATTATACTTACAAATCAACAATTCAGAAAAACTCAAACTATGGTGAAATCTAATTTTGCACAAGAAAGTGGGACTAAAAAGAAACAAGTTATTCCAAAACAAAGAAAATCAATATGTGTTCAGTATTCAAAACCTGGAACATTCCAAATAATTATCCCAATGTGGATAAATCAGTTTCCTTCTTTCATTTCTTCACAGCTACCGATGTGTGAACTTACAATTTGTGTCGTTGCGTCATTCCTTTTCGTCAATAAAGTCCTCCACTTGGTTTGAAAGGATGTATGTTGTTTCCATTTTGTGCACACCAAATTTAAAATCGATAGTCCATATCAAGTCCCTGTTTGTGAAAACTTCAAGATGCAAATGTTGCCATGTGCATTGGATCCCTTGCAAACGCTATGTATTCAAATCCAAATACATCCTCAATAACAAATCCCATGTTTCTCCAGTTGGAAGCTAATGAAAGTCCATTGAAAGTGTAACTCAGAACTAAAAAGCAACAACATGAAAGCGAGAAATGAAACGCAAGTTAGCCATTACACTCCCACACTCACTCACCCCCACCCCCTATCAAATGAACTGTAAAAGTCATCATAAATGTTCATCAAATGTATTTGGAGACATGCACTCAATAGATTAAGGTTCTTATAGGTTTTGTGAAAGCTAATTTTTGGCCATCACTAGCATGAAACATAATGCACTTTGGCCTTATCGACACCTTGATGTCTAAACAAAAAAATATTTGTAACATGACCATGTGTGCTAGATATCATGAAACAAAAACCCTTGGAAGTAGGACATTGAAACATAAGTTTTCCAAAACATAAGAAATTCAACAAAACTTAATTTTCCAAAACACAAGAAATTCACTAAAACATATTAATTTCATAGAAACTTCAAAAAGTTATCGAAACATAGGGAAATCCTAACAAATTCATAACTAGTCTCAAAACCAAAACCAAAACTCCGAGATTTCCTTAAAACTAAAACAATTTTCCAATATTATTAATGTCAATACATGAAATGGTAAGTAACTTAACCATGTGTTGGGTATCAAAAAAAAAAAACCTTCGGAAGCTACACATTCAAACATATTAAATCCTCCGAAACAAAAGAAACACAAGAAATTCACCGACACATAATTTTCAAAAAATAAGAAATTCCTAGAAACATAACAAATTAGTCAAAACATAGAAAAATCATAGAGACAAAAAAATGGCTGAAACATAATAAATTCATAAGCATTCTTGAAACCAAAACTGAAACATAATAAATTCACCAGCACTCCCGAAACTAAAACCGAAACATAATAAATTCACAAGCATTGCCAAAATGAAAATTGAAATTATAACCTCAACTCTGAGATTTATAATATTATGAAACAATGCAAAATATAATATGTGCCCTTCAAAAATAACGTATGCTTTGTATTCAAACTATTTAAAATAATTTAGAATTTGAACTAACTGAACATAACAAAAAAATGTTGTCCTCGAAATTTAAGCCACTAAAGTATAGTCGTTGAAACATGTTTAATTTGCTTATCTATGGAAGCAACACTATTTGATCATCGATCAAACACAACACTTCATAATCTGTCTATCGTCAAAGATAGACATTTAATAGTTTGTTGAAAACATGAAATACAAATTTCAATAACCTAAAATAAATAAGAAATATAAGATACAATAACACTTTATTCTATAGTATGGGTTTTGAACCCAAATAATGATATTTCACACTTTTTAAAACCTATTTTACATGATATCTCCTCAATGGGGCATTTGTTGGTTTTGAGATTACTTTCTATCCCTTTTTTCTTGGGGTTACTATTTGGGATTTGTTTGGTACAATTTTACTTTTTGTGCCTTCTACAAGTGGTCGTTTCTATACACTAGTCTTGGTCTCTTCATCTCCATGTGAGTTCTTCAACATCTTTCCACTAATGTTACTTGCCCCCATATCTTGCAATACAAAGTTTATTCTCCTTTACGCTATTTCCGAAACAATAATAGTGTTGTCATTAAGATCAAATTTCCATCCAGGGCGATAAGGAGGCATGCAACTTGGGCTTGGGCAAATCAACTTTTCTTGTAATGCTTTTAGCACTTTTGCTTGAACGTGCTTCACCTGAGGTGCCTCCCAATGAGTCTACAAGAAAAAGAACAAAATAATCTCAAAAACATAAATCTAATAATGTAAAACATAGAAAAAGTAGAACCAATGGAAATGTGACACGTTAAAAGTTAAAGACATGAAACATAAAAACCTATGAAAAGATGATGGAATTTTTGGATGAATGTCTTTTGAATGGATGGAAATAATGAAACATAAAGACACAAAAACATATAGCCTTAGAAACAAAAAAAAAACCCTAAACAAGAAATGATGAACTGAAACATCCTTTTGACTTGAAAGATGGATTCAATACAAAAACAAACACTTGATACTAGAACATGGATACTAAAACATGGCCTTGATAGAAAAACATATCCAACGACCTAAAACATGGCCTAACACAAAAACATAGACTTTATATTGGAACATGACAAAAAAATAAAATTGAAATACACAATGTATTAAAAAAATATAAACACAAAAGCCACAAATCCCATTGAAACATAAAAATCCAAAGACACACATTATGTTTTAGTCCCAAAGGCTAAACCATGTGCAAGTAAAATACAATGTCGGAACAAATTTGAAATAACTATGAAAATATGATGGTAGTAAGTTTCAATATTCATTTCCACATTTGGACAATGTTCCCTATTGCCACGCTTGTCTAGGTACTAACCAAAATATTATACAACTAAGTATCCACATTCCCATGCTCCATTATGTGGGGGCAATGGGACATGTACAATTGGCCTAATGCCAATAACCACCCACTCATTATAATTGCGTGGTATGCCTTTTGTGTAAAACCACCCAAGTGCTACACACTTCACAAATTGATTCTCCTTGCAAACACTGTGATATCCAAGAATAAAATCAAAATGTAATGTGTGGTGGTGCATTAAAATGAAAAGAGACCAATGGTTGCACTCATTGTATGGAAGCACCAAAATGTCTTCCAACCCATTCGTACTACGAAGGTTTTTAACGCCCCATTGGGTAATCTTTTCTCATGTATTACCTTCATCTATATGCATAAGTTTTAATATCGACACAATCCAATTGTGTACAATATAGTAATATTTTCAAATAGCAAGTTTTTCCAACTACAACATAAACTGTAAATAAAAGTCTAGCATTATACCTCGCAATTCCCCTTACTGATATAATAATCATTACAACAAAAGGTGTCCTTGTACACCAAGTGATTTCACTGGATTAAATAATGAATTCACTAGATATAGCGAGTGGGACCTAATGGGGAAGCAATGAATTCATTGGTCTAGTGAACAGGGACTAATGAACTGCACCCACATTTTGTAATAATGAGTGCTTTGAAATCATCGTCCTTCAATCAAAGATGAATCTCCCTCTTTATATCACCATTAAATAATAACACATAGTTGCAAAATTCATCTTTAGTAGACGTTTCCACCCTATAGATAGGTGTATATGAATTAGTATTCGGGTCCTCGATATTTATTTGTTTTCATGTTTTGGTATGTATCAAAAATATTTTAAATATCCATGTATTTAAAATAAAAGATTTATGTTTTTGTCTATTTGTGTCTCTACATTTCAAGTACATAAACGATCATACCTTACCATCTTGAAAAGCTCAAGCAACTTGAAAAAAAACAAAAATCTTAGTAGGAGATGTACTCAAAATTGAAAAAAAATGGAAAAAAACATAGTTAAGTTAAGAACCTGCCATTTAACTTTCGCGAAATGAACAAGTCGCTGGTCATTTTTAGGTGTAGCCTTTAGCACAATATAAAGTTCTTCTTCTGGGGGTGTTAGTGAAACTTCACCTTTTAGAACTTGAAGAACTTTCCACAACTTCAATCCTTTTCTTCACGACTTATTTCCTTGCAACTTTAGCACCGACCTTCGTTCCCTTGGGATTTGCCATATGTTCTTTTCGTTTTTTTGTTCGAAATGTTTTTGTTGTAACATTTATATCCTTTGAAATGTTCCTAATAACTTGATCAGGTTTTTCAAAACTCGGGGTACCTTCACTAGGTCCTTGTTGAAAAATATGAAACACAACCTTCATTGGCATCATTGCATTCACTATCAGATCAATGGTCATATTCTCATCAACATATGCATTTGACCATGGTATATTCCCCTATATTATGTCCTTTGGAGGGGAGATGCCAACTTGATGGGGCTTTGATGGCATTGATGTGTGGGATCTTATTTGATTATAATGTTCATTTTCGAAACATAATCGCCATGTTGCTTTACTAAAACATAACTAAGATCATGTATTGTTGAAATTAACAGAGAAGAAGAACTGACTATTTGACTTGAGCTTTGACATCCACTTCCTAGACTAGGCCAAAGTCTATATTGACATCCGAAACATGGAAATCATTTGATGCATGAACGGTTGCAACCTCAACCTAACCTTCAACATCTTGAGGATAGTTATTTGAAACATGATCAAGGTCATTTTTGCCCAAAACATGAATCAAAATTGTGTTTGGGTCCAACTCAAAACTAATAAAAATTGACTCGCCAAATTGTTTAAATTTATCATAGTTGGTGCTAAGATCTTGAGGAGCTTTGATGGTTTCATTCACATTCGTAATTGGGTTTTTTGAAACATGGATGGCAGTCGTTTCTTGGGGAACTGTAACATGAACCTAGATATTTAAAACATGATATCCAAAACCTAGACATTTGAAACGTGAACCTTTGAAAGTTCAATATTCGAAACGTGAACATCTAAAACTTGGACCTCTGGAGTTTCAATGTCCGAAATTTGAGGTTCCATTTCTTGAACTTCCAAAACAATTTAAACTTTTGAAGCTTGAACTTCCAAGACTTTAAGTTCCAAATATTAAATTTCCAAAACCTTTGAAAGATGCAATCTCACCTATAAAACACTATTAGTGATCCTTGAAACTTGAGGTGTGACTTCCAAAAATGAAGATTTGTAGGTGAAACTTATTTTGAAGTATCCGCATCTACTAAATCCGCATTTGTTTTCATATCCTCTAGGTGATGTTCGATTTCGAATGTTTCTGTGAAGTGAGTTTTTTGGTTTTTGACCTGCTCCTTGTCAAAACTCTTTTATTCATTTCTTTCACGAACCTGGATGCCCTAGCTAGTGGCTACGAAGTCGGATGGTGCTTCCAAGGATAACATTGTTGGAGCACCTTCAATTGTTAGTTGAGCTAGGAATCACATATTTGTTCTACCACCTTATCCAAGGCAAGCACAACTTCGTGGGGGAGATTTGTTGAAACATTTGGAATTTGTGGCACACCCCAACGCATGTTTATCCATCCCATGTTTATGTCCTCATGATGTTGATGATATCTCCTTATGTCCAGAAGTGAAACTTCCCCTTGTTCCTCATTTGTCTGCTCCCAAATTTCTTGTAATAATGTAATATCCTTGTGCACCATATCCTTTATTGCCTTAATCTATACAACAAAAAATAATAATGACATCTTTGACAGATTATTTGATGGTGACATGAACCTTTGGTACACAGCCTCTATATCCTTGTCACAAATATCTTTCCGAATTTCTTGTCCCCCAAACATAAAATGACCATCGTGCTTTAAAATATAGTCAACTTTCTGCTAAACTTAATGATGTTCCCCCATCCTAATCTTCCTAATGGATGCATTGTTAGTGCCTTGGAGTGGGCAAACAAAATTAACTTCATTATGCAGCAAATGTTAGAAAAAAACTTTTACCAACCAAACTTCTCGACGAACACTCTAGAAAGGTGTTTTCTTCCACAAAAGGTTATTTGTAATTACTTTAGCCTCCTTGAAAGAATGCCACCAGGGGTGCTCAAGTCTTTATGTCATAGGTAAGCATTTGTCATTATTAACAATATGCCATAAAATATTCCAATCCCATTTTATAGCCTCAATTTTTTTTACATTGGCCAAATCAAACTCCTTGAGGCACTTAGCAACAAAGCCAAGCCTTCGTTGTCTTAATAAATCCTTGTGTTCGTTCTCCGCTTCATTGAACCATTATAGGCGTTTTTGTTACTCCAAAATTTCATGTAAGGAATTGGCCAATGATTGTGTGTCACCAACTTTTAGGAGGTCCATTATTTGGGAGATTGTGATAGCAACCTCATCTCCATGTTTAGCTTGCATTCGACCCAACAATGCAAAGTGTATTAACATACACATAGCCTACACAAGAAACATATGAAAAATGAATAAGAAATAATGATTAACCTGTTATTTAAATCAACATTCTATGTTATTTAACCAATTTCGTTGAAACATATTACAGGCATGTTTCGGGGTATTGGTGGGGTGATAGAAACATGTCGTTGCCATGTTTTAAAATACATGGAATGGCTATGTTTCGGGGACATGAAGTATCTATGATGGCACCTACTGAAAACTTAACAATGGAAAATAATAAAATAAACTTAGGAAGAATGTGAATGTGAAATAGAACCGGAATGAATATAGTGGACACGAATCTTTAACCTTAAGTGATGTTGAAACACTAATGATGGAAAATTTCAAACATGCATATGTATCTGAAACATAGGCATGGAATGAAGGCTGAAGTAAGTGATTAATGTGACTACAAATGCATATAATAAAAATCAAATGTAGTGTAATGGATCAATATGCTAAGATTAATTAAATACCACTTTGTTTCCTCGCATGACCTTTTCGAATGCGTAATAGGAAACAATGTTGAAGTTTGGATCCCAAACAAAAATACCTACACTCTCTGCAAATTCTTCTTGATTTTGCACTTTCCAGTTCTAATCAAGAAGATTGCATTACAATAGATACCAAATGCCAAGTGTTTCTATGGTTTTCCCAACAAACATTGGTTTTTGTTTTGAAAGTTTTCGAAACACTATATTAACCTTTCACAAGGCCTTGGTTTCACAAAGCACGTTGTCAAGCTCTAATTTTTTCTTCTTGTCCCCATTGTCTCCTTCTGGTTTTTTGGGAGTTGGTTTTGGGGCATGTAACTCCTTTGGATTGGTATCCAAATTTCATGATGGCAAGGTTCTATCTGAAACATCCATTGGTTTCAACTCTTCATTCTTCATATTGTGATTTGAATTTAGAAACCCTGAAAGGTAAATGCATTCAAAGATGAGACATACTAGACCACAAAAGCATGTTAATCAAAACCTGACGAAATACGGCTATCATAAATCGCCAATTTTTTCTCTAGGTTTATCAATTGTGAAAGTCGAAACATGATCACGTCCATGAACAAGGGATGAAATTTTCATAGACATGTTTCAAAACATGGTAATTGTTGAATAATTATGTAATTTCCACCAAAACAGAAACTTACCTATTGATCTCGTAATTTGTTTTTTTGGAATTGATAAAATGTTGAAACATGGAATGATAGACTATTGAAACATGATTGAAACATGGAATTGATATAATGTTGAAACATGATTAAAACATGATTTTTTGTTGGAAAGATCTAAAACTTTTGGAATTTTGGGGATAGAAAGATGTATATTGAAATAGGTTCCACATGAACTAATATGGGCTACTTTTCAATTAAACACTAGAAATTAGATTAATACTTTGTGAATGCTTTATAATTGCTAATTGAATCTTGTCAAAACTTAATGAAACATCACAATGTTGCAGATTCAAATAGAAAAAGGTGTGATCTAATACCACTGTGTTGCAATTTTTCTTGAGTGATAGGTTTTAGTGAAACAATGCACTTGAGAATCCTTTCTGGTTTTGAAACTTGTTTGACTACTTGGCCTCCATGTTTCGTGAGGCATTTCTTATAGATAACAACAAAATATTCTTGAACTTCATTGCAAATCTTCAAGGGTAGGGTTTCCTCCTTCTTGCGCTTGTGTTCAAACTTTTATATTGGTTGTAAAATTAATGTAGTTAAAGGGCGAATGCTCTGTGGTTTCAATAATGCATTTTCTTTCACCCTATATTCCAAATGTTTCCACCCTTTGCAAGATACACACCCTCCATTGCATTTTTTAATGGTAGGTACAACTTCAATTTGAGAGGATTCCCTTCGAAATCCACAACATTGTCACACCCCTTCTTTTGGTGTTCATTAATCTTCATATTTGAATTATTTTTCTAGTGACAATAGATATAAATAAACTCCTTCCTGTCCTCTTGACAATGATTGTGGCATTCCTTAAGTAATTGTAGCCACTCCTTGCAGGTGTAGGTTTCCATGAAAATTATTTTGTCCATTTTCACATTTTCTACTATCATGTCCATTGTTTCACTCTCCATGTTTCCTCTCTTCTATTAGGACTAATTCTTCTTATGTGTTAAGAACAATGGAAGACTTGGATCGCTTGACGCTTGAGTTGGAGGAAGAAAGAAAGCTCACAATTGTAAGAAAACCAAGAAATTTTATAATGAAACAAAACTTTAATTGAACTGAAACTTGGGTGCGTCTGTTCGTTCATTATGATGATTGACATGCGACATTTTTCGATTGTAATCAATTCCTATTTAAACTTTAAAACCTATTCCATTACTTTCATTAATTGTCCTAACAAAGTAGTCTGGTGAAAGTTAAATGAAATGTGGGAAAATTGAAAAAGGTCTAAAGTGTCATGGATGAGGATCGCTTGGGGGAACATGGAAAATGGTTCGATGGGGCCAAAACATAGTTCCCAAAACGTTACATGTTTTGGTGGGATATGTTTCATGGGCTCAAATTGTCCAAGCATCGAAATGCGCGTTGGGCCATGCCATTGAAATTTGACATGTTTTAGTGGGTGGTAGGTTTCGAGGTTCTTGTTTTTGTGGCTCATGTTTCATGGCTCATAATTTTTGACCGGCCAAAACAAGCGTTGGGCCACCACCAAAACATGACATGTTTTCGTGTTAATTTGATTTAGGGCCCTTGCTACCCATGCATGGAGATCCACGCCAGGCCACCTCGAAGTGAGTGACGCATGTATGACTTGTCACTAAAATAACATCGGGGTCTTATCTATTGGTAAGGCCAACGTGTTTGTGATGCCTTGTTGGGCATTGAAGTTAAAGAGGCCCAAAAAAAGTAAAAAATGATTTTTATTTTATTTTATTGAACTTCAATTGTTCAATTTGTAGTCCACTAGAACACTGGACCATCTATTGAAAACCATGTTATATTAAACCCTATTCACATTATGTAGCTAGGAAGAAACAACATGTTGAATGCTAGCAGAGCTTGTGTGAATTAGGCCCATCCATACCCCCTATTTGGGCCTCTACCAATTGTTGTCACATTTAACATAAAATGTTAATTGTTTCCCCAACCACACATGTGAACATGAAAATCTTGGATAATATAAAGTACGAAATTGTTTAAATGTTACCACCTGGGTCAATTAAAAACAGTCATACCCTTTTACTAAGCCTTGTGGAGTTCACAACATCATGTTCATATTATACCGGTTCAAATTAATCTTCACATTATTTGAAGGTTGTATTTCATCCAAAGCATCCTATACAAGACATTGCATTGTTGCCAATGTATATGTTCTATGAGCAATTCCACACCTACTTTCTAGTTGAACATCTAGTAGGTTAAACACATTCAACATGGTGTACAATTGTTTCCTCATCCCTAAACATGGAAATTAAAACAAGATAATATGAGATAGACTCCACCCATAGTGGTAAGAACTCATGTACCCACAATTTCAAATGAAATATTGCAATCAAATTGAGTGAAATTGTCATTTTGTCACTAAGTTTGCTCAAGGTAGTAAAACCTGTAAACATTGTACTAATAAGGAAATGATTGGTTTTGATTGGCCAATGATAATGACTAGCCTAGGCGGTGAAGCTTAAATGGTCTCTTAGGTTAGATTATATAGTTTTGCACTAAAATGGATGGGAACAAAAAATAATTAAGATTGAATCTTGGATGCAGTGAATGTTGATATAGAAAGAAACATTGGAATGTTTTAAGGTGAGATAGTATTTACATTCAACCACTTGAGCCACTAAATATAGCTAGTCAATCAAGAGGAATAATTTACTATGCACTAGATCCTTTGTAAATTTACTAGTTCAAATATGAATGACATTAACAAGAACATATTTTGGATGAAGTATAGTATTTATGTCATCCAAAATATGTTATTGTTAATGGGTAAGTTTTCTAATCTATTTAGTCTAAAGAACTTCGTAATAACTTATTTAGTTACTAGTTGTAGGTGTGGACTTACCATCCCCTAACTACTATATAGGAACTAAAGTTTTTAAGTTAGTCCTTTGACAATAGGGTGGTTGGCAAATGGTTAGCCATTATTTAGAAACTTGTGAAGGAGATTTGAATGAACTCCTTAGTTTCTAGGAGAGGGTGAGGTGCTCTTGTAGTTTATGGGTGGTGAGAAACATGGTTTTTTTTTCCCAAATATGTAATGTAGCAAGGTGGCAAGAATCCCAAGTCAAATTGTGACATAAATGACAAAAAATTAATGATTTTTCCATTAAATTGTTGCCCACATGTAGTTGTGTGGTGACAATCTCTCTTAAAAACTTTAAAATTGTCTCAATTTGGTGATTTTCTTTTAGAAAATAGGCCATTTTTGCCAAATTTTGAAGGCATTGTCACCTTTTGGTTATTTTTCCGCAAAAAAACTCACAAGTGGGAAACCTTGTGGAGGGGTTTCTAATTCTTTTTTGTTGAATTCCTGGACTTGAAGACAGTTGTTATAAGAGAGATTACGAAGGTTTTGTGATTGAAATACAAAAGAAAAATATTCCAAGGAAAGTCATTGTGTATTTTTCTTTTGGATTTGCTTTTGTTTTTTTTATGTTTGTAAATAAATGTAGGTCATTCTTCTTTGATGTAGAAGATTATTTTTTTTAGTTTTTATTTTTCTATTCTTTTTCTTAATAGATAGTCATTGGATGGTGAAAACACACTACGATGACATTATATGGAAATCACATTAGCAGTTTTTGATATATATTTTAAATATAAATAAATAAATATCTTTTGTTCAATATTTTAAAAAGGATTCACTTATCTAAAGTTAACACAATTTTCTTTTCAAAAATACAAAAAACACTTCAAAATTGTGGATATTCAAATGAGTGATGGACTTTTTCTATTTTTGCAACAATGTTTGTCACCCTTGCAAAATTCAAGAACATGAACTTTTATCTTACAATGTATTAATCTTATGTATTTGAAATTTAAAAATATTGGATGATTAATGTTTAAGAAACTAAAGATGCACTAAATGAATGGAATATGATTTTAATTCAATGTGTTATGGACTTTTGAAGGTTTGAAAAATCCTTTTAGACATAAAAAAATGTTACTTTCCTAAATTATCTTTTAGGATTATCTTTTAGGTTCATTTTAACATCATGACATTAAATTGGAAATCCAAAAATATGTGATTTTAATGACATATAAATATTTATTTCAAATCAATTTCTAAATACACTACAATATGGACTTTGAAGGGAACATTCCACTACTATAGATGAAACACCCTAGTGTGCTTTCACCTTGGATGATAATTGCAACAAAATGGAAAACAACCATAGTGGAAAACATCAGTTCTAGATGGTGAAGGCAATATGTCCTTCTTGTAACAACCTACATCATAGTTGAAAATTGAGCAAGAAAGTAGCCTTTTTTTTTTCACAACATTGAATTTTGGGTTGGTTTTGTTTTCAAGGTTTTGTTTTCTTTCCCTCAAGGTAGGATTGCCTAGTGGAAGGTAGTCCCAAGGTACTTTTTTTTAACATACACCCGACAACTTTCACATGGTGTGGATTTGGGATTGTTGGGTTCATAAATATGCATTTGGCAATTGTATCACATATATTATTCCAAAACGTTGGTTGGGAACATTTTGAATTGCTTGGTTTTGCATTGTGGGGGTGTGAAGTGATAGTTTTTTTTTTTCATATGGGAAATAATTTGAGTTTTGGTCATTTTGCAAATGGTAGGTGGTGATGGAAAGCTTCTTACTATTACTAGTAGGGTGTCAACAAGGTAAAGTAAAGAAAAAAAGTAGTTCACCCAAAGTCTAATTAAAAATTGGAACAATTTTTGATATGGACAAAAAAAATAGATTCAAAATATTTTGAAGTGGAAATATAAAAGCATAGCGCCCTACATTTTGTTTATGAGAGTTAGATACAAAGTTTGAACAACTTTGGTATCATAAAAATAGGTTGAAAATACGTTTGAAACTAACTAGGTCAAAATGGTGTTCAAACCTACTTCATATTAAAAATTTGATATATTATGATCATAACATTCATCATTTGATAATACATAAGTATTTTTTAAGGTTCCACTTAGTTGGATTTTTTAAAAAATCAATATCTCATCTACATGTAGCCCATTTTGTAAGATTGGACATTTTGTGCAAGTAGATTTTTTCTTAAAATGCTAGTTAATTCTACTTTCAAGATGGGGTTTTCCAACATTTTAAACACAAAATGAAAGATTATCATCATGTTAATTATTGTACCCAAAAAAAAAAACTTTCAATATTTAAATTTTTTTCATCGTTACATGTAATTTTTTTCAACAAGGAGTAGTGAGCTATTTACTTTACCTTGCTTGCACCTAGTAGTGGTTTATGTACAAAATTGTGGAAAGTTGTGAGGTGTACTTGAAAATGGGGGTTTAAGTTCTTGAAGATCTAAGGTTTGGAAAGAGAAAATGTAGTTGTAGGATTGTCCAAGAGAAATAGAAAAAAATTCAAGGACTCTAGCCCAATTAAAACTTCGAGCATTTACATAACCCAACATTTCATATTTTCTCTATATAGAGAAAACAAATGGGAAACACTACTAATTAGTAAGGGGAGGAATATTTTAATTAAAATTGACCCCTATAATAGTATCATGATTAATATAATGACACAAGGGTAAAATAATATTTATACTAGATTTTAGAGGAAGACTAGGGGGGGTGTGAATGCAAGTAACTTTGACAAAATAATAGAAAACATGTAGTCAACTATGACGATAACCATAGGTGCACCTAACCCTAATAACAACATGGAAGGATCCCTAGAGAATCAAATACAATCCCCAATTGAAGGAGAATGGATTTCATGGTGTTTTTCTTTGAGGAGGACCTACTACTAGGCTACTTTCAAAGGCAATCATCGTAGATGGTTACATTACCAAATGGGTGGAGGCTAAGGTTTTGAGAACAAACATGACAATAGTTATCATTAATTTTTTCTATGATGACATTTTGAACATGTTCAAATACCTTTTCACATTGACCATAAACTAAAAAATGCATTTTATTAATGACACCATTCAATTTTTGAGTTGCAAAGGACATTTGCAACTCGCTATATTTATACGTCGTGAGTGCTAACAAACAAGTTGCATGAATTGCAAAGTTGCAACTCATCATATATACGGTGCAATTCATTGCAACTCAATTGCAACTTAGTCAAAATAACTCATTTTCAACTACTATGCAACTCCATTATAACTACACCCATGATGTCATATTGATGTTATTAATTGTCATCCATATATTAAAATTTAACACATGGCATTATAAAAAATTGACATTTTTTTTGAAATAATGATATACATTTTCCATTATTATTATTATTATTAATGGTCTAAGATTGTGACATAGGGAAAAATAAAAATTTCCACGTGGCACATTAATTGTATTTTGGAAAAATTAAAAAATGAAAAAATTTATTTTAGTAGCTAGGTACATTGTACATAACCATAGGTAGGTAGGTTGGTAGGTCTTAAGACCTAGATACTTACATATTTATTTAAGACCTCACTCATTACCTACCTACCTACATAGGTAGGTAGAAAAGTAAGACCTACTTACTTACCTAGGTAGGTAAATAGGTAGGAAAGCACAAGATTAAGTGTGCACTAAAGAATAACCATGAAATTTTAATCTTATGTTTTGCTTTTAAGTTAAGTTTTTTTAAGCTCATCCCAAAATGGCACATGTATTTTAATGTGAAAACATAAGAAAAAAAACCTTCTTAATATAATTTGTAACATGGGATTCGAAGACAAAACATATGGGTTAAATTTTTTAGTTATTCATTAGTTGCAATTGAGTTAAACAATAACATTTAAATGTTCAAAGTAGGTTAGATCCAAGGGGAGAGCTCCATTTTTTTGTGTTTAAATACAACTTGAACCCCATTTATTGGCTCATGGTGCACTAAAAATTGTCAAAAATGAAATATAATTGAAAAAATTATGGCCCTTCAAAATAAAGGGGGTTTATAACTAAAAAAAACAAACCATTAAATGCTACAAAGGCCAGTTCCCAAACACCCACAAAATTCTTTGTATGTTACTTTGTTGATGTTAGAATTCAAATATGATTTGTAAAACTTCAAGTGTGTTCCTACAACACTTTAAATCATTCAAAATGAATAAAAAATAAAAAAGTTACGAGGTTTCAAAGTAGGAGGGGTCCAAAAAAAATAAATATATGTTTTGTAAGTTGGAAAATTTATTTATTTTATTATTTTTTCATTACTCATTTTCCTTTGCACTTCAAAGATGATTTCTAAAACTTGAAGTAACATTCCCATAACATTTTAAATCACTCAAAATGAAGCACATATGATGAAGATATAAATAATTGATAAATATGTTTCCTTATTAAGTTATAAATAATTGTATTATAATCATAACATAGTTGAATAGTAGTATTTTAGTAGTCATGCAATAGTGGCCACACTAATTGTATCAATAGGAATCATAATTGAAAATTAGTTGCAAATGTATCCCATAATGGGTGGTGGAGATATGGACATGTGGCATGATTGCAGGTATGTACATTGTACATTAGTTAGAACATAGTTGTTGCTTTAGTGACATATTTACAATAGTTATAAAATAGTCAAGTCACATGCAATTACAATGCAACTCTTAAAAAAGTCAAACATGGTTGACTACATATGTTTATAAATTATTATATAGAAGACCCATTTCAGCTCACTTGCAACTATTATACAACTAATTGATTTTTTGATGTGACAATTTATTTATTAATACAATGCATTTTTAAAGGGATAGTTGCATAATATTTATATATGAGTTTTTTTTGAGTTTTAGTTGCAAGGTAATGTGGTTTCGGCAGATGCGATTTCTCATAATGATTACTTATTTAGTGAACCATTTTTGGTTTCAACATACTAATTTTACAACATATTACCTTAAATGTAATTGAATCCACCAATAAGGTGTTTAGAACCTTGTTAACCAATTGGTCAATGATAAATAAAATGATTGCAATATAAACATCTAAGCATGGTTTTGTACACCTCTCATTCAACCTACAAGGTCACCACATGTTCCACGCATTATTTCAATCAATATATAAACTTAATCCACTCATTCAACATATATATCATCTTTACTATCACATCAAATAATATTATTGTCAATGATTCCATAAAAGTGTTATTAAATGTATTTCATAAGTAGAAAAATTAGATGAAAGTAGACAAGAAATGGTTAAGATCATTGGAATGCAATGATGGAATAGTGTTTTGTGGTCACAAAACCACTACCATCCAAAATCTTTCAAGCTTGGGGACTATGCTTTATGGTTTAAGGTCGAAGAAAGTTTAAATGACAATGGTTTGGCCCCTACTATGTACATTATTTGGTCCCAAAAAACACTAATGCGAATTTGGGATTGATAGGTTTACGAATATATAGTTTTTCAAAGCATTGACAAGCCAATGATGTTCTATATGTGATTCTACAAAAATATTTCTCACATCCAAATTTAGTTATTTTATTTTTTCCAACCCCACTTATAAAACTAAAACTTGGAAGTTACAAATAGGTGGAAATTATTAATATCAACCCACCTGGACTAATCAAATTATCAACCAATCAATGATAAATGTCAACCTTTGTTGTACATTTTACCATCCTTAGCATTTTGTTCAAAAACGTTGGGCCAAAACCATTTTGTTGAGCCAAAGCAACGTGATTTTACTTTGCTTTATTCAATTTTTTTTTGCAGAACCACATATTAAGCATTGGTGGAACTATTATGAACATTCCATGTCATCATGCGGACCAAATGACAAGCTTTTTTTTGTTGAAAGGTTGGTGTGCATGTCAACTTTATATGTCAAATTTCTCTAAAAACATTAATTTATTTGACATATTTGAAGATTGGGTTCCAATTAGTCTAATCTTGTTGTGAAATGTGATTTTAGCTAAAAATTCGTTGCATGTGGAGATAATGGGCCTTCCTCAACCACAATGGGAACAAAAGTTTTAATTCCATATGTTTTGTTCTATTTGGGCATTGGGTCCTCTCCAATAAGTAAATCTAAAAGGGTGTTCATTATTTTAAAGATGGTTGAATAACACTATAGAACCATACAATTTATTAAAAAAATGTCTCATATATTTCTTTGGATGTTTAATATAAATATGCAAGATCAAAGTCCTAGAAAGAAAAAGTATGGGCCAATATGACTTGGTTAACATGCATATGAACATCATTGATAATTTGAAAAGTTAGACCATCTCCAATGATGGGCGTGTAAACAAGCACTAGATGAGTAATATAAATATTCATATGTTGACCTTGTATTTTGGTTGGAGTATGAAGGGTCTTGAACCCAATAATTACTACATTTTAATTTGTTCATTGTCTCCAACAAGATGGAATCCAATGTCATTATTATTATTTGGTGGAAACTTGCACACATATTAACTTGGTTTCTTTGTGGAGTATCCACAAAAGGCATGAAGACTTGTGCACACAAAAGGTGATTTGGATTTTTTATGGAGCTTTGGACATAGGTTGTCAAAATGGCCTAACCGTGGAGACAATGATTGCTTTCACATTTGCAAAAATACATGGACAAGGAAGACAATTAAAAACTAATCTTACAAACGTTATGAAGATGATTGCATTTGACACCAGACACAATGAATCTTCACTAGAAACACCTTTGGGGTGATTTGATTTATAAAGCTCTAATGTCATTTGCATTGTATCTTCATTAAAAATCTCACTTTTGTTAAAGGTGACAACTTGATAGTTACTACAAAATTTTGCCACATCATGTTTGATCAAACCCTACTTTGTCTCTAAGCTTTTAACAAGGCACTTTTTGCAATTTGCAATTAATTTTTGTTATAATGTTGCTTAATTCATTCCCAAAATGCTTGATTCTTCTACCCATTCCTTGTGATAGCTACAACATGTGAACTTGCACAATTGCTTATCCTCTTCCATAACATTTTTTTTTCCTTTTCACATTTTCACAGTTGTTATACTAATATTAGGTTCTTCCATTGCCATGCTTGTAAGTGCGTTAAAAATGAAATAAAAGGGTAGATTAAGATGGTTAATTTTGGTTGAAAATATTTACAAATTGATTTCCAAATGTTGATATTGGTGTGAGGCATTCTTGCACGCCTTCAACATGAAGATATGCACTCACAAAACCCGCTTGGAAGTGGAACTATTATGTAGTTGTAGTCTAACAAGTAAGGTGCTTCAATGTAATGCAATGAAGTTCACTAAGAATTTAATGCGTTGTGTTCACTTGGAAGATACAAAGACATTGTGAGAGAATTGTAATTCATCATGATGGAATGTGTAGGGGTATTATGTTGATGTTCATTCAATGTCACGCTTGATGGTTGAACCCCTTTTGTTCCATTCGTCATAACATCTACATACAACCTCTTAATCTAACATGCATTGGATTTTTGAAAAGTTAATTTAAAAAGGAGCCATGTTATAAAATCTTATAAGTTTTTTTTTTTTTTTTGATCAAGAGTTAAGCCTTGGGACTAAAAATCACTTTGCTTAGATTCAGGAAAAAAAGACAATTTCAACCCCCTATACTTCTGGCAAGTGTAGTTCCCATACAACAAACTCAATGATGTTGAAATTTGGAGAGAACCTTTTACACCTCCTAAACAAGAATTGTTTTAAGTTTGACACAAATCCAATGGTGGATTTGGGAGGAACAACTATTTGAAACAAATATTCAAAGGTTCTGTCATGGAAATCCTTCCATGAACTCCATTACAAACACCCTCTATTCCCAGCAAGTGTAGCTCCCTTACAGTCAAACCGATGATGATGAAATTTGAAGAGAACCTTCTACACCTCCTAAATAAGAACTATTTTAAGTTTGACACAAATCCAACAGTGGATTTGGGAGGAACAACTATTTGAAATAAAACTCTAGAGGTTTTGTCATGGAAATCCTTCCATGTTTATTTCTTACACACATTTTTTTCATGAACAACACCTTTCCACACATAAGAACTAATTTTTTCCTCACACATTCATTCTTTCTTTTCCCCTTCCTTCAACACAAAATATTCTTCTTTCCCTTAGTAAGCCTCCATGACCTTTCCTTGAACTTGTTCCCTTTGCCCAATGGAAGCTTCGAAATCCTTCCTTCCAATCAATGACCTTCTCATCCTTCAAGAGCCAATGAGAATTGAGAATGATTTGCCCTCCAATTGATTTTAGGATGAGAATTCTTGGGCCCAATAAGACACAAAAAATATTCCATCCTCCAATCAAATAGGATGACAATCTTCATGACTAATGGGATTGGAGGACTCATCCTTCCCCTTATCTTGGATATCTCGATGAGATTCTTTAGCTTAATCTTTATCCTTTATGTCCGTTGACCCTCACATCGTACTTCTTCATCATAATTATTTCAAGTAACTAACTATTGGGACAATTTATCAGTAGTAACAAGTAAACATCTTTGAGTCCTTACTTGACTAAATCAATTCAACGGTTGAAGTAACATCCCCGCGTACCATTTACTTTTTTTATATCCCCTATTTTTATTTTTTTTCCATGCACTAATTAACTATGTAATACGTAGTAAATTAGAATTAAAATTTGCATCACAAAAGCCCCCACATACTTTTAAAGCCACTGTTGAAATTAAGGTTCAATGAATTCATTAGATTTCGGATGTTCAAATTTTCATGAGGTTTCACCATCACTCCCACACTTTATGCCTACCCTAATTTGTTAAATAAAAAAGCCTCGACCCCTTCTGAACATAAGTACCACATTATTTTTGCTACCCTTTTGGTTTTTGTTGATGCATGTGAGAATTTAATCATGGCGGATGATGTCGCTACGCCTTCGAATCCTCCAGTTTCACTAGTAGAAAAGGAAGAGCTTGAAGAAGCACTGCTCGACGTGAATGTTTCTCAACGGTCACACAAAGAAGAACCGTTCAAAAGAGTGGTGCGCACTCAAGTCGATCGTTGGGCATGGGATCGTTGATTGTCTCCTAACCCACATGCTTTAACAATTTATTTAGAATTTGTTCTTGTTTGTGGAGCCGCACCATAAAATTTTAAAGAGTGTCAATGTGAAGACGATGATGTTCGTCTTCATTGTCGAACTTGGGTTCCCGGTGATGGCCATTATTGTTAGCTGCGAAGCCCAATCAAACCCCTTTCTATGGAGCATTGAGCCGAATACCTAGTTCGCACCATTCGTCGCATTATGAAGTTTTTGCAATTGTGATCTATACCCATAAAGTTGTTTACTAAGTTGTAATTCACTAGAGGCCATTTAGGTGGAAATGTTAATACTTAAATTTAATTTTGATTCTATTTAACAATCTGATAGAAGTGAAAACTAAATAAAGATGTATTAAGATTACATCCTAAAAATCTTTCAAGTACATCATTTGTGCCTGAAGATTATTCTACATACTAACTTAATATTGTCATGGCGAAATGTTATTGTTAATTATGGGCTTGTATTCCCAATATATTAATAAATCACATCTAATTCTACATCCCCTTCCCTCTTTTTACAACATAAAAGGGTAATGCACTTTAAAAAGTTTACTAGGTCCTAAAATTAACTAAGCCTTGCATCAATTTAAATAAAAGAGTCTTCTACGCTGAAATATCCAAAAATTAATTCAAATCATTAATACTAAGGAAAACTATGGAACTAAAGCTTAACAATTTGTGGTATTATAATCCATGACTCACAATTGACCACCAAACTATGAAGTTCAACTTGAGTTTTCACAATGTTGTAGTTTATTTGTAGTCTCGTCTACCTGTTGGGATGTGCATTTATTGTGTTGTACCTTGACAACGTTACAATACTTTTGTAGAATCATACACAATCTTTCATTTCAGATGTTCTTATGAGGAAACTATAAATTGTCCACCAAAACCTTTTGAGAAAATTTCCCAATGTATTTGAAAAGTACCTTATATCTATCAATGTCTCTCCTAAGGAAGGAAAGAAGGATATTACACCTATTTTGAAGAGTGGGCAAGGTCTTACATCTATTTATAGGAAGTAGGTGTATGATGTTTCCCACTTCTAAGGACTAGGTGTAAGAACTCTTTGCCCTTCAATGCCTAGTGACCTATGTATGTTCAGATTCATGAAAACCTTTGCCTTGTGCATTACAATGGGTAAAGCCCATGATTGGAGACATTGCCAAAACAAGGGGCCTAGGAGGAGGTGGTACCTTGGGGATCGACCGTACGCATGTTTCTAAGGCCCATATAACCCTGCCAGAGTGAACCAGCACCCCCTCCTTTCAGGTCTAGTTCATCCACAACTGAGTCAAAATGGGTCCCCAATGGACAGTGGGTGGCGGGTCGTGTACTCCAGTCTCCAATTGACACCATCCTTTAACAATCTTGATGCAGCCCACTTAGCACACTTGTCAAGGTAGTACTAAAATCCTAGAGTTTTTCGATGTGAAAAAAACAGAAGATATGTTGGTGGCCCTCGAAATCTATATCCCTACAGTATTGCCACTGGCACTAGCACAAGCAAAAAGAGGGTTTAGAGTCCTATATTCTTTAATTTTATCCCTTGTGTTTTGTCACATGTTCATTATGTTGTTCTTACCCTTTCCATGTGTCCTTCACATGTGTCTCTTGAATTTTGTCTCATATGTGAACCAGCACCCACTAGTATAGTACATTGTGGTGGATGGTAAGTGCAGACAGAAAACAATTTTCCATTGCGTTCAAGTTCCCTAGCTAACTATAGTGGTTACCTCAGTTACTATTTTATTTTACTAACTACTAACAAATGGAAAGTGGGTTGTTTATAGGTAGTAAAAACAGACCTTATCTGTGTATAAACTATAAACTATGTACTTACCTAGTAGCCACCTATTTTCTTACCAAATTTACCTACATAAGGTAGTGAATCTTACAGAATGGGTGGCCAATTTGAAACCGGATATCACCTCATTTGCTGGAATGATAACTCATAACACCATCCAGTTTGGCAGGGTTTCATCCAGTGGATTGATTTGCTCACAGTTCAAACTTAAATATAATTTAGTTTCATTTTTAATAATTATGTGGATGGATGTATGAAGGAAAGGATGCATATTTGGAAAGAACATAAACCAGTGTAAAGAGAGTAGAAAGAATGGGAGAAATGTACTATGGAGCAAGCCCTACCAGGCCCATTCAAATCAGGAACATGGTGAGCCCAGTAGGGCTAGTTGTTGTTCCATTAGGTCATGAGGGAACCCTAGGGCTTGTTCCAAAGCATAAAATAAAAAAGTTAATTAATTTATGACTTAAATTTTAATTTAAGACTTTGGACAACCTGGTGGATGGGATGAACTCCATCTGATGACCACCTCCTTTAACAAGTATGTGATCATTTTATATGAATGTTATTTAAATGCATGTTTCAATAAGCTTATTGTTAAGTAAACATGAGAATGTCACCAAGAATTCTCCAAAAATAACATCCTGTATACAAATTGTGTTTAATGAAGGAGGGGAATGAAGGTGGATACCATAGTACCTTTTTAGGTTCAGCATAAATTAAATTATTTTCTAATTTGTCAAAAAAATTGGATATTAATAGTTAGTTATGACTAAAATTTAAAAAATTCATGCAATCAACCAATTTTGATCCTTGAACCTCTCTGAGTGGCTAACAATAGTAACTTGTTAACCACCTAAGCACAAAAGCACTAAACTTTTCTTCTATAAGCATTCGATTATAATAACTTTAAAACAAAGTGTTGAAATTTTCAAAATTCAAATTTTAACCCCTAAATTAAAAATTGAAAATTAAATTAATTATTCAACATTGAGACGCCGAACTTGAAAAGGTATTGTGGTATATGATATGTGCAAAAAAATCAAAGTTTGACAAATGTTCCAAAAATGATGGCTTTTCAAAAGAACTTATATTAATTTGATGGGACACTTACAATGTATTTCTAATTCATCTAAAGTGATTAAGCCCCTCAACTTGAGTTGTCCCTATTCACTTTCATGCTAAAATTGTAAGATGACATTATTACTATTCTCAACTTTATAACACATTTGTCAATTGTTTTCAAAAAATATTTCAAACCAAAGGTTAGCGCTCCCATCAGTGATAATGAAAAACTCAATTCTTTCAATTTTAAACAAGGAACACCATGCCAATCCAACAATGTCAACAATGTTTATGGATCCAAATATCATGTTCATATTAAAACAAAGACATTAGTAGATTTGAATTCTATATACTATGAAAGGAGGATTCCGCCTACTACCCACCAAGATATATATATATATATATATATATATAATTGGGTAGATGGGTACAATGTAAACAATTTCAAGGAAAACTAGGACTACATATGATATAAGTAGTAACACATAAGATTTCATTCATTTTGAACATTTCTAAAGATCACATATAATTAATTTGAGTTTCAAACATAAAATAAATTATGAAACCCATCAATATGCAATTGATTGGTAATTGTATCATTATGTAAAAGTAAACCAATAATTTTATAAACATTGATTTAGAAGCCTTATTTGATAGCGGATTACCATTTTTTTATTAATTTTGAAAATCCATTTAAAAAATGTATAAATGTAAAAAAAAAACCTAGCCCGGTTATATCTTCAATGGGGAAAAAATCATAATTTAAAAAGATTACAATCATCATCTTCATTATAATATGATGTACTAACAAATGTTTTTAAAACATTTGATATGGACTTCACAACTTGAAAAGAAGTCGAGAATTTTTGTGAAAAATATTTTTTTCATCATTGGTTTTTACATGTGAAAACTTTCATGGATAGACCACCATTAAATCTAGTCCTTTGTAATCTTTTTTTTATAATTGTAGCATTGTGACAAGGCTATTGCAAAGTGAAAATTTATTCCAATTAATAATTAATTTTTTCATATTTGCTCTAATTTCATGATACAATGATATATTGGGATGTAAACCACCATTAATTGAGAATGTTAATTACAAGATGTTTTCCAAACATCCACCATGATATATCAAAGTTCCATAAGTATTGAAAACTATCAATAACATGCATTCATCCATTGACCCATTGAAAATGGGTCAGTGCTCCCATTAGTGACCAAAAAAAATTCAAATATTTGAGTTTCAAAGAAAGGCCACCATGCCAATCCAATAATGGCTACATTGTTTACAAATCTAAAAATATTCTTAGTAGCTTCAAATTTTATATACCATTTCTCCTAGTGGTCGCAAAGTGCAACATAGTAGATTATTGATTTTAAAAAACACGAATGAAAGGTCCAAAAAATTTAGTTTCAATAACAAATGCAACTATCAAAATTTCACACAAGGGACACCGATGCCAACAATGAATAAGAATCAATATAATATTAATTATGAATATTAAAAAATCATGAATAATTTCTTTTATAACTAAATTGCATAAATAACACAACACATGAAAGGCCAAAAATGCACTTGAAACATAACAACAAAAGTGAAATAAATTAAATGATAAAAAAAACATTGAAAAATATTTCAATATTTCAAATCAACCAATATCTTATCAATGTCACCAACATACTTCACAAATTGTTTGGTGCATAATAGCTTAAATACTCACTTTAGTTCAAGAAGCACAATTACCAAGAATAGTAATTAGACTTTTGTTTGTTTTATTTTCTGAGCAAGAAAAAAAAGTTGAAATATCAAACTACTATTTTGGATCAATTAAATTCCATTTCCATTTGCCATTCCAACAATCTTCGTACAAATGTTGTTCACTCAAATTTGACCTTTTATTTACTAAAACCCACCACTAAACCTTCACCATTTTGAAATTTTCATTTTGTTCATCCTTGGCAACATCACTTTGTGTTCTTCCCATTTGCAGTAGAATGAAGATAGGATCATGTGGCCTCATGAAAACAAAATTTCCACTTTTGAGATTTTTAGATGAGGTGTGTGTTGGAACATGTTTCAAGTTTTTTAGGCCCATAATAAGGACACATGATTAAGACTTCTAAATCAACAACCTTCAATGTGGATGACACCAAAGCCTTAACATAATTAGATCTCCAATTGCTTGAAGGCTAAAAGCCCTTTAGAAGAGTAGAACTTTAAAGAAACAACAATTTTGACAAATGTAATAAAATATTTTCCCAATATTCCACATATGGATTCATTTTCATTTTGTAAGTTGCATTTTGTTCAATGCTTTGCTTCCAAAATTCTATGTATTTGGATAGTTCAACACTGATGAACTTTTCCTTATGCATAGACCTCAATGCATCATGGCCCAAAATTGGGCAATATGGAACAAGGCTTAGGATTCTAATAGGCAACTTTGGTGATCCATTGGGATTAATTTTCCAAAATTTGATTGGAAGCCCATCCATGGGACTATAAACATTTTACGTGGGTGAAATTTTGTATAACATCACATGCCAATTGGATGTATCAACAAAAAATCTACAAATATGCATATTACCATCCCCTACTAAAGTTTCAAGGCCATCTTTTAAACATGAGGACCTAGGTTTAAAAATATGGAATCTCTTGAATCAAGCTGTGGAATGAAAGGTCACTCATGTGAAACCATGAAAGCCTTCATCAAATCTACCAAAATGTAGTTGTTTTGTTTTCTCAAAATTTTGGATAAATACCCAAAACATCTATCAATATCCTCATGTGTATGATCAACTATAAGGAATCCCAATTTAACTTCCTCAAACACTTCCTTTGTGCTCAACAATGACAAAAATGTTAACAAATACCTATTTTTATTATCCTTCACACAATTATTCATTTGAAGCAATAATTTTTTTGACAAAGGTTTGGGACCAATAGTTTGACTTGTTGTCTTTAATTCATAGGTGCAAAATGATTTTCCTTGCAAGAGACATTCACAAATGTGTTTTTGTAGAAGGTGCTGAAACAAGATTTTTGATTCACAAACTAGAGTTTTTTCCAAATTCGAAATAGCTGCAACAATGACCCAAGTGTAGAATTGGGATCATTAGGCCATAATTCATTCACATATTGTGCATATCTTTCATTACCATGACCATGTGCTATCATATTAATAAGGGAAATGGGCAATTTTCCAAGCCCAAAAATCATTTTGTTTGCCACTTGGAACCTTGGGAGTATAGTTTTCACATGATCTATTTTGTCATGGATAAGGCATAGGAACTCATCCTTAAAGCACATAGACTTCAACCTCCAAGTATGGTTAGAAGCTTTTGCATGACTCTTGATGCAAGATGTGTTTTCTCAACTTTAGTTCGTATTATTTCACATTAATGTTATTCTTTCCCAATTTTGACATCAAATCCTTGAGGGATTCACACATAATACATTTTGTAAAAATTGACCTTCTCTTTTATACATCTACATTAAGATGTGCCTCTTCTTCAACATGTTCATTGCAAATTGAGAATACTTGCAATGTTTAACTCTCACTTATTTATAAAAACATAATGAAGGAAATAAAAACAATAAACCTCATACTGAATAACACATGATAATACTTCACACATGAAAATATTTCACATTGATGATTAAACCAATAAACGAAGACACCTACACTAATTTTGAAAAGAAAATTAATTCACACAATATTCACATACCGCAAATAAATAAATAAATAAATAAATAAATAAAATCTTATTTCATCACTTTGTTTTTAAAGATTTTCTAGGTATCAAATAACAAACGCTAGACATCATGTTTACCATTTTTTATTCTTTTCATTTGATGTGGCATTGTGTTACCACACATGTCAATCAAGAATTGAACATTTGATTCTATATGCTTCCTTGGAGTTTGTAGTTTATGTTAACCCTTGTCTCCATGCAATAAAAATCTATAACCTTGTTTGCAATACTTTGTATAACATATATGTCAATCTTGACTATGTGATCTACACAATATGAAATTAACCTCTCTAATGTGATTTTTACAACCATTACCAATAATGATTTGTTCATTGAGCCTATTGACCACCAAGTTCAATTTGTAATTTTGAAATTAATTTGAACTATCTAATTTTAAAAAAAAGGTATTTTCATATTTTTTAAAGTTAGGAAATAATTAAATACATGTTACTTTAAAAATGTCCCACAAAAATGTCATTTTCAATACATTTCAAGTCTTTTAAACTATGAAAAACACCGGTTATGTTATTTTAAAAGTGTTTTTGGGTACTTTATACTTGATAATTATTGGCTATTATAAAATATTCTTGCATTATCAATCAAGTTGTATGTGCAACTTTCCAAGGAAAAGTTGGGGTTGCAAGCAAAGGTTGATGTTGCTAAGTACATGGACATGCACATTAAGGTGAAACAAGTTGGTGCCAACATGCGAGAGCAAATAACTATTGTTTTCAAACCCTTCTTTGATTTCATGGATTGCTTCAAGTTTTTAAAGTTCATAGTATGGTTTTAAGCCCTAGTTTAAGGATTTGAGTTTGGTAGATTATGTTGGCCAAGTTTTTACAATTGAAATTGTTATTACATATAATGGCCAATTTCTTTTCCTAAGTTTCAAGACTTTTCATTAGAAGTTGCATGGCCAACCCAATGCCATTTCTATTTTATGTAGGAAATTATGCACAATATGAATGATGTTTTAAAGTAGGGGTGTTGGAGGATGAAACTTGTTTTGAATAAGTAAATGCTCTTTTTGTCACATCTTTAAAAGACAATATTATGAGTTTAGATTGTTTTCTTGTTTACACACCTCAAGCTAACTTATTTGGGGATTATGTGTATAAGTGCAAGTTCAAAGGGAATTGTTATGCTTTCATATGTTTGATGTGCCATTGGAAGAAGTAAAAGACTATCTTCTTTGGTGGTCAAAGCATGAAAGACAATTTCAAACGATTGCCTCCTTAGCAAAAACAACACATTGATCTTTTTTTTGGGTAGTCACATTGAGATTGAGAGGGTGTTTTCTATTACAAGGATCTTCACAAATCTTAATCAATGCTGTTTCGATGCAAAAACCTAGCATATTTTAGTTCTTTTAATTAAGAACTAGCATGATGATCCCATTGAATGGTGAAGATAAGGGAGGACTTGAAGATGTGGATGGGTTTGGTGAGGCTAAAAAATATAATTTTAATATTGCATGTTGAATTTCTTGATAAGCTTGAGGATCATGTAAAGGATTGTGTGCAAAATTGGGACAATATCTATAATTTTGGTAATGTTTTGCACATGAGGCACAAACTAAAGAGGTACTTGAACTCCTACACCTCCATTGTTGCTTTGTAAATGTGTTAATTCAATGTTCACAATGTTGTACATTAGTTCAATGCATGTGTGATGTTGATAGAGTTAATAAATAAGAGATCAAGTTTAAAGTACAAACATCTTTATTGCAAAATAACTAAAAAATCAAAAAAGTAAATGTTCACAACATGGAGCATAAGATCAAAAACTCATTAAGGTTCTTATCACACTAAAGAACACAAGTTTGCAATGGGAAAAAAAGAGTCAAAACATCAACACCAAAAAATTTAATCAAGAAACCAAACCAA
>Ga0116229_10000467_pt1 | contig 53266 bp, 49 predicted proteins | sample S1TSphgellanicum_3_FD_87313 | JGI IMG/M metagenome (GOLD analysis project Ga0116229, IMG submission 87313) | Host-associated microbial communities from peat moss isolated from Minnesota, USA - S1T2_Fc - Sphagnum magellanicum MG | ecosystem: Host-associated > Plants > Peat moss > Unclassified...
GGTATGTCAGTTATTTCTTGGAATGGCCCGTTCCGCCACGTAGGAAAAGAAAGTACGTTCCCATTGTACAAAATAGGGCACGAATGCATGATTTCCCATCACTGTGGGGCACTCTATGAATGAATGAATGAATGAAAGATGCCTTCCGGTTATCATACTGAGTATGCACCACTCACCTAGCGACCGCTTTTTAAAATTTTCAAATAATCGGTGTGGTTATATAACCACGGTTCCCAAATTTTCAGGAAAAAAAAAAAGAAAGTCTAAGAACCAGTGCGCTTTTTTACTAGTTCTTTCGTAAAACCTTTGGTTTTTCTTTTGAAAGAATTGGAACCGGTGATTCTTTGATTATGGGGAAAAAAATTCAAAGAAACCCGGAACCAACCACCATTAGCAGGTTATTAGAAGGGTGGTTCTTACCATTCGTTCTCACGGTTCTCAAAAAATCAATGAACTAAAATATGGAACCGACGGTTCTTTATATTTTTCCAATTTCCCATAGTCATGACTTTCTGAAATGGCAGAATGTCGTTGAGCTTTAGGGTTTCAAGGGTCATCATCAGGGGTCATCGCTGCTTCAGTGTCGTGTCGTGCCTTGCAGGCACGGGTTACCACTAGTAATTTTTATTCATTGCATTATCATGAACATTTCTTCCTATTTTATCTATGTAGTGTAACTTACTTATTTTAGTTAGTTACCCTAAACTACTTTAGACTATTTTAAACTAAAATATCATATATTATTTAAAACTTTTTTAGCTTAAACTATTCCAAGGTATTTTATCTTATATTATTTTATGTTATTTTGGGCTATTTTAAGTTATTCCACCATATTAATACTTGGTTATTCTAAGTTAATTAGTTTAAAGCTATTTTAGGTTATTTGAAGCTAACCTATTTTTGGTTATTATATTTTAAGTTATTATAGGTTTTTTAATTTTAATTTAAAAATTATTCTTATTATTTTATTCTAATTTATTTTGTACTATTTTAAATTATTTAAACCCTAAGTCATTCTAAGTTTTTTTGGATCCAATTTTTTAAAGGTGTACCAAAATTTTGTCACAATGTCATCCTTTTGTGTATTCCTTTGTTTAATCCTATTTTACCATGTAAAAACACAAAAATGAATGATACTAATGAAAAAAATGATTAAACATCTCTCTTTGCCATTTAAAGCTATAATTGTTATCACCCAAAGAAAAAACATCATTAAACAATACCCTTTGAAATTCACCAAGCAAGGCTAATTAATAATTACCATCTCCACTTCTTAAAACAAAACACAACATCTGAATACCTCCTAGGCCTATAGGGGAAGGCCAGCTCTTGAGGGCCTCCCCTAATTTGAGGGTTGTAGCCTCTAGGGTGGTAGTCCAAAGGCGCGGGCCCAAAAACTTGTGGGGAGGCCATTGGGAGCAGCCCGATCATATAAAGCATGAAATGTTTCTTATTTGAATTGGTAGAAGATTTGCATGGGAACAACAAAAAGTCCCTTCAGAAGTCCCTTCAATTGACAAACATATCTTGCAAGGGGGAGGTGCTTACAAATACAAAAGTTAAAGTTGCCAATTTATGTGCATGTGTTTCATTGGCAATAAATTATGGGTGGGTGATATGCTTACATCTAATTGGTCATTCAATGAAAAATAAATTTAATGAAGTTTGTAAAGTAAATATTAGTAGGGAAAATTCAATTTGGATAAATGACTAGGGGGTGGAAGCAAAAACCTCCATTGTAACAAAATTGTTGAATATTGTAACCTCCACAAGGGATTTAATATTAGAATGGAGAGTGAACACCATCCTTCACCTATAGATCAATATTATGTGGACATGCCATTATCCTTGCAACCATAGAAAGTTTATGGTGCAAAGAAAGTTAGTCAATTTGTAGTAGACTTAGATGCACCTACCCTCGAAGGTTGTGTCTTGATTCTCAACCATTTTGTTTCTTTTTGAAAACATCCTACATATGTGTTGCAGAATTGTTAACACATCTTTGACCTAAGTTGTTAGCATATGCACACACACTGCATATGTTGGTTTGTTACTAATGTCTACCACATCCAAAATACTATGTAGGTTAATGTCATATGCTCACCTATAAGTGAAATCTTTGTATAAGTATTTTAATGCGAGGATCAATTAAATGTCACCATATAAGTCAATAATCGTGTTTGGCCAATCAAAGCTGATCTTTCTTGTAAAATTGGCCTTTGAAATTGTTAAGGTAGAGTTATTCGTAAAGTTTTATGATTAGGGAGTGAAAATGGCCAGTTTCAACATAATAAGGCATCAAACGTGTCATTGGTAATGAAAATTTTGCAAAGCAAACTAACTGGGACTCAAACTAGTTTTTCCACCAATTTTGGTGGTAAATTGAGTTTCATCCTGTATTTTCTTTTTCCTAAACGCCTCCATATATTTTCACTGCTCTTGCCTGTACAACTACCATAATTGCTCTTGAACCTTGTGCATTAAATGATGAGTTTCAGCATTTCATACTAAGATTTAATTAAATTTCCTTACTTACACATACCACTGAAAGAGGGGATAGGGGGAGAAAGCAGGCCCAGGGACAGGGTGAAGACAAGGTGACTTTAGGGATAACTATATTATCTTATGTGGATACTTAGTCCAAATTCAGTTTCATGTTATTTAAAACTTCAACTTCATTGAAATTACTATTTACCAGCCATATTTGCCTCTGAACCAGCTCTTAAGAGCGTCTGCACCAGTGCTTAGTATGTCACTCTGGATAATAAAATTAAATGTTTAAATTTAACTTTCTTTTTTGGGCAACCCCACCAATAAAACTGTAATTGGAAATGCATATACGTGGGAACTACTAATAACAAACCACCTAGACCAACCATTACGATCACCCAATCAGAAATACTGAGCCACAGTCAGGACCAATTTATTACACGCTTTTTTGGAGGTGCACAACTATGTTGCGCCTTTTACCAACCACTACGAGCTGCACGAATTTGGTGTGGAAAAACCAATTTCCTAAGCTAAACCAACACACTTTGATTTTTTCACAATAAATTGTACTGTCTGGAGTCACATACTGAGCACTGGTGGAGATGCTCTAAGAGAAAAGAAAGTGAATGTTGGGCGCTCTAAACATTAAGAAAATCCCTACATGTAAAAAAAAACCAAGGAAAAATGAAAGTACACTTATTTCATTGTCAGCCAAGCATGAGTTAATACATTAAGTGGAAGATACAAGATACCTAAAGGACATTCTTCCTTGCAAAGGGCCACCTGACACAAAATTTTGAAAAAAGTTTCGAGCACAATCTTGCAAGGATGGATGGATCGATCATGGCAGATAGTAAGCATTTACACCATGTACCAATCTTTCAACTCATAGTGATTGCGTTGAAAAATTGGTACATGTTGAAAAATTGGTGCACATCAATCATGAACGTGGTTTACTAGGTTGGCACTTGGAACTTGGGTGGCCTTAAAAACTTAGTTTCCGAAACAAGTTTGCAACTATAAAAGATTGACTTTAGCAAAATGGCAAGAAATTATTAATTTTCATGTTGGCCGTTACAATGAAGACATCATATACATAACTATAAAATAAATACTATCATTACCACCGTTGTGCCAAAGTTGCCAAAGGAAGGTAATTCTTAAAAAGAGTCCAATTCTTAAATTTTGCTTTGAGCTCCTTCCAAATTTGCACCAAGTACACGAAGAAAGAATGAAGAACCTATCCTCACCAAGAGTACACCATGAAACAATGAAGAATTTTTCCTCACCAAGTACATGAAGAAAGAATGAAAAATGTATCCTCACCAAGTACATGAAGAAACAATGAAAAATATATTGTTTTTATATTTGGACAAAACTAAAATGTCAATAACAAAATGCTTCAAAACAACAACCAAAAAGAGAGACCATTAAGATGACTATTTGTTTATCAATCAAATATGCCATAATTTAAAATTGCTATTCAAAACTCGACTAAAAATGGGATTTCATTCCAACATAATGTAGTACTAAGTAGTGTCTCCAAAACCACCCCCCAAAAAAAAACAACCAAAAGGAGAGACCACTACAATGTTTATTAATTTATCAATTAAAAATATGCCAAATTTTAAATGGCTATTCGAAACATGACTAAAAATGGGATTTCATTCCAAACACATGTAAGGAGTAGTAAGTAGAGTGTCTCCAAAAACCCAAAAGAAACCAACATGACTAGATGATGGCTCTTCGCCCTAATATGGCTACCTATTGCCTCCAATGACCACAAAACAAAACATAACTAGAGGAGGGCCATACCCAATAATGGCTATAGTATTTTCCCAATTTTATTTTTATTATAAAAACATGTCTAATTGGTTGTTCACCCTATCTTGTGCATTACAAATAATACTCTTACAAAAAAAAAAGATGACCAAATTGGCTCTTCACTCTATATATGGCTATAGCCTCTAGACCACAAATAAATAAATAGTTTTCAAAGATATAACTAGTAAATGGCTTTTCACCTTTTATGGCTATTGTCTCCAGTACACAATAAATAAACAAACAACTAGGCTAGTGTAGTGTAGTGCCCAATTACAGGCCAAAGATGTACCATGACAGAGGCCTGAAGAGTAAAAGGGGCAGCACCAAAATGTGTTTGGGCAGCTACAGACACATCTTGGACGGGCAAATGGGCAGTCAGAAGAAAAAAGAAGCAGGCAGTACAGTAGTAGTTTTGTAGTGTGTGGAATAAGAAGGACCCATTGCCAATTGAATGTCTTTCTGACTCAACTGTGATGACACACTAGCCACAATCCCCAAATGACACAGATTCCCATCAACTCCAAGCTCATGATCATCACTCTCCAAGGCTCATGATCATCACTCCCTAGCACTCCCAAGCTCATGATCATCAGTTGCAACAGCAGCAAAGTTGGTTGTTTGTTTCTGGGTTTGGTTGTTGTATTTCACCTCATCACTACACTACTACCATCAAATCACTCACTCACTCACTCACTCACTCATCAGCAACAAGTTTTGGTTTTGGGTTTGGGGTTTTTTTTTTGGTTTGTTGGGTATTTTTTTTCTGTCTGGTTTTGTTTGTCATTACAGCAACAAGCAGGCAAAACAAACAATCAAGCAAGCAAGCAAGCAAGCAAAACAAACAATCAAGCAAGCAAGCATGCAAAACAAACAATCAAGCAAGCAAGCAAGCAAACAAACAAGTAATTAAGCAAAGCAATTCAACTGCTGCAAGTAATCTCTCATCAACAGAGCCCATCACTCGCTTCTTCTTCTATCCCTTTTCTTCTCTTCAATGTTCTGTGCCTGACTTTTGTGAGGATTTGAGCAAACCCCATTTCAGCTAGAAATCTTTCTCAAAGTTTTTCTCATTCCAAATGGCAGTGAAGGGTGTGAAGAAGATGATGATGAAGAAGAAGAATTAGGTCAGAGAGATTTTTTTTGGAAAACCCCTTTTGCTCTTCTGCTGCTACTGGTGGTAAACAATAATATGGGTTGTGTGTTGTTTTGTTGATATGTTTCTGTGAGGTTTGACTGAAGAAGCTTCATCTGGACCTATTCTTTGCAGGTGAATCAATAATGTCTCCAGGGTGGTGAAGAAGCTCCATTGAAGAAATCTTTCACAAATTGTTTGACAGTGCATAAGATTTGACAAATTTGGGTCTGGCAAAATATTGCTCGGTATGTAAACCCTTGCCCTACTTTGCATTCTCTGGTTTCTGAAAGATGAAAAAAAACACAGCAGATCTGATGTTGCAACTTCATAATGATGTCCAAAATCTTCCATACAAAAATGTCTAAATGCTTTTGAAAATGTTCAATCCAATTAGTGTCTCAATCATCAAATCTGTTTCTTTGGATTTTGAGTCAATTGGGTTCCATGTTGAGTGTGTATATCGCCTTAGTTTACGCCAACCAACAGGATGGATCTCATGGTTTTCAATCCAGGAGTGAGAACTGCCAAAATGCAAGCTCTCTATATAAACCCTAATCCTCCAAGAGATCACCAACCATGAAGGATCTATGCTAAGTGAATTGTCTGAACAACATTCATACATTTATAAGAGCTTGGAAGTCTGTACTCTCTTGTGATATGATGCCTCAAAACTGACCTGAAAATCTCTAGAGGTGAGGCTTGTGAAAGTGTTACATGACAAAGTCTTACAACATAGGCATAGTGGTTGTGCATGAAATGTTAGGATGAATCTTAATGGAGCACTGATTATTTGTGTTACTGCTTACACTCCATGTGGGCTGGAATCTTATTCTTGCAGGTTTTTTGGGGGGGGGGTGGGGGTGTTGTGGCAATGTCACTTGCTGCTATTTGGATGGTCTTGATGATGAACAGGTTTTGATTGTTGTGAGTAGACACTGCTATGGAGTGCTTGATTATTGTCATTTTTGTTGCATTCTTGCTGGTTGGAATTCCACTGAAGGGGAGTATTATAGTCACAGCTTTGCAATTTGAGGTTTTGCCATCAAAACTAAATAGTTCAGGTGATTCAGTCACAATCAGCTGGGATGGTATTGAGTCTCCCTCCCATTATAATTGGATTGGAGTGTACAATCCACCTGAATCTAGTGATGAACATTTCATTGGTTACATTATGCTTAATGAGTCTTCTGCTGAGTGGGCAAGTGGCAAGGGCTCGTTCACTTTACAGCTAGTGAATATTCGGGCACCGTATGAGTTCCGATTGTTTGAAGGTACAACACATGCATCCAACAAAATCAAAGATTTTGAGGGAAATATTTTACCAAGCATTGAGAAGCGGTGGGCAGTAAGCACAAAGGTGGAATTTGCAAACTATAATGAGCCAATGCATGTTCACCTTGCATTGACATCCAACGCGGATGAGATGCGGGTCATGTTTGTCACAAAAGATGAGATACCAAGTTTCGTGAAGTATGGACAAGACAAAACCCAACTCCATTTGACTACAGATCAAGAAACTTCTCTCACTTACTATGTAACTGATATGTGTGATTATCCTGCAAATTCCTACTACTGGCGGGATCCAGGCTTCATCCATAATGCAGTTCTGAAGGGCTTAGACTCAGGGAAACGCTACTTTTATCAGGCAAGTCTGATCCCCTTCAAACTATGCATCCAGTTACTTCTATTGAAAGCACTAGAAAAAACATGATGGGTGTGAAGAAAAGAATCAGTTCTCATTCAAAACACACAGCAATGCGTATGATCAGTGCTTGGTGCTGCATGCAGGTGGGAAGTGATGAGGGTGGATGGAGCCCAACCTTCAGCTTTGTATCTCATGTACCACAAAATGAAGAAACGGTAGGCTTCTTGTATGGAGATTTGGGAACATCATTCCCATATCATACATACCAATATGTCCAACCTGAAAGTATTAACACGTTGAAATGGCTAAAGAGGGATTTTGATGCAATCGGTGATGTGCCAATATTTGTGTCACACATTGGTGACATCAGCTACGCTCGAGGTTTACCATGGTTATGGGATGAGTTTTTCCATAATGTACAACCCATTGCTGCTAATGCTCCTTACCACGTTTGTATTGGGAACCATGAATATAATTGGCCACAGCAACCATTCCAGCCGGAATGGTCACCGTATCATCATGATGGAGGTGGAGAGTGCGGTGTGCCATATAGCCTCCAGTTTCAAATGCCTGGGAACTCGTCATTAGCCACAGGAACTGGGGCACCAGATACCCGAAACCTTTACTACTCAATGGACATTGGGGTTGTCCATTTTCTCTACTACTCAACAGAGACCGATTTTTTACCTGGAAGTGAGCAGTACACATTCATTGCAAATGACTTGCAATCGGTGGATCGGAAAAGGACTCCATTCATTGTGTTTCTAGGGCATCGTCCAATCTATTCTAGTGACCATCTGGCAGGTGTGACAGCACCTGTAACACAACAACTAAGGGCTGCACTAGAGCCCTTGCTTGTTGAGAACAAAGTGAGCTTGGCACTTTCTGGTCACATTCACAAGTATGAGAGGATATGTTCTGTACAGAATTACACTTGTGACGAAACAGGCAAATCCCCGACTCATGTTGTAATAGGCATGGCGGGAGCAATTCACCAACCGGTTGATGAGCCAATGCCAAATCATCCCACTTACCCTTGGTTCCCTGAGCCTGACTGGTCACTGTTCCGGACTTTTCAGTGGGGTTATGTTCGCCTCCATGCCACACGCCAAAAGTTGACATTGCAATATGTTGGGAACCATGATGGGCTAGTTCATGATGTGATTGAAATCCCCTCCCCTGACTCCTTTCAAGATGGTACATTCGTAGAGTCAGAGCAACAGGTGTCCATCTTTGAAGACATGAGCAAGAGTAGCAGTGATGGAACCAAGCTCAGCTGGTGGGTGTCAACTCTTGGTTTGTTTGCTGTTTTCCTGGTTGGGTTGGGAATAGGAGCCACTATAAGTGGCCTTGCATGGAGACGGTTGAGAGCACAATGGCAACAGATAAGCCCTGACGAAACACTGTAGCTGTCAACAACTCTACAACAGTGTACTGACAGTTTTTTTGGTTCTAGAGACGTTTCAGACTCTCTGCATCTGCTGCAATTAGAACTCATGTTTTTCAACATTTGCTGTACAAACTACAAACTGCAATAATCCATTGATCTTTTGTAACTGTCTCCAAACTTTTCAGATTTAAAAATTTTCATTTCGAGCGAGCTCTGCCCCCATAGTAAAGAGTTTCTGTGAGAGCTTTAACATGTTCCTGCACCTGCAATTCTTTTGTGATTGATTTGCATGCAAAGTGTGTGATCCAGGAATCATCTTCTCTCACGTCAAAATCAAAACAAATGATAAAAACTGAAACCCGGCTCTTCTGTTCTGTTCCAACTGAGTGCATTGGTAAGAGAATCATTGAATGGTGTGGCATCATCTGAGCTGCAGAACTTTGCAGTTCCTTTTCAACCCCTTTTGATTGTTTCTTGAATTGAATATCAATCATATTATCTCAGCTGTCAGGTAGTCCCGGAAGCTTACAACCCAATAGCTGCTCTCAAAAGTAATTGTATTGTTTATCTTCTGCGTCTCTCTTTCTCTATATATACCTACTTTGTTGGAACTAAGGAAGAATTTTTCTACCATGAATGAGTTCGCGAATAATGTGAAGTACAAGGGGAAAAAACAGTGTTCTCAATTCACATACTAAGTTCTAACCTAACAACCGCAAATCAAGGCCATCTTCATCGTCATTGGCATCTCTTCGTGCTTGCAAACTTTGGAAGATGCTATCAAGAGTTTGAGAGGATGATGGAGTATTATTATTATTACTCCCTCGCCCTTGTCTCAAAGGAGCGAATCGTGTCCCGAAATTTTGAAAACCTGATTTCATGCTGTCCCATGACTTCAAAGGAAACAATGGGGATTTGTTGACAGAATCTTGTTGCAAAGTGGTGGTGTTGCTGCTGTGAGTGGGTGTTGGTGCTGTATGCAGGTCAATCATTGCTGGAGGTGGCTTGGCAGATAATGATGAGGATGTACTAATGCCTCCTTGAGCTGGTGGTATCTTTGCAGCCGCTTGTTTGGCTTGCTCCCGCAGGTTGGCATATTTGGAAGCAATTGCTTCCTTGCTTGACACCTTCTCTACTTGACTTGGTGCTCGATCACGGGTGGTGCCAACACCAAGAGATGGTGGCACACTTGTTGAAGTGCTAATTATCCTTGAATTCTCTGGTACCTGTGATGGTTTCTGGAAGACAAGTTGCACACACATGTTAAACCACAACCTGTACATATCTGATTTAGTTCTACCCATACAAATGTAGCACCTTTCAGAGAATTCTGCAACCTGTACTTCAGTTGCAATCACTGCCCTTGTTGAAAAAATGATACAAATTTCAAACTAGAACTTAGATGAAAGAGGGGAAGGAATTTCACCTTGATTAGGCTGCTCTCAGACTCTAGGTCAAACTCAGCACTGCCAAAACTGCGAGCCAATGGAACCACATTCTCTCCTACTGTGTCACCTTGATCTAACCATGACCGCTCTGTGACAACTCACAACCCAGTTGCCACAAATGTCAACAACAGTTTCAGATTTTGCATAAACCCTAAACCCTAAACCCAGATACCTACCACAGAGACACCTCTTGATAATGTGAAGGATATGAGCTATGATTTCAATATAGAGAGAATTTATTGAGCATTTGAATTCAAGGATTCAATAGCTTCTTGATTTCGAGCATGTGGAAAATTTTGAGTGAAAATCAGAGCATAGAACACAGGGCATAATTATGTTGGCTGCATCTAGGATTGCAGATGGCACTAGCTGCAACCACACATGATCCTCTCTATGATTGTTTTACTGCAAATATAGACGGTTTCTTAATAAGCACCCACCCAGCACAACCATGTTACAAACCTTTCCGGAGGATGATGAGACCCGATGGATCAAAGCCTTGGGCATCTTCAGTGTCGTCATTCCGAAACCTGCGCCAGCTTCCAAATGCATCCATCATTCGATCAAGTACATTGCTCGCCAGCAGGCCAGTGTAAATGACCATGAAGATCGGGTATATCCTATTGAATGTGTCCGTCATTGCACCCATCCTCTGCATTCAAAAGAAAAGATTTGCAGAAAAGGTTAGAGTGAAGAAGGCCTATAGAAGAGCTGTTTATGCTAACATAGTTACTGAGATTTCAGTTCCTGTACTTGTTGCCACTAACTAACTAGATAGGCTGCATAGAGATGGTTGCAGCAGGGCATGCTCTTGACTACACCCAACAAGCAGATCAACCTCCAAAGGAAGCAAATTGTCAGTCAGACTACAACTGGTAAAGGACATGTGATCTACACAAAACATTATTCATGAATTCATTCAAAAGGAAAAAATGCCGATTTACTTGCTCCAGGATTGTGTCATTCTGCGAGTCAAGACTGTTATGAGTGCCTGTCATTGTGCCCATCTTCTGCATTAAGAAAACAAATAGAGAAGTTATTATCAATGCTTGCTTGTTTGTTTGTTTTTGTACAGAAACTCCACAAAAGAAAATTTGAAGCTGCAGACTGTTGTGTTGGTTCTGGCCAACAAACAAAATGCATGGTTGAGAATGGAGTTCCATCATAACCTTGTGAGTGACAGACAATCACTTACTCCATCACGGATGGCAGTGACTAGCTACCATAGTACCAACAGTTCTGTTTCTTAACAGGAAAAATTGTGCAGGACCCAACGTACTTGTGCTCTAGGAGGTTAGGGTTTTTAGGATTTAGGGTTTAGGATGCTCCAAGAGTGCATTATCCAAAACCTCAAGCACAACTTGTCTACGACGTTTTTGTTATATGTCAAGAGACTCATGCATTGGCAGTACAAGAAAGCCCACAAAAGCAAGATTGACTTGCAACAGGGGGTTGTGAGGTATATACCGTCTCAAAAACAGTCAAGCTTGGTTTTCCATCTCGTGTGCGGAGGCGAATAAGATAAAGAAAGTTGTAACATAAGGGTGCTGCATAACGAGCCACCATCCTGTATCCCACATCCCATGTAAGGATCAGCCCCTTACAGTAGAGGATCACATGACATTCTCATCTGCAAAAGGTGAATGAATCTCGTCTACCTCTTCATATGTTCCAAGCTTCAAGAAACACCCAGACAATAAAAACAAAAGACAGAGAAATCTTCACATGCAAAATGCAACCAGCAGCTCTCAAACTCCTGCAGACTTTTTCTGATGTTTATCAACCAACGAACAACAACAGCAGCAGCAGCAGCAGCAATTGGAAGAGCAGCTTACGAGCAGAGCATGAGGAGGCTCACAGAGCTGGTATGTTTGGGTGCCAAGTAATAAATGGTCATCATCCCAAGCCTAATAAGAGAGAAATACGTGCACACACACATGTATGCTAAAGGTATAAATGCCACAACCTGCATGCCACAGAGTTTTTTCTATTACCATCTGCTTCTTTCAAAAATACAGAAGTCAGAAAGCACCATTTCCTAGACTTAACTTGCTCTTCCAGTGTGCATAAGGCACTCAAAGATAACCCATCTCACAGGATTAAGAAAATTGAGAATTTTGTGGCATCCTTCCACAAAACTATCAGGTCCCTAAGTGCTAGACAAAGCTAGATTGTAGCCCATGACAACCTCCATGCAGGAGAAAGGAATATAAAACTAGCATGAAACATAGTGATTGAGCTCCAGTTTGTACCCAGAAAGTAATTACCAACCCACCTGCAAAAGCACCTCCTCATCTACCATCCTGAGGATAACAGAAAAGAGGGACAGGTCAGCTTCAAACAATAGAGTCGCCTCTGCCATGACGATCACAACCGACATGATGCCCAACAATGCAGCCAGCATTTTGACCAATTGCTGCCTCAAGATGCAACGCCACACATATTCTGCACAACCGCCCACACACACACCATGAGCAGCTGGGTTACAGGTCTGGAGATGGTGGGTTACTTGCTGGATTGTAAAACATTACAAGAAGGACACAAGGACATCAAGTAGGAAGTTGCTGACAAAAACTTCTGGCACCCATTTGTGAGCTCACAAACACCTCGATTTGCAAGCTTTTAAGAGCCAATTGGGGCTAGCCAGTGGCAGTTATCTCATGGGCCTGGTGAATCTCAAAATGCAAACACTTGATTGACTGACTCCACTCAGCCATACATGCAATCCAAAACTAAGCACCAGCTACATTTCAATATCTCACACAAATTGGAATTCAAGCCAATTTCACAGTGTGCCAAACAGTGATTAATTTTTTTTGGCAAAATTTCACAACCTGGTGGCAGAAAAAAGGGCCTTGTGAAGTACAAAGTCTATTTTTCAAAAGAAATGGCCCTCTGTTGCCACATGATGAGGAACTTTTTTTTGAAGTCACCAAATTTAGACAATAGGTTGTAGCATGTTGCCAAACTATAGCATGATTCCTAAACTTTTCTACTGGCCTCTCTGATGTGTAGCCAAATTTGGCTAAGTCATCTTGTGGATGATCACCAACAAACCTACCTCACAAATTTGAGGAAAAAAAACTTTGCACCAAACCAAGATGGGTATTGCAAGGATTACCAGCTTTCTGTTGAATAGTTGCAAAAGAGCCTGTTCGCATTGGCTGAATGCTTGAAATGAAACACCTAAAACATAATTCCAAGAAAAACCATCAACTTAAATTGGGTTACTCCATACACACTCAAGGCGAGGACAGGGACGGGCTGCCCTGAAAAGCTTAAGCACACCATCTCAGAGTAACCACCTTGGTGGCTAATCTTCTGGCCTTACTTCTCCATAGCTAAAATTCAAGCAAAGCCCAACTAGAATTGAGAGATGACAAACTAATAATCATGTTATTGCAGTTTCAAATCCCAACAACATACAAGTGAACAGGGAAAAAGAGAAGAACCCAAATCCCAAAAACGAGAGAGAAAACTGATACCAGTCAGAAGAAACTTGCCCCCGTTCCAGATTCTTCACAGTTTCCTCCAACTCCAGGGCTTCCCACACATATCCTGAATAATCACTGCCGAACCCAAACTATCATCATCATTCACCCTGGCTGCCACTTCACTCCAAACAAGATCATCAAAAGAAAACTAAAGCACATGGGGAAACACAATTATAGCATGCAGAGAGTTGCTGTTGCACCCATTTGAGTATGAGAACACACCACTGCAGAGAAAAAATGGGCATTAGATCAAAGAAGACTCAAAAGGAGAAGAAGAAAGAACCTGGTGGGTACTGCACAATTGAATTTACCTTTTGTATCGGTAGTAAGAACTCTGTGCTTTGAGAAGGCGCCTCTTGAGTGCAGCCATGGATTTTTCATCCGTGTCGTAATCCATGTCACTTTCACCCATTCTTCCACCTGATGGTTTGAATGCTGGATCCTCCTTCACCTGCAAAATCATTGACTTGTCAGTTCATCAACAGAATCAGGCAAACACAAATCAGTCCATACCAGCCAGATTTTTACAGCTGCCTTGCTGCAGCTTTAAGGAATTCATTTGTCAGAGACACCGATTTCAAAACACATTAGATTGCTGAAGTAAGATGCTTGCATGAGGAGGGGACATACCATTTGTGTCATGATCTCATCAATCACATCCATACAGGGGCGTAATGAGTCATGCCTTGACATTTGGTTGGAAGTTGCTTGTGCGATCTGCCAGAGAATGTGCACACAAACATGCCCTTGACATTAGGTTTTGGACAGAACAACAGACAACAAGCCTGACTATATAGCTAGCTAGCTAGCCAGCTACAATAGGACGAGTGAAGGAGAAAATTCCATACTGCAGCAAAAAAAATGGAACTTGAAGGAGGGAGAGAGTAAGGTATACGACGATGGCTGTTGACAGCTCCTGGTGCGCATCATCCAGTTTTACAGCAACCTTGGCAATCTTGTGTGAGAGGACTTTCTGGCGGTATTGCAGATCAGCATTACGCCACATACTACGTGGAATTTCAACCAAGCCAAAACCAAGCAGGAAGGCACCAGTGACAAGCCCAAAGGTATTGGAGCAGGCTATGGCTACTCCAAGCACTTTATTCCTGTCAGTCAAGCCCCAGCAAACCGCACATTTCAAGCTAATGTGATCAGGGTTTTTTTTTGGGGCAATTTTGTCAAGTAGGTGGACTGGCAGTCATCCAGAAGAGGAATGGGCCAAATTTGGCTAGAGGTTGGACAGGAAAGTAGAAATTTTTTAAAATCCTGCTTTGTTCTGGCGACCTACAGGAACTCATTCTCTAAATATACTTCTGACTTTTTTTTCCCCTCACAAGTATGGCAAATTTTGTGTATTTTTTCCCACAAAAACCCTTTGTACACTTCGCACTGGATTCTTGTTTTTGTTGCCACAGTACAAAATTTCACCCCAAAAAAAAAAAAACACTGAATGTGATCAAGTAAGCAAGGTCTCCCAATCTTCTTCCTCCTTTGAATGTGAAACTCTTTCTTCTTCTCAGCCACAACATACATTTCAGCCTGATATAGGTGGAAGAGACAGACAGTGTGTGTGTGCGGGGGTGGGTATTTTTTTACCAATGCAAGGTTCCCATGAAGACCATAATGAAAACTCCAATCATCGACACAACACCCACCGCACCATACAACATGAGATTTCCCTGAACACTTGTCTTGAGACGTTTTGTAACAGTGAAGTCTCCCGCATCCTCATAGCCTTGCAATAAGGGAACAAGAAACCTGACAATTGTTGTCCGTATGCAAATTAGAGCTTCAGGCAGCATTGATCACTTTCCATGCATATGCTCTACAAACATGATGGAGAGATCCTTTGCTCCTCAAGAACAAATGGGCATCATTCTGGTGAGATTGACAAAAAGGTAGAACAGTGTTCATGTTGTTCTGTTATTCCCTGGAGAAATAGGTTTGCCAATCTCACTGGAATGATCAGGTTTGTCCCAGTTTGCAATCCAGATGGAGGTAACAAAATCACCCAGAAATCACAACAGAAACAAACTCAGACATACCAAGTGAGGATGAAGGTGCTCCAGTACGACCAACTCCACAAAATGCCGATCATTCTTGAGCTTCCACTCGTTGGAGATACAGTCTGCATCCACAGATGGCAGTACCACCAACCACCAAGTTTAGGGGTTTTTTTCAGCTTCAGATTTCATGCACTCTTTGAGCTACTACTTTGCAAAGAGTCTAAAGAAGATGCTGTTGCACATGCTCTTCTTGCATACATATGTATGTATCCTAGATCTGATCTCAGACAGCTTTCTTCTTCTTCTTCTTCTTCTTCAATTCAAGATTGCACCTTGGAGAAATCTAATGAATAAAAGGGGGATGTGGGGGTGCTTGAAAGAGTTTGCTTGCAAAGATGGATGTGGGGGCAAGCAAGAAAGAGAGGGGATGGGATTGGTGGGATTCTCACAGTCCAGATGTCTGCAGGAACTAGGATGATGATGGAGATGGTGCAGAACCATGCATAGCCAACGATCCATCGCACGTGGAGTGGTACAGTGGAAGCAGCAAAGTACTGCAATGTCGCCACCACCATTCCCAGTGCGATTGGTCCCGCAAGTGCATAGAAGATCCACATTGTGAACCCCACCCACCTGAAACCCCCTCCTTGTTCTTGTTCTGTTCCCCAGATACACAAACCCCTCGCAACAAACTAAACAAAAAACAAATCCCTCACACTTGCTATTCTGTTTTCAAGACTGAGAAGAGGAACAACACTGTTGTGATGATGATCTGTCTGTTGCAAGCAATACCACTAAATCCTGCTGTACTAAATCCCCCTGTACCCAATCCTTTCTCCAAGGACTCCAACTGCCACTGCTTATTCTTGTCCAATTGCTGCTTCCCTCAAAGATCTGCATCCCTTTGAGCTGCTGAATTCTTTTCTTTCTTCTCCCAGGGATTCAGATCTGCATACCACCTTTGAGCTGCTGAATTCTTTCCTTTCTTTCTTCTCCCAGGGATTCAGAACTGCAGCACCCAATTCAGATCTGGATACCTTTGAGCTGCTGAATTCTTTTCTTTCTTTTCTTCTCCCAGGGGTTCAGAACTGCTGCGCCCAATTCAGATTTGCATACCACCTTTGAGCTGCTGAATTCTTTCCTTTCTTTCTTCTCCCAGGGATTCAGAACTGCTGCACCCAATTCTTCCACCACAAGGCAGGATTTTTGGAAGGCTCTGCTGCAGCACAAATCTCTGTCTTTCTCTCGAAGAAGAAGAAGAAGAAGAAGAATTAGGTGCTTCTTCTTCTCGGTCCCCTTGTTAATAAAACGAAAAGGCCTTTGGAAGCTGCTGCTGCCACTACTGTCTCCTTGTGTTGGTAGAGGAGCGCGGAGGAAGCTCACAATCTGGAGAACCACCACCACCCGTGTTCCTTCTTCCACAGTTGCTGAATTTCCCCTTCCTCGCGCATTCCCATCTCCATACCACCAGCGATTGCCTGGATAAGTTTGCTCTCCACAAAGAAACAGAAGACCAAAGCATCCGAAAGAGAGAAAGAGAGAGACAGATCACAAACAGATCAAGAGGAGTGCTTGCGACAGCGGCGATGGGACCCGTCGATTGCAGGAGATGGGTATGTGCAAGAACACGGCAGGATCAACCTGGATTTGTCCAAGCACTTGGATCCGAGCGAAGAAGAAGAAGCACAACCACCACCACTCCTTCCATCTCTCTTCTCCTGGCTGGCTGTGAGATCCACCAAACCAAAGAGAGAGGAAGAATGCAAGCAATTAGGGTTTGGGCAGGAGGGATGATGATGTATAAGAAGAATGATATGAGAGAGAAAGAGAGAGAGGAACTTTCTTCACCGACCGAATCAATCAATCAAGCAAGCAAGCTGGCCTGCAAAGTTCTCTGTCGGACCTAGGTCTGATGAGCATACTCTCCTTGTTCTCCTTTCTCTCTGTGTCTCTCTTCTGTCTCTGTCTGAATGACCCACAGCTTCTTCTTGGCAGCAAGAGTTTGTGATTCTTTGCCACAGAAGATCATCTTACCCAGCTTCTTGTGAGGATCATCCCATGCATGGTGATGGCAATGATGATGAGCCTATCGAGTTTCATGAGATCTGCATGGGGCAACGGGAGGCTCTTGCTCAACTCAAGAGCAAGCTGAGAGTGCTTTGCTTTGCTTTCTTTCTACCTTGTTGATATTGCTTTGCTTGAGAATGCTTTGCTTTGCTTTGTTTTCTACCTTGTAGAAAGAATCTGGAGCTTCATATCTCCTACTTTGAAATCCTCGAAATGGGTTCTCTTCTTCCTGGGTCTTGGTGGTGACCACTGAAGGGATCATCCCCCCACAGACTTTCTTCTTGGTACCAAAACTGTCACCCTAGAGAAAAAAGCAGCAAGCTTTGTACTACATGTATGTTGTGCAAAACAAAGTTGGGTTCTTATGTTGCCCACATGTTGTCTGTCATCAGATGTTGAGATTGAAATCCTGGTACACTAGTAGGATTGCAGCAAAGGAATTACATAATAGCATCTTCCCAGAGACACACACAGACAGACAGCCATTATTATTCTTGGAGCAAAAAGGAGGAGGGTTGAAGCTTTTTTCAGGTGTTTGTGCGAATGTGGGGAGCTGCTGCTGCGGCTGCTTTATTTGTTAGTCCACATGTGGAGCTCCATTGTTTGTGCATCTGTACAATCATCAAGGTATAATTCTCCTTCCCTTTTTTTTATGGGTGCTCAGATGTCATAGCAATGTCCTGATTAGTGGTGTGCTTAGCTTAAGTTCTGACAATGCTCATTCTTTTCTCATTGCCCAAAGCAATGAGAAAAACCTGAAGTGTAGAAAACCCTAAAGGGACATTTGCTATTCTTGTGAGCTTTTCTACAAACTAGATCTCTCAGTTGCAGTTAAATGCAAAAGTTCTGAAGAGGACATTTCTATTTGGATACTTACAAGGGAACTTTGTGCACATGGTGCTTGGCCAGGTTGCTCTGCTCAACATTAAGACTTTGGAGACAGCAAGCTGCATTTTAGAATGACCAACCTTCTGAAAATCAGCTGGTAAGTAACTTACGCATGTTGTTCACATGTCAGAAAATCACTAGATTGTGGAACTTAGGTGGATGTCAAGAATGTGCAGGAAAGGCGGATCTTTCTGGTCAAGGAGCAGTTTAAGAAGTCAAAAGATGTTGCATTTTGTACAAGAATCAGATCTGCTATTAAAAAACAAGATTTCTTCACCCCTTCATCAATAGCTAAGAGTTGGAAATACTAAGAGAGGTGTCCACTGAATCATAACCAGGGCAAGGAGAGGAAGGGATCAAACACCCACACACCCACCCACCCACAATTGCCCTCTTCAAACGCAAGCACCAGGTGGTTCCTTCCTGCTGGTGAAGGTCTAGCAAGACGCACAAAAAATTGATGACCTTGTGATGATTCTTTTGTGATTGGATTGTATGAATAGCAACAACACATATTCAAGTATGAAGCACAATTTGCAACAAAGGCATAGCTTTTAACATGCTATGTAGCAAATCTTGTCCTAGTCATCCCAAAGCTCGAGTCATTCCCTTGTCTTGGTTGCAAAAGGGCTAATAAGTGCACCTCAAGTTTCTAGAATTTTGTGTACAAATTCTTTTGGCAAATGTATAAACATGCAATCACTGGTGTTTGTTAAAGACATTGAGATGCTTCTATGATCATTTCCCCTATTTTACATTAATGTAACCAAAGATGAAAAATTGCATGTCACCCATTATTTGAGCTACTTGAAATATGAGTTGTGTACTTAAATCTCGAAAGACAATCACAAGAAGTCATAGAAGGAAAAACACACATACTAGGAACATAAAAGTCATGATGCACACATTCTATTGAACTACACCACCCCACACAACAACTTGTTCCAAAAGCATTACCTACACCTCACCACAATACCAAACACAGAAAGCACTGCCTGGATTTTTCCTTTGCATTTTCAGCTCCCTGACCTGCCTGAAGAAACCTGTTTTCAGCAAGCAGGATCTTCTGTGGTGGAAGGTACCAGCCAGGCCATACTGGGATCTTCTGACCAGCAGAAGGTACCAGCCAGCCTGTCACTATTTCAAAAAAGTGAAAAAATCCCAACTCTGCTTTACATAGGAAAAGGACCTGAGTACAGGCCCCTCCATGATTTTTGACTTGTTCCCTCAGCCTACCGGCTTCTGGCACAGATCTCAAATCATCGGAAGGGCCTGTATTCAGGCCCTTCTCCTATTCAAAAATCCCTCATTGCCATTGTACTTAATAAAAGACAAAATTGTTGAGGAACATGAAGTTAAATAGGGTTTAAATTTATGTTCTTCTAGGACCTTCTTGGGTCCTCCTCATGTCCCTAGGGGTGTTCTGAATTGGCCTCTAGGATAAGTCTATTTGTGTGTCCCATGGCCATGAAACCAAAAGTGGCAGTTACAACCCAACTGCCTCTCTCTCTCTCTCTCTCTCTCTCTCTCTCTTCTTCCTTTTGTAGGGGGATACATACATGCACTTCTCTCATCACACTCTCTCTCTCTCTCTCTCTCTCTCTCTCTCTCTCTCTCTCTCTGTGTGTGTGTTTCCTTTCCTTGTTTCTTGGTCTTCATCCCATCTTTGCAAAGCAAGGTTTACATTACTACGAGTCTTTGTTGAAGTTGTGCTGCGAAGCATGTCTGAGTTTTTGGATGAACATGGATACCCACAAGAAGAAGTGACAAAGGAACAAGTTGTCTCTGCATATCTCCAGGTAAAAAGTGGCTGTTACTGAAACTTGTGCCAGATGTTCCACCCTCTTTTGTTCCCATCTTTTTTTCACCAACCACAGTTGAATGTATATTGCAAGTGATTTTGTGTAATTTTTTGAGCACAATATGCATGTCTCCTTCTCTTCTCTATGTTGATCAGTAGATCCCACTTCTTGTGCACAACTATAGAAATGAAAAGAACAATTTTTTCCACTCACAGACTTGTACTTTGTGCTACAATTCTTGCCAAAGAGTTTTAGGGTCTCAAACCTATAATGGGTTCTATATTAATCAGAAATTTGTGCGTTAAATTGTTGTTTATGTTGATGCTTTAGGGTTTCAATCTGTGGGTGGGTTATAAAACCATCTGGATGGATTGCCACAAGAGCAGAAATTTTTCATTTTGCTGTTTGTGTCAGCAGTCTACATTGTTGAGGTGATTTGGTTGCATATTTTGGTGATATCATAGAATATTGATAAGCTTAAATGGACGATTTTTTCCTGGCAATACAAACTTCCTCATATGCTGAAAATGAGAAGACATTTTTGAAGAATCCCATGTTTGGATTGTGGGTGAGAATCATGATAACGAAAGTCCTACAGTTTCAAAAACGTTGAATTGAAGGTGAGTCAGTTTGGTGGTTTTTTGGGTGTTGCAGACAGTGCAGAGAACATTGAATCGTCTGTCAGATCCTGACTTGAAAACACGAAGAAAAGCATTGGAGATGCTACTTGTGTGTTTGCTTGAAGATGATGGTGTGGGATCAATACCACCACTTGATGTGGTTCAGGTAAGAAAGAGTTCCAGAATCCAGTACTAGCTGCTTGTTTTTCAAGCTCCACACATGGAAGTAGGGGCTTCAGAAGAATGATGATTTACTGGACACTGGGTGTTTGAAAGTTTCAGGTTTAGGAGCTTCACTAGGGGAACAACCAAGTCTTGATGCCATTTTTTCTCCCCCTTTTCTGCATGGTGTACATGGTTTCTTGATTACCTGACAAGCAATTTTTGTCTTTTTCCAGGCTGCATGGGATGACACAATTCTAGGGCTGGTGCTTCGGTGCCTGAGTGACACCTCTGAGAAATGCCGTGAGCTAGCAGTTCAGCTCATCCAGAAAGTTGCTGACTGCATTCCTGAAGTATGTAGAAATCAGTGAATTTCTGCTACTCATACAGTGACAACACTGTGAATCTCATACATCTTTTGATTGTTGCTGACCTCTAAATGGGCTTGAACAGCAACAATAACACTCTTCAAACCTGAACCCCACCACCATTGCAGGTGGATGTGACTGTGAAGCAACTTGTACCAGTCATGGCAGACTTGATGGGTACATAAACTCTCCGATTCTTCTGTGTGATTAGTTTTTTGCTTGGCTTGCTTGTCTCCATCACCAACTGAGATGTGAACCCAGTCTTTTTGTTTTGTACTACTCTCACAAGGAGGTAGCAGTTACAGCTCTAAGCCAGTCGATCACTTAACAAAGCCAAAGGCTTTTTTACAACAGAGCGAGGTTGGATTGTTGCCCGGGAAGATGTTGCAGGACAGATTCCAGTGTTGGAAGGCTCAGAAGAGCTCCGATTGCAGCTGTTTGCACTCTTGAGCAATTCCTTGCTCACCCAATGCTCACATGAGACTCTTTGTGCAGTTGTTGATCCTCTTCAGCGAGTATGTGTCTCTTCCTTCTTCTCTCTCTCTCTCACACACCCAAGCCCACAATGAGTATGTACCACTGTTATTGGAAAACTATATCAGACTGGACCTAGTAGATAGAATGATCCTTGAAGGCAACATTTGCAATGTCAGCATATCCTAGATGTTGTGCAAGCTGCAATCTGATCTACTTGAGAATCCTGGGACAAAATTAGGTGATGGCAGTGACATTGTTTGATTCATTCCATGAAGTTCGCAAGAGTGCATGCAATGTCTTGGTATTGATTGCCAGTCGACACCCAGATGCTTTTGGCAACAAGACCGGTATCTTTCTCAAAGCGCTCATCCCCAGCATAAACCACTCTCACTCCCGGGTGGGTTTTTTCGTTCCCTGCAAAACCCCTGAACTCAATCATGATCTTCCTGGTTCTCATTGTTGTTTCTCTTCCTAGACTTTCCAAGTTTCCTCTTTTGTCACTTAATGAGTTGCACACTCTTTGAATACTTCTTGCAGTGTTCTTGCATCTTATTACAACAGGAGAAGTCATGCTTATGATTGGCCATTGTTTGTCAAATGCCAGGTTCGCATCGCTGCATTGCAAGCCATCAATGGGATGGTGCAATGTGGATTAACAGCAAACATGGTTGCAGCACACTTAGCGCCAGGTGTCAAACCCCTTGCATTTGATCACACCACAACCGTTAGAGAGGTCACAAGTCAAATCCCTTGTCATCATTATCATCATCATCTTCTTCTTCGTCTTCCAAGAGTCCGAGATGAGATTACATCTTTTTTTTGTTGCAACAAGCACATTTTCAAATGCATGAGTCTCTTCAAATCTGTTTGGGTAAAGTACACATTTTTCTTTACCGTCGACTTTCTTTCTTCGCTCTGAAATTATATGACAGATTTTTGTTTTGTGCAGCTGTTTTTTGTGAGTGTAGCAAACTGGCTAAACTACAAAGATAGATCCAAAGGTGAGGATGACATCAAGGCATGCATTGAGAGCTGCAAAATACCACGGTTTTACATCCCGGAGCTTTTGCCTCTGTTGCTGGTGGGCATGACAGATGTGTCCCCAGATCTGGCTGCCTTGACACTCACATTGCTGGAAGGAGTGGGTGAGATCTACCTCAAGTTCATCAATGAACTTGACTCTCAAAAGGTGCATTGATCATGTGCCACCACATTCCCACCCACCCAATGTACAAATAGTTTAGTTTCTACTGTCTTCTTTCTTCCATTTTGAGATCATGAACAACTTTGCCTTCCATGATCTTTGTGAAAGCAGAAATAACAACATTGAACACAGGATTGAATATAGTACCATACAAGAGATTCTGAAGATTGGGTAGTATGCAATTTCCCAAACAAACATCAACTAATTGGCTGAGTCATGATGAGCATTTCTTTTGCAATTCAGGAGAAAGACTCAGGTCGGAACACTGAAGAGGATGATGAACGATTGATGAAGGAAACTATGGAAGCTGAAAGAAAGTTCTTGGAGCGTCAGAAGGAGGAGGAATTGCAATGGGCTGAAGAACACAAGAGGGCCCAGCTTGCTGCAGATCAGCTTGCTGAAGAACAAGATCCACTTGCTGCAGCAGTAGGTCCTGGACCAGTTGAAACTTCTTCTTCTTCTTCTTCTTCACCCATTGAGCTGGTATCTCAAACAACAACAGTTGATGCATTGAAGGACCTCCAGCTGGGAAATGTTGAGCTGGGAGTCGATCATGAGGAATTCTTATCTGCAGAAAATTATGAGACAAAAGTTCAGGAAAGTGATACAATCAGAACCATGACAATGACGACTGCTTTAAGTGATGTCAAGAATTGTGAGGAATTTCCTCTTCAAGTGCATGAGGAAACAACCACTTCCCACATGATGACTAGTGATACAAATGCCGCAGTGGATCTATGGGAATCAGAAAAGCAAGAACTTGTCTCAGTGGCAACAACAGCAGCAACAGATCAAGAAGGATTAGGTTTGAAGGATGCAAGTTCACCAGAGAAAACAGAGGAAACATTACAGATCCAGGAATTAGATGGGGACCATATAATAAAGCAATCAGATATTATGTTAAGCACTGCAGCAATTTCCACAACAGAAGATAATTCTTCTGAGGATGAGAAAAATGAAACTGAAGAAGAAGATCATGATGACAAGAATGACCTAGATTCTGAAGGTTTACAACTATCTGAGCCTTACAAAGGAAGACGACCCAGTGGTGCAGGATGCCGCCTCATGGTAGAGGTATGATGTATACATCTGCATGCATCTATCAGAAGAAGCTTATAATGATGTTTCCTGAGTGATCAGCTGTGCTAATTGAGCCTCAGAATTTATGGGCTTTGTTGGGTGTCTGTGAAAGAATGTATTTTGTATGTGTATGTATGATGCTAGTCTACTTGTTTGCACCAGATAAACATCTCTGACTGACATGTTGATGATCCTTCCAAACTTCATGTGCCTTGGGTCACATGGTGTGTAGATGTTGTTGGTTCGTGTAGGCATTCTTAGAACCCATGATATCCCCTGCAATTCAAGAGTTGCGGCAGTGGACGGCACCAACACGATTGGGTGCTGCTCGTCTACTCCATACAATTCTGGTTTGCATCTAGACTTTCCTCCAGAGCTAGACTTTCCTCCAGAGCATATGTGTGGCACATTTGCATGCCAAAATACAGAACCCAATTTAGTATAGGTTGATTCTGCAGCTCATGGTGGAATTGTTTGAACAGTGCAATTGTAGCTTGATGATGATATTGAGCTTGGATTTCTCTCGGATGCAAATGGGTTGAGTCATTATACAGATGCTGGCAGAAGGGCATGCAGTTAAGCACTTGGACATTTTGATTCCCGCTTTCTGCAGGTATGGAAAATTTAGGAACCAGATTGGTACTTGAATTTATGGCAGTTTTGAATGCTTTTGTTTTAACAAACCTTTTTCTGAACAAAAATATATTGTGTTGTTGTTCATGTTGGTGATAAATCCCTTTTGTGCAGTGCTGTGGGTGATGACAATGCAACAGTTGCAGAGCATGTGATTGCAGCTGTACATGTCTTAGGCTTCCATGTGTCACCTAAGAACTGGTTGCCTCTTGTTCTTCAGCCTCTTGCAAGTCCCCAATCAAGTCAACCACATGTAAATGTTCAATGGCCTGCTTGAGCATTTTATGTCCTGCTTGCATATATTAATTATGCAATTTGCTTGAATTTCTTGCAGTCTGATTTAGCCTTTAAAACATGAAGATATCCATCCACCTCTGAGGAAACTGAAATTACTGGTGGACTACTGGAGTACTATGTTGTTTCAATTCAATTCAGATGTGTTAGTTTCAACTAGCTTTTTTTTTGGGGCAAGCTGGAGTGCCTGCTGATCTGATCTGGGTTTGTTTTATTTACAAAAACTGTGTTTGGAAATCTGTTGTGCAGAGGGCAAATGTTCTGGTTGTCATATCAGCCTTAGTTTACAGAACACCCCACAAAGCAATGAAACGACAGTTTGTGGAAAAGGTTTGTTTGAATTTGCAATCTTTGCTTGCAAAGGAACTTTGTTCATGCATTACAAAAAACCTGCAACTGTACTTGTAAGGACAGACTCAAGTTTAGATCTATTGAATAGTCCAGGAAATTTCAGTTGTTTCCCATTTGGCTTCAAAAAAAAGCTTGGATTTTTTGTCATGTGGGTATCTTACTTACAGGGGCCTGCATGCAGTTATGCAATAGATTACACAAGAAGAGTTGGATTTTTCATGTGGCTATCTCACTCACAGAGTTGTGCATGCAGTTATGCAATGGATTATACCAAAAGGGTTGGATATTTCTTGTTGGGATATCTTACGCACAGATTTGTGCATGCAATTATGCAACAGATTATATCAAAAGGGTTGGATTTTTCTTGTCTGCGTATCTTACTCATGGGTTTGTGCATGCAGTTATGCAATGGATTATACCAAAAGGAAGTGTGTTGTAGTGATCATCTTGCTGTTCAAAATCAGGTATGATTTCCAAGTCTGCAAGGTCATGGGCATTGTCAATTTGTTGTGGAACTTTAGTAAAAAATATTATATATTATATGAATTACTGTCTCTGTTATAGGTGAAGGAAGTTCATGAATTCTTGGGTCTCTGTGAAAGGGGTTCAAGTCTGTGGGTAACAGAAAGTGTACTAAACCAGCAGCATAAAAAAACTTTGTATTTTTGTTACCAAGACAGATATTATGTAAAATTCAACTGAGATGTCTTTTGGACATTTTTTTGGTTCCAGTGAATTGAAAAGATCACACAAAGGAAATATAAGGCCCTGTGTGCAAATGGCAGCTCCTTTCAGTTGTTACCAACATCGTGAAGGTGGCGGGAAATCGTTGTTACTCATCTTCCTTCAAGCTCTTTGTGTTGCTCCTTCAGGTATAATTTGTACTAGTAGTTCTCATTTGTTTTGGTATTTCAATAGGAAAACCCCCCAAAAAAAAACCACATTGATACAGTGACATCCTTTCAATTCACTGTCATGCAAGCATACACTTTCACTCTTGTATGTTTTTTGAGCATCTCATGATCAAAATCAGATGGACATTCACTAAATGGTCTTCAATGCATAGATGCATAATTGTTGATTTTTTTACCCATGCTCTGCTCTTAATTTGGGACAAAATGCTGAACTTTGTGAAGCTCCAATCAGCCGAGGGACTAAGCAGGGTACAAGCTGAGTGTGGAGTCTGCAAAGTCCTTGATATGCTTGCAAAAGTGTTGGGGATGGAATCGGCACGAGAGCTTTACATTGAGCACATCCATAACCTCATGGAAATCATCACAACTGGGTACAAAGGCTGGTCATCAGGCCTACCTGGGAAACTCCTCTTCCAAACATTCATGCGTAATGCTGGTGACACTGTAAGTGAAAATCAACCCATTTACGTCCACCTAGTTCTGGATTTCGAGGTAAATTGCACAAGTGCTTACAGAAAGTTACTGTCTCAGGAGTAGTCTCAAAACATAATTTTTGAAACATTGTTTTAGCATGTTTGCAGTGTCTGTCGGCCTCCTTTTAATCCTGTAACACTTGCACATTACATTAGAAAAATCTACAGTTCTCATAAGCAGGAATGGGCATCATGTTGTGGCAGGTGGGTCCGTACTTAAAGACATTATTGCCACTGTTTGGGTCATGCTTGAAAGATGATCAAGATCCAGCTCTTCGTATTAGCTTCTTGCAGGTCAGTACATATTGGTTTTTCCAACTGCATCTGTCCTTATGTGAATAAAAAAAATGCTCACTTGCATATATTTCCTGTATGACTGACACCCACTTTCATATATTTTGCATATGAAATTTCCCATACAGATACATTTGAGACAAAGTTTGGAGCAAGTTTTTTTTCTCAAGTAATTTGGTTGCATGTGCAACAGCTCCTAGATGATTTATTTGAGAAGCCAGAGTTAGGGGATTCATGGTTACCACTAGCATCGAGCATAATAGGAGAACTCCTAATCCCATGCGCTGTTTGGCGTGCTAGCAAGGTATGTCACCAGCATCTCTGAATGTATCACAAGTATTTCTTTGACATGCATATAAGTAATGCACACCCACTTGGTCATACTGCAAAGGTTGATCATTCTGCAATCATCATCAAGTTTACAATTGTCAAAAGTTGTTGATTATATTCTGTGACCATCTATCTGTACCCCGAGGTGGCCATCAATCCAACCTCCAGACTGGTGGCCATACAATTGGTTTTCTGCCTTTTTATGTTTCCATGTTTGCTTGTTTTGTCCAAAGGCAGGAAAAAATATTTTTGCATACATAGCCTTGGAGTATCTTGATACAAATCATGTGTTTTGTGGTGCAAGGGCAGACTGCAGCTGCTATCCGGCATGCTGCCATGGTTGCACTTGGCACATTTTTGAGAAGAGATCTCTGCACCAAGGTGGGTAAAAAGGACAGCACAAGAATTGTTTCAAAGTGGTGAAGATCTTTCATTAAGTGAAGATCTTTGAGGCCTGTTTTTTACTAGACTCCATGAAGCTGTTTAGCATCAATTTGTAAGAGAATTGTGAGAACGTGATTTAAGCTATTGTATGCTTGATGAAGATGAGGAAATTAATTCTTACATAGAGTACATCTTGCTTCTGTGATTGTTGGATGTGTGCCCCAACATGAGCAATTAGCCTACTGATAATTTATAATCCATTGAGGCAAATTGGATTCAGTTTCTACTTAATTTTCTGGGATAGGAGCAAATGGCAGAAGTGATGCGAATGCCACAAGGCTTTATGGCAGTTGCAAAATCGTGTCTTGATGAAGACTATTTTCTTGATATCCGTCTTGTCACTGCCCATGTCGTGCATCAATTCCTTCGCATTGCAGGCAATATCCTCACTGGTATGCAACCCAAACTCCTCTCATCCTTGCCAAATTCCAGGCTTCTAGGATTAGGCACAAAAAACAAGTTGCATTTTTTTTGCACCATTTGATCTGTAGGTGCACAAATCATTGATTAGGTGTTGGAAAATTATGCCCTATGAAGATGCAAATTGTGTAATATTGTTTGAGCAAATTTTTTTGCCTTCAAACTAAAACATTCCCACTTGATAATGAACAAGTGTGTTGTAGCCAAACTCTATAATTGCTTTGTGTATGTAAAAGGTTTCTCACAACACAATGAAACAAGTACAAATTCATATGATTGTAACTTCATGAGCATATCAACACAATTTTGGAAAAGATGTTTGGACCATCTAAATAACATATACAGTTGTTTTAAAGTAGACAAGGTATCACATAAATTGCATGCAATAAGTTCTTTGGCTCCTTTTATTGTGACTACATCCATGTGATAGATGAGGAACGAAGCGATTTAGTGAAGAATCTTAGGAAGCGAATGGATGATAGCAATGACAATGTGCGCATTGGGATTTTGCCTGCCATAATAGCCTTCTTCACCACCATGCCTTCATCTTTCAATGACTTTGAGGTTACTAATTCCTTCAATCATAACTAAGAAGAAAGATTGTGAGCATATAATTGATATGCCAATTATCAATGGATAGATAGCATGACAACCCACCACTTATTTTATGTGTGAAATTCAATTCTAACACAAGTTTGTACATATGTGGATTTTTTCAAGAAAACATGTGAACATCATGGTGAATGCCTCATGAATGAATTGTGCACCACCACTTCGAAAGCATTACATTTCAATTCTAACATCATGGCTTTGTGCATATGTGGGTTTTTAGGTGAAAAACTTCCTTTCATTTCTAGTAATTCATATGGATGACCCGGATCAACAAATCCAGGTACAAAATTTGCAAAATGAAATCTCTACATCTACATGAAATCCAACAATTCTTCAATTTCCAACTAAAGTTGTGAAGTAATTGGGCAAGTTGTGAATTAATTGAGAAACACATGTATATTGTGTGTGTGTGTGTGTGTGTGTGTGTAGGAGGGTGTATGTAAAGTTGTAGAAGCATGTGCAATTAAAAGACCTTCAGTTGTGATTGACATACTCATGAACATTCATGGACAACATAAGAACCCACTTTACTTTGATCGTGTGCTTACTCTTGCAACTTCAGTCATCTTTGAAAAAGAATCTCATCCCAACAACAACAACAACAATGATAGTAATGAAATTTTAAAAATGTAGTTGTTGTGACTATCATCATCACAATCATGAATGAAGTTGAAACCCATCATTTCACTTTGTTGTGAAATGAAAAATCCATTAGTCACACAAAAATTAGAACCCAATTTGCAAAAGATTAACAAGATTAATCTTCCAAAAACACCAAAATAATTAAATGCCAATCACAATTCAAACATTATTGACACACTAATCAAGGGTTTAATGGTGGGTTTTTCATTATTTCCTTTCAGAGTGGGGCCCAAAAAGAGGAGGAAAGAATAAGCTTCCTTTCCAATTAATTGTATTATTTCATGTGTGAAACATACCTTTTTTATTCATTATGCCATGGAAATAGAAGTTAATCTCCATTCAAAAGGGAAACATTTGAAATTTGGACACATGCATGTTTTTTTGAGATGAAGATTGTGATAAATGTTTCTTGCTATGGAACAAGTTTTGTATTGCATCAATTTTCACTAACATCAAAAGTTTATTTGAATTGGCAATATCTTCATTTGGGTTTGAAGGTCTGCCAAAAAGTGGACTAGCCTTCACAAATGCATTTTAAAGTCATGCAAAATGTTGGAATTTTGAGATTTTGACTCAATGAAATTCTGGAAAATTTCAAGCTAATTGTGGAGGACTTCAAGTTAAATGTTTTAGGAAAAAATATATATTTGGATGAAAAATATAAAATTGACATTATTGAAAATTTACATTTTCTAATTTTGGGCAACTTTCAAAATTGCAAATTTTTGAAGACTTGGATTGTAAAAATTTGGTGATGGATTAAAGGCATGCATATGAATCATGTAGGAAAAAAATTGTCAAAAATGAAGTTGAAATGAATGAATACATGGATGGTCAAACTTGGCCATTCAATATTGATTTTCCTCCTTTTTAGGGAAAACAAAAATCTTAGATAGTTTGAGATTGTGATTAGGAACATTTGGCATTCCATAATCTAATTCAAATTTTGTTTTCAAAATGATGAAATTTTTGGTAGCATAACTTCTTGTTGACTTTCACATCAATGTTGCACACAACTACCCAAAATTGCCCAAAACTTCCTATCATGTTAAGCAACACACAAGTTTTTTAATAACATGCAACTAAACACAAAAAACTCTTATTAGAAGGTCAAGCCTTACTCAATGATGTGATAATTACAACTGATGTGTATTAAATTTTGAAATCATGATTGTTTTTAATTAAGATTAATATTGAGAAAGGGGTGAACCAAAAAATTGTCCTCCTTAATATTTAAAGACAACTCAAAGTAGCTCCACTAATATTAATATTTTGGAGCTTAGAAATCTCAATTTAGTTATAACAAAGCAAAAAAATGTAAGTCACTATCAGGACAATCACAAGTCTAGCCTTGGAGCCTCAGTCATTGGTGAATCAATTAATATTTCATTATGAGTTTTGTAAGAATCATATATGGTGGGTGAGATTTTGAATTGCATTTGACAAAATGATATTAGAATAACATTCAATTCCCCTTCAAAGTTTGTGATTTGTGCATGTTTGAACTTGTGGTTGCTTTTATGTTTTTTGTGAGTTTGGGACTTCAATTTCTTTTTAACACCACATTATGGATTTTGTTACTTTTTATGTTAATGTAATGTCTGGTTGATTGAACAACTATTTTATTTTATCCATGTACTCACATTTTGCACATGTTTTTTTGGGGTGATAGTTGGACTTAATTTTCATGAATTTTTTTATTACCACTATGGACCCACTTGGATTGAATTAAGTTTGTCAACAACTAACAAAGAAGCCACCTATTCATATTCTAAACTCACCTCAAAAGCCACTTAGGCATATTGGAAGGTAGTCCTATTGCCACTTATGCACATTTTATAATTTATAAAAACTACCTAGCTCACGAAACTCTTATCGTTGGCCACAATTCCTCTCATATCAAGGGATCAAGGATTTTCAATCTTGTATTTCATAATTTATTTATTTATTTGGGATTATTTAATTTTAAATTTTACCCATGTTTTTTTAATGATCTTTGGTTCTTAGGCAACCCTAGGATAAAATCCATATTAATGGATTCACATTTGGTATCAAGGACTCCCAATGGTTGCAATAAACATGAGGTTTTAATATGTTTTGCCTTATAGATTTGGCATGGGAAACTTTTTTTCACATGTATTTTTGCACCTCCTTTTTTAACCTTGGCCCCCAAAAAAAAAACTACTAACAGATAACACTACAAGAAATCATGATTTTTCAAAAGGTTCAATTTCATTATAAAATTTCCGCATTCAACAAAAGGATGTTTACATTGATTTAGGACTAAAGGCATGGGCATGAAACATACATGGTTATTTTGGTTGGTTCTTTCGATTAAAGTGATCATTTTGACCAAGTGAACTAAGTTATACATCTAATTAAAAAGGACAAATTTTTGAAATGGTCCATCAAGATGCCCATGGTTTAATCAAATCAACCATATTGAATGGCCATGGTTAACCAAATTGGCCATATTAATTTGGTCAGATAGCCTACTTGTTATACTTAATTACTAAACTGCTTACGTACTAAGTGCCTACCTTTTTACTTAACATATACCTACTTACATCCTACCTACTTATTATCTACCTAGTCACATATATATTTACCTACTTGTGAAAAAAATTAAAGTTCAAATGTTGTTATATATATTAACAAAAAAAATTCATTAAGGTTCAAAGAAACATGTTAAATGCATTTGATCGGTATTGGATTGTTTTACAAAATGGTGTGGTGGTTTGATGGCCAAAACATTAGTGTGAAACCAAGGAGACCAAGGTTCAATCTCCCTTACCAACATGTATTATATGGAGTATATATATATATTGTACATTTGTGTAAATGTATAATATTTAGGTAGGTAGGAGGTCATGGTGGGTAGGCATGTCATGGGTGGGTGGGTACGTAAGTATTTATAATTGGGTAAAAACTCAATCAAAGGAGCCACCCAAGTAAGTGGACATTCCTTAAAACTATTATGGTGATAGATGGTCATACACCATAATAGTGTTTGATGTTCCTTTTGATTATGTGACAGGGAGTAGTAATACCATTTTATGGTAGGACAATTTTAGATTTCATAAGTTGTAACGTAGAACTGCCCATCATCAATCACTACCCTATCATCAAACATTTTTTTAGATCTTTTTCATATGTGCTTCATTTTGAGTGATTTAAAATGTTACAGGAGCATTACCTTGAGCTCGAGAAATCGTTTTTGAAGTGCAAAGGAAAATGAGTAATGAGGAAATAACAAGAAGAAAAATAAGCTTTCCAACTCACAAAACTCATTTTTTTCCATTTTTCTTCTCTTCAAACCCCTCCTACTTTCAAAGCTTCTAACTTTCTTAATTTTTATTCATTCAAAATGATTTAAAATGTTATAGGAGCACCACCTTCAATTTTACCAATCATTTTTGAACTCTAATCAATGATAAAACAACATACAAAGAATTTCTTGGGTGACCAATAATGGGCTTTGTAGCATTTGGCGATTTATTTTTTTGCATTCTTGACCCCCTCTACTTTGGGGGGACATAACTTTCTCAATTCTAATTCACTTTTGACGATTTTTAGTGTGTTATGTGTGCCAATATGAAGGGTTCAAGTTTGTTTGGACACTAAAAACAATAAAGCCTTTTCGTTGGATTTGGCTTACCCTAAACATTTAAATGATCGCTCATGGGTTGTTCTACCTTAGTTGTCATTTGGATGGTTTCAAATTGGAATATGTTAACACACTCTCAAATAAAAATGCATGGATTTTTTTTCTTTTTAAATATGTGTTTTTTCCAAATCCCTTTTTTTACCACTATATATTTGAACATGAATAAATTTTCAATATTTTTTTCATCAATTTGCGTCTCATTTTTCTTCAATTGAATCTTAATCCAATTGTTGAATTTAATCGAATTCAATGTAATATATCCAATTTAATAATTTAAATTCTATTCAACTAGATATATTTTCAATTGAAGTTGCATGCAAATGATTTCATTCCATATTTTCATTTGAATAGAACTTAATTTTCACAAAATCAATTCATGTTTTTTCATCAATTGATGAATTTATTGTCATCTATAGTAGTGTAATGAAATATAGGGGCATAACAAGCTCCTAACTACCCATTGACTATGCATCAACAACACAACATCAACTATGTACACAAAGCATGCAACTCCACAAATTCATCATGTGATTTCACAAAGGTGTCCAATATTTAAAAAGAGATGTTTTAATTTTATGAAATCTACTACATATAGATCTACAAGGGTCAAATTGTTCTAATTCACTCTTTTGAGCATCAATTGACCTAATTAGCACATCAAAAGTTTCCCTCAATTCCCAAACCACACATAACATAAACTATTGCAACAAAACACCCACATTGGAACGTCCCACAAAAATCCCTTAACAAACAAAAACTACAAATTCAGGCAAGATAAATGAAATTCAATAGAATAACATATAAATCCCCACTATTCTATAGACAAATTCAATGCCCATATTTAAACAACCCAACAAAACTTAGATGAACAATTTGAACATGCATTCGGAAGTCCCAATTTGTAAGGTACTTTCTTCCTTTAAACAAAATACTTAAACCACCCAACACAATGCCCATTCATATAGACTCCTTTGCCAAGATGGTTGTTCATAAAATCCCTACATGTTTCATCACCCCCCTAATCATGGACCTAGGTCTATAATTCCACACAACATTTTTTGAAAGGTCTACAACGTAGAGGAAAGAACCACCTCCTTGGAGAAAAAAACAGTGTCCTTCTTTCAAACATTCATCCTTTCAACATTAATAATAAAAAAAACCTTAAAAATTTGAATGTAATCCACACAAAACAAAAAATTCTAAAAACATTTAGCTACCTAGAATGTTTGATGTCCTTGCTTCTTAAACTCTACCACCGTTGCATCTTCATTGACATCCAAATAGAAAATCCTCATATCCACCTTGCTCCACACACAGTACACTCATTGTAAGCACTAAAAAAAACTCAAGTGTCATCGATCATAAATAGTAACAAGTCCATAACTTACAAAAAAACAAACAAATATTAAAATAAAAACCACACATCCCACACATCACTTCCCATCACCATCAACCATCAAGAGTTTGTCATCTTGCTTTCAGTGTTGATGTGATGTTTCATCCACCTACGTTTACATCCCTAGATTTTTCATCACAAATGTAATGTCTCCCTTACATAATAGACTAAATCCTTTAATCTTCACATGGTAGTTGTAGCATGGAACAATTGCAAATCCCTCCAAGGTTTCTCCCTGAGCTTCTCATCCTCTCCCTTAACCACATAGATCCTTCCTCCTTCATCTTGTTGCAAAAAACCATGACCATCCAAATACCTTACAAATATAAAGGGACCTTCCCAACTTGATGCTAGTGATTTATTCTTGCTTAGTTTTTTCATCTTTACAATAGTTTCCCCTTCCTTAAACCCCAAAAACATCTGTTTGTTTTTCCTAAAAGCATATGCCCATTTCTATTTGACTTGGGCCTAACAAATGTTTTCTGAAACTTTTCCATGCATTCTTGAAATGAACTATAGTTTGCCAATCATATATCCATGTTGCAATAGCAGCAAGATCATCATCATCATCATCATCATCATAGGTTTGAACCAAAAGAATCAAAGAGTTGTCAATTCGCAACTAGGGAATCCTACTTGCTAATAACATATGTGGAGAGAATTTTGTTTTCGCTTGTACCCCACACCTATATCTAAACATAATCTTGGTTAGTTGTTTGTCCCAGTCCTATGCATGCTCAAGATCGGTAGACAAAATTGTGAGTCCATGTTTAAGAGTTTTGACCAGTCTTTCCACCATTTCATTGCACCTTGGCCACTAAGGTGAAGTGTACTAATGTACAATGCCATAGCTTTTACACAATTGATCAAATTCAACATACCACTTAAAACTATTGTTGATAAGAACATATTTTGGCACACCAAACCTACAAATGGTTTCATCCTCCAAAAACCTAGTAGTTGTCTTTGCATCATGATCAACTATTGATTTAGCCTCACACCATTTTGAATAATGGTCAATAGCCACTAACACATATTTATTGCCATGTTTCGTCTCAAGAAGAGGCCCAACTGTGTTTAGTGCAACCTTATAAAATTGATCCTAAATGGGAATGCTTTTGAATTTTTCAGGTTTTGACTTGATATTTCTTGTACTTTTCACAAGTTGACATGATTTGCAAGAATGCGCCACATCTTTAACTTCCTCTGTCCTGTTGTGCCAAAAATAGTGCATACTAATTTTTTTAAATGTCCTTCCTTCAAAAAAGTCCAATTCATTGTGTAGATCCAAAATTAATTGCCAATGTTCATTTGGTCTATCAAGAACTAGACTTTTAAACATCAAGTTCTCATTGCTCAATAATATTGTTGAATGCACATACTCACTTTGGATTTCTCCCCTTCTTCACATTTTGGAGGTAATTGGTTGCCATTAAGCACCAACATGGTCATATGGTCCTCCCATATTTCCATGTTTTTCGCATTTTCCCAATCACTAGACCTTTTTCCATATCCTTTAGATCATTTTCTTCATCAACCATGGCCTAGGCTTGCTCAATCGGCTCCCGATGAGAACCTACATCCCACCAATTCTGTCTTTTTTTTCTTTAGCTTAAAACCTTCATATTTTTCAAAAGGTTTTTCAACCAATTCAATCAAGCATTGAACTTGCCCCTCACCATACTAATCTGCATCCACCTCTTTAGCTTCTACCATGAATAGATGGTTCAACCTCCCTTGTCTCCCAAGTTGCTATAATGTTATGCCTATCTTGGAACTCCTTCACCCCATCTAGTTGATCTCATCATTAATACTATTGGTTCATAGAACCTTGCAATCCTAAATTTCAATACTTGCATCCTCATCTTCCTCAACAACATCAAAAGATTTCTACTAAGCGCATCTACATTATTGTGTCTAGATCTTACACAATGCAAAATCTTAAAACTAAAATCCTAAAGTGTATTTATCCATCTTCTTCTTCTGCCATAAGTATTTGACAGTATAGTTAGCCACTTTAGAGGCTTATTGTCAATCTTAAGTGTGAAATGGTTGTGATACAAATATTGTCTAAAATGCATGATGCCCCACATTAATGCATAACATTTACTCTCCATGAGGTGGAACTTTTTCTGGACTAAAGAAAATCCTTTGTTCCCATACATAATTACTCATTCATTCTTTTTGGCTTTATGTAATAAAATAGCCCCCACCCTTCATGTAGACCAATCCACATTTAAGATGAATGCCTTGGTCAAATCTAGGTGAACCATGATTAGAAGAGATACTAAGGTGTTCTTTAAAAACTCAAAAACATTTTAATAGGTGGGACTTCACTTAAAGGTGGTGTCCTTCTTAATCAAGTCAAACAAAGGTATGGCTATTTGAAAATAACCTTCAATGTACGTAATTCCTATAATAACTTGTCAATCCCAAAAATGCTCTAACATTAATAACTGAAATGGGAACTGGAAAGTTGGTTACATATTTGATTTTTCTTAAATCTGGTTACATACCTTCTTGATTCACTCACTAAATTTAACAAATCCATAATTTCCAAGATTGAATTTGAGATTAATTTCCCTCAATCTTAGTAGAAAATATCATAGGTGCTTCAAATGCTCCTCCCAACTTAGGTTGTGGATATTCAAATCATCCACAAAAACTTTCAAAAATTTGTTTAAATATGGGCCAAACATTTTTGTCATATTCCTAAAAAAAATGTTGGTAGCATTTTTCATGACAAATGGCATGACAATCCAATCAAACAAGCATGATTTAGTGATTAATGCAAACTTACAAATGCCTTTAGGTACCATCTTAATTTGCTAAAACCTAAATTGTAAGTCCAATGCAAAAAACCATTGTGATTTGCCTAGTTGAATCTGAACATCTTCCACTAATGGGTGCATTCACAATAAAAGGAACCAAAGTAGTTGTCAAATGCAATGTGATATTGTACCATGTCTACTTTGAAAAACAAGTTTGTGTATTGTATTTATTCAAATTACTATTTTTTTTGCAATTATATTTATTTGTTAATGATTTTGATCTTCCACAAATTTAAAGTCATTTCATTAAGTTTTGAGGGTCCTTTCATGCACATAAAACAATTTTATGTAGTCGTCAAATAATGCTTTTAAATTTGAACATCCTTTTTGTTTATCAAATGTGCACCATTCATTCCCGAAATTTAATAAGAGATTCATATTGATGATTAAAAGTGAAAAAGGAGTTGAGATTAATAAAAAACTTATTTGTTACACATATTTACACATTTGGTTCAAATGTGCTTTCAACCGTTTAAATTACAAAATTTGATGATGTGCTTTTAACAAAACTTGTTCATTTTTATATGGTGAAAGGCATGGATAAATTTTATGGAGGAAAAAATATTAATTAAATATTTTATTTCATTGATCTCTATGATGTTGTTTTGAAGAAAACATAAATTATGTTCAATTTTCAACTTTTTATGTTTAAAAAATGATTTTATGTGATAAAATTCTTTCCAAATAATGTAAAATTCAATTTAATATACAATTGTGGGATGTGTATTTTATTTCAAAAATGTAATCATTTCTTATATTCAAAGGATAATCATTTTATTTACACATTTGATTTTTTGTACTTGAAATTCATTAAAGTATATAAATAGATAACATTGCCAAAAGTTAAGTGAAAATTTCTATATATTTCAAAGTGAATGGTGTAGAATATGATTAAACCCAATCGTTACAAAACATTGAGTCTTCGGTGCTAGTGGCTCCTTTTATTGTGAATACACTTTAGTGGCATTGGAAAAACATCTCGACAAGTTTACAAATTCAAAGGTCGGTAATTTCCACAAAATTAGCGATTACTATCCTTCTTGATCAACAAAGTTACCCTACATGTGTACTCAAAGGTATTTGGTTTCATCTTTTTAAATATAACAAGAGCATGAATCTGCCCCTTCACCTCATCTTCTTCCTAAAAAGAAAGTTTACTTGGAAAAGTTCTACAAGGAGGAAAACCTTTCCTATCAATGACATGTTTTCCAAGTTTATAACATCCCAATTCTCATTTATGCCAAACAAACACATTAGGGAACTACTCCAACAACTCCCATAATTTTTTGGTTTTTTCCTAACTCAATTTAGAATTTGTATTGATTTTAGATTTGATTTCATCCCACCTGACCTTATCTGGCTCTTTCAACTTTATTTTTCCGTCTTCAACAATAATATGTCTAGATGGAAGACATCATGTGAAGATCTTGCAAATGTAAACTATCTATTTTTCATGAGTTCATATTGAACTCTAGACGTTTCAACCAATCCTCATAATCATTAGAATCATAGGTCTCCCCAAGTAATACATCGTTTATTCATTCTTCTAAGATGAAACCCACAAATTGATCAAAATTGTCATTTTGTAGAAAACTTTCAAAGCCATTGTAAATTAAGTCCTTTGCTTCTGTTGATTAGGCTTTCATAAACAAATTTGTTTATTTATCATTTGATATAGCCTATGTGTCGTCATGAGAGTCATTAACTGAGGTACTATCGGTCTCATCATCTAATGATACCTTATCATGGTTCTACACATGAAACACCCCTTTATTTTCTTTAAGATCTTGATATCCAAAACCCCATAGTTTCAAGGTTTCATTGTCATAATCTTAGCTTTGGGTTGGTGACCAAGGCCAATAGTGCAACTTGGGAATCAGATTTGCACTCTCGAGAGTGTGAGGGAATGAACCCACACACTCCCGAATGGATTCCCACTTTGGGAGTTGGAATCCCTATGGAGTCTCGAATCTTCAAAGAGATATTTCAGGGGTCTAAACTCATTGAATTGAAAAATTCTTTATACCATTGAAAATATCTTGAAACTTAGATGTTTAAAATGGGTTCGCATGACCCATTTGAGTGTTTAAAACACAAGTTATGGTCAAAAAAAGGGTCAAGAGTCAAGGTGCCAATGTGACTCTCGACCACTAAAAGTCAAGAATCACCTTGAAATACGTGCGTGTAAGTGGCGTGTCACATATCCTTGAAAAGCTCTTGATGAGGGTTACAACTTTGCTTAAAACCTCACCTCAATCAAACGTTTATTCAAGAAGTTATGGCCCTCCAAAGTGCCACGAGTCCCAATTTTGGGAATTTCGGAACTCCGAACTTGGGAGTCCCAAGACAAAATTACATTTGAATGTAGCTCCCGTGGCTAATCATAGAGAATACTATAAGGGGGAAGGTGGTGGTTTCTCCTATGTTCGGGCCGGGGTGAATCTTATAAGTCCATGTATGCCCATGGTTTGTTTGTGCACCAAAAATGCTCCAACCACACACTAACCAACTTGTTGTTTGGTTTGTGCAAGTCCGTGTGAATAATTGAACTACTTGTCATTTGTTTTAATCCCCATCCTGGAGCTCCAACATGCCCTTCTACCCCCAAAGTGCTGCAAGTTAAAGAACGTACCCCAACTCCTTTTTCTTTCATTATTTTCACTTTCGAATTCGCATTTGAGTCTTTCAAAAAGTGTTAGGGTGCATCATTCATCTTGATTTTCTTCATCATTGTTGAAATTATGGCCAATGACATGATGCAACACATTCACCATGTTCAATAGCAAAATTTAAACATTATTTTTGGGGCCTTATTTAACTTGAATTGTACATTTCTCCACATCAATTACCACACCTAATTTAATGAGAAAATCCAATCTTAGTAAGATGTCATAGTTGCCCATATCCACTACTGTGAATGTCATCATAAATTGTACATTGCCAACCTTCATAGGTAGTTCATTGATTTGCCAAATGTTTGGGTTATAACCCCAAATGTTGTCTTGTATGATTTGGATTTAGAAACAAGATGCATTATTCCCAATCCTCATACCACACCTATAAACAACATAGACATGGATGCACCAATGTCCATCACCCTTCTGACAAATTGTTGTTTATTTGAACTAGAAGATGAAGAGTCTTCCTATGATGATTTTTGTGGATGTTAATCCTTCTTATTGTAGTTGGTCCTTCAACTTTAGTCAAATTAATAGACTTCAATCCCTCATCCCGATTTTTCTTTACTAATTTGATCAGACTTTCCAAAGATTCCAACTCTTCTGGTATGGCTAAAATGGTTTCCATAAGAGACAAAGAAATCCTTAATGATATGGGTAAGGATTTTGGACCTTACCATAGAACTTTTGCCTAAATCTATGTGTTCAACATCACACTCCTCAACTGCTTCTCCTTCTGCAACTTCCATATGCAATTTTTTCCTAGGAATTCTAGCTCCAATGGACACATCATGTTTTGCACCACATAATCGATTCAACTTTTCTAACATGGTGTTTTCATCATCCACTAGGACCTCCAAGTAATTGTTGGCAATAGATCTAGTGCTTTCTCATCTTTTCCTCTTTTCCAACATCTATCTTCTATGTGTCCATACTAGAACAATATCCACATTTCACCCCACAATTTTCCTATCTTATGTGTACTTAGACCACACCTAGCACATTTTGGCTTCAAGTCTCTAATATGTAGGCATATAATGGTTATTTGGTCACTAGCTTTACAAATCTGACACATGGTAGAACTGTTAACTCCTAATGGTATTGTTCCATCAACAAAAGATGTTCCTTTAAAGAAGTTGATGAATGACTCATTCAAAGCAAATACTTGTTTCTCTAGTAGTGTGTCATCATGCATACCCTCCTTTTGTTCCTCCTTGAATAGTTCAAATGGAGTCTCACCTAGCTCACCAAGAACTTTTTCAACATTTTTGGTTATTGCAAAAATCATTTCAACATTTGCATATGTCCTTACCATACATAATTTTCTAATTTCTGGCCATAGATGAGCAAGGAAATGCCTTTTCTACTCATCATCCTTTATCATGCCTCTCCTAAATAAATTATCCAATGGGTTAAAGTATGATTGTACTTTCTATTTGGGCTTTTACTTGATGGAATCCATTTTCACCCTTAGTTCATCAAGATCTATAGCACCAAACTTTTGTTGCATGCTCGTTTTCATCTCATTCCAATCTACAAGAACGTGTTGAAGTTTTTTGAACCAATCCTTAGCCTTACCTCGCAAATTAAGTTTAACAATTTTAAATAGCTTCACTTCATCATAACCCCGAACTTTAAATGCCATCTCCAACCTCTCTGTCTAATCCAAGATTTCTTCAAATTCTTTACTCGATAATAGTTCATCCATTCCCTTAGGACTAGTCATGAGGTATACATTGGTTAATCTCAAAATTTTATCACTTTTTATGTATGAATCATATAAGGGTAAACATAGAAGTCTACATGGACTTCATTCTTTTCAACCCACTATTGTAATTTATTTCCATCAATTTCTAACATCCAATTCATTAGTTTAGACGTTACACTGACATGTTCTAATCTTATTAATCTATCCCTGAGTTGAAACCATTTTTCCATTTTAGGTATATATATTTTGACACATCTATCAGAATCTATAGGTAATGTTAGAACCCAAATGTTGCTAGCATATGGGGGTGGCTTTTTTATTTCTAGATGTAGAAAGGTAAATGGGTGGGAGTTAGGAGGTTTATTTGCAATAAGTTCTTTGTCTTGTGCCTAACAATTGCACTCCATTCCATTTTGGTTACAAAGATTTCTTCCTTTCAAATCTTTGCAGAGTTCAACCTTTGAGCTCCTTTTCAATCTCTATTACAAAAAACTAGTTATCTTCTATCTTACTACTTAAATTTATCTCATTAGCACTTACATAACCTAGTTTAATATCCTTTCTCCACTTTTGGAAAGCCTCCAATTTACTACATATATAATTGCTTTAGAAAGCTCTATTCTAATGATTTTATCTCCCTCCATAAACTCGCTATTGTCTTCAAGCTTGAAAAACTTTGCACATCCTCCCAACAAATGGTGGGTCTACAGGGAGCCAAATATTTCCTAATTTAGGAATGTTATTAAGGTTCTCATGAAATCTATGGGATCTTTTATTTTTAATGATACGGCCATTTAGATACATAGAAAAAACTTGGAGTTACTTGAATTAATGAAAACCCAACCCCAATCATGATGAAAGCTTTCAACCATATTGTTGTTCTAATGAAAAACCCTAACAAAGCCACATTGATTGCAAGGTCTCCTTGCCTTGCTTTTTTAGGATCAAATCCTATTATTTCAATTGTGGCAAAACAAAAAATGCAGATCACCAAGGTACCTGGAGGTGGATATCCTTTGAAATTATGTTGGTCAATATTTGAAATTGTGGTTCCATTATTCATTCCAATAGCAACATTCCTCCATCATCTCATAACCCTACCAATGTTTCCTTTAAATTGTCACTAGCTCTAATACCAAAAACAAGGGCATAACAAGTTCGTAGCTGCCCATTGACTATGCATCAACAACACAACATCAACTATGTACACAAAACATGCAACTCCACAAATTCATCCTGCAATTTCACAAAGGTGTACAATCTTTAAAAAAAGATGTTTTATTTCTACGAAATCTACTACATATAGGTCTACAAGGGTCAAATCACTCTAATTTCATTCTCTTGATCATCAACTAACCTAATTAGCACATCAAAAATTTCCCTCAATTTCCAAACCACACATAACATAAATTATTGCAATAGAATATCTTGATATAACATCTACAACACTCACACTGGAACATATCACAAAACTCCCTTACGAGATAAAAACCATAAATTTAGGTAAAACAAATGAAGTTTAATATAATAACATAAAAATCCCTACTATTTTGTAGGCAAACTTCAAGAAGTTTGACAAATGTAGCTATAACACCCATACTAGAACAACCTTACAAAACCCAAATGAACAATTTGAACATGTATTCAGAGGTCCTAGTTTGATGGGTACTCTCTTCCTTTAAACAACATACTTAAACCACTAAGCACAATGCCCACTCATATAGACTCTTTTGCCAAGATGGTCACTCACGAAATCCTTACATCTTTCATCATCCCCTTGATCATGGACTAGGTCTATAATTCCACACAACATTTCCTAAAAGGTTTACAACACAATGGAAAGAACCACCTCCTTGGAAAAACAAACAATGTCCTTTTTTTGGCATTCATCCCTTCAACACTAAGAAAAAAAAGTCTCATAACTTGAATGCAATTCACACAAAACAAAATTTTTCTAAAAACATTTACTTGCTTAAAGCGTTTGACATCCTTGCTTCTTAAGCTCTACCACCATCCCGTCTTCATTGACATCCAAACAGAAAATCCTCAAAGACACCTTGCTCCACACACAACACACCCACTACAAGCACCAAAAAAAAACTCAAGCACCATCAATCATAAACACTAACAAGTCCATAACCTGCAAAAGAACAAACAAACACAAAAATAGAAACCACACATCCTACACATCACGTGATGTTTCATCCACCTAGGTTTACATCCCTAGATTTTTCATCATCGTAGGTTAAGTAAAAACAAGATTCATCCCACGTTGGAGTAGATGAAGAGAGGATGAATAATGGATAAACTCTCTTGGAAGGGATGTAGGAAAACGCAACAGCCGCAGCCCAAGTGCGCGCGCGAGAGAGACAGAAGAGAGACACACCAAGAGCGACGTCGAGAGACGTGAGGAGGGAGCGGGAGAAAAGAATTTGTGCACGGTTTCTCTGTTTCGAAGGAGTTGCGGAAGCTGGGAGTCTAATTCGCTGTCCGTCACAGATTCTGGAAAGTTTTTCAGCTCCTCTTTTGGTGAAGAATTACTCTTTTGATGTGCAATTTTGGTGTCCGCCACCACACAACCAAAACCCTGTCCCCCTTCTTCTTCTTCTTCCCCTTGTTCGTGCCCTCATGGCGGGCTCACGGCGAAGCTTGGGGAACCTGCAGACTCCAACGAAAGGCGTCAACAACAAAGACAGTAACAATGAGTCCAAGAATCCTTCAGCATCGGGAGGAGATTCTCTCGGAGCTGTGAGGTGTAGTGTAGTGAGCGTAGAGGAGAAGGAGAGTGGCTCTGGTGCTGTCTTATGGATGTCCGAGGAAGCCATGTTGTCTGCATCCGTTTCCACTGGAAATCTCGTCGCGGTGCGTCCTCTAATCCGCTCTTTATTCGTTTGCATTTTGCCGCCACTCGAGGATTCTTTTCTTCTTTCCTCAAGGGTTTTAGAGAGGTTTTTTTTCGTTGCCTGTTGGATTCCTGGTCGTCAATAGCAATGTCAGTCTTTTTTGTGCGAGGAATCCAAACTGAAGAAAACTCTGGAATTCAGCAAAACTGCGCGATGGATGCATAACACAAGCAGGCAATGAGCATGGACAGATATTGTTCCTTGCAGGTCTCAGTAGGTGGTGGAACAGAGACATCATCCACTTCTTCTTCTTCTTCTTCTGTGGTGTCTTTGATGGAGCTCTGTGGTAGGCAGTACAAGCTTTCTTTGCCGAGTATATCAAGCAACACTCCAGGCATTTTCTTTGTCATTGCAGTTGCTTGGCCATCTCGTAAGGTAACTCACTACTATACCCTCACTCCTTATCACTTATGAAGAAGCTTTGGCACGAGGTTTAGGGTTAGGGGTTTGTTCCATTGATTTCTCCTTGTGAGAGATATTGACACCTCTATGTGTTTTTTGCTGTATTCTCTCTCTGCATTGCTTTCTGTACTGATTTCTCCTCCTCTCACAGTTATTATACTGATGTGCTAAAATATGGTTTTTGGGGGTGCTTTCTGGTATCACAGTTAGTCGGTTATGGTGTGAGAATGTCAAAACATCTTGGACTTGCTCTTGGCTCCCCTTCATTGGGCTCAACTATCCTGCTCAATCTGTTTCATCTGTGTGAAACAAAATCACAGATAGAGCAGCAACCACCTATGAGCAACCAAAGAGAATTGTCATCAACAGTGGAAGTCCTCAACTGCACACACCTGACTCTGAGCTGGTGCACACCATCACAATCAGACAATACAACAACACAACTTTCACCACCAAGACCAGAAGTCATCAGAACTACTTCAAGTTCAACTAAGTTGGGAACCAGGACTGTAGACTCACCACTCCAAGACAGAAGCTCAGAGCAGACGAAGGAGATATCATCGAGCAAGGCACCTTCCCATTCTCCAGCCAGAAGTAAAAAAGGCAGAAGTAGTAGCCCAGGACCATTGATTCAAGAGAATGCCAAAAGGGGGAGAACTGATCTTGGGAGTATAGCAGCAGTCTGGTCCATTTTAGACAAGGAAACAACGAAAGGGAAGGCTTTGTTACAAACTTTTGCAGCACGTTGGCTGAGTGGCCGCTTTTTACTACCAGGGAACCTGGTGACTCTACCTATATGTGGCTGCGACTGTGTCTTTGTGGTTACTCATGCTCGTAGTTCCAGTATTTCAAAAGGTGGAGATTCAGATATCACAGATAGTGACAGTGTCAAAGATGCTAAGCCAAACCTGAACATCAATGACCTTTTGCCACCCCCACACCTTTCTGTGTATAAAGTTGGGCACATGACAAATATCACTTTGCTTGCACCTTCTCAGACAAATAAGGAGATACCAGAGAAACAATTTGATAGCAAGAAAGTTGAGGTTCAAAGTTTAGAAACTGGTGATATAGCTGCAGCAAAAGTTTCTCCAGTTCTGGAGGAGCAAGTCAAGTACTCAGCTCTTGGTGGTCTTTCAGACCAAATTAGAACAATCAAACAGCTTGTGGATCTATCACTTCTTCATTCTCATCTGTTCATGCGGTACATCACCTTCCTGGACTACATGTCTTCTACAGTGGGAGCATTTCTGTCCTTCACTGCAGCATTATGTCTTGATTCACTCGTTAAATTGGATGCCCGTGTTATTGATGAGGCAGGTATGGCCTGCAGGCACCACGGGGGTTACTATTGTTTGGACCGCCTGGAACAGGCAAGAGCACATTAGCAAGAGCAGCTGCCTGTGAAGCTGGTGTCCCCTTGTTTGCAATCAAGGGCCCTGACATTGTAAGCCAGTTTTATGGGGAAAGTGAGCAGGCTTTGAGAGCAGTCTTTGCAGCAGCTGAACAGGCTGCCCCGTCTGTGGTAAATGACTCTTACCCATTTGACTACTCACCAAGCAGATGGTTTCAAGGCTCAGTGAGGCAGGAATTCCTGTGATAGCAAGATGCTGACAAATATTGGCTGAAGGTGGTCATAGATGAGGTGGATGCAATAGCACCTGAACGCAAGGATGGCAGTGAAGAGTTGGCACAGCGTATAGTGGGGACTTTACTCAAACTGATGGATGAGGGTGGCAAGAAGCATGTCTTTGTGATTGCTGCCACAAATCGGCCTGATGCACTTGATCCAGCATTGCGTCGGCCTGGCCGATTTGACCGGGAACTTGAGATAGGTAATAGGCAATTCATCTGCTTGAGCTGCACTCTCCCATTTGTCTGAAGAGGAAGAGTCTGGGGCTTGGGTTTCTGCACATATCTAGACTAGCAGTTCCAGCTTTGCAAGTTCATTTGGGATTCCATTTAGTCTGCCCCAAAAGCTTGTTAAGTTATGCCAAGATGTCAATATTAATTACTATTGAGTCTCTGATGATGGATCTCAATGGCAGGAGTTCCAACCCCACAGGGGCGACAGGAAATACTTGAGGCACTGCTCTGTGAAATGAAGCACACACTGTGTGTTAGTGAAGTGCAGGAGCTTGCAGCTGGTACACATGGCTTTGTGGGAGCTGACCTTGCTTCACTCTGTCATGAAGCTGCCCTCTCTGCTCTTCGGCGCTCCATCATTTTTTCAAAGTCCAGAAGACAAGACTCCATGAGCTCCTTGTGCACTCAACTGGAAGTAGCATCCTTGGATGAGAAGAGTGGTTCAAAATACCCAAAAGATCAGCATTTTGTTTTGGAGGTTACACTGGAAGACTTTGAAGTAGCCAAGACAAGGGTCAGACCCAGTGCAATGCGTGAGGTGAGCAGCATCATCCTGCCTGAGCTAACAGCAGTCCACTAAGATATTGTGTGATTAAACCTGCAAGAGAATGGAGAAGGTCCTCTGTTGGTTGAGTGCATAGAAAGCAAGTAATATGTTTTGATCAACCACCAGGGGATTAAGTTCAATTTGGCATTGAGGTCAGTTGCTGCTTTCCAGAGTGCTGTGTTGGCTTTCTCTTCTGTGAACTTGTTATGGTGTGTTGCTGAAGCCCCACAGCAAATTGGAAAGGCAGGTGATGTTGGAGGTGCCAAAAGTGCGGTGGAGTGACATAGGAGGGCAGGAGGAGGTGAAGCAGCAGCTGCAGGAGGCAGTAGAGTGGCCACAGAAGCATAGCACTGCTTTCACCCGAATTGGAGCACAACCACCTCGGGGTGTCCTTCTATATGGTCCACCGGGCTGCAGCAAGACCTTGCTAGCACGGGCTGTTGCTTCAGAAGCTGGCCTCAATTTCATTGCTGTGAAAGGTCCGGAACTGTTTAGTAAATGGGTGGGTGAGTCAGAGAAGGCAGTACAGGCACTTTTTGCAAGAGCCAGAGCAGCTGCACCATCAATTGTGTTTTTTGATGAGATTGATGGGCTCGCTGTTGCACGGGATACTGGTCATGGTGATGGACTTTCTGTTGGTGACCGGGTGATGAGTCAACTTCTCACTGAAATGGATGGTGTGTTATTCTATTTGCTATATTCTCTAATCTTTTTCTCTACCTGTTTGGTTTTCCAATCCAGTTTCACCCAAAATTTGTCCAAAGTAGAAAAGATATTATGCACCCAGGTTCCAACTCAAATCTGAGACCTATCAGATTGTTTTGAAGTGATCTTAAACTAAATTTGACTGCTCTTTGTCACAGTACATGGAGCTGTGTTCCACTAGGCACTTTTGATGTAAACAAATCTGCTCACAGCCAAAGATTGTAGCAAAAGCTTGGAAGCATTAAGCAATCCTATGCAATCCCATAGGAATTGCAGTCTCTGAAAATCAGAGAATCAGAGAATGAGCAATGGGTTGTGAGAATGGTTATCTACTTTGCCATGCTTGCAGGATTGAAATCTACTAAAGGTGTGGCAGTTATAGCTGCCACAAACCGTCCTGACATAATTGACCCTGCCCTTCTGCGCCCAGGTACCCTGGGATTGACATCTCTTTGTTGTAAACCTGGTCTTTTATGGTTTTTTTTCAAGTCTATGATTTTATGTTTTTCTCTTCATTGAAAGAGATTATTAGAGAAACAATGTGAACATGTTATAAATACATTTCTCCGCCTTACAATCCTGCTATGTGGGCTATAATAATATGTGATGTTATGCATATGGAGCAGGGCGATTTGACCGACTGTTGTATGTTGGGCCACCAAATGAGACAGCAAGGCAGCAGATATTTCAGATACAGTTGCACAATACACCATGTGCACCTGATGTGGACTATGCTGCTCTAGCTGCTCGTACCCCATCCTACACAGGTGCAGATATCACAGGGGTTTGTCGCGAGGCTGCATTAGCAGCATTGGAAGTAATTCTTTCTCCTCCCCTGTAGCTCCTTGTTGTTGACTCTCTGCTACATGAGCATTTGCTCTTGTATTTTCATTTGTGGAAGATTCATATATCATGTATGTGTACTGGGCAGGAGGATATTGCTGCTCAAGAAGTTCAGCTTCATCATTTTGATATTGCCTTGAGCAAGGTGGGGCCCAGTGATCCTGGACCTAAAGCAGACTTTTTTTCACAATTCCAACGAAGTTCCATGCAGCAACAAATATAATCAAACTTTGAAGGTGCAGCTCACTCAGCTTTTTCAGATGTTATAGTTTGATGTCCAAACAAAAATTGTGCAGCAGGTTGCCTATCATGAGGACATCTGTGAAGGTGTTTCTTTCCCATTTTATCATGATGAGTGTAGAAATCAACGAATTGCACACCCACATCAGGAACAAATTTCCTATTTTGTGATCTTTTCAACAAAACCCACTGTAGGTTCAGGTGCAAAGATTGGATGTGCCATATATACTTCCACCAGCAATAGAAAGTTTCTGATGACCCAGATGCTGAGTGTGTCTTTTACAAAGTTCTGTATGTTCTAAATCTTAGGAAGATAAGAAGGTTTTGTCAGTATGAGTGCTCTACATGCCATCTTCCACAACCTGTCCCAATGTGTAGTCAAATATACTTCATGGGTTTTTGCTTACAAACCTTTGAGTCTGCTTTATGGAAGACTCATAAGGTGCTCTAAGAGACATGAAACTAATCCTGTTGCATTTTTTGATTGGATAGATCTACAGATCTTTCTGTGCACAATCCTGCAAGGGTTCTTGGGCGTTTATGTTGTGATCCCTTCCCTCCACTCAGACCTTCCTTGTGTGGTAGTAGGGTAGTAGGATACTTGATATTATTCCCTATAAATGTCTTCTACGTCTTTGCCTACTCCATGTTCAGAGGAATTTGATTCTTCTTCTGATTCATCATCCTCATGAATAAGAGGTTTGAACTACACCAATCACAGAAACCATTCACAAGTAGAAACTTGTATAGCCTGTCATGATCTAGATGATAAGGATTTTTTTGACGTGAATCTTACCTGCAAGAACAATTGAAACGTCTGCTTCTTAAAGCAAAGATTCTCATGCCAGAAACCTTTGAGTGTGCTTCACTAGGATTAGTGTATCTAGATTTACCATCTACAAATGTAATGAAATATTGATTTCAAATGTGTGTAGGAAGGTTCAGTGGTCCACATATATCACTATGAACCATATTTAAAATGTCAGTTGCCTTTGTAGCTGGCCCTTTGGGAAATTTAACCCTGTTGTTTTCCTTTAATACATGATTTACACATTGACCTTTTTTTTTCATTGAATGAGTCTATTATAGTTCCCATTAGCTAGATTTGTTTTAGCTAGTTTTGATCAATATGTCCTAGGCATAAATGCCACAACTTAGCATTATTGATAATAGTTATAACTAGAATTGCAATAAAATGTATGGTTTCTTTGTTTGTAACACTTAATTTGTAGAGATCTATGTCCACATTGCATGTAGCAATATGATGGCCACATGCATTTTTTAAAACACATTAACCATTCTTAATCAAAATTTCCCCTTCAATTTGTCAAGTTGTTTAGCAAAAAACATTTTTTTCTTAAGGGTTGGTACATGGAAAACACTAGGAAAATTTCCTTAATGTGACCATATGCCAATTTTATGGAGACATTTCTATGAGGCGACTTTCCATCCCTTTGCTCCCGGTTTTACAAAGTGATTATGCTTGAAAGCACAAATGTTACCAATGAAGGAAAAATGCAAATGTATTTTTAAATGTTAGAATGCGTTTGTAATTAAAATTAAGTGACTTACCTCTTATGCATCATTTACGATTAGAACTAATAAATATATTTTTCAAGCTCACACACTCCACATTCTAGGACTTTATGTCAAATTGTCATTCATTTAAACCAATGTTTAAGGATTTAACACCATGTCCAACATAGCTGGTCACTTGAAATATTGTTTCTAACACATAGGTTATTCAAATCTGGCTTGCTGTAGCTCATTAGAAAGCTAATTACAAGGCACATCTTGCTACTAATCCTAAGATTTGCAACTAAGTTGACAAGAAGTTATGTTATGAAACTCGAAAGGGTTTTACAAAGGTGATAATTCAACTTGGCTACAGACCACCAGTCACTTGAAGTATTGTTTCTAACACATAGGTTATTCAAATCCGGCTTGCTTTAGCTCACTAAAAAGCAAACTACAAGGTGCACCAACCTACCAAATCTTAAGATTTGTAGCTAAACCAGTAAGGAGTTATGCTACCAAACCCGAGAGGGTTTTATGAAGGCAGTTGGTTCAACTTGGCTGCAAATCACTAGTCACTTGAAATATTGTTTCTAACACATAGGTTATTCAAATCCGGCTTGCTTTAGCTCATTAAAAAGTTAACTACAAGGCACAACTTGTTACCAAATTTTAAGCTTTGCAGCTAAACCGGTAAGGAGTTATATTACCAAACCCGAAAGGGTTTGTGAGATCTTTTCTAAAGTTCCAACCTCCCAATACTATCACTACTCACTTCCTTTCTTCCAAAACTATTACAAGATTTTCATTCTACTTCCTTTCTTTTTCCCATCTACCAAGACTAATCATTCTTTTCCTCCTCAAAAAGCTTGTGAGAACAAATATTCAAGATTGAATTGAAAATTATGTCCAGGGAAAGAAATAATTCCCAATGATCCCAGTCCGCCTTTTAAAGAGAAGGAGAAAAGAGGTGAAGGTAGATCCAAAGCTTGGTGGCCAATGGAAAGTTCCATGCTTGGTGACCAATGGAATGTTCCATGCTTGGTGGCCAATGGAATGTTCCAAGCTTGGTGGCCAATGGAATGTTCCAAGCTTGGTGGCCAATGGAAGGTAAAGGAAAAAACACCTTTTCACTTCTTCCCATTTTCCCCCCAACAAACTTTACTTAAACCTTCAATTTTTTCCTTTGACCTTACGATTTTACTTTACCATGGTTCTAAGCCGTTACTCCCGCCTTTCTTTCTTTTTCTTTGATTTATAAATTATGACTGCACACCTCAATGTAACAAATCCTTCACACCTTCATTGTCAATTTGATTTTGATTGAAGATCTGACATTTTTCCTCTCCTTGAAATTATGGCGTCGTGCATGGTCACATCTTACGGGCCCCAAACCGCATAGGCGAATGAAGAACCGTCTCCGAAATCATCTCTAAATTTGACCCTAACATAGCATCCTCACGATGAAGAACCCGAACTTCGAGAGGTGCATGCTTGTCTTGAAATTGAACCCCCTCAAGCTTAATATTATCGTATTTTTCCGAACTCTCGCACTCTAGTGATCTTATTGCAAGTCGACCTCGCTTCTAGTGATGAATCTAAGACCATTTGTGAAGGTTGTTACGAAACTGAATATACTTCTATCTTCACATGGTCTTCAATTTCCGGCATTGGACACTATTGCTAGTTGCGCGGTCCGATTCGTCAACTGCCTCCTAATAGCAAGGCGGACTACCTAGTTCGCACTAGTTCGCACCATTCGATGCATCTTTGATTTCCTGCAGTTATGAACTACCATTATGGCATAGCCCAAGATTTTACATGTACTCGAAGCTCCTTGTTGAGCTTATCCCTATTCTAAATAAATGTTTTAGTCGTTATGAAACTCCTGTAGTCATTCGCACACTATCACACTATCTATTTCATTGTTAAATTGTTTCGAATTAACCTTATGTTCATACGGCTTGCAGACTGTTTTATTTCTATTGGACCTTCCATTAACATCCCTTTAACTGCTTCAAGAATTTCTAACATCGTTGCTATTCACTAAATACTAAAACAAGACCAATGTTGCGCTAAACACCGCGAATTCTGGTGTCTATTTCTACCCCCAACCCTTTAAAAATTTCTCACCCCTAATTACGCAACAAAGTTCCCACCAACTTTTTGTTGAAGAAAAGAACTAACCCAACACGTTATTCATCACTAACACATTTCATAAAAGGAAACAACCCTCCACGCACCAAGCGCATTCATCACTCCTTATGAAGTTGCTAAAAGCCCCTAATAACCTTACCCCACTCAAATAACCCTGATGCAACTCTTAAAAAATGAGACTACCGCACATGGTTGTGTCGGTATGGCTCACAATTTCCACAACCATGAATTTTATGTGTGGTGTTATTATTCAAAATACCATTTGCCTATGGACATATGATGAGTGGCATCAATATCAACA